>Ga0306922_10001422_pt1 | contig 21323 bp, 15 predicted proteins | sample sta12Cox44000082_FD_203758 | JGI IMG/M metagenome (GOLD analysis project Ga0306922, IMG submission 203758) | Lab enrichment of tropical soil microbial communities from Luquillo Experimental Forest, Puerto Rico - statoxic.12C.oxic.44.000.082 (v2)... | ecosystem: Environmental > Terrestrial >... | reverse complement strand
CGGGTGCTGCTCGATCTGCTGATCGTCTACTTTATCGACCGCGCCTTCGATCGGCCGATCCAGTTCTTCGGCAAGCTCGGCCTTGGTTTCATGATCCTCGCGGTCGCCATCTTCGGCTGGGGGCTGGCTCTGAAATACGCCTGGAATGTCTCGCTGATCCAGACGCCGCTGCCGTTGCTCGCCGCGACGATCGGTCTCTCGGGCGTCCTCTTTCTGTTGCTCGGGATCATCGCGGAGGTGCAGGCCCGCATCTATTACGAGGCGCGCGGGCGGCCCCCCTACAAGATCAGGCGTATCGTGCAGCACCCGGCAGCGCCGCAGCGCCGAGCCGCACCCGTCGGCGCCCATCCCAGGGCATTCTGATGTGCGGCATAGCAGGGTTCACCGCCCCCGGCCCCGAGGCGCGCGGCGTGCTGGGGGCGATGAACCGCGCGCTCGCCCATCGCGGCCCGGACGCCAACGGAGTCTTTGTCGATTCCCACATCGCGCTCGGCCATACGAGGCTCGCGATCATCGATCTTGCGGGCGGCGCCCAGCCGCGGGTCGACCAAGTGACCGGCGATGCGTTGGTGTTCAACGGCGAGATCTACGGTTATCGGGCGCTCGCGGACGAATTGCGCGCCGCCGGCGTGGCGCTGTGTGATCGTTCGGATACCGAGATCCTGTTCCAGCTGATCCGCCGCGACGGGGTGCGCGACGCCGTGGCGCAGATCGACGGCATGTTCGCCTTTGCCTTTCGCGACGGCGCCACTGGTGCGGTCCACTTGGTGCGGGACCGGTTCGGCGAAAAGCCGCTCTACTGGGGTTTCGCGGGGGATCAGCTCGTCTTTGCCTCCGAGGTCAGTGCGCTCTTATGCCATCCGGCGTTTAGCGACACCGAGCTCGATCGCCTCGCCGCCTTTCGCTTTCTGCTGTTCGAATATCTGCCGCAAACCGGCTCCGGATGGACCGGGATCGAGCGGCTCGAACCCGGCACGATCCTGACCTGGCACGACGGGCGGATTGCGGCCGAGCGCTACTGGCAGCCGCCGATCGAGCGGCGGGCGGTTGGTCCCGACGAGGCGGCCGGGCGGCTCGACGAATTGTTGCGAGGCTCGGTGCGGCGCCAGATCGTCGCCGATGTGCCGGTCGGGGTCTTTCTGTCCGGCGGCGTCGATTCCGGCCTGATCACCGCACTTGCGGCGGAAACCGCACCCGATCTGACCGCGTTCACCGTGCGGGTCGCGGCCGAGGGCCTTGACGAGAGCTTTGACGAGACCCCGCACGCCGTCGCGGTGGCGCGCCACCTCGGGGTCCGCCATGAGATTGTCGAGCTCGCCGCGGGCGACCTCGTCCAGGCGTTCGATGCGGTCAGCGAGCGCTTGGCCGAACCGCTCGGCGATTCATCTCTGCTGCCGACCTGGCTCGTGTGCCGCGCGGCGCGGCGGCTGATGACGGTGGCGCTCGGCGGCGATGGCGCCGACGAGCTCTTCGCCGGATACCCGAACTTCGCGGTGCAACGGTTCGCCCCGGCGATGCATCTCGTTCCTCCCAAGTTTGGCCGGATGCTCGGCCGCACCGTCGCGGCATTGCCGAACGCTGCCGGATACATGAACCGGCGATTTTTGTTGCGCCAGCTGTCGCAAGGGTTCGGCGCGGCGGCGGGGAGGCAATCCTTTCTGTGGATGGCGCCGTTCGCGCCCGAGGACCTCGCCGCGCTGTGGCGGCGATCGGCTTTGCCGGAGGAGGCTCTTGCCCACTCCTTTGCGCCGATCGACCGTTGCGCGGCCATGGCGGCCGGTCTCTCGGCGGTCGATCTGCTTCTCCATCTCTTCCTTGTCACTTATCTCCCCGATGACATTTTGACCAAGACCGATCGCGCCGCGATGTTCAACAGCCTCGAAGTCCGTGCGCCGTTTCTCGACCGCCGCTTTGCCGAATATGCCTGCGCGCTGCCGACCGGGCTGAAGTTGCGGGGGGGGACCCGGAAATACATCCTGAAGCGCTTGGCGCGCCGCTACCTGCCGCCGGGGATCGTCGACCGCAAGAAGCACGGCTTTGCCGTGCCGATCGGCGGCTTGATTCGCACCCTCTTCCGTGAGCGGTGCCGCGATGTCCTGCTGTCGCACGCGAACCCGATCGCCAATTGGTTCGAGCGCGCGGCGCTTGAAACGCTGCTCGACGAGCACCTCACCGGCCGCCGCGACCACGGCAAAAAGCTCTGGGCTCTTTATACATTGTTCGCTGTGGCAGCGCGTCGGCCAACGCGTGCGGCGTCAACCGACGCGGTTTTACTCGCCGCCGCTCGATAGGCGCACCGTCTAATGACCCGGCAGGCGGATGACGATCTCAAGGGCTCGCCCGACCGTTTCGGCTACGAGTGGGATATCTATGCCGAAATATTGCCCGAGCATGAGGAGCAGTTTCGCCGATGGACTGTTCCTTTGGAGCCACAAGATTGGCAAGGCAAGGTCTTTCTCGATGTCGGCTGCGGCATGGGGCGGAACAGCTATTGGCCGCTCAGATACGGCGCAGCTGGGGGAGTCGCCGTTGATATCGACGAGCGATCACTCAACAGTGCGCGCCGCAATCTGAAACGCTTCCCGACAATACAAGTGATGCGGATGAGCGCCTATGATTTGCCGTTTGAGGACCGCTTCGACTTGGCCTTCTCGATCGGCGTGATCCATCACCTCGAGCGCCCGGAACGAGCGCTCGGGAGGATGGTACGTGCCGTCAAACCGGGCGGTCGAGTGCTGATCTGGGTCTATGGGCGCGAGAACAACGGCTGGCTGGTGTCCGTTCTCGATCCGTTGCGACGAGTTTTATTCAGTCGATTGCCGATCGGCGTTGCGCACCACCTGTCACTCTACCCCGCGGCGCTGTTGTGGCTGCTGCTGCGGCTCGGCGTGCGGCCGATCGAATACTTTCGACTCGCCGCGAAATTCGATTTTGCCCACCTGCGGTCCATCGTATTCGACCAGATGCTGCCCCGCGTCGCTCATTATTGGCCGCGAGAGACGGTGGCGAGAATGATGGCGGAGGCTGGGCTCGAGGATGTCAGCCTCACCTGGGTAAACCAGATGTCCTGGTCAGCGATAGGAACGCGTACGATATCGAGAAGGGCCGCGAATGTCTCGCGGCCGAGCCTAGTTTCTGAACAGTCGGATTAATCTGGACAGGCTCATTGGGTCGGTCGACCAACGGGCCAGTGCAGCGCCGGGTTGACCCAGGACAACGAGCCGGCTGATTTTGCTTTTCTCGCGCTCAACCGCCCCTTCAAGCGAGAGAGATGATCGACGGTGCAACGCGGCAATTGCCGTATTACGGCATGACAGACGCGATCGGACAGCGGCCAATAGTTTTGCAGCCTCTGATCCTTGGGAACTCGGAACGCAAGCAGGGGGTCAGGCAACGTGGCCAGATAAGATTCCTCCGCGTAGAGGACGATGTTATAGCGGTACCAATCCTGAACCTCGAGATTTGCGATGACTTGCGGGCGGACGCAGTCGATCGCGACGTACCTGCGCTCGCCGAACTTTTCCCGCCAATATTCGAGGGGCTGCTCGTTGATGTGATGTTCGCCGCCCTGACCGGGGACTGCAGCCGAGAACATCACGAGAGGTCCATGCGCCGTCAGCGTACCGATAAATTCTGAGGCATGGGAAGCCGGCAGATGCTCCGCGACTTCGAGGCTTTGCACCACGTCGAAGCGTCGCCCGAGGTCGATTGGCCGGCTCAGATCCGCTGCGCAAAACTCATTTGCATCGATCATCAGGTGTTTTGCTTTGATGTAAGGGCCGTCGACGCCCATTACTCTGGCGCCGGCCTTTCGCCATATGTTCAGCCAAGCGCCTTGGCCGCAGCCAAAATCGACGACGCTGTTGATCGGCAGCACGGGACTTAACAGCGGAACGATCTGCTTTGCTGAACGGACCGCGAAGGACGCCAAAAAGCGATAGAAATTTTCGTCGTATTCGTGCAAATGCTTTTACCGCCCGTGGAGACGAATCGACTTGTACGTTCGAAACCGTTAGAGAAAAATGAACAGGCGGCCCCCGTTTTCATTCTGGCAACCGGGTTACCAGGTTGCTTTACCGGTTCTTAACCAAATCTTTCAGTAATGCGGTAGGGCTTGCGTACCCCAGCGATGGTCTTCTCTCCGTCAACCGTCAAGCTAACGATGGAGGATATTGGCAACAGCGGGGGCGAAGGGTTTGAGCACGCATCTACTGACTAACTTGATTTTTCCCATCCTCGTGGGGAATTATTCGACTGGAGTGATCGATTGTGCCGGCCGCCTCCGACGCGGATTTTCTTAAGCTGCGGAACGAAGGCATGAGTAAAGCTTGTGAATTCACTATCTTGATGCCGTGCCTGAACGAGGCGGGGACGCTGGCCAGCTGTATATCCAAAGCGCAGGCCTTCCTCGCCCGGAGCGGCTGCACGGGTGAGGTGGTGATCGCCGACAATGGCAGCACCGATGGCTCACAGGCGATCGCCGCAGCAAACGGCGCCCGGGTGGTTGACGTCGCCGAGCGCGGCTATGGCAGCGCTCTACTCGGTGGCATTCGTGCAGCGTACGGCAAATATGTGATCATGGGCGACAGTGACGACAGCTACGATTTCAGTCGGCTGGACGCCTTCGTCGAGCAGCTGCGCGCCGGCTATCAGCTCGTCATGGGCAACCGCTTTCGCGGCGGTATTCTGCCGGGCGCGATGCCGGTGCTACACCGTTATTTGGGCAATCCCATGCTGACTGCCATCGGCCGCCTGTTCTTCCGCAGCGGCTGCGGCGATTTCTATTGTGGTCTGCGTGGCTTCGATCGGCAGGCCATACTCTCGCTCGATCTTCAGGCACCGGGTATGGAGTTTGCGCTTGAGATGCTGGTCAAGGCAACGGTTGCTAAGCTCCGATTGACCGAGGTGCCGACCACATTGTCACCCGATGGACGTGGCCGGCCACCGCATCTGCGGCGGTGGCGCGACGGTTGGCGCAGCTTGCGGTTTTTCCTGCTGTTCAGCCCGCGTTCGCTGTTTCTTTATCCAGGGTTCGTCCTTTTTGCCATCGGTTGCCTAGGGATGGTTTGGCTGCTGCCGCACACACGTGTCGTGGGCGGCATCGGCTTTGACGTCCACAGCCTGCTCTACGCATCACTGGCGGTCGTCGTCGGCTTTCAGTCGATGACGTTCTGGATCTTCGCCAAGGTCTACGGCATGCGCGAGCGGATCGTGCCGCCGGACCTGTGGTTCCAATCGCTGATCTCGGTCGTCACCTTGGAAGCCGGATTGATTGTTGGCGCGGTACTGTTGCTGGGCGGCCTCGGTCTTGCCGTCTATGCGCTCGGCACGTGGGGCGCAGAAGGGTTTGGTGCGCTGTCGTACATGGAGACAATGCGGCTCGTCATCCCGTCGAGCACCGCGATCCTGCTCGGTTTTCAGATCATCTACAGCGCCTTCTTTGTTAGCATTCTCGAGATCCGGGCTTCCCGCGCCACCGAACGGACGGTTCCAGACAGCTCGGCCGAAGCGCTAGCTGGATGCATAAATCGAGCTTGCGCTGATCGATCCGGCAACACGAAGACCCGAGCGTCGCCGTGATCGTGCCTGCGCCGGCTCTCGCGACCTGGGTTCACGATGTAGCCGTGCGCAGAAACTTTTCGCGCCAATTTTCAAGAGGACGTGTGGGGGACTTAGAACGGCTTTAACCTGTAAAGCTCGACGCGATCGATGGTCTTGAGATATTCATACTGACTGGCCAGGGCCGCGGTAAGTTTACGAAGATATTCGGGATCGATATGCCTGACACCCCAACGCACGGGTGGCCCGACGACGATCATCTTGGGATGCAAAGCCAATATCTTCTCGAACTCTTCGGCCGGCGTCGTGCCGAAAATCCGCATGATCTCGGGGTCGGACATCCACCAGTCACCGCCGAACGCGAACCGCGTCGGAGATCTTGTATCCGAAAGAATATAGAGGTCGTGGGTGTGCGTGACAAAGATGTAGTCACCGCTGTGGGTGTAGAGCTTCACCTCCCGCGCGACCTCTGCGAGCGAATCGGAAGGCTGGTGATTGAGCCAATGCACCCACCCGTCGAGGCCGCGCTCGAAGTCCCAGCGGGTGGTGGAGCTGAATGCTGGTTGCGCGACTGCAATCGCTGCCGTCAGCACAAGCGCATAGCGCAGCGTGTTTCTTCCTCGACGAGAATACAGCACGGCTCCAGTCATCAATGTGATCGCCGGCGCGACCAGGAGAGCATAATGCTGGTAAAAGCGCCGGGGAGCCACCGCTGCCAAGACTGCTGCCACAACGTAACACCAAAGATAGATCAAGATCATTTTCTCTCGGCCGGAAAGCGGAGACTTAGGACGTGTGAACCACAGGATGGTTGCAGCCGGGACCGCCGGAAGGAGGATCGGCAAGGTCCAATCCTTTAGCTGCCACAGCAGGTCACTACGCAGCGGACTCTGGAGCCCCAGTGAATACAGTTTCAGAAACGCGATCTGTTCGCTGAAATAGGCAATAATGTCGCCGAACAGAATGACTGGCAAGAGCAAAATGAAGAACATGCCCAGGGCGGATAAAGCCGCGAAAGCCGCGTCGGTGACCGCGGCTCTCGGATTGCGGCGCACAAGAATGATTGCGCAGAGACCTAGGGTGCCAACTATCGGCGCTGCTATGTAATTGACGGACACACATATTCCCGAAATCGCGCCGATCATGACGGCACCTGTTCTGCTCGGTGCCCGGCTATAACTCAGGCAAAGGAGGGTCACCCACATAACCAGCGGATTGAGGATCAATTCCGTATTGGATGCCAGCCCGCCGAAGGGGAGTGTGATGATGCCATAGATCGCGGCGCAGACAGAGGACAGCCTGGGTTCGAGCCCAGCCGCTGTGCAAATCCGGTAAATCAGATAGAAGCTTAGGGAGACGTAAGTCAGCGCGATTGACCTGATCGCTATTATGTTGCTGCCGAAGACCGCAAGAAAGGGTGCGTAGAAATAATACGACGCTGCGGGATGATGGCCGTTGAAAACATAGTCAAAGGGCATTTGACCTCGGAGCAGCCCTTGCGCGATCAATGCCGAATGGTATTCGTCCCAGTCGATATCGCTGATCGGAAAAACGAGAAGCCGCGGCGCCAAGACGGTAAGGACATAGAGCGCAACAAGCAGCAGGACCGGCTTTGTCTGTTTATGCGTCGACATTTTATCGCCCGAGACGTGCAATGCTTCAGCATTCGCGCGCGCGACGAATCCGCTCCCAGCTGGGGCTACTTCCAGCCATCGAACAAATTCCTTCGCCTGGATCCCATGTTAAAAATCTCAAAAGCCTCCACGTCACATTGCGGCGCCCAAACAGGCCTCTGATCGGTCATCCGTGGCGCACCACCCAAAACCCTCCGGGATGAGCGCGCATGCGGGAAATACTCGATCCCCAATTCGAGGGCAGCAGCGAGCCATCGTTCTCCATTACCGCAAGGAACTATCACAGACTGCCAAGGTCTTTCCATCATCTGTCCGTCGCTGATCGGTTCGTTATTTCTCTCGGGTCGCGGGTCGCGGCTAGGAAGGGGTTGGACACTATCACGTTGGTGTCGCCGCGACCAGCCCGCCGCATCGATTGTAATCCGAGACGGCGTGTACGTCGACGAATTCCCCTTGAACTAGTAACATCGAAAACAGTACAGCCGCTCAACGGTGAGATAAACCTTACGGGGTAGATGCCGTTCGCAGCCTTTTAAGGAAGTATGCGGCTGCTGGTGACGGGAGGACTCTTGTCAGCATTCTCGAGCTCCGGGCTTCGCCCCGCCGAATGGACGGGCCGGAGTATAAGAAATCCCAGAGCGCCACGCTTCCGAAGCGTTGGTAGCTATTGGAGGCGATAGTATCGCGCAACGTCAAGGCCGTCAATATTGACGGCGACAGTCGGAACCGGTGTCTGAGAGCGGCCTAGAACGGCTTTAGCCTATAAAGCCCGACGCGATTGATGGTCTTGACATATTCATACTGACTGGCGAGGGTTGCGGTAAGTTTCCGAAGATACTCGGGATCGACGTGTCTCTGGGCAGCCCCCTCCGCGAGGGTGATCAACTTGGGACGCAAAGCCAATATCCTGTCGAGCTCGTGGGCGGGCGTCGTGCTGAAAATCCGCATGATCGCCGGGTCGGAAATCCACAGGTCACCACCGAACGCAAACCGCGTTGGAGATCTCGTATCCGAAAGAACATAGAGATCGTGCGAGTTCGAGGCGAAAATGTAGTCGCCGCTGTGCGCGTAGAGCTTCACCTGCTGCGCAATGTCGGCGCGCCAATCCGAAGGCTCGTGATTTAGCCAATGCACCCACCCTTCAAGGCCGTGCCCGAACTCCCAGCGGGTTTCACTGTCGAAGGCGGTTTGCGCGACTGCGATTGCCGCCGTCAGCACAAGCGCATACCGCAGCGTGTTTCTCCCTCTGCAGAGATGCAGCACCGCCCCAGTCATCATCGCGACCGCCGGCACCGCGAGAAGAATATAATGCGAATAATACCGCCGGGGAGCCACAGCCGCCAACATTGCTGCCGCAATATAACCGCACAGATAGATAAGGATCATTCTCCCGCGCCCGGAGAGCGGGGCTTGGGCATGTTTGAACCGGAGGATTGTAGCAGCCGCGATAGCCGGGACGAGGACCCAAAAGAAACAATAGGCGATAAACAGCCGGCGTGCTTGGATATCCAGGTCGTCCTGGATAGCCAGTGACGCATACGCTTTCAGAAATGCGACTTGATCATTGAAATAGGCAACGATGTGTCCGAATAGAATGACTGGCAAAAGCAAAATGAAGAACATGCCCAGGGCGGATAAAGCCGCGAAAGCCGCGTCGGTGACCGCGGCTCTCGGATTGCGGCGCACAAGAATGATTGCGCAGAGACCTAGGGTGCCAACTATCGGCGCTGCTATGTAATTGACGGACACACATATTCCCGAAATCGCGCCGATCATGACGGCACCTGTTCTGCTCGGTGCCCGGCTATAACTCAGGCAAAGGAGGGTCACCCACATAACCAGCGGATTGAGGATCAATTCCGTATTGGATGCCAGCCCGCCGAAGGGGAGTGTGATGATGCCATAGATCGCGGCGCAGACAGAGGACAGCCTGGGTTCGAGCCCAGCCGCTGTGCAAATCCGGTAAATCAGATAGAAGCTTAGGGAGACGTAAGTCAGCGCGATTGACCTGATCGCTATTATGTTGCTGCCGAAGACCGCAAGAAAGGGTGCGTAGAAATAATACGACGCTGCGGGATGATGGCCGTTGAAAACATAGTCAAACGGCATTTGACCTCGGAGCAGTCCTTGCGCGATCAATGCCGAATAGTATTCGTCCGAATTGATGTCGCTGATCGGAAAAACGAGAAGCCGCGGCGCGAAGACAGTAAGGAAACAGAGCGCAATAAGCAGCAGGACCGGCTTTGTCTGCTTATGCGTCGACATTTTATCGCCCAAGAGGGGCAATTCCACAGAATTCGCGTGCGCGCGACTAATCCGCTCCGAGCTGGGGCTACTTCCAGCCATCGATCAGTTTCCCTCGCTTGAATCCCATGTTAAATATCGCGAGAGCCTCCACGTCACATTGCGGCGCCCAAACAGGCCTCTAATCGGTCGTCCCAGGCGCACCGGCTCAAAATCCTTCGGCGAGGAGGGCGCGCATGCGGGGAAACACTCGATCTCCAATCCGGGGGGACGGCGGCGCGCCATCGTTCTTCATTACGGCAAAGAACGATCACGGACAACCAGGGTCTTCCATCGTCTGTCCGTCGCTGATCGGTTCGTCATTATCCCCGGTCGTGGGGTCGCGGCTGGCAAGCTTCTTGGACCCTATTACGTCGATGTTTGCAGCGACCAGCCTTCCGGATCGATGATAATCCAGACGGCATCTACATTGACGAATTGCCCTTGGACTGATAACATTGATAATAGTATAGCCGCCCAACGCTGAGACAAACCTTAAGGGGTAGGTGCCATTCGCAGCCTTCTTATAGGAAGTATGCGGCTGCTGGTGACGGCTGGATTATTGTGGGCGTTGTTGGCGCGTGCCGACCTCAGTCATCTCAAGGAAGTCGTCGATCACGTCTCGCTGCCGCTGTTGGCGGCAGGGCTGGCGGCACTTCTGGCGACGAGCCCGTTCAGCGCGCTGCGCTGGCACATCGTCCTGAGGGCCGAGACGACCTCTCCTGGACCCTGGACCTTGCTGAAGATCGTGCTCGTCGGACTGTTCTTTAACCAAGCCCTGCCTTCCGGTGTGGGCGGCGACGCCATCCGGGCCTGGCGTTGCCATCGGCTCGGCATCGGCGTGGCTGCGGCCATTCGCAGCCTCGTGCTCGATCGTGTCAGCGGATACGTCGTGATGGTCGTCCTGTTTGCGGCGAGCCTGCCCGTTCTGCTGCACATCCTCCCTGATGCGCGCCAGCGCTACGGCGTCGTCGTACTCCTCGGTGCGGCGCTATGCGGATTGATCGCGCTGTTCTTGATCGATTACCTGCCACGCCGCCTATTGCGTTTTCGGCTAGTTGCCGAACTCGCTGTGCTGTCGCGCGTGGGCCGCCGGCTGTTCGCCCGGCCGGCGTGGTCCGCGGCCGTTGTGGGGCTCGCTGTCGCCACCGTCGGCCTTACGATACTTGCCTTTATGCTGGTGGCGGACAGTCTCGGGGTAGATCTCCCCTTCACCAGCTGGATCGTGATCGTGCCCCCGGTCAGCCTGATCCAGCTGGTACCGGTCTCTCTCGCCGGGTGGGGGGTGCGCGAACTCGGCTTTGTCGTCGTCCTCGCCGGTTTCGGAATCCCGGCCGAGGCGGCGCTCGCCGCCTCGCTGTTGGTCGGGCTGTGCATGATCGTCGTCGGTCTCCCCGGCGGTTTGCTGTGGCTGACCGAGTGGGACATTGCACCGGCGGCCGCCGCGAAGAGTGGACACGCAGCCGCTCGGGTCGATCGATAAAATACTAAACGCGCTGGTAAATTACACCAAATCAGGCTCAATCGCGGACGCCGAAGCAAAATAAGCCATGGAATAATGACTGAATCGCGTCATGCGAAGCTTTGTCGCATCGCCGATGCATCGGGGTGACTACCGCTTGAGGCCGAACCTTTATGACAATGTGCTGTCGCTAATGGTCGCCGGACCTGACGCTGCCTATCCGAAGCTCGACTGGCGTCCAGGAAGAGGTTCCATGATTGATAACGTCCAGGAAGCGTGTGACGCCTGGTTGACGTTCAGGTTGCGCGTCCACCCCAAATATTTCGGGGCTCCCAATTGGCCTGGCTGATCCTGATCTGGAGCATGTTGGCAGCACTCGCCGGTTTCGTGCTCTGGCGGGATGCGCTGGACCCGCATGGTATGGTCATCGAGGGCATAAAGTTCTGGCTTTCTTATAAGAGCCGGCTCGGTCCGCTCTCGCTACTGGTGTTGTGCGTTCTCACTTTCGCGATGATTATGCAGGCTAACGGGTTGCGACAACGGGTCGCCCGCCTGCCGGCGGTCCTGGCCGCTCATTGGCGCAAGGCGGGCTGGATTTTCGCGGGCGTCGGCCTTGTTGGGGCGCTCGTGGCTGTCTGGGTACTCCGTGCCTTTCCGTACTCGGGTGACGAATACGATTATCTATTCCAGGCAGAGACATACCTCGCCGGCCGGCTGTCGAACCCGATGCCGCCGCTTCCCGATTTCTTCTGGGTGGTGCACACCTCGTTCCAGGATGGCAAGTGGGTGTCGACCTACCCGCCCGGTTGGCCGCTGCTGCTCGCCGGCGTGTCGGCAATAGGCTTACCCTTCTGGCTCGCTTGCCCGGCTGCCGGAGCCCTGCTGCTATTCGCCTTGTTCAAGCTGGCGCAGCGTCGGGATGGGCCTCTCGGCGGCGTCCTGGCTCTGGCGCTGGTTGCGCTCTCACCGTTTTTCGCGTTCAACGCAGGGTCTTTTTTTAATCATGTGCCCGCCACCGCCGCAGGCCTCTTCTTCTGCTGGGCCGCTCTGGGTTTCCTCGACCAGGCCCGGGTCTCGAAGGCGTGCCTCACCGGCATCGCGCTCGGCGTGCTGGGGCTCATCCGCCCGGTCGACGTACTGTTCTTCGCGCTACCTTTTGCCGGCGAATTCTGCTGGCGGGCACGGCGCCAGCACTATCTCAAAGCACCTGCGATCGTGCTCGCCGGCCTGCCATTCGTTATTGCTCTGCTCCTTTACAATCACACAGTCACCAGTTCGTCATTTCTGGGTGTCTTTGCCGATCAGCGGCCCGCCGAATTTGGCTTCCATCCGGTCACCGAGGAGGGTGACGTTCTAACGCTTCGCGATCAGCTGCGCATCGCAGCGTTTCGCATCGTGCTGGCGGCCGAGTGGACCTCGCCGGTCCTGGTGCTCGGCTACGGACCGGCCCTGGTGTGGCTCGTTATTCGCCGCCGCCTGAGCTTCCTCGACCTGATCTTTCCGACTTATGTGATTGGTTATCTACTCGTACCATTCACCGGGACTCATCAATACGGACCTCGCTATTATTTCGAGGGATGGCCGTTTTTTGCGCTAACCGTCGTTTCCGGCCTTATGCCGTTGCTGCAAGCGACGAGAGAGCGATGGCGTGCGTTCGTTACGTCTCTAGTGATGGCTCACCTGGCGATCGCTCTCGCGGCCGGCGTGATTTTCGGAATCTTCATGAGAAAGATCATCGACGAGACCATGGATCTCTTCGATCAGGCTGCGGCACAAGGTCTCAGCAATGCCGTCATTGTCGTGCGCTCCGGGACCAGTCCCTCGCGGTTCTATGATCCGCGCGGCTTGGACCGCAATGGCATCTCGTTTGATGGTGAGGTGATTTACGCGCACGACCTTCCTGACCGGCTCGGGGAACTGCGGCAACTCTTCTCGCAACGTCATTTCTACATTTACGAACGGGCCTCCGATAGCCCAAAAGGCGTCTTGCGCCGGCTTTGGTGATGCAGCGCGCCGGTGACTTCGATCGAGGTGCCGAGGCTGGACCGGCCGGCAAACCACGGATCTCGGCGGCCGCATCCCGCCTGGCTATTCTATTAGTTAGGTAGCTAAGGTCCGGAGTGCCGCTTACATCGCCATTGATCGAATACCCGACCTGAAATCTGTTTCGTATAGGTCGCGTTAAAGTCTGCGAGCACCGCTGCCGAGAAGACATTGCTTCCATCGAAATGGCTAATCTCTACGAATGGGGCCCCCGATGGCAAAAGCCAAATGTCGGCCCGACATTCTCTTATCGGGCGTCGGACGATCTCCTCGCTTACGCCGTTTAGCTTGAGAATCATCCACGAAATCGAGTCGATCGGGAGCGGGTTTCCGCGAAAAACGGGGATTACGCGCAAAATTTGGGCATCGAAAGATGCGGTGCCCGGGCCGACAGCAACCTTGAGGCCCGGATTGTCATCGAGAGCCTTGTCGATCTCCGCCACCGCCTCGCTGACGAGCGGAGTTCCTGCAAACATGTGCAACACTGTGCCCCACGAGGAGATCACGATTGGGCCGTAACCGAACAGGAGGGCGGCGATCAAGCCCACCGAGAGGCCTTCATACCTACCCCTTGCTCGAAGGTCCGGTAGGCTAGCCGAGACCTCTCGACGCATGACAACAAAGCCCCAGACGACAGACGGAAGAAAAGGTAGCAGATGATATGTTCCCGCGCCAGTAACCGAGGCGGGAAGCGTGACGATTGTCATACACAATACTAGCGCCGCCATAGACCAATTGAACGCACGCGGAAGTTGTGGTCTGAACAGTGCATACATGCACAAGAGTGGGGCGAGAAACATCGCTTCGAAAACAATGTTCTGCTCAAAGAGCCATCGGTTGAACGGAGTATGCGACAGCGTTTGAAAATAATGATAGTATTCAAGAAATGAAACGTTGTTCGGGCTAAAGGGGACAGCCAAAGCGATAGCGCCCGCCAACCCGGCGACGCAGGTCAGGCGCAGGCCCGCCGCGATGCCCGATGATCGATTCAGACAATACACAAAGGCTGGAAGAATATAGAGGGCGCCATGGATTTTGATATTGACGCAAATACCGCCAAGCAGACCAAGTGCTCCCGCCGTGAGCATCGTGGGCGCAGCAGTGGCTGCGAGAACACCGGTCTGCGCGGCAAGAAACAGTAGTGCATCTGAGCGCACACCGGATACGAAACCCTGATCGGTGAACCCGCCTAGCACCAAGCATTGCACACCCGTCATCGTTAGTGCCTCCGCAACACCAGCGCCGGAACGGCGAAGGGTCGCGAAGGACAGCACCTGCGATAGAGCAAAAGCCGTCAGGCCAAGTATCTTCGAAGCACCGATTGACGGCCCAAGAAGCCAGAGAAAGAAACCGGTCACCTGGAAAAGTGCTGGTCCGTATTGGGCCCCATAAACGTCACCCGCACCCAGTCGTGCGTAGAGCGGGTAGCCCTCCCAGCCCAGCCACGACGCCGCGGCAACTAAAGCCTCCGCGTGATTGAGATAGCTCGGGTAGAAAAGATACCGGATGAGAACGGCAAGTTGCACGGTGGCCATCACCGAAATGCCAGCAACACCGCAAATTTTGAGCCAGCGCACGCCGCGCGATTCAGGGTTGAGGGGTACGACCATCACTGCTGCCGCTGCCCCGATGATAAGGAGGAGCGCAAACTGGCCCTTCCAGACCGCTCGAGGATCGAGGGAATAGAGCGGGTAGAGAAATGAAAGGTCGATCAACAAATCTAAGACCCTCCAATTCGGCATTGCGCGGATGCCCGAGTGCGTGCGCGATTGTCCGCCGCTACGGGCCGCCGAAGCATCGGTGTCCGAGTGCAACGGGTGCCGTGCGGAGCCGAAGGCCTAGTCTTACGATTTACAAAATTTTGGCATGATGTATTTGTGTAGTTCGTGACCGCAAGATGTTGTATTTAGGCCTATCCTTTTCCGGATCGGGGAACCGGAATAGACCCGGACCGAATAAGGAGAGTGAAACGCGATTTGCGGCTTGTGTCGAGCCTTTCAACGCACCGTTGTTGCTGGCTTCCCGAGTGCCAGCGCCGGCTTGACAAGTGGCGGATGGTGTATAATACTCTGCGGTAGTCTCCGGCGCTTGATCCTTGCACGAAAGTTACGACCTGTGGACGGGGACGGATCGCAAATGGACTTGAATATTCCTGCTGCGGTGGTAACACTTGTTAAATTTTCGTCGGGGTTACTTTTGCGGGATATCGTCGCGCAAACGGGGTTGGCTGGCTCCGCCACGACCGGCCCAAAAGGTATCGCTCCAACATCAATGAAATGACTTCCCTCGGCATCCCGCAAGACCTGATCTCCATCGTCGTGCCGGCGTATAATGAAGCCGACGGGATTGCCGAATTCGATCGACGTCTGTCGGATGTTCGCGCGAAGTTAGCGGAGAGGAGCGAGGTTATATACGTCGATGACGGCAGCGGCGACGGTACCTTCGCGATCCTGCGATCCCTGCGCGAACGCGATCCCACCATCTCGATCGTCAATCTCAGTCGGAATTTCGGTAAGGAAATAGCACTGACCGCTGGGCTCGATCACAGCCATGGCGAAGCCGTCATCATCCTCGACGCGGATTTGCAGGATCCGCCCGAACTCATTCCGACCCTGATCAAACGCTGGCGCGAGAGTCAGGCTGATGTCGTGTTTGCTCAACGGTGTTCCCGTGCGGGCGAAAGCTGGTTCAAGAGAGCCACCGCATTCGGTTTCTACCGCGTCATCAACGCGGTCAGCGCGCAGTCGGTCCCGGTAGACACTGGCGACTTCCGACTGCTCAGCCGGCGAGCGGTTGACGCAGTCAAGATGTTTCGCGAGCAGCATCGCTTCATGAAGGGCTTGTTTGCTTGGATAGGTTTTCGCCAGATTGCGGTTCCTTACCAGCGCGACCGACGGTTCATCGGAAACAGCAAATGGAACTATTGGAGACTTTGGAACCTTTCGCTCGAAGGCATAACGTCATTTAGCATAGCGCCATTGAAGGTAGCGACGTATCTCGGTCTATTTACTGCAACCTTTGCCATCCTCTATGGAACTTACATGATCGGCCGCACAATTTTTTTTGGAAATCCGGTTGCCGGGTATCCATCGCTGTTGGTCATCATCTTGTTCCTGGGTGGCGTGCAGCTTGTGTCATTGGGCATAATCGGCGAATACGTGGGACGTGTCTTTAACGAAACGAAACGTCGCCCGCTGTACTTCGTGGATGCTATGCTGCCGGGTCGACCGGCCGAGACTACCGGTCCTTCGCTGTCGGCCGACACCTACCAGGAGACGGATGAGGCGGTGGTCGAGCATACGGCGGGCCGGGATGTCAAAGCCACTGTCGACAACCGTGTCTGATCACGCACTGCTAGAGCTGCAGCAGACACTCTACGCGTCCAAGAACCCAACGCGTCGCTGGCTTCATACTTCCCGACGGGACTGGATTCTGAAGGCAATTTCTCGTCACAAGACCGTAAAAATGGGGTGTGCGCTCGAAATCGGCCCCGGCTCAGGTGTGTATTTGCAAGCTTTATCTCGCTTATTCAGCAAGGTCGTCGCGGCAGACGTCGAGTTGGCGTTCCTGACCCAAGCCGAGTTTCTTGCCCAAAGCCATCCAAACATCGACGTTGTCGAAGATGATATCGTAAATTCCAAGTTTCCGAGCGGTTCGTTCGATCTGATCTTATGTTCCGAGGTCATCGAGCATATTCCGAATTCGGCGGGCGCGCTAGCGCACATTGCCCGTATATTGAAACCCGATGGAGTATTGATCCTTTCGACACCGCAAAAATACAGTTTTTTGGAGCTTGCTTCGAAAATCGCGTTCTTGCCGGGGATTATCGAGCTGGTGCGTCTCGTTTATAGAGAACCCATTATGGAGACCGGGCATATCAATCTTTTAACGGGTAGAGCGGCTAGAGCGCAGCTCTCTAATGCAGGATTTGTCTTGCGCGAGTGCCACGTAAGCGGGCTATATCTGCCGTTAGTCGCCGAATTCCTGGGAGAGATGGGGTTGCGTTGCGCGATCGTTGGCGAACGGATGTTGAACCGCACCGGATTGACCGGCGTGCTCTGGACGCAATTTTATGTTGCGGCTCGACCGAATTAGATCTACCGGCTTCAGCCCGAAAAGGGTTGGCCGCTGTTTAGTAGTAGGTGGAAGTGTATCAGTCATTTATTTTACAGCGGCATCGCTTATAGTTTCGAAAGCCGGGACGAGCGAGATCGTCGCCGCCAACCCTGGCATTCATTATCGCGGTGCTCTGGAATTATAGTGATCTCGCTTGAAACTCAGGGGTTTGATAACAACAGGTCAGCATGACAAAAGCGCTTTCGCTCTATCTCGACGCGTTGCGCTTCGGTGCGGCGTTTACCGTGTTCATGGCTCATTACGCTGATGGACGCTTCAGCGGCGGCCTGTTCTGGCAGATGCAGCCCTACGGCCATACGGCGGTGATTGTGTTCTTCGTCCTTTCGGGTTTTGTCATCGCCTGGGTCACCGAGACGAGGGAAGGGACCCTTGAGGAATACGCCTTGAGCCGGGCCGCCCGGCTCTATTCGGTGATTGTCCCGGCGTTTATCGTAACTGCACTGCTCGACCACATCGCGATGGCGATCGATCCCCGCTTATACGGACCGGAAACCCTACCGCCAATGTTGCGCGGCCCGATCAACGTTCCTCTTGGGTACCTACTCTCGTTGGTTTTTCTTGGCCAGAGCTGGACATTGGATATGCCCCCGGGTTCCGCCCTGCCCTTTGGCACGCTCAACTATGAGGCTTGGTACTACGTCCTCTTCGGCCTGGCCGCGTTTCTGCAAGGGCGACGCCGGATGGTGGCGCTCACCGCGGCCGCCCTGCTGGCCGGACCAAAGATCCTGCTCCTCTTTCCGGTTTGGTTGATGGGCATGTCGGCGTGGCGATGGCGCGCGGTCGTGCCGAGGCGATGCGGAGCCCCGCTCGCGCTCGGCGCCGTAGCGGCGTGGACTGGGCTTGAGGCTTTCGGTGGCGAAGATCTATTCCAGCATCCAGTATCGTCCTGGGCATCCTGGGTCCCAAACAGCTACTCGGCCTACGACTACATTATCGGCGCGCTCGTTGCACTCTTCATCCTAGGTCTAGCCAACGCTCCGCTGCCTATGCCTGGAGCCGCGGCGCAGCGCCTGATCCGATTTCTCGCCGGAACGACGTTCGGGCTCTATCTGCTGCACGTACCGCTTTTAAACTTCTTCGGGACCGTGATCCCCGGCCCGGCCGGCCGCCCGATACATCAGCTGCTGGTATTCGGGCTCACTCTCGGGGTGGCGATTGGTTTCTCGCATATAATCGAGCAGCAGAAAGGGGCATTAAAACGCGCTTTGCGGTCGGGGCTCGATCTGGCTCGCAGGAGGCGCCTTCGGCCGACCCTCGAGCGCCAAGGAGCTCCCTAATCCGGACGGAGTTCCCGTGCCATCCCCATCGGCGCGACGAGCCGCGCGGAGCGCCCAGCGCCGCGCGGAGAACCTCGCGTGCGGTATTCGAGGGCGACACCCGCGCATTACCTGGTCGATAAAGGTTTTGCGAAGCGCCGGCATCGTCCCGTGCCACAGCGGGAACATCATGACGAGGTGTTCAGCCGCGCGAGGGCGATGCCGCAGCCCTCTTGCTGCGGCGAAGTTACGCCCATATCGCAAGGTCATGGCGTAATTGTCAATTTATTGGTATGATAGCAACGAGCGCGTGATAGCCGGCTTCCCTGCCGGTTCCCTGCCGCGCCGTCGATTTTTGCCGAGCGGCGTGCGCAAGACTATGATCAAGCACAGTTTTTTGTGCCGGGGGCGCCAAGAAAAAATTTTTTCCCGGGCTTTCCCTGTGCGGCAGGGAACGTCTCTACAATTGTGCGACACCCGCGCGGGCGCAGTCCTCGTCCTGCTGCGAGGTACCACCGCCCACGCCGCAAGCACCCTCGACGATGCCGTTGCGCACGATCGGAACGGCCCCCTGGCCCATGATCATGTGGCCGCCCGAGGCCGCGGCAATGCCGCGCGGGGTCGGCTGGTCAGCACGCTCGGTCAATTCACCACTCGGCCGCCCGAAGGCGGCCGAAGCGACAGCCTTGCCCTGGCTGCCATAGGCGCTCGCCCAGATTGCGCTGTCCATGCGTTGAAGCGCGATCAGCCGGCCGCCGCTGTCGCAGACCGCAGCGCTGATCCTGATGTTGAGCTCTTGCGCCTTCGCTATGGCGCCGCGAACGATGCGATTGGCCTCGTCCAGTGTCAGAGCCATTGATCCCTCCGTAGTTTGAAACGTTACGCGGTTCGTTTTACCCCGGCGCGGCGGCGCGGCGGATGTTCGCGCTCTGCTCGGGGATGCCGGTCTCCTCGAAGCAGACGCGCGCAAAGGCGGCGACACCGGCCCGGATGTCGTCCTTTGACGGTAATGCGAAGCAGAGCCGCAGATGCGATTTGCTGACGCCCGGATTGCACGACCATTCGGGACCCGGGTTAAAGACAATCCCGGCCCTGGTGGCGGGTGCCACGAGCTTGGTCACGTCAATCCGGTCGGGGAGCTTCAGCCACAGAAAGATGCCGCCTTTCGGTTTCCATACCTTTTCGACCGCGGTGCCGAATTCGCGCTCGACGGCCTCCACCATCGTGTCGAGCTTGTCGTGCAGTGTTTGCGTCAAACCGCCGACATGCTTGGTGAAATTCTGGGAGAAATATTCGGCGACGACCATCTGGTCGAGCGCGCCAGTGCCGCTGTCGGCCTCGCGTTTGCACGCAACGAGCCGGCTCATGACCTCCGGGACGGCGACCGCGTAGCCGAGCCGCAATGACGGGGCCAAGGTCTTCGAGAACGAGCCGATATGGATGACTCGCTGGGGGTCCATCGCATAGAGCGAAGGCGGACCTGCGCCCTCCCAGGTCAGGTCGGCGTAACACTCGTCTTCAAAGACCGGGACACCGTGCTTGCGGGTCAAGGCCAGCAGCGCCTCGCGGCGACCGCGTGGCAGGATCGAGCCGGTCGGGTTTTGCACGGTGGGGATCGTATAAACGTATTTCGGCCGGATCCCGTTGCGCCCGAGATCCTCGATAATCTGGGCGAGGCCGTCGATCTTCAGACCCTCGTCGTCGAGCGGCGCGCCGACGATGTTGACGCCGAGGCGCTTCAATTTGGTCAGGGCGCCGCCATAGGTGAATTCTTCGAGGATCACCGTGTCGCCGCGCTCGAGCAGCAGGCCGTTGACGAGGTCGATGGCCTGACCGGAGCCCGTGGTGATCAGCACGTCGTCGGTTGTGCAGTTGATCGCCGGCCGCTGCGCCAGTTTGTCGACGACGAGCTGGCGCAGTCCGAGGTAACCCTGCGGACCGTCGAAATTGTAGAGGGCCAGATCGGCCCCTCGACGATGCAGCACGGCAGTAGCAGCCTCCGCGAGCGCCGCGGCCGGGATGCGCGCCGGATCGTTGTGCCCGCCGATGAAGTTGTACCTCGGAAACCCGGTCCAGCGCGGCGCCGACGGCGGCAGGTTCTTGGCGAAGAGGTGGCTGTAGGCAAAGCCGCCGTCGGTCATGATCAATCGTCCTTTAACGATGTCCTCCCTCTCCCCGCGAGCGGGGAGAGGGCCAGAGGGAGGGGCCGGGGTCAGCGCGCGGCGGGCGCGTATTTGCCGGTCAATTGCGGCGTTATGTCCGGATAGGCGCCGGGTGTCTTCTGTGCCGCCGCTTCGTGCATCTGCAGCCGGGTGCGGCGATCCCATTTGCGCTTCAGCTCGTCCTTGACGTTGAAGGCGAGCCGGCCAACGCCTTCGATATCGAGCTCGATCTTGTCGCCGTCCATAAACGGGTTGAGCCCGCGGTGATTGGTGCCGGTGGCGACGATGTCGCCCGGCTCGAGCGTGTGGATCGAGCTCAGCCACTCGATGCAGCGCGGGATCTTGTGCGCCATGTCGCTAGTGTTGAAGTTCTGCATCAAAGTGCCGTTGTTGGAGAGGCGGATCTGCAGTTTCTGCGGGTCCGGAATCTCGTCCTTGGTCACGATACACGGCCCGATCGGCGCAAAGGTGTCGCGCGACTTCATGGCAAAAAAGCCGGGAGCCGGCAGGCCGCGCGCCGAGCCGTCGATAAAGCAGGTGTAGCCGAAGATGTAGTCCATCGCGTCGGCCGCTTTCACGTTGCTCGCCTTTTTGCCGATCACGAGCGCCAATTCTGCCTCGCCCTCGAAGATCGTCGCCGGCGCATCGGGCAATATCATTGTGTCGCCTGGTCCACAGATAGCGTTCGCCGTCTTTTGGAACGCGTTGATCGGCGCCGGTGCGCTGCGGGTGCCGTCTTCCATGTAATTGACCGCCATGCAGTCGATATTGTCCGGTTTTGGCAAGG
>Ga0306922_10001421_pt1 | contig 21345 bp, 16 predicted proteins | sample sta12Cox44000082_FD_203758 | JGI IMG/M metagenome (GOLD analysis project Ga0306922, IMG submission 203758) | Lab enrichment of tropical soil microbial communities from Luquillo Experimental Forest, Puerto Rico - statoxic.12C.oxic.44.000.082 (v2)... | ecosystem: Environmental > Terrestrial >... | reverse complement strand
CCCCACGACCGAAGCCTCGACCGCCCTGGTGTCGCGATCAATGTCGTAGCGCATGCCGAACCGCAGGCCGCGCAAACCGGGGCGCTCCATGGTTTCGGCAAAGATCAGCTCCGGGTCGAGGCCGGACACAAAGGTCTTGGCACAGATCACGTCGGCGACCGTGATGGTTCCGACGCGGATGGCGCGATCGGGCCGGTAGATCGCGCCAGGTACGATCGGCAGGGCCAGAAGCAACGCGATGGCGACGAGCGGTTTTCGCAGGATCATCGCGCTTTCGGGGCTCCGCCAACCGAGGGCAGGGGCGCAACATTGACGCCGGGCGGGGGTACGTCATCGTCGGGCACGAAGAAGTCCGACGCCAGCGGCACGGTCGGATCGACGCGATAGCGGTCGAAATCCCTCACGCCGCTGGCATGAAGAATCTTGTCGTCGATACAGAATTTCCCAGTGAATTCGCGCGATGGCCTGGTGAAAATGACGTAGGCCGCATCCCCCATGATCTCGGGCGTTCGGCTCGCGCGCATCATGGCGTCGCCGCCGAGCAGATTGCCGACCGCAGCGGTTGCGATCGTGGTGCGCGGCCACAGCGCGTTGACGGCAATGCCCGCGCCCTTCAACTCCGCCGAGAGGCCGAGCACGCACATGCTCATGCCGTATTTGGCGATGGAGTAGGCGGTCGAATGCTCGAACCATTTTGCCTTCATGTCGAGCGGGGGCGACAGCATCAGGATGTGCGGGTTCTCGGCCTTCTTCAGGTGGGGAATGCAATATTTCGACACCATGAAGGTCCCGCGCGTGTTGATCCCCATCATCAGGTCGAAACGCTTCATGTCGGTGCCTTGCGAATTGGTCAGGCTGATCGCGCTGGCGTTGTTGACGCAGATATCGATGCCACCGTACTCGGCGATCGTCGCTTCGATCGCCGCCATCACCTGGGGCTCGTCACGAATATCGCAAACCAGCGGCAATGCCTTGCCGCCAGCCGAGCGCACCTCTTCGGCGGCTGTGTAGATCGTGCCCTTCAGTTTTGGATGCGGCTCGGTGGTCTTGGCTGCAATTGCGACGTTGGCGCCATCGCGTGCCGCGCGCAGCGCGATGGCAAGCCCGATGCCGCGGCTTGCCCCGGAGATGAACAGCGTCTTGCCCTTCAGCGAGGTCATCGGAGCCTCCAGTCCCTGTCTGCGCGAATGAAGACAAATCCTACTCTGACGCCATGGTGAGGCAATCCGCAACAGCCTATTGGGCTGCAGCTTCTGCGCCGCGGGTGCGGGGATCCGGCGCGCCGAGCAGGCCATTTGCGGTAACCAGAACGGTGTTGGCCGAAGAGTAGCCCATCGATTCCACGATGCGATGGCCTTTTGCCTGCAGCTCGGTCAGCACGTCCACGGGGAAGCCCGGCTCGACCTTCACCTCATCCGGCTGCCATTGATGATGCAGGCGAGGGGCCGCGACCGCGGCGGCGACGTCCATTTTGTAGTCGAGCACGTTCACGATCACCTGCAACACCGTGGAGATGATGCGGCTGCCGCCCGGCGATCCCGTCACCAACACCACCTTGTCGTCCCTGAGCACGATGGTCGGCGACATCGATGAGAGCGGCCGCTTGCCGGGTGCGGGCAAATTCGTCTCATAGCCCACAAGACCGAACGCGTTCGACGCCCCGGGTGCGGCGGTAAAATCGTCAAGCTCGTTGTTGAGCAATACGCCGGTGCCGTCGGCGACAAGGCCGAGGCCATAGCTGAAGTTCAGCGTGGTGGTGTTGCTGACGGCGTTGCCAAAGCTGTCGACCACGGAAAAATGCGTGGTGTTGTTGCCCTCGTGGGGCGGTGTCGCGGACACCAAATCCGCCCACGGCGTGGCGCGATCAAGGTCAATGCTCGCGCGCTGCCTGGCCGCATAGTCTTTTGCGATCAGGGTCGCGATCGGCGCGTCGACGAAGGCGGGATCGCCGAGATAGCGGGCGCGATCGGCATAGCCGCGCTTCATCGCCTCGATCAGGACATGAAGCGATAAGGCCGAACCCTGCCTCATCTCGGCGAGCGGAAAACCCTCGAGGATGTTCAGCGTCTCAAGCAACACGACACCGCCCGAAGAGGGCTGCGGCATCGAGACGATCTGGTAACCGCGATAGGTGCCGTGCACGGGTGCGCGAACGACGGCCTGGTAGGCCTTCAGGTCTTCCGTCGTGATGATGCCGCCGGCTTCCGCAATGGCTTTCGCGAGCTTCTCGGCAACCACCCCCTCGTAGAAGCCGCGCGGACCTTGTGCGGCGATCGCGGCAAGCGTCGTGGCAAGATCGGTTTGCACGAGGCTATCGCCTTCGCGCAGCGAGATTCCGTCGCCACGCGAGAACACCTTGACCGACGCCGGCCATTTCTTCAGTCGTCGATACCAGTCCGGCAGCGTATCGGCGAGATCGTCGCTAACCACAAAGCCGTCGCGCGCAAGAGCGATCGCTGGCTGCAGCAGCGCGGCGAGGGAAAAATTTCCGGAGCCATATTTCTCCAGGGCAACCGAAAGTCCGGCAACCGTTCCGGGAACGCCGATACCAAGCGCCGAATCGCGGGATTTTGCCGGATCGGGCTTGCCATCGGCACCCAGAAACATGTCGCGCGTGGCAGCAAGCGGCGCGGTCTCGCGGTAGTCGATCGCGACATTCTCGTTGCGGTCGGCGAGATGGATAACCATGAAGCCGCCGCCGCCGATATTGCCGGCGCGCGGATAGGTGACCGCCATGGCGAATCCTGTCGCCACCGCAGCATCCACCGCATTGCCGCCCTGCCGCAGGATTTCGGCGCCAATACGAGCCGCCATCTTCTCCTGCGCCACCACCACGCCGTGTTCGGCGGCGACCGCATGAACGGTGTCCGGATTGGGCGGGACATAGACGTCGCGCGCGCTCGCAGGCAGCACAGCGACCAGCAGCAGCGTGAGAGCCGCAACGAGCCGGCGTTGGTTGGCGAGAAGAAAGAACATCAGTTTGCCGCGGAACATCCTCTAATGGCGGAAATGCCGGATGCCGGTGAACACCATGGCGATGCCGTGCTCGTCGGCGGCCTTGATCACCTCGTCGTCGCGCATCGAGCCGCCCGGCTGGATCACGGCGGTGGCGCCGGCCTCGATACAGGCCAGCATGCCGTCGGCAAACGGGAAGAACGCGTCGGAGGCAACGACCGATCCCTTCGTTGGCGGCTCGGCAAGCTTCAATTCGAGGGCGGCGTCCTGCGCCTTGCGCGCGGCGATGCGCGCGGAATCGACCCGGCTCATCTGTCCGGCACCGATGCCGACGGTCGCAAGCTCTTTTGCATAGACGATGGTGTTCGACTTGACGTGCTTGGCAACGCGGAAGGCGAACTTCAGGTCGCGCAGTTCGGCGTCCGTAGGCGCGCGTTTGGTCACCGTCTTCAGCGCCATGTCGTCGACCACGGCGTTGTCGCGGCTCTGCACCAGGAAACCGCCGGCAACCGTCTTTGCGGTCAGCCCCGCCGCGCGCGGGTCGGGTAGGCTGCCTCCGAGCAGCAGCCGGAGGTTCCTGCGCTTGCCGATGATGGCCATCGCTTCCTCGGTCGCATCGGGTGCGATGATGACCTCGGTAAGGATTTCGGTGATGGCACGTGCGGTGTCCGCATCCAGCGTCCGGTTCAACGCGATGATGCCGCCAAAGGGCGAGATGGGATCGCAGGCGAACGCCTTGCGATAGGCGGTCACAAGATCCACCCCCTCTGCGACCCCGCAGGGATTGGCGTGCTTGACGATCACGCAGGCCGCACTTCGCCCGGGATCGAACTCGCCCACGCACTCATAGGCCGCATCAGTGTCGTTGATGTTGTTGTAGGACAATTCCCTGCCTTGCAACTGACGCGCGGTGGAAACGCCAGGGCGCTTGTCGGGCAGGCGATAGAACGCCGCCGTCTGATGCGGATTCTCGCCATAACGCAGCGGTTGGATCAGCCGTCCGCCGAAGCTGCGGAAGTCGGGCGTCTCCAGCTTGAGCTCCGCGGCAAACCAGTTGGAGATCGCGGCATCATAGGCGGCCGTGCGTGCATAGGCCTTGGCGGCGAGGCGGCGCCGCAACGATAGCGTTGTTGCGCCCTTGTTGGCGGCGAGTTCATCGAGCACCGCCTGGTAGTCGCTGGCTTCGACGATAACGGCGACATCGTCATGGTTCTTGGCGGCGCCGCGGATCATGGCGGGCCCGCCAATGTCGATGTTCTCGATACACTCTTCGAAAGCCGCGCCCTTGTCGATGGTCGCCTCAAACGGATAGAGGTTGACCACCAGAAGATCGATCGGCCCAATCCCGTGGGTCTTCATCGCCTGCGTGTGATCGGGATTGTCACGGATCGCAAGCAGGCCGCCATGCACCTTCGGGTGCAATGTCTTGACCCGTCCGTCCATCATTTCGGGAAATCCGGTGAGTTCGGAAACGTCCCTGACCTTGAGACCCGCATCCGCAAGGGCTTTTGCGGTGCCGCCGGTCGAGACCAGTTCGATGTCGTGGCCGGCGAGAGCGCGAGCAAACTCGATCAGGGCGGATTTGTCGGAAACCGACAGGAGGGCGCGGGTCACGCGGCGGAGGCGGTCGGTCATGATTACGTCCTGCTGCGCTGTTTCGAGAGTTGGCAGGCCGCCGGGTAGCATGATTTTTCCGGCCTTGAAACCGTGGCTAGTGGTCCGATTCTAACATTCGCTACCCATCCGGAGAGCCGCTTTTGCGAATGTTAGAATCAGAGGACCACTAGCAACTTATTGATGCTAGGGGAGCTTTGGATTTGACGTTCGCATGAAGCTATTGCCGCGCGAGGGTAGCGAACGTCAAATCCGCTCCACTAGAAAACGCGTGTTCCGGCATTGGTCACAATTTTACAGCGGCAATTCCGGCTCCCGGCGCGCGTTGCGGCGGGCATTGGTCGCCGCCGGAGACGTCGCGGACCGTACAAAACTCCAGCGGATCGAGGTGACATGGCGCGAATCCTGCCTGATTACGATCTGGGCGGTGCGCCGCGGGCCGTCATTTCCGGCGAGAAACACGCTATCCTCGAGCTCCACCTTGTCGTCGAACGCCTCAAAGGTCCAGACGTCGCGGTTCGGCAGCACCAGCATGACGCCGTGCGCATCGCTGAGCCGGCTTGCCTTCACCGAGGGATGCAGGTGGAAGCGCAGCGCGTAATCGGTCTCACTACCTTTGATGCGCGCGCCCGGCGCGAGTGAGACGGTGTCCTCACCGTCCAGCCTGGAGCCGTCGGGCGCCATCATCACTACGCGGCGATGCATGACGCCAAACCGCGCCTGATAGCCGTCGTGCGAGGTGCTCAGCAGCTCGCCATTGGTGACTGCCTCGCGGTGATTTTCGACGACGACGGGACCGCTGACGATCGGCGCCCCGTGCAGGAACTTCTTCATCGCCGACAGCTCGACGAACTGGCACGACGAGGTCTCGTGGTAGGTCAGGGTCGAATGCGCCGGCGTGCCGCGCGCAAAGGTGCGCCAATTGTCGCGGCTCGTGGTGGGCATGCCGCAATTGATGACGATGCGGCTTGTGCCGGATGATAATTCGAACGACAGGCACCCGGCATGGGCGTCCTGGCTGACGCCAGGCGGTGGCGGCGGGCCTGTATCCATGATCAGCGTCGTGGTGCCGCCATCGAGCCGTTGAAAGCCGGTGTGTGGCATGCTTGCCATCGGCGTGCCGTGGGTGTCGTCATAGGCAAGCAGTGTCGCCAGCAGGTCGGACGGCGTCCCGCTCATGCCGTTGAACAGCGCGATCGAGCCGTCGCCGTGACGGAAGAAGCGCAACATCGGCATCATGCGATCGATGGCGTTCAACAGCGACTGCGGAGGGGAGATGTTGCGCGCGGCAAAGGTCTGCCGCAGCGGCAACAGGTCGATTAGAAGCTCGATCAGCGCGCCAGGGTTGCGCGAGATGTGGCCGCCATCGGGCAGGATTTGCCGCTGCAATTCTTCCGCCAGCTTGCGGCCTGCGCTGCGCACAAGTCGCGCCTGGTTGGCAAGGCAGAGCGAGGCATAGCACAGCGCGATCAGCACCTGCAGCCGGGGCACGCCATCCGTGATGTCGAGCATGGTGTAGCGCAGATAGCGGATTTCCCGCGTCAGCCCGCGCAGGTAGCGGCGATAGAACTTGCCGTCGGTGTCGCCGAGCACGAGCGGTGCCTGCGACAGCAGCGAAATCACCCGGCGCGCGAGCACGTCGGCACGGCGGCCGATCGGGCGCTTGTTGGTCTGGTTGGAGATCCAGTCATCGACCAGCGCGCGCGCGTTGGCGCGTGTCAATGCGGTGTCGGCGGCGCGCAAATGCCGCAGCCATCCGAACCCGAGCAGCGCCACTTCCCAGTCTTCGGAGGGCGGTTCGATCTCGAAGATCGAGCGGCCGTGGCAGGTCACGATCTTTCCGGCGAAAACGAATCGGCCGGCATAGATTTCGGCCGCGCGGGTGGCATCGGCGGTTCTCAGATCGTGGGGAGCGATGATCAGCCGGTCGGCGCGGCCTGGCCATAGCCGCGACAACCCAACTGATGCGCTGCTGACGCGCGCCATCACGTTCCGCGCGAAACGGCCCATGATCAGCGTTGAAATGCGTCTGCGATGAGCGACCGACACGCCTGACCTTGATGAAGGGAAAATGGTTTTTGACGAAGCCTTTTAGTCCGGAAATGCCGGCCTGGCACCCTCTTGAAAGCGTGCACTCGAATCAGCCTTTAACCAGCCTCGCGACGTAGAAGCCGTCAAGCCCCGCCAGTCTTGGGTCGGCATGCGGCAGGTGGCAGGGCAGGGTGCGCAAGTCGCCTTCGGACCCGAGGAGTTCGCCAAGGCCTCCGACCTCGCCGGGCTCAATCGGCACGCGCTGCAGCGCTCTCTCCTCCGCCAGCAGCGCGGAAATCTGCGCTTCGCCTTCTTCCCCTTCAAGCGAGCAGGTGCAATAGACCAGCATCCCGCCGCCTTTCAGCAGGCTGACGGCCCGGTGCAACAGGCGCTTCTGCAGGGAGGCCAGTGCGGCTATATCGCCCTCCTGCCTGAGCCAGGCGACATCGGGATGGCGACGGATGGTGCCGGTTGCGGTGCAGGGCGCGTCGACCAGAATGCCGTCGAAACCGCGGTTTGTGCTGTCCTGCCATTCGACCGCGTCTGCGATCACCGTCTGCACGTTCAGCCGAAGCCGTGCCATATTGTCGCGCAACCGCGTCATCCGGCCCGGCGAACGGTCCAGAGCTAAAACCTGCGCGCCCGCCTGCGCCAGTTGGGCGGTCTTGCCACCCGGCGCCGCGCACAGATCCAGGATCGATTTGCCGGCAACGTCGCCGAACAGGCGCGCCGGCAAGGCGGCCGCCGCGTCCTGGACCCACCACTCGCCTTCGATAAAGCCGGGAAGGTTGGTCACGGAACCCTGCAGCAGCGTACGCACGCTGCCGGTCGGCAGCATTTCGCCATGCAGGCGCGCCGCCCATTGCGCGGCGTCGGATTTCACCGTGATATCGAGCGAAGGCTCGTGGCTGAGAGCGTTGGCCATAGCTCGCGTGGTCGCCTCGCCGTAGCGTGCCGTCCAGCGCCCCAGGAGCCAGGGTGGAATATCGAGCGTCTGCGATTTGACTTCCTCGATGAGGCTCTTGCCCTCGCGTCCGCAGCGACGCAGCACGGCATTGACAAGGCCCGCATATTTGGCGCCGCGCTTGTCCGATTGCACGAGCCGTACCGAAAGATCGACCGCGGCGTGGTCGGGTACGTCCATCCAGAGGATTTGCGCGGCACCGATGAGAAGCGCGCTTTGTGCGCGCGGTGCGTCCGTTGGGATGCCCCGATCGAGCAGCCGCGACATCACATGACCCAGCGTACCGAGCCGACGCAGAACGGTTGCCACAAGCCGTCGCATCAAGGCGCGGTCGCGATCGGCCAGCGTCTTCAAGCCGGGGTGCGCGGCACCACCCTCCAGCTGCTCGTCAAGCGTACGGTGTTTGTGCAGGACGCCATCGAGAACGTCGGCCGCGATGCGCCGCGCCGCGAGGCCGGGAACTTCCGATGGGCGAGCGAATCTTTGGGCAGGCATGCTGGAACGTTACTCGGAGGAGAGGCAGATCCGCGAGGGTTCGGCGCATGCCGCTGACGGGATGACAGCTCTGCCATGCGAATATGCCAAATATAAGAATCTGCCTTGTCTTTTTCGCAAGCGCCCACGATCTATTGATCGTTGGGGTTTTGGAGGAGGGCCGGCGATGCCTGATGATCCCGCAAGCAGCAAGGCCACCGCATCGGTGCCGCCGCGCAAGCCGCTCACCCCCGAGGCCCAACGCGCCCTTGCCGAGGCCGAAGCGCGGCGAGCGGTCGCCGCAAATGCCCCGCCGATGCCGAAGGAATTTGGCGGCCCCAAGGGGCCGGAGCCGACGCGCTACGGCGACTGGGAAAACAAGGGCATCGCCTCGGATTTCTAGAACTGAGATCTGTGCGATTCAACGCGTGACCACGACCGTGGTGCCGACCGAAACCCGGTCGAAAAGGTCGCTGATATCGGTGTTCAGCATGCGGATGCAGCCATAGGAAACGAACCCGCCGACCGAGCCAGGCATGTTGGTGCCGTGAATGGCGTATTCACCGCCGGCCAGCGTCATGGCGGCAACCCCCATCGGATTTCTCGGCGAGCCACCCGGAATAAGGTCGGGTATGTTGGGCTTGTCGTGCTTGACTGCGCTCGGCGGCGACCAGGCCGGGTTGCGGTACTTGCCGTCGATCCGGGTGGTGCCGGCCCATTGCTTGCCGGACTTGCCGACGCCGACGGGGTAGCGCATCGCGTGGCCATCATCGAGGATGAGATAGAGGCGGCGTTCGTTGGTCTTGATCACGATCGTACCCGGTGAATATTCGCCGCTATGGAGGCCGACGAGCTCCCCTCGCGCATGGGCCGCGGTCGCAGCCAGTGGAGCCGCCCCGATCGCGGCCAAAAGGGCCACCAAAATCCGCTTCGACATCATTCCTCTCCAATTCGCCACCCGTGAGGGCCGCCCACACATTCTTAACCGCGCGTGTTAACCGCACCGTTTCCACGCGGGCTCGTGGATGCGGTTACGTCGGGAGAGAAAAGAAAATGTTGGAGATAAAGTAAATGACTTGAAAACAACATCGGCTGGAAAATGCCGCAACGTCGCCACAACGTGTCACAGAAATGTAAAAAACGGCGCGCCCACAGAGAAGTTTTTGGCTTCATCACCGCGCCGCCTCTCCTTGCGGCAGGAGAGGCGAGAGCTCGCGCTTCCGCTTCGGTTACGCCGACTTCCGGTTCTGCCGGTTTTTGACGAGATCATCGACCACGGCGGGATCGGCGAGCGTCGAGGTGTCGCCGAGACTTCCCGGCTCGTCCTCGGCGATCTTGCGCAGGATGCGTCGCATGATCTTGCCGGAGCGGGTCTTGGGCAATCCAGGTGCGAACTGGATCTGGTCGGGCGAGGCGATCGGGCCGATCTCCTTGCGGACCCAGGCAACCAGCTCCTTGCGCAATTCCTCGGTCGGCTCGGTGCCCGCCATCAACGTCACATAGGCGTAGATGCCCTGGCCTTTGATGTCGTGGGGATAGCCGACCACGGCGGCCTCCGAGACCACCGCGTGCGCGACCAGCGCGCTCTCGACTTCCGCCGTGCCCATGCGATGGCCGGAGACGTTGATCACGTCGTCGACGCGTCCCGTGATCCAATAATAGCCGTCGGCGTCGCGCCGGCAGCCGTCGCCGGTGAAATATTTGCCCTTGTAGGTCGAGAAATAGGTCTGCTCGAAGCGCGCGTGGTCGCCATAGACCGTGCGCATGATGCCAGGCCACGGCCTGGTGATGCAGAGATTGCCCGTGGCTTCGCCCGGCAGCGCTTTGCCGTCGGCATCGACGATTTCGGGCACGATGCCGAAGAACGGCAGCGTTGCCGAGCCGGGCTTCAGCCTGATAGCGCCGGGTAGCGGCGTGATCAGGATGCCGCCGGTTTCCGTCTGCCACCAGGTATCGACGATCGGGCAGCGGTCCTCGCCGACCACGCGGTGATACCACTCCCAGGCCTCCGGATTGATCGGCTCCCCGACAGTGCCAAGCAGTCGCAGGCTCTTGCGCGAGGTTTTCTTCACCGGCTCGTCGCCGGACTGCATCAGCGCGCGGATCGCCGTCGGCGCGGTGTAGAAGATGTTGACCTTGTGCTTGTCGACGACGTTCCAGAACCGTGAATTGTCCGGATAGTTCGGCACGCCCTCGAACATCAGCGTGGTCGCGCCGTTGGCGAGCGGCCCATACAGGATATAGCTGTGGCCGGTGACCCAGCCGACGTCGGCGGTGCACCAGTAGATGTCGCCATCGTGATAGTCGAACACATATTGATGCGTCATCGCCGCGTAGGTGAGATAGCCGCCGGTGGTGTGCAGCACGCCCTTGGGCTGGCCGGTCGATCCCGACGTATAGAGGATGAACAGCGGGTCCTCGGCGTGCATGTGCTCGCACGGACATTCCGTCGTCACCATCTTGGCCGCGTCGTGGTACCAGAGGTCGCGCGACGGCTTCATATCGACGTTGGCGCCGGTGCGCTTGACCACCACCACCCAGTCGACGCCCTCGGTCTTTGCCAGCGCCGCATCGACATTGGCCTTCAGCGGCACCTTTTTGCCGCCGCGCAGACCTTCATCGGCGGTAATGACGATCTTGGACTTGGCGTCGTTGATGCGCTGGGCGAGGCTGTCGGGCGAGAATCCCGCGAACACCACCGAATGAATGGCACCGATCCGCGCGCAGGCCAGGATGGCGTAGGCGACTTCCGGAATCATCGGCAGGTAGATGGTGACGCGATCGCCTTTCTTGACATTGCGTGTGCGCAGGATGTTGGCCATCCGGCATACCTCGTCGTGCAGTTCCTTGTAGGTGATGTGTCTGGACTGCGAGGGATCGTCGCCTTCCCAGATGATCGCGGTCTGGTTGGCGCGCTTGGGCAAGTGGCGATCGATACAATTGAAGGCGGCGTTGAGGACGCCGTCCTCGTAATACTTGATCGAGATGGTGCCCGGCGCGAACGAGAAGTTTTCGAATTTCGTCGGCTGCTTCATCCAGTCCAGGCGCTTGGCCTGTTCGCCCCAGAATCTGTTAGGGTCGGAGAGCGAGCGGGCATACATGTCCTTGTACTTGGCTTCGTCAATCCAGGCGCGCTTGGCCGTTTCGGTCGGCACATCGTAGATCTTCTCGGACATTTCTCACCCTCCCACGCACGCGACCAGTGCACGCGCAACACTGTTTTCAAGAAAAATTTGTTCGATTATGCGTCGGCCTGACCGGCGCCGACAAGCGGGAGAAATAAGACCTTCGGCCGTTGTCTTGTTGCGCGAGATCAAACACTGCCCCGATTCCAGGCATCCGCCGGCTAAATTGCTCGATAAATTTTCGTATGGGCCGTTGGTCAGGGATCAACGTTATCGGCCGAATGGCTCCCATGAAAGGTATCATGCAACCGTCGTGCCGGCAATCGGGACTCGCAAAGCGGGCTCAGACCCCCTAAATGGCGCCCTCGGCGATGGCTGGCTGCTTTTCGACCCGCCCCCGATGCGAACCCAAGAGGCGAACGAGACGTTGACGCGATGATGGATCAGCAGAATTTTGCGGATGCGCGCCCAGCCTCCAGCGATCCTGCCACAGAACTCGCCAAGGCGCTCGGGCAGTGGCCTCAAGCATTGCCGGCGTCTCAGACGAGACCGTCGCACGATCGGCCGAAGGCCTCGGTCGACGAGCTGGTGCGCGAACTCGGGCTCAAGCTCGGCTATCAGCACGAATTCACCATCCGCCGCATCAAGCGCGGCAAGGGCTATTCTTTTGTCCGCGCTAACGGCGCGCATATCCGCGACGCCCGCACCATCCGCCGCCTGCACGCGATGGCAGTGCCGCCGGCGTATCGCGAGGTGCGCTATTCGCCCGATCCGAACACCCATCTGCAGGCGGTCGGGCGCGATGCCGCGGGCCGGCTGCAATATCGTTATCATGCCGATTGGGAGAAGGTCCGCGAGCAGCGCAAGGCGCATCGGCTGGCCAGACTCGTCGGTGCACTCGCCAAGATCAGGCGCAACGTCTCGATACATTTGTCCGGCGACGAGCCGACGCGGGAATTTGCGCTGTCGGCTGTGATCAAGCTGATTGCGCGCACCGCGATCCGTCCTGGCAATGAATCCTATGCCCGGCTGAACGGCACCCGCGGCGCCACCACGCTGCTCAAGTCCAACGTCACGCTGGAGGACGACAGCTTCGTCCTCACCTTCAAGGCCAAGGGCGGCAAGGCCGTGCGCAAGGAATGCGACGCCGCCAAGCTCGTGCGCGCGATAAGCATTCTGCGCGGCCTGCCGGGCAAGCGGCTGTTCCAGTATCGCGATGCTTCCGGCATCGTGCGCACGGTCTCGACCGCGACGGTGAATGCGTTCCTGCGCGAGATTGCCGGGATCAGGATTTCGCTGAAGGATTTCCGCACCCTGATGGCGTCTGCCGTCGTGCTGGAGTCGCTGTCGCGGATTTCGCCCGCCAAAAGCGCGCGCGGCCGCAAGCGGCAGGTGCTGGAGGCGATCCGCGCCGCCGCCGACCAGCTCTCCAACACGCCGGCGATCTGCCGCAAGAGCTACGTCCACGACACCATCGTCACCGCCTTCGAGGACGGTATCCTCGAGCGCTTCGCCGCGACGATGAAGGGCTGCCGCTCGCAGAAAAAGCGCGAGCAGCTTCTGGCGCAGGTGGTGTTGGCGGCTGCGGTGTAGCCGTGTCACCCTCCCCTGGAGGGGGAGGGTAAAGCGAGAGCGCGGCCAAGCCGCTACAGCCCGCCCATCTTGCAGACCAGCTTCCATTCCTCCGCCGTCACCGGCTGCACCGAGAGGCGTGAATATTTCACCAGCGCCATTTGCGCCAGTTTCTTTTCGGCCTTTATCGCCACCATGGTCACGGGCTTGGGCAGCGCCTTGTCGGCCTTGATGTCGACGCAGACGAATTTGCCGGTCTTGTCGGTCGGATCGGGATAGGCTTCCTTGATCACCTCGGCGATCCCCACGATGTCCTTGCCCTCGTTGGAATGATAGAAGAACACCGGGTCGCCCTTCTTCATGTTCACGAGGTTCTGCCGCGCGGTGAAGTTGCGCACGCCGGTCCAGGCCTCGCCCTTACTTCCCTTGGCGACCTGCTGGTCCCACGACCAGCTCGAAGGTTCGGATTTCACCAGCCAGTACCCCATCATCATTCCTCCGCCTTGAAGGGACGCGTGAGCAAAGCCTCGATTGCGGCATCAATTGTCAACTGTTGCCCAAGGATCGCCGCCACCGCCCTTGATACCGGCATATCGATGTTTTGCGAAGCCGCGAGCTCGACCAACACCGGCGCGGTGAACTCGCCCTCGGCGAGCTTCCCCGCAGGCGGCGCCTCACCGCGGCCAAGCGCCAGCCCAAGGGCGAAATTGCGCGACTGCGGGCTCGAGCAGGTCAGGATCAGATCGCCAAGACCGGAAAGACCGACCAGGGTCTCCGTTCGCGCGCCGCCGGCGCGGCCGAACCGCGCAAGCTCGGAAAAGCCGCGCGTGGTCAGCGCTGCCTGTGCGGAGGCTCCGAGCCCCTTGCCCGCCACGATGCCGGCAGCAATCGCGAGCACGTTTTTCGCCGCTCCTCCGATCTCGACGCCGCGAACGTCGGTGCTGTGATAGGGACGGAAGGTGGCCGAGCCCAAGGCCCGCACCAATTGGCTGGCGAGCGCATCATCGCTGGCCGCCAGCGTCACCGCGGTCGGAAGGCCGCGCGCGACATCGTCGGCAAAGCTCGGTCCCGACAGGATCGCGGCCTGCGCCATCGGCGCTGCTTCCGCGATCACATCGGTCATGAACTTGTGGGTGCCATGCTCGATGCCCTTGGCGCAGGCAATGACCGGCGCGTCCTCGCGCAGATGCGGGCCAAGCGCGTTGGCCGCGCCGCGCAGATGCTGCGCGGGCGTAGCAATCAGGATGATGTCGGCGCGCGCGGCCTCCGCGATATCTTTGGTAACGGCGATATCGGCGGCAAGACGCACGCCGGGCAGGCGCGGATTTTCGCGCGAGGACGCGATGCGCGCGGCATGCGTGGCGTCGCGCGCATAAAGGATCACCTTTCTGCCGGCGCGCGCGGAGACGCAGGCAAGCGCCGTTCCCCAGGCACCGGCGCCGATCACCGCGACGGAGTTTGCTTCACTCATGGCACGCCTCAAAATCCGGCGCGGGTGTTGGCGAACTCCGCCGGCGCGATCGCCGTCGCATCGAGCAGCCAGCGGGCGCGGGGCGGGGCGTCCATGGCATCGGTCATGCCGAGCGCGAGCCGTTCCGCGCCGGCCCAGGCGATCATCGCGCCGTTGTCGGTGCAGAGCGCGGGCGGCGGAATGAGCAACGTGGTCTCGGCTTTGGCCGCGACATCGGCGAGCGCGCCGCGGATCGCCCGGTTGGCGGCAACTCCGCCCGCGGCGACCAACGCACGCGGCGGGCCGAACCGTTCCTCGAAAAGCCGCAGTCCGACGCTCAGGCGATCCATCGTCGATTCCAGCACGGCGGCCTGAAAGCTCGCGCAGAGGTCGCTGATGTCCTTCGGTTCCAGCGGATCGATCCGGCTGGCCTCGTTACGCACGGCGGTCTTCAGTCCGGACAGGGAGAAGTTGGCATCCGCGCGCCCCAGCATCGGTCGCGGAAAGCCGAAGCGGGCCGCATCTCCGCCAAGTGCGGCGCGTTCGACCTGCGGCCCGCCAGGGTAGGGCAGCCCCAGCATCTTGGCGACCTTGTCGAAGGCTTCTCCCATCGCATCGTCGACCGTGGTCCCAAGCCGCGCATAGTCGCCGACACCGGTGACCGCGACGATCTGGGTATGACCGCCGGAGGCGAGAAACAGGCAATAGGGAAAGGCAAGCGCGCAAGTGAGCCGCGGAGTCAGCGCGTGCGCTTCCAGATGATTCACCGCGATCAGCGGCGTGTCGTGCACCAGCGCGATCGCCTTTGCCGTCGTCAATCCCACGATCACCCCGCCGATCAGGCCAGGTCCGGCGGCGGCCGCAATGGCCGACAAGCGCGAGAACTCGACGCCGGCCTCTTTCATCGCGGCCGCGACGAGATGGTCGAGCACGTCGACATGGGCGCGCGCCGCGATCTCCGGGACCACCCCGCCAAAGGGAGCGTGCTCGGCGATCTGCGAGCGGACGATGTTGGACAGGATGCGCCCGGTACCGTCGCGCCGGCGTTCGACCACGGCGGCTGCGGTCTCATCGCAGGTGGTCTCAATCCCCAAGACCAGGATAGGCTTGTCGTTATCCAATGTGAGCCCTTGCGCAAAAGCTGCGTTCCCGTAAGTAACCGCGTAACATGATGGCTGCAACGAGCAATCATCCGATTGATGCGGAAAAACATGGCCGTTCTCGTCACCCGCCCGCATCCCGACAATGAGGCGACCGAGCGGCTCTTACGCGCGCGGGGCCATGACGTCGTGCTGGCGCCGATGCTGCGGCTGGAGCCCATGGCGTACCAGGACGCCGACGACACCACGGATTACGGCGCCGTCATCGTCACGTCAGCCAACGCGCTGCGCGCGATCGAGGGGGAGTTGGCCGGAAGCCGTTTGCTCACGCTGCTGCTGTTTGCGGTCGGCGAGCACACCGCCGCCGTCGCCCGCCGCCTCGGCTTTGCCGAGGTGATTTCGGCGGATGGCGATGCGACGGCATTGCGCGAGCGGGTGCAGGCGAGCGTCCGGGCCAAACAATTGAAGAAAAAAAACCCGCTTCTCTATCTTGCCGGCGCGGAGCTTGCGCGCGATCTCGCCGGCGAACTTGGCACGCACGGCTTCGATGTGGTGACCAGAACCACGTACCGCATGCTCGCTTTGTCGGGGCTGCCGCACCAGGCGCGCGAGGCCTTTGCGGCAAACCGCATCGAGGCGGTGCTGCACTATTCGCAGCGGAGCGCGCGTGCCTTTCTGGACGCCATCCGCGCTGACGGTGTCGAGATAACGGCGCTGGCGTTGCCGCAGTGCTGCATATCGCCTAGCGTGGCATCCAGCCTGCGCGAGGCTGGCGCCACGCAGGTGCTGGTTGCAAGCTCGCCCGACGAAAATGCCTTGTTTGCGGCACTTGAGCGTGCTTTGCGGTAAAAGCCCGCCGAATCTGCTAAACCCGTAACCAAGCCGAGGGAACCTAAGGCATGGCCGATGACACGGTAGAGGATCAAGCAGCGCCGGACCCAGGCAAGATCAAGCGCGCGCCGCCGACAATCGAGCTTGAAGCGAACGAAGTATCAGGCACCACCACGCCTGCGGCGGCTGGCGAAGCCGAGGCGGCCGCCGCTTCCTCAGCGCCCGAGCCCGAGCCCGAGGCGGCGTCTGCCGCATCTGTAGCGCCTGAAACGCCCGCGCCAAAATCGGATTCAATCTCGCCCTGGATCATCGCACCGTTTTCCGGCGCGGTGGCTGCCTCGCTTGTCATCCTTGTCGGCTGGATGCTGGGCTGGCCGCAGGTCCTGCCGCCGCCTGCTGTCGCTCCAGCCAACACCGCGGCGGTCGACGATCTCGGCAAGCGCGTCGCCGGCCTCGAGGCAAAAGCCGGCAAGCCCGCCGCGCCCGACGCTGCGTTGTCGGCGCGTCTCGACGCGCTGCAGAAATCGCAGGCAGCGATCAGCGGCGAGCTCTCGTCTCTGCGCGCGCAGGAGGACAAACTTGCGGCTTCCGTCAATGACATGAAGTCTGTGCCACGCGAATCGGCCGGCGCGATCGATCTGTCCGCCATCAACGAGCGCATCGCAAAGATCGAGGACGCGCAGCGCGCCCGCAGCGGGCAGGACGCAAGGGCTGCCGAGGGCAAGGCGCAGGACGATATGGCGTTGCGCCGCCTCGTGGCCGCCGCGCTTTTGGACGTCGCGGTGCGTCATGGCGATCCCTACACGGCCACGCTCGCCACCGCGAAATCGTTGGCGCAGGACGCGGATGCGCTCAAGCCGCTCGATGCCTTCGCGGACACGGGCGTGCCGAATCCGCCCGCGCTCAACCGCGAGCTGCTGACGTTGGTGCCGAAACTCTCGCCGTCAGCGCAGGACGGCGCGACGACGGGCTCAGGTCTTGTCGATCGCTTGCAGGCCGGCGCGGCCAAGCTCGTCCGCATCGAACGGACAGATGCAACCGGCAACGATCGCAGCGCTATTGTCGCGCGGGTGACCGCGGCGGCCGTACATAACGATTTCGCGGCCGCGCGGCACGAGTTGAGCTCGCTTTCGCCCGCCGACCGTGCGCCCGTACAGGCATGGCTCGACAAGGCGGCCGCGCGGGATGCGGCGCTCGCGGCATCCCGTCAATTCGCCGATGATGCCATGACCTCGCTCGCCAAGCCCGCCCAATAGGTCGTCCATGCTTCGCATCGTTCTGTTCCTTCTGGCGATAGCGCTCGCAGCAGTGGGCGCGGCATGGATTGCCGAGCAGACCGGTGAGGTCACGCTGTCATGGGGCGGCTATCGCATCATGACGTCGCTGCCGGTGTTCGCGCTCGCGCTCGGCGTCGTTATTGTCGCGGCGCTTGCAGTCTTCAGCCTGTTGTACGCGCTGTGGCGTACCCCGGGACGGATCAGGCGCGGCCGGCACGAACGCCGCCATGCGCGCGGCCGCCACGCCATCACCCACGGCCTGCTTGCGATTGGTCACGGCGATTCGGCGGCCGCCCGGCAGCACGCCGACACCGCGCGCAGATTCGCCGCGCATGATCCACTGACGCTGCTGTTGCACGCGCAATCGGCCCAGCTCGAGGGCGACCGCGAGCGAGCGAAAGCTGCGTTCAACGCGATGGCGGAACGAGGCGATACGCGGCTGCTCGGCTTGCGCGGGCTTTTCATCGAAGCACAGCGCTCCGACGACCCCTTCAGCGCCGTGATGATTGCCGAGGAGGCGTTGAAGCTTTCGCCATCGTCGAGCTGGGCCTCGCACGCGGTGCTGGGCTTTCGCTGCGCCAAGAGCGATTGGGACGGCGCGCTTGCGATCCTCGACAACGATCTGGCGTCCGGCCTTCTGGACAAGGCAAGCTATCGCCGCCGGCGCGGCGTGCTGCTGACGGCGCGTGCGCTGGAGCTCGAGACCGTCGATCGCGACCGGTCGCGCCAGGATGCGATGGAAGCGGTGAAGCTTGCGCCCACCCTGGTGCCGGCCGCGGTGCTGGCTGCGAAGTTCGAGAGCGAGGCGCACCAGGTGCGGCGCGCGATGCGCATTGCGGAAACGGCGTGGCTTGCGCATCCGCATCCCGATCTCGCCGACGCCTATGCACATGTCAGGCTCGGCGACTCCGCGCGGCAGCGGCTGGTGCGCGTCGAGACGCTGGCGGCAAAAACGCCTGGTCATATCGAGGGTGCGCTTGCGGTTGCGCGCGCTGCAATCGACGCCAGCGAATTCGCCCGCGCGCGGGAGGTGCTCTCGCGCTTCATCGCCGACCCGACGCAGCGCCTTGCGATGCTGATGGCGGAGATCGAACGCACTGAACATGGCGACAGCGGCAAGTCGCGGGCATGGACGTTGCGCGCGGTGCGGGCGCGGCACGATCCGGTGTGGACCGCGGACGGCTACGTCAGCGACCGCTGGCGGCCGGTTTCGCCGGTGACCGGACGACTGGACGCTTTCCAATGGCAGACGCCGGTTGCAAGCCTGCCTTCGCCCGAAGGCGCGACGATCGAACCATCGCCGTTCGAGCAGGCGATGCTGGCGGCGCCCCCGCCGCCGCGCGAGCCGCAGGAAGCTGGAGGCCTCGCAGAGCCGCCGCGCGAGCCGGTGCAGCCTGACACCGCGCCACCGCCTGCAACCCAGGACAATGAACCGCACAATCTGCCGCCAACCGCCAAGGTCGAGGAAGCGGCCACGCCATCGGCGGCATCCGCGCTGGAAAGCTCGCCGCCGCACCTCGAACCCTTAAGCCCGGCGCCGCTGTTCCGTTCCCGTGCCGATCTTTCCAGGGCGGGTCAGCCGCCGATTCCACCGGTCATCCCCATCGTGCGCGCGCCGGATGATCCCGGCATCGATGACGAGGCGCCAAGCGATGAATTTACGGAACAAATCGGTACACCAAAGGCGCAAGCCGGCGGCTGGCGCGGCTTCCTCGCCCGCTGGGGCGCCTGATTTCTTGCCAATTTCAACCCGCGCCTATGTCAGGTGCGCCGCGCGCCTCGATCGCTCAGCTATCAGAGAATATTTTGCGGAGCACAGAAGCGGCTTCTTTGCTGGGAAGCTTCGTTATTTCCTGAAACAGGGATATCGATAGGTCGCAATAGCGGGCGTAATCGGAAGGAGCAACGGTCTCCGCTTCAAGCAATCGCAGATCGCTTCCCGAGTAACCCCTTGACGCCAGACTTGCGCGTATTTTGTCCCAGGAGGAATCATCTGCAACGTCAGTGCTCGCTCGCATTCTCGCCGATGAGACAACTCGTTCATCGAGCGCTCGCTCGCGGTCGGTCAGTTCGGCCGGGATCGTTGCAGTTGCAGCGTCGTCATCGACACCTGCGGCAAACTTGTAACACGCAGCTTCGTCTTGAAGTTGTAGAGACCGGTATTGATCGGCAGCGAGCTGGCCAAATTCAACGACTACGGAATCATCGGCGTAAGGCAGCAGTTTCCTGACAAAGGCGGCTAGCCTGCTGCCTGCTTGCGCCGTCAATTTGGCTTGCGGCGTTCCCTTCGCTGCTCCGTCCGCGAAAACATCAAGAATTTCGTCATATGTTTTTGGATATTTTTCTTTCAGCACGCGATAGACTGGCGAGGCCTTTTGAAAACCACGGTCCCAAGTGTCTCGCGGGATGTTGTTTCCACCGTATCCCGAAATCGCAAACTCGGCCCCGGTGGATATCCTTGTTACGACGCCGGCAGACAACAGCTCGCCTTCGGAAGGTCGCCACAGATCGGAATTCCTTGTCTCCATCGCGCGATCAATGAACGCGCTGTCAATGCCAGCGGCTCTATATATGGTTCTTTCCAGCTCGTGATCGTCAATCTGATCTGCGCCCGCGAACGCCGACAGGCACTTCGCGTCCACGTAGGTGTCGAGTCCCCGGCTGCGGATCAAAGCATTCAGCTTTTCGCCTTCAGCCAGTCGGCCTCCGAGGCTGTCCAAATGAACGACACGAACGCCTTTCGATGCGTTCAGGATATTTTCAAAATCGCTGGTCAGGCCAAACTTGATCCCGCCCGTGATCTCGGCCTCCGAGCCGTTGTTCATGACGCGAATAGCGTAAGGCGGTAGATCCGGATCGTTCATGAACGCGATGCTCGCGGCCTCTGAAATTTGGGGTATCGCGGTCTTTAGCAACAATCCGGCCAGTTGCAGGCAGCCGAAGCAAATCATTATCTTTGCCACCCTGGCCCAGAACGCGCGTTTCCCGGCCGCTTTTTGCTCAGCAATGCGCCGACTTGCCGAACGCCAGGTACCGACCACTTGCCAAATGGTAACGCTGATGAGGAATAACCAAGTCAGAGCGTAGTACGACAGGATTCCCGTTGGACTGACTGAGCCCTCTATCGTGACTTGAGCAATCGCGTTGACGGCCACGATTGCGAGAAGGCTGTTGAGGGAATTTATGGCAAAATAGGAAATCCAAAGCGGAAGCTCTCCGCGCCAGTGTCGAGCGATAAAGTCTCGATAGATCGGTCTCCTCGGCGATGCGGAGGACGGATCGAAGGTGGATGCGTCCGGGGCACGCGTTCCGGCAAGGTCAAACGCCTCTTCGACAGGCTTCCAATCTGAAAAGCCGAGGCGCCAGACCCTGACGGCGCCTGGGTTTGGGTGAAACCGAACGCAATTATCAAGTTCGGTTCGATCCATCGGCCCGCGCCGATTTTCGCCATCCCACAGAAACCACTCGGACATAGTTCGGCCCCTCGCCGCGAAGCATCCACGATATTTTCAGGAGTGCAATGACTGCAACCTGAGATTGACGGAAATGGGACATCCATCAGTGCTGGGAGCATCCCTGCCATTCCCAAGGCGTTTTCCAGGACAGGTTCCGCCGGTCATTCCGATCGTCCGCGCGCCTGATGACCCCGGCATCGATGACGAGGCGCCAAGTGATGAATTCGCGGAACAAATCGGTACGCCGAAGGCGCAAGCCGGTGGCTGGCGCGGCTTCCTCGCCCGCTGGGGCGCCTAATTTCTTGCCAATTCCAGGCGCACCCGATATCAGGTGCGCGACGCGCGTTGAGGCTTGGTGCCGAACGCGTCCGTCGCTTTGGTCCGCCGCAATAGCTCAGCTGGTAGAGCACGTCATTCGTAATGACGGGGTCGGGGGTTCGAGTCCCTCTTGCGGCACCGACTTGACGCTGTTGGGATTTTGGCTTTCAGAACACTCA
>Ga0306922_10001418_pt1 | contig 21367 bp, 21 predicted proteins | sample sta12Cox44000082_FD_203758 | JGI IMG/M metagenome (GOLD analysis project Ga0306922, IMG submission 203758) | Lab enrichment of tropical soil microbial communities from Luquillo Experimental Forest, Puerto Rico - statoxic.12C.oxic.44.000.082 (v2)... | ecosystem: Environmental > Terrestrial >... | reverse complement strand
AGGATTTCGGAAATCTGTTGGATGCGGCTTGCGCCGACCCGGTTGGTACCTTTTTCGTATTTCTGGATCTGCTGGAACGTGAGCCCCAAGGCTTCGCCCAGCTTCTCCTGGCTCATGCCCAGCATGATGCGGCGCATCCGCACCCGACTGCCGACATATTTGTCAACAGGGTTCGGGGCCTTGATCGACATTGCCAACTCTCCTTGCGATCGGGCGGGAGAGAGGCGGACCAAGCCACGCCTGTCTCCGACGCCAACACCGTCAAACCTTGCTCGGAGGCTGGATAGGATTGCAGACTTTGGAGCAACGAACTGACTGGAGCTAAGTGGTCGGCGACAGAATGCGAACGGCAGGACAGGTCTGTCAACTGCTGGAATTCGCGGTTCGTAAAATTCGACGGAAATCGAAAACCAAACGTAAATCTTCAAGCATGAACACGCCGTCGTCACAATTTGCTGTTTGCGAAACGCCGGCCGATGACGAATATGAGGGCAATTGCGACAATCATCGCCGCGGGCCAATCGCCGACGCGCGAATAGATGGTCGGGGCGCCAGCCGACGGCAGATCGGAGTCGAGCACGCCTTCAATGCCGAGGCCGAGCCGCGCGACAATTCGTCCCAGCGGATCGATCACCGCCGAGATGCCGGTGTTTGCGGCGCGCACGAGGGGCAGGCCCTGCTCGATGGCGCGCATCCGCGCCTGCTGAAGATGCTGATAGGGACCGGTGGAGATTCCGAACCAGCCGTCATTGGTCAGGTTGATGATCCAGCCGGGCCGGTCGTCGCGCGTGGCGACGTCGCCCGGGAAGATCGCCTCGTAACAGATCAGCGGTAGCACACGCGGCGCGTTCGGAACCTGCAGCGAGCGACGCACCGTGCCGGAAATGAATCCGCCTTGCACCTTGGTGAGCTGCTCGATGCCCAACCACTCCATCCAGTCCTGGTAGGGCAGGTACTCGCCGAACGGGACCAGGTGCAGCTTGTCGTAGACCGAGAGCACGCTGCCATCGTGATCGATGACATAGATCGAATTATAGGCGCGCGTGACCCGGATGCCGGGCGGCAAATCGGGCGCGCGCACGGAGCCCGTGATCAGCACGGTACCCTTCGGCAGCAGGTCGGCGATCTCTGCAAGTGCCTCGGGCTCGCGGGTCAGGAAAAACGGAAATGCCGATTCCGGCCAGATCAGGATGCTGGCGTCGCGCACGCCGGTCGACTGCGGTCCCGAGGCGCGGTCGGACAACGTCAGATATTTCTGCATCACCTCCGTCTTGGCGGTGTAGTTGAATTTGACGTCCTGCTGCAGGTTTGGCTGCATGATCCTGAGCTTGACGTTGGCAACCGTACGTGTCGGGTTCAGCGACAGCCGAACGGCGCCGTAGATGCCCATGGCCAGCAACAAGGCGAGCGCCGCAACCGACGCGACCCAGCCTCTGCGGCCGCGCGAGGTGCCGTCGATCAACGCGGCCGGTGAAGCGAAAATCGCAACGGCGAGGAAGGTCATGCCCCACAACCCGATCAGGGACGCGGTCTGCGCCAGCGCCAGCGGCTCGGACAATGCGTAGCCGAACGCGTTCCAGGGAAAACCCGTCAACGCGTGTCCGCGCAGCCATTCGCTGATGGTGAGGCTGGCGGCGAGCGCGAGCACGCGCGACGCATCGCGGGTCCAGATCAGCCGGGCCAGGACGAATCCGAAAGCGGGAAACAGCGCAAGATAGGCGGGCAGACCGAGCACGGCGAACGGCATCAGCCAGGCGAAGGTCGAGGCATCGACCAGAAAGGCGTTGCCGATCCAGTAGAGTCCGGGCACGAAGTAGCCGAAGCCGAAACACCAGCCGGTGAGGGCGGCTGCCGGCAGTCCGCGCAGTCGGCCTGCGCCCGCGCCGTCAATCAGCCAGACCACGACCGGAAGAGCCACGAACAGCACCGGCCAGGCATTGAAAGGCGCCATTGCAAGCGTCGACAACGCACCGGCCGCGATCGCGATGAGCGCGCGTTTCCAGCCCCAGGACAGGATGATCGGAAGGCCGACGCGGCGGAGTTTATCGGCAATCATCACTGCGGGCCGGTTCCCTCGCCGGGCGGCGGGCTCGTGGTGTCATTGCCGGGCGTAGGACCGGGATCGGGCGCTGCTTCGCGCCGCCGGCTCTCGCGCTGGGTGCGTGGTGTGGGGCGCTCCTTTCGCGCGGCGATCCGCAAACGTTTCACTCGCCGCGGATCGGCATCGAGCACCTCGATCTCGAAATTGCCGGGACCGGAAATGACCTCTCCGCGCACCGGCAGTCGGCCGACCTGGCTCACCAGATAGCCCCCCAGTGTCTGCACCTCTTCGCCGGCCTCGCCCGTGACGAACCCCTCGCCGATGACCGAACGGACGTCGTCGAGACTGGCGCGTGCATCCGCAATGAAGGAATTGTCGGCTTGCCGTACGATCGCCGGCGGCTCGTCGCTGTCGTGCTCGTCGTCGATCTCGCCGACGATCTGCTCGACGATGTCCTCGATCGATACCAGACCGTCGGTGCCGCCATATTCGTCGACCACCAGCGCCAGGTGGATGCGGGAGGCCTGCATTTGCGCCAGCAGATCGATGGCGCGCATCGACGGCGGCACATAGAGCAGCTTGCGGATGATGTTGGCCTCCGCAAGCGGTAGCGCCAAATTGATCGCGCGCAGATCGAGACCTGCGGGAGGCGGCTTCTTGCGGCGCGTTCGCGTCGTCTCCGATACGCGAGCTTTCGCGGTCATGAAGGCCAGGAGGTCGCGGATGTGCACCATGCCTTCGGGATCGTCGAGGGTCTCGTTATAGACCACGAGACGCGAATGCGCCGCGCGTTCGAACAGATCCATCAATTCGCCGAGCGGAATGTCGCGCTTGACCGCGATGATGTCGGCGCGATGCACCATCACGTCCGCAAGGCGCCGCTCGTGCAGGGACAGGATGTTGCGCAGCATGGTGCGCTCGACGGCGGTAAAGCCGACTTCGTCGGGCTGCGAGGCGTCAAGCACGACCTGCAGATCGTCGCGAACCGATCCGGCCTTCCAGCCGAACAGGGTGCGGACCGCGCGGAGCAGCCAGTTTTCAGAGGCGGGACGTGCGACCTCGCCCGGCGGCACGATCGCGGGCAGGTTGCGCATGTTGCGCGGATTGTCGTGGGTCGGTTCGGAGTCCGCCATCTCAATCCATCCGCTCCCGATCCCCATAGGGATCGGGAATCCCGAGTCGCGCCAGAATCTCTACTTCGAGTGCTTCCATCGCCTCGGCGTCGTCTTCGGTTTCGTGATCGTAGCCGATCAAATGCAGGAAACCGTGGACCGCAAGATGGCTCAGGTGATGCGCAAACGGCTTGCCTTCCTCATTGGCTTCCCGGCGCATGGTCTCATAGGCGATCGCGATGTCGCCAAGCACGCGCGGTGCATCATGCGCCTCGCGCGGCCCCGCCGGCTGAGGTGGCGGAAAGGACAGCACGTTGGTTGGCTTGTCGACGCCGCGGAATTTCCTGTTGAGGTCGCAGATCCCCGAATCGTTGGTCAGCATGATCGCAAGTTCGGCCCCTGCGACGTCGGCGTTCACCGCCTGGGCGGCTGTTGCGATCGCGCGCCGGATGACGGACTCGGCCTCCGGCGCGGCCTGCCAGCAATCGGCGACCACGAGGACCTCAGTCATGGGAAGGGTGAGATGCAGCATCGTTGTTTCAGGAATTCGATCCAGGCGCGCCGTGGCGCGGCCACTCCTAGTTACTTGCTGGTCGCGGGCTTCCGTGGTGCCCCTTCGTAAGCCGCGACAATGCGCGCCACCAGTTCATGGCGGATCACGTCTTCGGACGTAAAGTGGACCTGCGCGATGCCGTCCACGCCATCGAGCAGCCTCGCAGCTTCGGCAAGACCGGAGGTCTGGCCGAACGGCAGGTCGACCTGGGATGGGTCGCCGGTGATGATCATGCGGCTGTTCTCGCCGAGCCGGGTCAAAAACATCTTCATTTGCATGGACGTGGTGTTTTGCGCCTCGTCCAGGATGATGGCGGCATTGGTCAGCGTGCGTCCGCGCATGAAAGCGAGCGGCGCGATCTCGATTTCGCCGGTCTGCAGCGCACGCTCGACGATCCGCGCATCCATCAGGTCGTACAGCGCGTCATAGATCGGCCTGAGATAGGGATCTACCTTTTCGCGCAAATCGCCGGGCAGAAAACCAAGGCGCTCGCCGGCCTCGACCGCCGGTCGCGACAGGATGATGCGATCGACCTCCTTGCGCTCGAACAATTGCGCCGCATGCGCCACGGCGAGCCAGGTCTTGCCGGTGCCGGCGGGACCGACGCCGAACACGAGTTCGTAGCGTTTGAGGGCGCGAATGTAGGAGTCCTGAGCCGCGGTGCGCGCCCGGACCGGGCGCTTGCGCAGATTGATGGTCTCGAAGGTGGACCTGGCCGTTTTCGCATCATATTCGAACAGCGAGCCCTGCGCGATCACTGCGCGGATTGCGCCCTCGACGTCGCCCTGCGTTAGATCGTGACCCTGGACCGCCTGTGCATACAGCGCCTCCAGCACCCGTCGTGCGGCGTCGCAGCCGTCGCGAGAGCCGGCAATCGTAATGTGATTCCCACGCGAATCGACGACTACGCCGAGGCGCCGCTCGATCTGTGCGAGGTTCTGTCCATAGGGGCCGACCAATGCGGAGGCCGCGCGATTGTCGTCGAAGTCGATGACGACCTGCGTCTCAGGCGGGACTTGCATGTCGCGGTCGAACTTGCGGCTGGGAGCGAGCGAAGGCGAATCCGATGCGCTTTTGGGCAAGGGTTCAGGCTCCAATGGTGATGGACGAAGCGGTCGAGCGGTCGGTGCGCGATGGGGCGGGCGCGGCGAGTTCGCCGAGCAGGCTGTAGCGTTCGAGGCTTTCCAGGCGGACCGGCAGGATTTCGCCGATGATGTCGGGAGAGGCCATCACATGCGCCGGCTGCAGATAAGCGGTCCGTCCCACGATCTGGCCTGCATTGCGCCCGGCGCGCTCGAACAGCACATCGACCGTGGTACCAATCGCAGCCTTGTTGAAGGCCGATTGCTGGCTGTCGATCAATTCCTGAAGCCGCACCAACCGATGGTCCATGTCTGCCGTTGAAACCGTCTCCCGCATCTCCGCCGCGGGCGTTCCTGGCCGTGGCGAATATTTGAACGAATAGGCGGCAGCGTATCTGATTTGCGCGACCAGCGCGAGTGTGGCGGAAAAATCTTGTTCGCTCTCGCTTGGGAAGCCAACGATAAAATCCGATGAAAATGCAATGTCTTGGCGAGCCCTGCGGAAACGGTCGATGACATCGAGGTAATCGCGGACGGTATGCCGGCGGTTCATCGCCGCAAGGATCCGGTCGGAACCCGACTGCACCGGCAGATGCACGAAAGGCATCAGCGCCTTGAGGTCTCGATGCGCCTCGATCAGCGATTCCTCGACGTCGCGTGGATGGCTCGTCGAATAGCGCAGCCGCGCGATGCCGGAAATTTCGGCGAGGCGATGCAGCAATTTGCCGAGCGGCCAGCTACGCCCATCCGGACCTTCGCCGTGATAGGCATTGACGTTCTGTCCGATCAACGTGACTTCGCGCACGCCATTGTCGGCAAGCCGCTTCACATCATCGACGATTTTTGCAACCGGCCGCGACACCTCGCTGCCGCGCGTATACGGCACCACGCAGAAGGTGCAGAACTTGTCGCAACCTTCCTGCACCGTGACGAAAGCCGAAATGCCGCGAGCGCGTATCGCGTCGGGTTTCGGCTGGGCCAGGAAGTTGAACTTGTCCTCGGCGGGGAAATCGGTCTCGATCGCCTTGCCGCCGCTTTCGGCGCGCGCCAGGAGTTGCGGCAGATGGTGGTAGCTTTGCGGCCCGACCACGACGTCGACGACCGGCGCGCGGCGGGTGATCTCTTCGCCCTCGGCCTGCGCCACGCAGCCCGCAACCGCAATGCGCATCTCGCGGCCGCTGCGGGCAGCCTGCTCTTTCGCAAGGCGCACGCGCCCGAGTTCCGAATAGACTTTCTCAGACGCTTTTTCGCGGATGTGGCAGGTGTTGAGGATGACAAGATCCGCATCTTCCGCGCTGTCAGTCTCGACGAAGCCCTCGGCCTGCAGCGTGTCCACCATGCGCTGGGCATCGTAGACGTTCATCTGGCAGCCATAGGACTTGATGTGCAGCTTGCGCGGCGTCTTCATGGAACCTGAAAAGTGGAAACGGCGCCGAAGTCGGCGTCCGGCTCAAATATAGATTAAATCTTTGAAAATCCAGCGACTGATGACCATTTTCGGAAGTTCACGCTCCCTCGCCCCGGTCGGGATTCGCGGCCTTCTGCGCGATAAGGCCCGGCAATTGCCGCATATCACCGAAGGTGCCGTGAGCGCCCGCAGCGCGCAGCGTGGCGGCATGATCGTGCCCGCAATGGCTGCCGCCGTGGAAGCCCAGCACGTTCATCCCGGCCGAGCGCGCGCCGGCGATGCCGGGCACGCTGTCCTCGATGACCAGGCAACGCGCGGGCGGTGTAGCCATCCGTTTTGCAGCAAGCAGAAAAAGATCCGGGGCCGGCTTGCCGTTCGCAACTTCGGAGGCGGAGAAAATATGCGGTGCGAATCTTTCATAGAGGCCGGTCCGGCCTAGGCTGATTCTCATGCGTTGATGCGAGCCGCTTGACGCCACGCAGACCGGAAGTTCGATCTGGTCGAGCGTTTGATGAATCTGCGGAATGGGTGCGAGCTCGGCCTCGAAGCAGCGGTGGACCTCGTCCTGCAGTTCGGTGTGGTAGTCGTCGGGCAGGGCACAACCGAGCTCGGCCTCCACCTCGAGATTGGCTTGCCTCACGGATCGGCCGAGGAAACGCTGGAAAACCTGCTCAGGCGTAATCGGATAGCCGTAGCGCGTCAGCGTCGCGGCATGCGCGCGGCAGGAAATGATCTCGCTGTCGACGAGCACGCCGTCGCAATCGAAGATGATGAGATCGATTGTCACCGGGTCGCGCGCGCTCTCAAGTGCCGCCATCGTCGAGCGGGACGCAATAAAGCTCCAGCCGGTGGTCCACCAGCTTGTAGCCGAGCTTTCGGGCGATTTCGGCCTGAAGCTTCTCGATTTCTTCGGAGGTGAACTCGATCACCTTGCCGTCGCGCAGGTTGATCAGATGATCGTGGTGGCTGTCGCGCATCTGCTCGTAGCGGGCGCGGCCCTCGCGAAAATCGTGCCGCTCGATGATGCCGGCATCCTCGAACAGTTTCACGGTGCGATAGACGGTCGAGATCGAGATCTTGTCGTCGACGGCAACGCAGCGACGATACAGCTCCTCGACATCGGGATGATCGACGGCGTCCGCCAGCACCCGCGCAATGACCCGGCGCTGCTCGGTCATCCGCATACCGGTTGCGGCACAGCGCGCCTCGATGCCGGAGGGCTTTGGCGCGGAAGTTGATTTCAATACGGTCATCAGGATCGCCTTGAGAGAAAGACCTTTTGCCGTCTCGTGCCCACTTTCCGAAGTTCGCGGTCCGTTGCGGCACCTTCGCTCCGCGAGCTTCCGAAAGTCATGGACACCAGCAGGCATATTAGCCCAGTGCCGCTTTCGTTTTGAAGTCCCTGTATCAAACTCGCCGCTCGCACGGTGGGGACTTCAAATCGGCGACACCACCACATCTTACGACAAGTCGCGCCGCATCAGAAGCGCGTTCAGTTGTTCCCCGTCTTGCTGGTAATAGCGCTCGCGGCGCCCGACCACGGCAAATCCGGCCCATTGGTAAAGCCGACGGGCCGGGTGGTTATTCTCTTCGACCTCCAGAAATATGCTGCGCACGCCGTATCCTGCGAGATGGCCGAGATGGGTCAGCAGCAGGTTGCGGGAAAAACCCTTTCCGCGATGGCCGGCATCGATGGCGATCGACAGGATCTCGGCCTCATCAGCGCCCATCCGCGACACGGCGAAGCCGATGATCTTTCGTCCAAGCCGCAGGCGTTGAACCAGCGTGTTACGCTCGGCGAGCATCCGCTCGAATTCGCTCTCGCCCCAGCCGCGATGGAACGAGGTGCCGTGAAGCTGGGCCAGTCTTGGCGCGTCGCGGATTGTCGCCGGTTCGATCACCGGCGTGCCGGTGCCGAGCAGCTCGGAGAGCCAGCTCATGATGAGGTCGCAGGTTGCGGAGGCGTGACGTCTTGCGAGGGCTTGGCATCGGGAGCGCGCAGATAGAAGGGCCGAGCGGGCGCTGTGTCGGGGCTGACTGCGGCACCGAGCCAGGCCACCCAGGAGATGTCGGGCGCCGCTTGTGCATCGATCTGGACCGGTTGTGGCGCGTCCTTGGGCCAGCGGTCGGCCAGAATTTTGGCGGCGTTGCCGACCAGATGCGGCGCGCCGAAACGGGAGGCTGCAAGGGCCTCCTCGATCTTGCCGACCCGCGGCCTGACCAGCGAACTGCCGTTGCCGCTGACCGCCTGGAAGTAGACCTGATCATGCCGCGCATCGATCGCCGAGATCACGGGCTCCTCGCCGCCCTCGCTGACGATCGGCGCCGCATAGGCCGAAAGCGTGGTGAGTCCAACCGCCGGCTTGCCCGCGGCGAGCGCAATACCGCGTGCCGCCGAAAGCCCAACGCGCAGGCCGGTGAAGCTCCCTGGACCGGTGGTAACTGCGATGCGGTCGAGCGCGACAAAGGGCAGCGCCGCGTCCTTCATGACGCGCGCGATCAGCGGCATCAGCGCTTCGGCATGCCCGCGCTTCATCGACAGCGATTCCATCGCGATCAGCTTGCTGGTGCCGGTGTCGAGAATGGCAGCCGCGCAGGCGTCGAGCGCGGTATCTATGGCGAGGATCAGCATCGGCTGATTATATAGCAGACCCGCAATTGCAGGGTCATGCCCACGGAGGCGAAGGCCTGCCGTTATCCCCTTTCCGGAACGTGCCGTCGCAATCGAGCCGGAGCCCTGAGATCCCTGGTCCGATGCTCGCGCATCGCCCCGGGATGACGGTCTCGCGACTGCTTCGTCGCATACGTTCCTCGCTTGAGGCGAGGGCCGTCACATTGGCCGGACTTCGACCACGTCGGGCACAAAATGCCTGAGCAGGTTCTGGATACCGTGCTGCAGGGTCGCGGTCGACGACGGGCAGCCCGAGCAGGCGCCCTTCATGTTGAGGTAAACGACGCCGTCCTTGAAGCCGCGGAAGGTGATGTCGCCTCCATCATTGGCGACCGCCGGCCGGACCCGCGTCTCGATCAGATCCTTGATCTGCGCGACCGTGTCGGCGTCCTCTTCACTGTAGAACTCGTCTTGCTCGTCCGCGAGTTCGTCGCTTGCGATGGTGCCGTCGGCGAGCAGCGGCGCGCCCGACATGTAATGTTCCATGATGGCGCCGAGGATCGCGGGTTTCAGGTGTTGCCAGTCGCCGTCGTTCTTGGTCACGGTGATGAAGTCGGAACCGAAGAAAACGCCGGTCACGCCGGGTACTCCGAACAGCCGCTCGGCGAGCGGCGAGCGCATGGCGGCCTCGCGATTTGCAAACTCCATCGTGCCACCGTCGAGCACGACGCGCCCGGGGATGAACTTCAAGGTAGCGGGATTGGGGGTGGCTTCGGTCTGAATAAACATGGTTTTCTCCGGCATCGCCGGTTCAAGGCCGGCGTGTGAGGGGCCTGTTAACAGATGGCGACGGCAAACGCACGATCAAGCAGCAAAATACCGTTTTTGGCGCCCGCATGGCACTCATGACAGCGCATCGATGTCGGCGTCGCCGAGGTCACCCGGCACGATGACGACGGGGATCGGGAACGAGCCGGCCGTCTTTGCCATGGTGGTGATGAGGGGGCCGGGACCCTCGGCGCCGGGATTGGCGGCGAGCACCAGCATTGTGATATCGACGTCCTGCTCGATCGCCTCGAGGATCTGCTCGGTCAGGTCGCCCTCGCGGATCACGCGTTCCGGCGTGATCCCCGCGATCCCGTTGGCGCGCGCGGCGGCGCGATCGAGCGCGGCGTTGGCGTCCTCCTCCGCCTCCGCGCGCATGATGTCGGCAACCCCGAGCCATTGCTGGTTCTGGTCCTCGGTCTCGATGACGCGCAGCATGACCACGCTGCCGCCGCTCCGCATCGCCCAGCGGCTCGCATAATAGACCGCGCGGTCCCATTCCGCAGTGTCGTCAACGATAACCAGACATTTCGGCTTGTGACCCGTCTCGTAGCTTCGTCGCTGGGTACTCATGCATGTCCCGCTGCTGCGCAAGCGCGACCGTCATGGTGCCACAAGGCCCCTTGCTTTGCGAGAGGTCACCTTTGTGGGGGAAATACTGTGTGCGGCACCGTGCACTGCAACAGCAGGCGTCAGCGGGCGTCGTGCTTGTGCACGAAGCCCACGATGTCTTTCGTCTTTTGCATGGTCTCATGCGCAATTTTCCGGGCGCGCTCGGCACCATCGACGAGGATCGCGTCGACATGGCCGGGGTCGGCCGCTAATCGCTTCATCTCGGCGGCGATCGGCGCCAGTTTTGAGACGCAGAGTTCGACCAGCGAATTCTTGAAGCTTGAAAACTGTCCGCCGCCGAATTCGCGCAGCACGTCCTGCTTGCTGCGGCCCGCAAGCGCGGCATAGATGCCGACCAGGTTGTCGGCCTCGGGCCGCGTCTCCAGTCCTTTCTCCTCGGTCGGCAGCGCCTCCGGATCGGTCTTCGCCTTGCGGATCTTCTGCGCGATGGTGTCGGCATCGTCGGTCAGGTTGATTCGCGAATAATCCGATGCATCCGACTTCGACATCTTTTTCGTTCCGTCGCGCAAGCTCATCACGCGCGTCGCGGGACCCGTGATCAGGGGCTCGGGCAACGGAAAGAACAAGCCGTCATTGAGGCCGTGACGGCGGATCGAGTCGACGAAGTCGTTGTTGAATTTCTGCGCGATATCGCGCGACAACTCCAGATGCTGCTTCTGGTCCTCGCCAACGGGCACGTGGGTGGCGCGGTAAAGCAGGATGTCGGCCGCCATCAGCACCGGATAGTCGTAAAGACCCACCGACGCATTTTCGCGATCCTTGCCAGCCTTCTCCTTGAACTGCGTCATGCGGTTGAGCCAGCCGACGCGGGCGACGCAGTTGAAGATCCAGGCAAGCTCGGCGTGGCCGGAGACCTGGCTCTGGTTGAAGACGATGTGCTTCTTCGGATCGATGCCGCTTGCGATGAAGGCGGACGTCACTTCCCGGGTGTTCCGTGCAAGCTCGGCCGGCCCGCCCCATACGTCGGTCGGCTGCGTGATCGCATGCAGGTCGACGACGCAATAGATGCAATTATGCGTCTGCTGCAATTTGACGAAGTTCACGATCGCGCCGAGGTAATTGCCGAGATGCAGATTGCCGGTCGGCTGGACGCCCGAAAAAACCCGTTCAACGAAGGCCATCGTCGATTTCCCGTTCCAAATCAATTGGCGCTCGTTTGCCAAGAGCTGCCCTGCGCCGTCAAGGGCAAAGCGCGTCTTCAGGCGGGCAGGTCCGGGCTCCGCCGGAGTGCAGCCATGGTCTCGCGCCAGCCGGTGATGCCGAAGGCTGCCAGCAGCGCGGCGTAAACTGCGATCGCCCCGGCAATCAAGACAACCAGGACGATTGCCTGGGCGAGTCCATGGCTGGTTGCGGTTGGGATCGCGGCGAAAGTGGCGGTCAACCACAATAACCCGCCCATTGCGAGCGCCGCCGCGATGACGCGGGCCAGCCGTTGCCGCGACGCCGGATCGAGCGAAAAGCCGAAGGTCGCGCCGCCCTGTCGGATCAGGGATATTGCGTTGCTCCAGGCGCCGAGCGCAATCGCCGCGGCGATGCCGCTCGCGCCGAACACATGGCCCAGCAGCAGGGCAGAAACGATGGCGACGACAAGGGCCTTTGATGTCGCAACGAGAGGGGCAAACGTATCTTCGCGCGCGAAAAAGGCCGGCGATATCGCCTTGACCAGCACCTGCGCGGGCAGGCCAAGCGCGAGCCAGACCAATGCTTGCGAGGTCGCCGCGCGATCCGCGGGGGTGAACGCGCCATGTTCGAACAACAGGCGCACGATCGGCTCGCTCAGGACGATCAAGCCAAGCATGGCCGGCAGCGCCAATCCCACCGCGAGTTCGAGTGCACGCGATTCCGCGTGCGCGATTGCGGTCCTGTCACCGCCGCGTACCGCGCGCGTCAATTCCGGTATCAGCACCGTGCCCATCGCGACGCCGACGATGCCGAGTGGCAGTTCGACCAGGCGGTTGGCGAAATAGAGCCACGATACTGCCGAGGGCACGGACGAGGCGATGATCGCGCCCGCAACCATCAGAAGCTGCGGCCCCGAGCTTGCGACCATGCCCGGGAGAGCGCGTCCAAGGAAGCTGCGCATCTCGGGATCGAACGAGACCCGCACGGGCCGCGCGACCGTTTCGTCCTGACGGCGCAAGACGAGAATCAGCAATTGCAGCAGGCCCGCGATGCCGATGGTTGCAGCAAGTGCTGTTGCAACGAAGCCGGCATCCTTGCGTGCAAAAATGAGCACGATCATCACGACAATCAGCGCGATGTTGAACAGAAGCGGGGCAAAGGCGGTGAGCAGAAATCGGCCCTGCGCGCTCGCCAGCGCGAGCAACACTGTCGAGGGGCCAGCGAAGGCAAGATAGGGCAGCATCAGGCGCGCATCGTCGACCGCGAGCTGCAGGGTCTGATGTCCGGCAAAGCCGGGCGCCAGCACCGCGACGATCACCGGCATCAACAAGCCAATCAACACCGTCCCCGCCACAAGACCGGCGCTGACGGTGCCGAGTACGCGTCCGGCGAAGCGCGCCGCTTCATTCGCGCCCCCGGTTTCGCGCAGGCGCAACCAGGCGGGCACCAGAGCTGCGTTCAACGCGCCTTCCGTCAACAGCCGCCGAACCACGTTGACGAATTGAAAGGCCACGAGGAAGGCGTCCGCGACCGCGCCGGTGCCGAGCAGGCCAGCGATCATGGTATCGCGAAGGAATCCGAGCAGCCGCGAGGCGAGCGTGCCGGAAGATACCGTGAGGAAAGAGCGGATCATTGGGGCTTCTATGGCAGCGTTGGCTGTGATAGGCCGCGAGCCTCGTTCATGGCCGCAACAGGACGGATCAATGGCTGACGCAAAATACGACGTTCTCGGGATTGGGAATGCGATTTTCGATGTGCTGGTTAAGACCGACGAGGGCTTCCTTGCAAGCCACGGCATGACCAAGGGTAGCATGGCGCTGATCGACGAGCAGCGCGCGGCTGCGATCTATCGCGACATGGGGCCGGCCACCGAAATGTCCGGCGGCTCGGCAGCCAACACCATCGTCGGATTGGCGAGCCTGGGCGCCCGCACCGCCTATGTCGGCAAGATCAGGGATGACCAGATCGGCCGGATGTACGCCCATGACATTCGCGCCGCAGGCGTTGCCTTCGAAACCAGACCCGCTTCCGATGGTCCCGCGACCGGCTGCTCCTACATTCTCGTGACCGGCGACGGCGAGCGCACCATGAACACCTATCTCGGTGCCGCGCAGGATCTGTCGCCGGCTGATATCGATCCGAACGAAATTGCGGGAGCAAGGATCGTTTATCTCGAAGGTTATCTCTGGGATCCGAAGGATGCCAAAGACGCTTTTGTGAAGGCCTCGAAGATCGCGCATCAGGCGGATCGGCAGGTTGCGCTTACGCTGTCGGACACGTTTTGCGTGGACCGCTATCGCGGGGAGTTCGTCGATCTGATGCGCAGCGGCACGATCGACCTTGTCTTCGCCAATGAAGCCGAGCTGCATTCGCTCTATCAGACCTCCGATTTCGACACTGCGCTGAAGCAACTTCGCGACGATGCGAAGCTCGGCGTCGTGACCCGCAGTGAAAAGGGCTGCGTGGTCGCCTCACGGGACGGCGTGATCGCGGTCCCGGCGTTTCCGATCGAGGAGATCGTGGATACCACCGGCGCGGGCGATCTCTTTGCCGCCGGGTTCCTGTTCGGACTGGTGCGCGATGCGGGCTATGAAAATGCCGGCAGGCTCGGCGCGCTCGCGGCAGCCGAAGTCATTCAGCATATCGGCGCGCGGCCGCAAGTCTCGCTGAAGGAGCTTGCAAGGAAACACGGTTTGCCGGTGTAGCGTCCTTACGCTGCCTTTTTCCCGCCGGCCCGATCGAGCCCCGCATAAATGCCGCGTTCAAAGCCCGCAAAAGCTTCGAGACACTTCCCGTCCGCGAAGGGCAGGAGCTGCATCAGGATCACGCCGGCAACATCCCGCGACGGGTCGATCCAGAAATAGGTATTGGCCAATCCCGCCCAGGCGAGGCTGCCCGCGCTGCGTCCTTCCGCCGTTTTCGCCGTGTTGATCAGGAAGCTCAGGCCCCATTTCTTCACCTGATCCGGATAGAGATCGACGTCGTTGGTGAGAGCTGCGTCCGCCGAGATCATCTTGGTCACGCTGAGCTCGCCCATCTGGTTCTGCCCCATCAACGCGACGGTCTCCGGCTTCAGCACCTGGTTGCCGTTGCCCTTTCCCTTGTTGAGGATCATCTGGGTGAACTTGATATAGTCGCCTGCGGTGCTGTAGAGCCCGCCGCCGCCCATATGGAATTCCGGATCCTGCTCAAGCTCGAACGGGATCGGTGCCAGCGATCCGTCCGGCCCTCGCGCATGCATGCCGACCAGTCCCTTGCGCTGTGACTCCGTGATCTTGAAGCTGGTGTCGCTCATGCCGAGCGGCTTGAACAAATGGTCCCGCAGATAGGCATCGAGCCGCTTGCCGCTCGCAGCCTCCACGGCCTTGCCCACGAAATCGATATTGATGCCGTATTCCCAGCGCGTGCCGGGCTCGGTCATCAGCGGGAGTTTCAACGCGTCGTTCTTGCAGGTGGTGATGGCGGGAAGCCCCGTTTTCTCGATGTATTTTGCCATGTCGCCGTTCCACAGGCTGTAGCAGAAGCCGGCGCTGTGGGTCATGAGCTGACGCAGCGTGATGGGCCCCTTGGCAGGGCGCAGCTTCGGCTCGCCTGCGCCGTCAAAGCCTTCGAGCACCTGCGGCGCCGCGAGGTCCTGCAGCAGCTTGCCGATCGGGGAATCCAGCGCGAGCTTTCCCTGCTCGACAAGCTGCATGGCCGCGGCGGTCGTGACGGCCTTGGTCATCGAGGCGATCCAGAACACGCTGTTCGATGTCATCGCGGCGTCCTTGGACAGATCGCGCTTGCCGAACGCGCCCTGATAGATCACGTCCTTGCTGTTCGCGGCGATCGCAACCACGCCCGGGATCTCCTTCGCGTCGGTCTTCTGTCGGAGCACCTGGTCGATCTCGGCTTGGTTGTGCATCGGTCTCCTCCCGCTAACTTTTTCAGGTGGCGGCGATCTTCCTCCGGCTCGCTCTCTCCCGCAAGCAGCCGAGGCGGAGCTGCGATCGAAGGTCGCAATCTCGTGATCGGAGCAAACGGTAGGGGAAAACACGGTTAACGGCATACAGAACCGCCGCGCTTGCCATAATCTGCCGGGGAATCGCCGATGACTCTGCAAGGCATCGGCGATATGCTGGTTTCGCACTTGTCGCATACTGCAGCTTTGTACTAACGCATTTAGAACACGACAGAATTGTTACTGTCAGACAAATATTTTGGTTGAACATGTTTGCGGCCGAAGGCCGCGAGAGGAATGCAATGATCTCGACTTGGAGTGACTGGAAACGCTATCCCCGGGCGGGGCGTGGCGAAAACATCGAAGCACCGATATCGCCGGGCATTTACGAAGTTCGTTTCGCCAGCACCGGTGCACTGCACTCGTTTGGCGCCGTCGACAACGTGGCGCAGGCGCTCGCGCTCTTGTCCGTCGGTTCCAAATCCTGGTTCGGCCGCCGCGATGCCGCTGAGGCGCCCGATCTCGAGTACCGCACCTGTGCCACCTCCACCAAGGCCGATGCCAAGGCGGCGGCGGAACGCATGGTCGGTCGCCGCGAAACCTATATGAGCGGCGCGGCCTGATTTCGGAATTACTCGAGGCGGAAGCGCGTCCGGCACCCGGTGCATCGCGGATCGATTGCGCCTATATTGGGCGCAACGACCGCAAATGATCCGAGGAGCTACGCCATGACCCCGACTGCCGCCGCACGCGCACCGCAACCTTCCTCGCCGTCGTTGCACGGGCGACTGAAAGACGCCTCGCTGCTGCGCGACCGTTGTTACATCGATGGTGCGTGGGTCGGCACGCCGTCGCGGCCCGTGACCAACCCGGTCAACGGCTCCGAGCTTGCGAAGGTGCCGGTCATGAGCACGGCGGAAGCAACGCAGGCGGTGCAGGCCGCCGAACGCGCGTTCCCGGCCTGGGCAAAGCTGACCGCCAAGCAGCGCTCCAACATTCTGCGCAAATGGTTCGACCTGATCGTCGCCAATCGCGAGGATCTCGCGTTGATCCTGACTTCGGAACAGGGCAAGCCGCTCGCGGAAGCACTCGGCGAGGTCGACATCGGCGGCGCCTATGTCGAATTTTTTGCCGAGGAGGCGCGTCGCGTCTATGGCGAGACCATTCCGAGCCAGCGTGCCGATGCGCGGCTGCTCGCCATCAAGCAGCCGATCGGCGTTTGCGGCGCGATCACGCCGTGGAATTTCCCCTGCGCGATGATCACGCGCAAAGTGTCGCCGGCGCTCGCTGCGGGCTGCACCGTGGTGCTGAAGCCTGCAAACGAGACGCCGCTCACGGCGCTCGCGCTCGTCGCGCTCGCCGAGAAGGCAGGAATCCCAAAGGGCGTGTTCAACGTCCTGACCGGCAATTCCTCGGCGATCGGGAAGGTGCTTTGCGAACATCCCGCCGTGCGCTTTGTCGGCTTCACCGGCTCGACCGAGGTCGGCAAGATTCTCTATCAGCAGGCGTCCGTGGGTGTGAAGAGGCTCGGGCTTGAACTCGGCGGCAACGCGCCCTTTGTGGTGTTCGACGACGCCGACATCGACGCCGCGGTCGATGGTGCGATCGTCTCGAAATACCGCAACATGGGCCAGACTTGCGTCTGCGCCAACCGCATCTACGCCCAGGACAAGATCTACGACGAGTTCGTGCAAAAGCTCTCCAGGAAGGTCGCGGCGATGAAGATCGGCGACGGCACCGAGCAGGGCGTCACCCAGGGGCCGCTGATCAACATGGACGCGGTGGACAAGGTCGAAAAACACATTGCGGATGCGGTGAAGGGCGGCGCCAAGGTCATCACCGGCGGCAAGCGCCACGCGCTCGGCGGGACCTTCTTCGAGCCGACTGTGCTTGCCGACGTGAGGCCGGATGCCCTGGTCGCGCATGAGGAAACCTTTGGACCGCTCGCGCCGGTATTCCGCTTCAAGGATGAGGCGGAGGTCATCGCGCTCTGCAACAACTCGCCGTTCGGTCTTGCCTCCTATTTCTACGCCCGCGATCTCGGCCGCGTCTGGCGGGTCGCCGAAGCGCTGGAGTCCGGCATGGTCGGCGTCAATACCGGGCTTATCACCACTGAGGTCGCGCCCTTCGGCGGCGTGAAAGAGAGCGGGCTCGGTCGCGAAGGCTCGCGTCACGGCATGGAAGAATATGTCGAGATCAAATACGTGATGATGGCGGGGGTCTGACGCGACACCCGCCGGCTCCTGCGCGGTCATTTCATCTCCGCAGCACGGCGATCATGCGATTGGCGAAGGTGGCGTTCGGCCATCACGGTCCTTCCCTAGTGGCCTTGGTCGCCGAATGCGCCGTGACGTCCGATGCCGGAGGCAAAGCGCGTCGCGCCCGACAGCGTCTCGCCCGAGGCGATCACCTCGAGCCCGCCGCGCATTTCATTGGCGATCGCTTCTTCCTCCGAAAGGTCCCACTGCCTGAGCGCCGACAGGCGATCCGCACGCAGGCAGGTTTGCGGGAAGCGCGCGATATCCCTGGCGAGTGCGATCGCATGCGCGCGCGCCTCGCCTTTCGGGACCAGCCGATTGGCCAATCCCATGCGCAGCGCCTCCGGTCCGCCGACTGGCCGGCCGGTGAGGATCAGGTCGATCGCCTGCGAGTGCCCGATCAGGCGCGGCAGGCGAATGGTGCCGAGATCGATCAACGGCACGCCGAAACGACGGCAGAAAACGCCGAATGTCGCGTCCTCCGCGACCACGCGCATGTCGGCCCACAGCGCAAGCTCCATGCCGCCCGCAACTGCAAAGCCTTCAACCGCTGCGATCACGGGCTTTGACAGGCGCAGCCGGCTCGGGCCCATCGGCGCGATCGAATCGTGGCCGCCGATCTCGCGCTTCTTGTTCGGATCGCCGGCCGCCACCGCCTTCAGATCGGCGCCCGCGCAAAAATAGCCGCCGGTACCGGTGAACACCGCGACCGACGCATCCTTGTCGGCGTCGAAGGCCAGGAACGCATCGTAGAGCTTTCGCGCCGTGGCGCCGTCGACGGCGTTGCGGCAATGAGGTCGATTGATAGTCACGATGGTGACCGGTCCATCGCGTTCGATCAGCACGGCATCGGCTTCGGACATGTTGCGCTCCCTATTTTTTCCATGGTTGTTCCAGGCGCGCGAAGCGCGAACCCGGACTGAGGCGTGTCAGATTTTTAGTTCACGTCCCGTCACGCGTCGAAACGCTTCGAGATAACGCTTGCTGGTGGCGTCGACCACGCTGTCCGGCAGTGAAGGCGCGGGAGCTTCGCCATTCCAGCGGCCCGCGCGGCGCTCGGCATCGAGATAATCGCGCAATGGCTGCTTGTCGAAGCTAGGTTGCGGCCGGCCCGGCCGATAGGCATCGACCGCCCAGAAGCGGGAACTGTCGGGCGTCATCACCTCGTCGATCAGGATGATGCGGCCGTTCGAATCGCGCCCGAACTCGAATTTGGTGTCGGCGATGATGATGCCGCGGGCGCGACTTTCGCTTTCGCCGAGCGCATAGATATCGCGTGCCATGCGCTCGAGCGTGTCCGCCTCCTCCCGGCCCACGACCTCGCGCATTCGAGAGATCGTGATGTTCTCGTCATGGCCGGTCTCGGCCTTGGTTGCGGGGCTGAAGATCGCAGGCTCGAGCCTGGCGCTTTCGACAAGGCCTGCGGGAAGCTTCTCGCCAGCGAGCGTGCCGTGTGCTGCATATTCCTTCCATGCCGAACCGGACAGATAGCCGCGGATCACGCATTCGATCGGAAACACGGTCGTGCGCCGGCACAGCATGGCGCGGCCCAGGATATCGGGCCGGTGCGCCCTCAGCGCCGGCACCTCGCGAATGATGGCGTCGGCATCGGCCGTGATCATGTGATGCGGCACCCTGCCGGCGAGCTTGTCGAACCAGAAGGCCGAGATCTGCGTGAGCACCGCGCCCTTCATCGGAATGGTCTCGGCCATCACCACATCGAAAGCCGAGATGCGATCGGTGGTGAGCAACAGCAGGCGGTCGTCGCCGACCGCATAGATGTCACGCACCTTGCCGCGCCCGACTTTTGGCAGGGGCAGGTTGCTCGCAGATACGGGGGTCATTGCAAAGCTCGTTACTCCGGCAGCGGAATGAACTCGTGCTCCTGCGGAACCGGCGCGAAGCGGCCGGACTTCCAGTCCTGCTTGGCCTGCTCGATCCGCTCCTTGCTGGAGGAGACGAAATTCCACCAGATGTGGCGCGGACCTTCCAGCGCGTCGCCGCCCAGAAACATCATGCGCGTCGGCTGGATCGCCCTCACCGTGATGCGGTCGCCGGGCCGGAAGATGAGAAGGAGCGGCCCTTCGTAGCGCTCGTTCGCGATCTCGACCTCGCCGTCAACCAGATAGATCGCGCGCTCTTCGTGATCGGGGTCGAGCGGTACGCTCGCCCCTGCCGCAGCGGTCACTTCGGTATAAAACCAGGGCGAGATCATCTCGACCGGCGAGGCGATGCCGAACGAATTGCCTGCGATGACGCGCGCCGTGAAATCGCGCTCCGAGATCATCGGAAGATCGCCGGCCGCGTAATGCTGGAAAGACGGCGCGATCTCTTCCCGTCCGGCCGGCAGCGCGATCCAGCTCTGCAAGCCCAGCATCTTCTGCCCGCTCTGGCGCTGCAGATCTGGCGTTCGCTCGGAATGGGCGATACCGCGGCCCGCCGTCATCAGGTTCATCGCGCCGGGCGTGATCTCCTGGATATTGCCCTCGCTGTCACGGTGCATGATGCTGCCGTCGAACAAATAAGTGACGGTGGCCAGCCCGATATGGGGATGCGGCCGCACGTCCATGCCCTTGCCGGACACGAATTGCACCGGGCCAAAATGATCGAAGAAGATGAAGGGTCCGACCATCTGCCGCTTGCCATGCGGCAGCGCGCGGCGGACGGCAAATCCGTCGCCGAGGTCGCGGGTACGCGGTACGATGATCAGATCGAGTGCGTCGCAGGTTTTGGGATCGCCGAGGATGGGGTCATTGGAAGGCAGCCAGCTCATGAAGGCCTCCATTGTTTTGGCGCGACCTTAACAGGAATTGTATGATCCGTCGTCCGGCATTCGCGAGGACGACGCGACAGGTTCGAGGGGATGACAAGCATGATCGCTCCACGCAGGCCCGACGTGCTGGCCCAACTGCACGGACCGATGATCGAAACCAAGCGGCTGATCCTGCGGACCTGGCGCGAATCCGACATCGCGCCCAACACGGCCATGCTGTCGGACCCGGAAACCGCGCGGTACATCACGGCCGACCGCAAAGCCGTGACGGATGAGCTGAACGGCTGGCGCAATGCGGCGATCATGTCCGGTCACTGGGCGCTGTATGGCTTCGGCATGTTCGTCGTCGAGGAGAAGGCCTCCGGCCACTATGTCGGCCGCGTCGGTCCCTGGTATCCGCCGCAATGGCCGGGATTCGAGGTCGGTTGGGGGATTGCGAAGGAATTTCGCGGCAAAGGTTATGCGACGGAAGCGGCACGCGCGGCCATCCTCTGGGTGTTCGAAAACCTTGCCGTCGACCGCATCGTTCATTGCATCGCTCCCGAGAACACCGCTTCGCAAGCCGTGGCGCAACGGCTCGGCGCGACCGTCGAAGGACAGGCCGAACTGTTCGGGCACCCCGTCGATCTCTGGGTCACGCTACGCGATCTCTGGCAGCGCAGGGCTTGAAAGGCGAGTCGGCAGGCGACATCCGCCTGAAAACGGCGTCGAAAATTGAAGGAATCCTCTGCTATTGCCGGCCCAACCGGGTCGCCTTCTCGACGCGATCGAACCGCTCGAGCGACAGGATCGCATTCGCAAGCTGCTCGGCGCGGTTCTCCAGCACGGGCCGCGCCAGCGTCAGGAATTTCTGCTGCATGGCCTGCGTGTCGGGGAACGAGTTCGGCTCGCCGGAGGGATCGACATGCAGCCGCTCGTGCACGCCGTCCTCGGTCGTGATCGCGACGCGCGCGCCGAACGGATGCTTTCTGCCGACCTCGAGGCGATCGTCCTGCACCACGTCGAATTT
>Ga0306922_10001416_pt1 | contig 21380 bp, 9 predicted proteins | sample sta12Cox44000082_FD_203758 | JGI IMG/M metagenome (GOLD analysis project Ga0306922, IMG submission 203758) | Lab enrichment of tropical soil microbial communities from Luquillo Experimental Forest, Puerto Rico - statoxic.12C.oxic.44.000.082 (v2)... | ecosystem: Environmental > Terrestrial > Soil... | reverse complement strand
GATCCTGCCAGTAGAGCGGCGGACCGATACTGACGCCGTTGGAACATGTCTCCGGGGTGTTTCCCAGACCGCCGCGATTGGGGTCGCACCTTGTGATCGCGCTCTCGACCTCGGCGGTATCGAACTGCTGCTCGGATTTTCGGCGCGCCTCCCGCTCGGCCAACTCCTGTTCGTTGAGCACCGAACGGTCGCCGAAAGTCGTGGGCCGTTCGACGGGAATGCCGATCATCTCGGTGCCGGTCCAGATGCCTTCTAGGTCGGGATCTCCCCAGGGTGTTTGGGGCTGGGTCCATCGCTTGGCGGGGGGCTGCGAGGACTGGGCAAGCGCGCCAAGGACGAGTGCGATCCCCCACACCATCGCCAGAATCGGACTACCCTTCATTGGACGCCCCCTGCTGGCACGATGGCGACGCCGGAGGTCGCGCAGGCGAAATTTTCGGCCTGCTCAATACTGCCGATGCCTTTGTAGCGGGCCACGCCCGGGTAAGCGCACAGGGGCCGGGTCCGCGTCGCGCGGCCGTCTTCGAGGTGCGAGCCCACCAACAGGGAAGGCGCTATTCCCTTCTCCACCCAGTTTACGGCGGCCCCCAGCCAGTCGACGTTGCCGCAGCCGGGTCCTCCGCCGCAGTGAAACATGCCGGGCACCAAGAAGAGGCGGTAGAAGTCGCGCGTCTCCGCCGGGCCCATGGTCTTCATGGCGGCTTCGTAGTAGTTCACCGACATTTCTGGCGTGACGCCCGGGTCGGCCCAGCCGTGGTAGTGCACAATTTTTCCGCCTCGCATCTTGACGGCGGTCAGATCGGTGATGGTGGCGTCGATGCGCAGCGCGACCGAGGACATCCGCGTCGGGTCGGTATCGAAATTGAACGTGCGGTAATCCCAGCTGGGCCCGGGGGCCGGATCAAACGCCATGAACTTCATGAACGTGTCGGCGAGCCGGAAACTGTTGACGGCGGCTCCGTCGCCTCCCGGCGGCATGCCGGGGAAAAGCTGCCGTCCGGAGGAATCGCGGGGGCCTTGATAGATCCTCTTCAAAGCGGCAATCTGCGCCCCGGTGAAGCAGGCCGGGCCTTCCCAGTCGCCGGGACACTTGTCCAGATCGCGGGCGGGATCAAAATCGCAGGCGAGCGGGTTCTCAATCAGGCCGTCTTCCAGGCCGTCGAGCCCGTCACATTTCCGATAGACAGCCTTCGACAGCAAATCCAGCTTCTCCCCCGAGAGCTTGCCCGGACCGGCCCCCGCCTGCTGGTAGTTCCAGACCGCCTTCATCTGCAGGCCGCTCAAATCGAGCACGGGCGCACCGATCACGTAGCCGTCAAAATCTTCGGGATAGCGCTGAGCTTCCATCAGCCCCTGGCGGCCGCCTGTAGAGCAGCCGACCCAATAGGAGTATTGCGGATCGCGGCCGTAGTACTCCCGGATGAGTTTCTTCGCCAGCAGTGCCGTTTCGTGCACCGCCAGGTAGCCGTGGTCGATCACCTTGCGTGCGGCGTTGGGATTATTAGGTCCAGGATAGGCAAACGACGCGCCCGGCTCTTTCTGGGCATCGTGTCCGGTATCAGTCGAGGCCGAAGCATAACCGGCATGCAGCGCTAGGTCCATCGCTTGGAAACTGATCGCGCCGGCCCATCCGCCGTTGCCGACCATCTCGAAGCGGGCATTCCAGAAAGTGGGAAGCTTGACGGCGAACCGGGCTTCCGGCCAGATCACACCGCGCACGTCGCAGTACTCGCGAAGGGTACCGGTCGCGGCGACGATTTTTGTGGATTCGATCTTGACATCGGCGCCGAACGAAGTGTGGGCCAGGGTTTCGCACTTCTCGGTAGGCGCCGCCGAGACCGAGCCCGAAAGCAGCAAGCAAGCGACTGCGGCTCTTTTCATAATTGTCTTATCTTATGCCAAGCCGAAGCCAGAGGCAGGGGTCCGGAGGTAAGATGGATCCCGGTATGACGCCCAGGAATTGCACGCTTCTATTCGTACTAGCCACGGTTGTGGCGGCACAGAAATACGATGGGCCGCGGCCGCCCAAGGCCGACCTGCCTTACCTGAAACACGGCGCGAGTCTGCTGGCGACCGAAGTCGCCGAGGCCAAAGAAGAAAACCGCAAAGACGACGTGCTATACGTAGTCGCTGGGCCGAGTTGTTCGGCCCGAACGCCGCTGGCCTCCCCGATCTTTCTGTTTCAATCCGAAAAGATCTCCCCGGACAAACTGCAGCTTTTCAAGCTCGAATCAAGGAACGGCAATCGCGAAATCCTGTTTTCGCACAAGAAGAAGCCGGTGGCGGTGCCGATTCGACTCGAGGTCACTCGGCTCAGTTCCGATAACCTCTATAAGCTCGAGGTGGATCAAAGCCTGGACAACGGCGAATACTCCTTGACGCCCGACGGCTCCAACCAGGTATTTTGCTTTCAGGTGTATTAGACCTGGCATAAAAGGCTTCTCGGGCTTGCCCCAGGCCTGGTGAAACGAGCCATTCGTGGGCTCTACGGCCGGGTGATATCGGTTAGAGACTGCTACGCGTATTTCTGTACCAGCATGCCTTGATAGCCCTCGAGCCGCAACGGTTCGGCTCATGCTGTGTGCTCGCTACCTTAAGATCGGGCGTTGGGCGCTTTACATTCTAGCCCCGGATGGCCAGCCTCACCGCCTCCCTCGTGAGCGAGTCTCTTCCCCGCAAGACTCTGGGAGTCTGTGGAAAAGAGGGGCCGGATCACTGTCAACGATTTATGCCGGCGGGCGAATTTCCGTAGCTGATAAGCCGTGCTCGCCGGGCGCGCCGTGATCGGTTCATCCCAGGCATCTTCGGATATCTGCCACTGGGGCCGCCGCCGAGCAATAGTGCCGCCCTTGTCCTTCTCCAGCGCCCTCGCCACAATCGTCTCCACTCGCCCGGGAAGTTCGGCTGATCGAGCTCAGCCTGATAGGATCTTCTTCCCGGATCGTGCGAACGGCTTCGGCTAAATGGTGGCTCAGTGCAGAGGGCAGCCGCTTTGCCCGCAGCTCGTACAGGATCATCCCAGCGCGTAGACATCACCGCGCGTGTCCATTTCCAGCGGATCGGCTGTCACCTGCTCCGGAGCCAGCGTGCCGATCAACTGGCCTACGTCGGTCTGCCTGGTGGCTTGCACATCGTCGGTAACTCGCGCGACGCCAAAATCCAGAACCTAATCTTGAGTTGCCCGGCTTCATCCAGCAGCCAGGATGTTGCCCGGGCCTGCCCAGTGACGTCAAAAAACAGGCAGCCATCAAAGGACGATAGAAATCCGCAGCGGCGCCGATTCATGTTTGGTGGCCCCAAAGAAATGAGGCGTTGAAATTAGCACACTCGGGCCAAGTCTGATTCGAGTACTGCAATGGACGGGCCGCGAGAGAGTTAAGCGGTTCTTCCGCGCTGCCGCTCACTGTCCAACTATCTGTACAACGATCTGTACATAGCCGCTGGTGGTTTGCTGCGGAGTGCCGGAATCCGTCAACTGCACCAGCGCGTTGAAAGTACCCGCCACCACCGGTGTGCCGGTGATATTGCCAGCGGCATCCATACTGAGTTCGGCGGGCAGGGAGTCGCCGGCCAAGCTCCAGGTGAGGCTGCCGGTTCCGCCGACGGCGCTCAAGGCCGTGTTGAACGGGGCGTTGATCGACGCCGAGAGGTTCGTTGTGATAATCGTAAGCCGCGAAGCCGGGGCCAACGGCCCGCCGCCGGAGACCATTCGGACGCGGTAGTCGGCCGTGTCGCTGAAGTACACGTTGCCGTTGGGATCCGCAGTGATGCCACTGAAACCCTCCACGGAGCCTTCTTTTGCCGGGGCTCCATCGCCGGCAAACCCGAAGACCCCATTGCCCGCGACCGTGCTGATCGTACCGGCAATATCGACCTTCTGCACGCGTCTGGAAGCCGACGTTACGTAGAGGTTGCCGGCGACGTCCACGGTAATACCCGCTGGAGCGATCGGGCCCAGTGCGGATCCGCCATCGGGAGTGAACCCAAACGTGCCGTTGCCGGCCACCGTCGTGATGATGCCGCCCGGCGTCACGCGGCGGATTCTCGCGTTGCCTTGGTCCGTAATGTACAGGTTGCCTGCCGTATCCACCGCCACCCACTGCGGGTTCGCCAACTGCGCGCTGGTAGCGAGTCCGTTGTCGCCCGAAAATCCCGGTGTGCCGTTGCCGGCAACCGTGGTGATGATCCCGAGCGTATCCACTTTCCGCACGCGACTCGAATATTCGGAAATGTAGAGGTTGCCCGCCGCATCCACGGCCACCGCAGTCGGCGATATGGAGGCCTTGAGAGCGGGTCCGTCGTCCCCGCCATAGCCGAAAGCGCCGCTCCCTGCGACCGGTGCGATGATGCCGTCGGGCGTGATCTTCCGGATCCGAGCGTTGTCCACTACATACAAGTTGCCGCCGCCATCCACCGCGACCGTCCCGGTGAACACCACAGCGCTCGTCGCCAATCCGCCGTCTCCGGCGGGCCCGGACAGGTTGCCGTTGCCGGCGTACGTGTCGATGGTCCCGCCTGGCGTGATCCGGCGCACCCGGCCGTTAAACTGATCGGCGACGTACAGGTTGCCCGCGGAGTCGAGTGCTAAGCCCCTGGGATTGAGGGTCGCGCTAGTCGCCGGACCTCCGTCGCCGCTGAACAGAAGGCTACCGTTTCCGGCGTATGTTGAGATGGTTGTCCCGGTCACTTTTCGGATGCGTTGTTCCCCGCTGATGTAAAGATTCCCCTCAACATCGGCCGTGACACCGGCCGCCCCCCACAGGCTGGCAGAGGTCGCCGGGCCACCGTCTCCGGAAATACCCGGTGTGCCGTTTCCGGCAACCGTCGTAATCGTTCCATCGGAGACTTTGCGAATGCGGTTGACACAGTTATCGCCAATAAACAGTTCGCCCGCCGCGTCGAAGCTCAGACTTGTTGGACAACCGAGAGCCGCGGCGGTGGCAGGCCCTCCGTCAGGGCTATAACCCGAAACACCGGTCCCGGCGACGGTCGTAATGATGCCGGCGCTGACTTCGCGGACCCGAAAATTATTTGAGTCTGAGATATACAGATTCCCCGCGCCGTCGAACGCGAGCCCCCATGGATTTCTTAGCTGGGCCGTCGTGGCGGTGATGTTGTCGCCATTGTAGCCGGGCGTTCCGGTGCCGGCAATCGTGTAGACGATGCCCGTGTTGAGATCGATTTTGCGAACGAGCGAGGCGCCGAAGTCGGCGAAGTATAGGTTGCTCGGATGCAGCGGGTCAAAGGCCAAGCCCACCAGGTTGCCGAAGCTGCTCTCCAGGGCCGGGATATTGTCCCCGTTATACGGTCCGCCGCCGGCAATGGTAGTGATAATCCCGCTGATAGCGTCCACCTTACGGATGGCCGCATTGACTAGCTCGGCAATGTAGACGTTGCCTAGGCTATCCACGGCCACCCCGTAAGGACGGTTCAGAGTCGCGTTGGTGGCCGGCCCGCCGTCGCCCGAAAACCCGGTTCCGCCGCTCCCCGCCACGACGCTGAGCGCCCCTCCGGGAGTGACCTTGAAGACCTGGTTGAGATCGGAGTCCGCAAAATACAAGTTGCCCGCCCCGTCCAACGTATTCATCGTTAGGCCTGCGAAAGAAGCCGAGGTCGCCTGCCCGCTCTCCGGCATCCTGAAAGCCAGTGAACGTCCGGCATAGGTCGAAATGAGGCCCGGCACGGCACCCACGGTGAAAGCCGCGGAGGTTCCAGCCGCGATATGCGTCGATGCCTGCCCGGTCGCGATAATCACGCGCATGTCGTCGGTTGCGACCGTATTCGAGGTGTTGACGCTCAGTGTCCGGCCGTCCGGCGAGATCACAAACGAATCTTGGGGACTTCCAATTTCGTAGTCGCGGCCCGGAGCGTATTGCGTTCCAGGAGCCCCCACCAGGGCATCGCCGCTTCCCAATTGCGGCTCGAAGATTTCCACCCCCAGGATGGGCGTAGGGAAGGTAAAGGTAGCGCTCTGAAAACGGGGTGTGGTTGGTTGGCCGACCGGATCGGCGTGAAGATAGTACGAATCGACGACTGTACCGGCGGCGATAAACGACGGTTTCAGCGAGCCGAAGCTGTTGTAACTGCCCGACACGCTTGCATTAACTGAAACCGGCCACGCCAGCGACACCCCCCATTTCTCCGGGAACACGCTGATCAGGGTGTCGTTTTCCAAAACGCCCTGCGCGATCGAGGACGGCGCGGGCACGAGTTGAAACGAGCCGGAGGGAACGATGCCGAGGACCGTGGCTGTCAGGTTGTATGAGCCGATGCGGTCGACGCTGATGCCGGTGAACGTAGCGACCCCCGTGGTGTCCGTGACAGCGGTTGTGTTCCCGGTCAGACGGCCGCCGCTCGGGTTGCTGTTGCCGAGCGTCAAGGTCACAGGCACTCCGGGAATCGGCACGTTGGTGGGCGTGTGCGCCAGCACTTGAATCACCCCCAAGCTCTGACCCACCACGATGTTAGGCAGCGGCGACAGGAAAGCGAGAGACGAGCCGCTAGCGGCACCGACCACGATGCTCAGAGCAAACGTCTGAGTGTGCCCCGCCGAATCCACGACCGCTACCGTGAAACCGTAGGCGCCCAACCCTGTCGGAGTACCGCTCAGCAATCCGTTGCCGTCGAGTGTCATACCGGGCGGGAGTGGACCGGATCCCAATACCAGGCCAAACGCATAAGGCGCCGTGCCACCCGTGGCGGTCAGGGTCTGGTTATACGCCGTGCCAAAGGTTGCATTGGGCAATGACGACGCAGCGAGCGCCAACACCGGAGACGCGCTAACTGGCAGTGTCAGGGTGCGCGATGTGCTGCGGGACGACTGATCCGTCACAGTCGCGATAAAGTTGAACTCGCCCGTTGCCTGCGGCGTACCGGTCAGCACACCCGCGGGGCTCAAAAACATACCGGCGGGCAGATTCTGTCCGGTCCAGACTAGACTTGCTGTCCCACCGGCCGCTATCAACTGCAGGGTGTACAAACTTCCAACGACGGCCAGCGGCAGCGGCGACATAGTCGTAATGACCGGGGGCCCGCTGACTGTAATCGTCGGTTGGATTTGTCCGGTGTTCGCCGCTTGCGGAATGACCACCACAGCCACGGAGGACTTCAGATCCACGCAGCCGGTGGTCTGCCCACCCATGCACAGTTGCGGGCCCGCGTAGCGGTTCGGATTCACTACACGCAGCGCGATCTTAGCCGATTGCCCGGGGCCCAGCGTCATCGACGTATTCGTTAGCGAGGGGTCCGTGACGTCCTGACTGAACAGCGCATCCAGACTCGTAAACACCGGCGCTGGAATATTGGCGATCACCACGTTCTGCGTCTGCAGTTTCAGCGAACAGCCCTGCGCCACCGGTGTGACATACGTTTTGTAGAGGACCAACTGCGATTTAAAGGCCGCCGGCAGGGTGGCAAACAGCTTGGTGTTATACGAAGCGCTCGTATTGCCGCGGTTGGTGATGGTCCACTGCGCGTCGGCTGAGGCGCCGTTCACCAGGTCCCCGCTCGAGACGTCCGGGTTCTCGATGTCCGGGTTCTCGATATCCGGGTTCTCGATATCCGGATTGGACACGTTCGGATTCTCGATGTCTGGGTTCATCACATTGATGTTCTCGATATCCGGGTTTTCGATATCGGGGTTCTCGATGTCGGGATTCGGGATGGCGGTATTCTCGATATCCGGATTTTCGATGTCCGGGTTCAAGACCTCCGCCGCAAGCACGCTCGGGTTGTTCGGATTCGTGTTCTCGATATCGGGATTTTCAATGTCGGGGTTTTCGATATCCGGGTTCAGCAGCACCGACCCAGTGAGACCGTTCGCGATCGGCTGCCCGGCCGGCGCAGTGATCTGAGTCGCAGTCACCGTCACCTGCGCGTGCGGGTTCGTCGAAGTCACAAAGACCGTGCGGGAAATGCTGGATTTCGGCGCGATCAGCACATCCACCTGGGTCAGAGGGTCCGGAAGCCCCACCACCGGAAACTGCAGGAAAGACGCTTTGCCCCCGGCAGGCTGATTGGCAATCTGCAAGCGATAGGCCGCTACCACCGACGTCGTGTTCTGCACGGTCACCGGGAACGTCCGCTCGAGAGTGGTGCTGAGCGGCTTGGTGTTGTTCAGGGCCGACACGATCAGGCCCTGGCTGATGCTCGACGTATAGATGTTCTGGTTGCGGCTGCCCGTCGAGGTGGCAACGCATGCCGCCAGCACGCTGCCATCGAATTTGCTGATCCCATTGTTGCTGTCGGAATTGGGCGGGGTGTACAGGGTCCAGTCAGGTTTTCCGGTTGCCGGGTTGATGGGCGGCGGCCGCACATCGCGATTGTCCGCCCATGTGGCGTGGTAAACGATTTGATCCGAGGGCGCCAGGTTGTAGATCCACTTTCCCCTGGCACCCATTACGAAGGCCGGCGCGGCGGCGACGTCGATGTAGTCTCCGACGAACGGCGCGGTTCCCTTTTTGAATAGCGGCAGGTCCGGGGGGTCGAACTGAAACTGATCGATCGGCAACCCCGGCGCCGTGTTTCCGAAGGCGTACCGCGTGACGCGCTGCGAAGCGCCAAACGACGGGTTCGGCCCGGGCAGCGCCTGCGCCACTCGCACGTCGATCGTATGCCGCCTTACCAGGGGCGTCAGCGAGCCCGGCGGTGATGCGTCCATAATCCACGGATTGAACACGTTCAGCGGGTTCGGGTTGGGGGGAGCCAGATCCCCCACCGCGACCCGGGTCTCGATCCATTGCTGATTCAGGAGTGTAAACACGCCCACCGTGCTGTCATCGCGCAAATCGTAGTAGGTCAGCGTGAGGCGCCCGCCGGCAAAAACCAGGGCCGGCATGATCTGATGCCCGGCGGAGGCCGAGCTATCAACCCCCGAGGGCGCCGACCACGTCCTGCCATGCGCCGAAACGCTCAACAGGATGCGGGCGGTTCCCCCCGCAATTATCCGGTCCGCCCAAGCCACGTAAACGCGGCCGTCGCCATCCACCGCCAGCGTGGGATAACTATTGGTGCGGAAGGTGACGCCCGACATTCCTTGATCGAACGGCACCAACCTGGAGACCACCACCGGGTCGCTGAATTCGAAGTCGTCGGCGTCCGCCTTCGCAATCATGATGGCGTCGTTCTGCTTCGCCGTCATGAAGCGCCGCCAAGCGACATAGACGGCGCCTGTCCGCGGATCGATGGCGATCGCGGCACTCTGACTAACACGCTGCTCTTCGCTGATGTTGACCGGTCTGGACCAGGTTTGGCCGCAGTCCAAGGATCGAGCCGCCATCACCCGGGCACGAAAATCCGGGCTGCCCTGAGTCCCGAGAAAGGCCGTGTAGGCGACATACACCGTGCCCGCCCGAATCATCTGCACAGTGCCGCCGCTGCTGATCTGGCAAACACCCGCATCCTCGCGGGGTACATCCACCGCCAGCGAGGGCTTATCTAACGAAATCGTGGCATTCCCGGAGTGAACCACCGAAGTGCCCAGAAAGGCGATGGGATCGCCGTTCTCTTTGTTGTTGTTGTCGATCAGGCGCGAAACAAAAATCGCGCTGGCGCCGCCATCCCCGCGATTGAAGGCCAGCCCGCTGTAGTAGAACAAGCCGTTGGTGCCGGCGCGGACCGTGGGATCGGCGCCCGCCTGCATTCCCTTTATCGCGGGCGCCCCGTCACACTGCGGGATGGCTTCCGGACAGCCGGGCAGCAAGGTGCTTTTCCAAGTTCTGCCGCCGTCGAACGACTTGAACAGGCCCAACCACGCGTCGCCCGTTTCCTCGCCGTCGACAAGGCCGGGTATGTCGACCGTGCGGTAATCGTTCGCGCCCCCCACCAGGTGCAGAGGATTCCGCGTCGAAACAGCCAGGGAAGGCTCATTCTGCCGCTGCAGGAACGGGTCCCCATCCGGCCACTTGGTGCCGGAAACCATGTTCACGTTGGGACCCGGAATCTGGGCATGCCCGATAGTCGTCAAAAAACATGCAGCCATCAAAGACGATACAAATCCGCAGCGGCGCCGATTCATGTTTGTTTCCCCCAAGAAATTGAGCGTTCAAATTATCACACTCGCGCCGGGGTGTGATCCGAGTACTATGAGTTTCATTTTGCGGTTGGGCGTTGCGGCGTTACCTGTGGGTGTTCTCTACCGTGCTTCGGTCGGCCGGCAGCTGCGGAAATAGGGTGCCAGGATGCACGCCTCGACCAGGCGATTCTGGTGACCCGTCATGCTTGTCTCAAATACTACTTGCTGACGCATGCGGCCGTCCAGGAGAAAGCGCTACCCGATCCGGTAAACCCCTCTTCTAAGCTGGGAAGCCGCATAGTGAACCATGACTGAGGAGTGAGCCGCGGTATAGGCATTGGTCCGAGCAGCTGGGTGTTCATTGGCAGCGACCAGGGCGGCGAACGAATCGTATCGGAATCGCCCGACCGCTGAGCATGCGCCAAGACGAGTTTTCATAGAAATCGGTTTTTGGAGTCTGTTCGAGCGGCCGGAGACCAGAGTTCACGCACCGAACAACGGGATCAAACTCGGAGGGGTGGGTGTCGTGGACGGTCTTCCGACTGCATCGAAATTCATCGGGAACTCACATGTTTTCGCGCATCCTCAACGAGTGGATCAGGGTCGGCCATGGATTTGATGGTCAGGAACGTGCGGAACGACTCCGCGGCGGCGGGGCTGTTCAGGCCCTCCTGAGCCCGGCCGAGGTAGTAGTAGACGTCAGGAAAGAAGCGATAGGTCGGGATGTCATCGAGAAAAAGCGACAGTGCCTCACTGCGGCGCTTGAGGCATTCCTCCAGTTCGGTGTAGGCTTCGGCGTTTTTGCTCAACCTCAAGTAAGCGATGCCGAGATCCAGCCGGCCGAGCCATGTGTCTGCCTCATGCTGGGCTCCCTCGAAAAACTTGAGCGCGTCGGCGACGGAGCCAGAATCCAGGCTGATCTCACCCTGGATGATTTGCGCGTACGCCCGAGAATCGGGGGCCAGCCCCTGAGCAAGGCTGCGCGCGAGGGTCGCGGCTTTCTCGCGGTGGCCCGTTCTCAGGAAAATCTGGGCCGCCGGATACGCGATGCCCTCGATGCCCTCATTTCCCTCCAGGGAAAGCGCGCGTTCGGCCGACTTGAGAGCCTTGGCTCTGTGCCGCGCGGAGAGTTGCGCGCAGGCGAGCGTCACGAGTTTGATCGCCGCCGCGTGCACCCGTTTCTGATCCTCGTCCTGCTGAATTCCGGCTTCCAGGATCGACATCGCAGCCCCCGCCTGGCCCTCGTACAGCGCGAGATCCGCCAGCGCGATGGACGCCAGTGACGGTCCCGAACCGGGGAACGATTTCAATTTGAGATAATCCTCGGCCGCTTCGTCCGGAAGACCTTGAGCCAATTGGGCAAGGCCCGAGCCCAGCTCGGCCTTGGCATAGGAGGAATTCACTTTTAGGACCATCCGGAACTGGCCTGAGGCCTGCTGAAAATCTCCGGCAAATAGCGCGAACAGTCCCGCGTTGTTGCGTTTGATCAGGCTATCAGGGAATGATTCAACGGCACGATTTCCTTGGGTGAGTGCGCGGCGGAAATCGTGCTGGTAGAAATAGGCCAGCGCCAGGTCGGTGGGCGCGGCTAAATCGGCGGGATAGCGCGCCAGCAGCGATTGGTATTGCTCGGCCGCTTTGGGGTACTCACGCCTCATCAAGTAATAGCCGCCCAAGGTTCGATATTTCTCGCGATCGGTCATGCGGTCCACCCGGGCCATGGCCAGCCGGTAATACATCTCGGCTTGCTGACGCTCGCCCTGGTTTTCGTAAGCCAGCGCCAAACCGGCATACGCTCGTCCCAACTCGGCATCGATCTCGATGGCCTGCCGGTAGCTTTGAATCGCCTGCGCCCAGTGCCCCTGCGACCCGAACTCCTGCCCCGCCGCGTAGGCGTGCGCGGCTTCAATGGAAGCGCTCGTGAAAGTCTCAGCGACGCTCTTGCCGACCGACTCCACGTTCCGGTCACCTAGCGCCCGGCGGATCGTTACCGCCATCTGGCCCGCGGCGGCAAGCACGCGCTGTTTATCCGGTGTGCGCTCTTCTGCGTGCATGATGAGCTTGCCGCTCAGAGGCTCCAGCACGTGAACTTCGAACAGATACCGGTTTCCCGCCCGCTGAAGAGAGCCGGCAACCACCGCCCCGAGGCCCTGCCGCACCGCGACCAGCCGCGCGGTGGAGGCATCCAGCCCGGCGTTGCCGTTCCTGATCTGGGATGCCACGCGGTGCGCTTCGGCGCGATCGAAAAGGTTGATAAACGGCGCGCTCTCGAGCGAAATACTGAGAGCCGATTCCAAAGTGCCGCTGAACACGGCATCGGAGGTGGCATTATCGAAATCACTCACCAGGAGCGTAGTGGTTTTGGGCTGAGGCGGGGGCTTTGCGCTCCATCCCCACCAGAGCACCCCAACGGCGCCAGCCGCCGCGAGCAGGATGGCGGTCCCATAACGCTTGAGGCGGCTCCTCGCAGCCGGTAGCGCGGCCACATCCGACTCGGCGAGCCCCGCCTTCACCTGCCAGGCTTCAATGGCGCGGCGCATTTCTGCCGCGGACGCGTATCGCTTGTCAGGATCGAGAGCCAGGCTCTTGACCACCACCGTTGACAGTTCGGGGGGAAGCGTAGGATCCAGTTCCGAAGGCGGCACGAACTTGCCTTCGATTCGTCGCAGTAATGAGGACATCATGTCGTCCGCCCGAAACGGATGAGTGCCTGTCAGAATCTCGTAGAAAACAACGCCCAGGCTGAACAGGTCCGACGCCGGGCCCGCGGCGTTGCCCCGCGCCTGCTCGGGCGACATATAGGCCGGCGTGCCGATCAGGGCTCCCGTGCGAGTATAGGTCAACGAATCAACCGCGCGGGCAATCCCGAAATCCATCACCGTGACCTTTCCGGCCGCGTCCACCATGATGTTCTGGGGCTTGAGATCGCGATGCACGATCTTCTCCGCATGCGCGGCCTCGAGGGCCCGGCAGACCTGCGCCACAATGCGCGCCGCTTCCTCAGGGCGAAGGCGGCGGTTCTCCCTCAGCACTGAGGCGAGGTTCCGCCCCTCGACGTATTCCATGGTGATGAACCGGACGCTATCGTCGGCGCCAAGATCAAAGATGCGGATTACGTTCCGGTGCGTCACCTGGCGCGCCAGAATCAGCTCCTGCTTGAATCTTCTGAGAAGGTCGGGCTGGTTGGCGAGGGACGGACGGATGACCTTCAACGCAACCACGCGATCGAGTTCGCGATCGCGGCACTTGTAGACGGTGCCCATGCCGCCCTCGTCGACAGTGCTCAGGATCTCGTACCGCCCCGCGACGAGAACGCCGGAGGTCAGGTGCGCTGCGGCGCCGACAGGGGGATCCTGCCAGACGCTTTCGATGGTCTCGGTGTCGGCCGCGCCGGGAGGGGCCTTGGCTTGCAATGCGTCTTCGGCGAGGAGGGCTTCGACTTCGTTGCGAAGGGAGGGATCATCAGAGCTCAATTTCGCAAGGAAGGCGTTGCGCTGTTCCGTGTTGAGCTCCAGCGCGGCCTCAAATGCGTCGGCAACCCGCTGCCACCGCTCGGGCGTCATCTAGATCCAGGTCCTCCTGCTCCTGCCAGGTGAATGGAGTGCCTCCGATTATACGGCAAGAAATGGTATCATCTTACATTCGTTCGGCTTATGTATGCGGCCCAAGGCGAAGTGACGTTACTCCTACACCGGCTTAACAAGGGCGACAAGAGCGCCAGGGACCAGCTCATCCCGGTCGTTTATGATGAACTTCGCCGCCTTGCTGCGGCCTGTATGCGCCGCGAGCGTGTCGATCATACCCTACAACCGACAGCCTTGGTACACGAAGCGTGGCTACGCCTCGTCGAGCGGCGAGAGTGGAGTCCGCAAAACCGAGCGCACTTCTTCGGAATGGCTGTAAAGGTAATGCGTCGGATTTTGATCGACCACGCGCGCGCAGCCAATGCCGAAAAGCGCGGCAGGGATCAAGTCATCGTCTCTTTGGAGGACTCCATGGCCCTGGCCGTTGAGCAGCCGGCCCAACTTCTCGACGTCCACCGCGCGCTGGAACGACTGGATCAGCTTGACCAACGTAGGGCTCGCATTGCGGAAATGCGATTTTTTGGAGGCCTCTCGACAGACGAGATCGCGGCAATCCTCGGAGTAGCGCCTCGGACGGTTGACCGCCAGTGGCGAGCGGCCCGAGCCTGGTTAAGCCGCGAACTCTCCCCGGGCTTCAGCGGCGCGACTTGATTCGAGTCATCTTTCTCCTCCAATCACTCATAGCGGAACGCACCGCAAAAAAGCGCCACGGTTTTCGGAAAACCCAATACACCAGTCCGCTGGTCCGTCCGGGCATGCCGAGCTGCCATTGCGTCGTGGCTTCGGGTGAGGGACTGCCGCTGATCTCGCCGGCCACAGATGGCGAGTAGATCGTCCGCGCTACTCGGAACACCGTGACGTCGTGACAACGAGTGGCTGTTCATCCGCTTACGTGATGCCGCAAGATCGTAGCGCTAGACGGGGTTGCGGCTAACCGAAGTCTTCGCGGCCGTCGAATTGACAGATTTCCGGAAGGCCGGGTCTTCTGTAACACTGAGTGAAGTCGATCGCAAAGCCAAACTTCTCGAGTAGTGGACAGAGTACTTCCCTCGAGCACTTCTCTTGCGGAGGCGTTTCGCCGGGCGCGTGTAGGGCCTTCAACTCCAGAGGCTTGTCACGGGCTCACGTTGAAAAGAAAGGGGGGAGCAAGTATGCAAAAATTGGCTCTAGCGCTTTCCCTAGCCTTTGCTCTGGTTGGCACTGTCCGGTTGGTCAACCCGAACGCCGGAGCCGCGCCGTGCAACGGTGTCGGTTGCCTGACGCGGTTGTGGTCGCCGGCTTAAGACGATTCCAACAAAACAGATTTGGCCAAAGGCGACGAGGCCAAAACTAATGAAGCCAGGATGGATTTGGCCAAAGACACTATTGAGGCGAAACCGGATTTGATGGCCGTCTTTAGCCAAGTTTTGGCCTTTCGTAGGTGCATTCGCTGGGCGCTCATTCTCCTTCTGGCGTCCAGCCAGCTTTTTGCAAATTCGCTCGCGGGACAACCGGTCCGCAGACCGGGGAACTGGCAAGCGGCGCTCCATATCAGAACTCACGCCAGATTGCGGCATGGCTTGCAACGATCTCCAACCCGGAAGCCAGCAAAGAATCCCGTTCGGTTTTAAACGATCTCATCGAGTTCCCTTCCGTCGCCCATAAGGACATTGCGGCTCTTTCCCAAACCCCGGTTCCCCGCAACGTGCTCCCCTTCTCGAACGAAATGACCCGCGCGGGCGTGTGCATGCTTGGCCGGGCAGGCCGGCCGCTCAGTGCGCGCGGCGTTTTCTTGCCGCGTGTCGGAGAGTCCGGACCCGATTCGTGCCGTTGAGCTCCGCGGAGTGCCTGGCGGCCGCACTGCGGGTAGCGGCGGCGAGCTTTTCAGTGGCCGATCACAGCTTCACCGTTCTGCTGAAGGGACACGGCTTTTCCGAGCGAATTCTGGTCCCACGGAAATGCGTGCGGGACACGGAAATATCGCAGGAATGGCTGGCCAGGGTTTTCGACGGCCGGGCCGGCGACAGTGCCCGCCGATACCGGAACGTTATGGAAGTTATGGGATTTCTAAGCCGGAGCTGCTCGAGGCGCTTGGAACGAGAGTGCCGGGCATGAAATTCGGCCTGGTCCTGCTGCGCTCTTGCCACAGGCGCGCTGCCGCCATAGGCAACGGTACCGAAGAACATCGCGGTTCTCTGGACGTACGAAGATGGGTGAACTACGACTCCGTCGATTATGCATCGGTTCTTAGGGACCGCAGGCAGTGGAACCGTAGCCGATGCACCGGACACCTACCTTCTCCGAACCCAGCGAGATGCGTCTCGCGCACTGCTGTACGAGCACGCGAGCAGTCTTGCGATGAAGCTGATCTGGTTTGTGCCGCTGATTCTCTATGGCGCCTGGTCCGCCTTTCTCCGAAGTGCTGCGTCCGGAAAGCCTTCGCTTGCGCCCGCTTCGAATTGGTTAGGCGCTCTTCCCATCGAGGAGCCTTCAAGGTTTTCTGCTACGCCACTTCTCTTCTGGTCGAGGGTGCGAAGCGCGGTCGGTGACCTCGCCCAGGAACCAAAGGCGCTTGGCGCGCAGGCCAACCTCCGAACCGGATAAACGCCGGCGACCGGACTTCCGCATCGTCGGTAGCTCCTGAGGCCGATGCCGGCTGGCTTGTGCTATTCTATGTAAGTACCAAAACGAGATTAAGAGAAGACAAGGAGCATGATCCTTTAGAATGGCACTGGCGCCAGATACCAAGCGGCAGGTTCTTTCCGCAAATCAACGCCACAAAACGGATACCGGCTCGCCGGAAGTACAGATCGCCTTGTTGAGCCAGCGCCTCACCCTTTTACAGGCGCACTTCCAGACGCATCGGAAGGACAACGGCTCCCGCAAGGGACTGTTGACCATGGTGGCCAAGCGTCGCCGCCTTCTGACGTACCTGCGCGATACGGACCCGGAGCGTTATAAGGTGGTTCTGCAACGGCTGGGTATTCGCCGCTAAGCCATTCTTCGGAAGCGATCCGCATGTTACGGATTGTTCCGAATTCAATCCTCAGGGACCGCGGAAATGCGCCAGACGCTACCCGGTCGTCCAAGGTCCGTTCATCCTGTCAACTCCGGTCTCAACACGGCTCCGTCAAGGAAGTCGATCCCTGCCCGGCTCTCTCGGCCGAGGCTGGAGGTTTAGAAAGAAATGTCTCACATCGTAGAAAAAGAAATGTCTCACATCGTAGAAGTTGACCTGGGTGGCCGAACGATTAGCCTGGAAACGGGCAGAGTGGCCAAACAGGCGAACGGCGCGGTCGTTGTTCGTTCCGGGGACTCGGTAGTCCTCGTCAGTGCGTGTATGGCCGATGAGGCCAAGCCGGGCGCGGGTTTTTTCCCGCTCACGGTGGATTATCGCGAATACACTTACGCCGCCGGAAAAATTCCGGGCGGCTTCATCAAACGCGAGGGACGTCCCTCGGAAAAAGAAATCCTCACCAGCCGGTTGATCGATCGCCCGATCCGGCCGTTGTTTCCCGAAAGCTTCCTCAACGAAACCCAAGTCATTGCCATGGTGCTGTCGGCCGATCCGGAGCAGGATCCAAATTCGCTCGCCATCGCCGGTGCCGGTGCCGCGCTGGCTATTTCGGATCTGCCATTCCCCTACGTGCTGGGCGGCGTCCGCGTCGGCATGAAGGGCGGCCAATACATTGCCAACCCCACCTACACGGAGAGCCGCGAATCGAAGCTGAACATCGTCGTGGCGGGCACCGAAGAAGGCATCGTGATGGTCGAGGCGGGCGCGCAGCAAGTCTCCGAGGAGGAGGTTCTGGGCGCTATCGAGTTCGGCCATGAGTGCTGCCGAAAGCTTGCTCGCGGCGTCCGCGAGTTGGCAAAACTCGCCGGCAAGAAAAAACGCGCATTCACGCCGCCGGTGCTCGATCCGGCGCTCTACAACGAGATCGACCGGCATGTCCGCGCCGATTTGACCGATGCCCTCAACACTCAGAAGCACGACAAGCTCGAAAGCTACGCGCTGGTGGACGCATTGAAGAAAAAGGTCAAGGAAGCGCAACCCGAAGACAAGCAGGAAGAAGCCAGCAAGTGTTATGACGCCCTTAAAGAGCGTATCTTCCGCGACGAGATGCTCAAGAACCATCGTCGACCTGACGGTCGCGCCTTCGACGAGATTCGCAAGATCACCATCGAGACCGGTGTCCTGCCGCGCACCCATGGCTCGGCCCTGTTTACCCGCGGCGAGACGCAGGCGCTGGTTACCGTCACATTAGGCACCAAGGAAGACGAGCAGCGCATCGAGCTGCTCGAACCCGGTGAAGCCACCAAGCGCTTCATGCTGCACTACAATTTCCCGCCGTTCAGCGTCGGGGAAGTGGGCTTTATGCGCGGCCCCGGCCGTCGCGAAATCGGACACGGCGCGCTCGCCGAACGCTCGCTCACCGCTCTGATTCCGGGCGAAGAGGCCTTTCCGTACACCATGCGCGTGGTCAGCGACATCCTCGAATCTAACGGTTCGAGCTCGCAGGCTACGGTCTGCGGCGCGTCGCTCGCGCTGATGGACGCAGGCGTTCCCATGGCTTCGCATGTGGGCGGCATTGCCATGGGGCTGGTGATGGAAGACAAGGACTACGCCATTTTGACCGACATCGCCGGCGCCGAAGACCATTACGGCGACATGGATTTCAAAGTCGCCGGCACGCGAGCGGGTATCACCGGACTGCAGATGGATATCAAGGTTCCGAGCGTCACCACAGTGATCCTGAGGGAGGCTCTGGAACAGGCGCGGCGGGGCCGCTTATTCATCCTCGACAAGATGGAAGAGGCGATGCCCAAGCCCAAGACCAACATCTCGCAGTACGCTCCACGAATTTATACTCTGCACATTCCCACCGATAAGATTCGCGACGTGATCGGGCCCGGGGGCAAGGTGATTCGCGGGATCATCGAGCAGACGGGTGTGAAGATCGACGTCGACGACGACGGCACGGTCCACGTGGCCTCGGCCGACGAAGCCTCCGCCAACAAGGCCATCCAGATTATCACCGACATTACGGCCACCGCTGAAGTCGGTAAGACGTACCTGGGGAAAGTGGTGCGGCTGGTCGATTTCGGCGCGTTTGTCGAAATCTTCCCGGGCACCGATGGTTTGTTGCACATCAGCGAGATCGCCGAGAACCGCATCCGCGACGTACGCGATGAGCTGAAAGAAGGGGACCAGATCCTGGTAAAGGTGCTGGCGCTCGAAGGTAACAAGATCAAGCTCAGCCGCAAGGCCGTGCTCCGCGAACAGCGCGAAAAGCTGAAGCAAACCCAGGCCCACTAGCATCGCGAGATAACCCTGACCTTTGCGCAATCGGCACCCGCGCGGCGATCATCGGTGCTTGAGGGCCGGATGTCCGCCTTATCTGCCCTTGTCGCAGTTATACTTAGCTGTGCCCGCGCGCGTGTTCGATCGCGCCATTCGATGCTTATGAGGGCAAACGCTATCCGCCCGAGCTCTGTTCGCGCGGTCCGGTGCGACCGAAGGGAACCATTTCTGTCCGCTCCAACAAATACACTTCGCCGCCGGTCCGGGAGTGTTGTCAGGCGCAACTCGCGCCTATAGCGAACAGTCATAGACGGCTCAATGGCTTTGATTTCAGAGCAGGCCGTCATCGTGGCGTCGGGCTCGCGGCTGCGGCACCGCACGAAGAATGGTAACAGGTCACTCGGGCATGGCACACTAGATAGCTATGAGCGCTCAAACCGAATTCGTCACCTTGTCTGTGAGCGACGGCACGTCGATGCGGGCTTACGTCGCACGTCCACAAGGAAAACCCCGCGCGGGACTGATCGTGTTCCAAGAGGCGTTTGGCGTCAACCCTCACATTCGTGACGTGACCGCACGCTTTGCCGGCCAGGGCTACCTTGCCATCGCCCCGGAACTGTTCCACCGGACGGCTCCGGGCTTGGAAGCCAGCTACACGGATTTTCCATCGGTGATGCCGCACCTACAGGCGTTGACCGATGGCGGCCTCGAGAGAGACAGTCACGCGGCATTCGAGTGGGTCCAGCGTGATTCCAAGGGCCTCGCGACCGGGGCCATTGGATATTGCATGGGTGGGCGCGCGGCCTGCTATGCCGCAATCACGGTGCCGGTGGCTTGCGCGGTCTCCTTTTACGGTGGTGGGATCGTGCCCGGCCGACTGAAGGACGCCAAGGCGCCGGTGATGTTCTTCTGGGGCGGCAAGGATGGGCACATCGCGCCCGAGCAAGTGGACGCCGTCGTGAGCGCCCTGCGCGCGGCAGGCAAGCCGTACGTCAACGTGGTGTTTTCTGAAGCCGACCACGGCTTCTTCTGCGACGCCCGCGCCAGCTACAACCCCGCCGCGGCGAAACAAGCCTGGCCGCTGACTCTAGCGTTTCTCGAAACGCACTTGGCCGGAGCAACCCGCCAGGCGGGCGCGTAAATTCGCGGCGAACGCCTTTGCTTCATGCCTGAGAGTCCGGGCCTGCAATCAGACTCGACACAGGTGCCATGGCTGCCGAGACGGGCGATAGCGGTTCGAAGGCGGCGCAGCGCCCTGCCGCGACATCAGCGGTTAGAGTTTAGAATTAGAACCCGGCGAAAATCTTTGGATCACGCCGGCGAGTCCCGGTTAGGAGGCCTGCGCCAACCGGCGATGTTCCTTCAAGATGCAGTGGTCCATGACGACGGTGAGGCCGGCGGCTTCGGCACGCCGCGCGGCTTGTTCATGGATGACGCCCTCCTGCATCCAGATCGCTTTCGCGCCGTTGCGGATCGCCGCCTCAACAATCTCCGGCACGAACTCGGAACGGCGAAAGATGTCGACGACATCCACTGGCACAGGCACGGAATCCAAATCAGGGTAGCTTTTTTCACCGAGGACTTCGTCTTCGAGCGGGTTCACCGGAATGATGCGGTATCCGACGCGTTTGAGGTACTCGCTGACGCCGTAACTCGGGCGGAACCGCTTGTTGGAGAGACCGACCACGGCGATGGTCCGGGCCGAGTGAAGGATTTCCGAAATCGATTTCATACGGCTTCTTTTAGGGAAGTGCGGCGGAGCGCGCGCCGCAGGCGGCGGACCTCTTCTTCGGAAAGATAGCGGAATTTTCCGGGCTTGAGAGGTCCCAACTCGAGCGGGCCAATGCGCACGCGCTTGAGCTTCTCGACCAGGCGGCCGAAATGCTTGAACATCAGTCGGATCTGTTGATTCCGGCCTTCGAAGAGCCGCACTTCATACCACGGGTTGTCGGCCGCGTGGACAAGCTTAAGCCCGGCCGGCAAGGTGCGCTGCCCCGAAAGGGGGACGCCATGTCGGAATTGTTCCTCCTGCGCGGCACCGAGGGCGCCATTGACCTTGACCAGGTAGGTTTTGGGCAGATGCGTCGCCGCCGACAAGATGGCGTTGGCCATTTCTCCGTCATTGGTCAACAGCAGCAGACCCTCACTGTGATAGTCGAGACGGCCTACCGGATACACGCGTTCTTTGACACCGTAGAGTAGTTCCATGACGGTAGGGCGATTCTGCGGATCGCTGACGGTGGTGACAGTGTTGTTGGGCTTGTGCAGCGCGATGTAGGCTAGCCGCCGGGGGGCGCGCAGAAGGCGGCCGTCCACCTTGATGTGGTCGCGGGCAAGATCGGCCTTCGACCCGAGCTCCGTGACGATGGCGCCATTCACGGTTACGCGGCCTTCCCGCATCATCTGCTCCGCATGGCGGCGGGAGGCGATCCCGGCGTGAGACAGGATTTTCTGCAACCGCTCGTCGGGCATCACGTCTCCGGTCGAGGGGCGGCCGAGT
>Ga0306922_10001414_pt1 | contig 21395 bp, 18 predicted proteins | sample sta12Cox44000082_FD_203758 | JGI IMG/M metagenome (GOLD analysis project Ga0306922, IMG submission 203758) | Lab enrichment of tropical soil microbial communities from Luquillo Experimental Forest, Puerto Rico - statoxic.12C.oxic.44.000.082 (v2)... | ecosystem: Environmental > Terrestrial >... | reverse complement strand
GAGCTCGTGCTTCCGGTGGTCGCATTGCTGTCGATGCGCATGTGCAGGCGATGGCCATCCGCTCGACATGCCACCGTCATCGGCATGCTTGCCTTTGGGATGTACAGGGTTGGCCGCGTCGACGCGTTCATGCAGGTGGCGATTGGCATGCTGCTGGCGCCGATCCTTCTGGACGCTTTCGGCCGCGTGGAAGAGCGTCTCCGGCGGTACCGCCGGCTCGGGACGCCATACGTCGTGCATGGCCTGGTCGCGGTGGCGATGGTCATCGTCACCGCAGCGGTCGCCGTCACTCGCCTCGGGCACATCTACATCGAAGGCACATGGATACCCGATCGCGACGCCGTCAGATTCCTTCGCGCCGGCTCACCGAACACTCGTCTTCTGACGTGGTTTTCCTGGGGAGAGTACGCCATCTGGCATCTGTCGCCACGGGGCATTCTCGTGTCAATGGACGGCCGCCGTGAAACCATCTACAGCGACCGCGTGCTCGCCGATCACTGGGCGTTCTACAAGAATCAAGGAAATGCCGCAGCTTACCCTGACGCGATCAAGGCCGACGAGATTTGGCTGCCAAAGGACCTTCCGATTGTGGCGGTCTTGCGCGACCGGGGGTGGCACGCTGTGTACGAAAGCGACGTGTCGATCGTCTTCTCGCGAAGCGCTCAACGGTCCCCAATCACTCCGCGGGCGGACCCGGCGTCAGAGCGGACACCCGCGTTCTTTCCAGGACCGTAGCTCGGGACTCGTAGCTCGTTACTCGTCGCTCGTTACTCGGAGCTTGTGGCTCGTGGCTCGTGGCTCGGCCGCGCCAGAACTGCCCAATCGCGATCCTCATAGAGCGGAGTCCAGCCTGCGCTGACCAGGCGCTGGAACACCGGCGACGCTGTGGGAAGGTAGGCACAGCCGATGTCGTGCTGGTCAAAGATGCGCTGGTAGTCGCCTGAATGCTCGACTGCGATTTGTTGCTGGACGAGGCTGACCGGATATGGATCCTGTCGCCCATCGAGAAACACCGGGTGGTTCGGAGCAAACCAGACCAGGTATCCGCCTTCGTCGTATCGATTGTAGAGATTGCCCGGGCACATCCGAAGCGCGTCGATTGACCGCGGTGGCAAGGGCGTCCACCGAAGGCGCTGAATCCGGTTCACGTACGCATATTCCAACGTGAGCGCGACACCGAGCGATACGATCGCCACCAACGCCGCATTCAACACGTGTCTCTCTGTGCGTGGTGTGCGCTGGCCAACCAAGGCCGCCAGGCGGTTTCCGAGCACCGAGCGAACCTGGTCCTGGTTCAAGGCCCAGAGTCGAGCGATGGCTGGAATGGCGAGCATCAAAAACAGGCCAACACCTCGTACGGCCGTCACAGAAAAGGGCACGAGACTGATCGCAGTCGCGCACACCACTCGTAACTCACGATTCGCCGGTGCGGGCAGCGCCCGCCAATGCCCCACGAGCAAGACGCACAGCGCGCCGAGATACAACCAATAGAAAAGCTGCTTGCTGTCTGTGAGGAGCGGTCGCTGCCATTCGTCGAGCGGATACTGATGGATCCTGCCGATGGACGCCGCCATTTCGGTCCAGAAAGAAACGCCCAGGGGCGTCAGCGTCACAGCAATGGCGCAAGAAAGGACGACGAGCAGGGCGCGCCCGGCGTGCCGCCCCGGGTCATCGACCAGATCAACCGCCAGCGCGACCGCCAGGATGACCAGACCGAGGAGCACTCCGCCATGACAGTTGGCCCATACCCAGAACACAAACGGCAGCCATGCGTAGCGATGCCTCAGAATGAGGGCGACGGTCATCACGACGAACAATATCGAGAACGCGTGAGGTCTTGGTTCCCAGTGCATGCTGGCCGTTGGCAACGCGCAGGCAAGCAGTACGAAGCGAGCGCGTGGAAAGCCAGGCGTCAGGTACCAGACGATCGCCCACGCAGAAACGATGAGACTCGCGGCAAACAGACTGAGCAACGGCAGTCCACCAACGTTGTAAATGGCGTAAAACACGACTTCCGCCAGCCACTCATGGTTGGGCCAGAAACCACCGTAGGCCGTGTGGGAGTAGTAATCCGTGAGCAAGACGTGGCGCGTTCGCCACATGTCGCGGCCTGCTCGAAGCTGCCACCATGTGTCGTTCTGCATCGGCGACAGGGCGGCGGCGAGGAATATGGCAAGAAACAGCAACGTTGGAAGCACTCGCTCGTACGTGCAGAGGGTGTGAACCGTTCTCCGGACGCGATTCGGGATGAGGGATTCGGGAATGGTGAGTGTCATGGACCTGGGAACACACGCTCATCGGTGCGCTCGGAGCCAATCGCCGGCGCTGGCCACGCCGCGGACTCCGGCGATGAACGTCTGACGAGGACTGCCGAAGTCGGGCCTTCGAACGTGGTCGTCCAATCGCCGGTCGACTGAAGCTCGGACACAACAGGGAGGCTCTTGGGGAGCCACACGTAATCAGGGTTGACGCGACGGATGTAATCGAGCGCGCCGGGGCGGCCTTGGTACACGGCGAGGTGGCCCTCAATGGGCCGATCGCTATAGACAGTCTCCCGGCGCCCGTCCATCGAGACCTTCACGTCCGGCGCGAGGTGCCAGATGGCGTACTCACCCCAATCGAAAAACGTCAGCATGTTCCCGCGAACCTGATGCGCCCTCAGGTAGCGGACGACGTTCTGTTCGGGCAGCCAATTGGCCGACGAGAGGTTGATTTCCGCGATAGCGTGCCACTTCAGGACCACCGCGCAGAGCACAGCTGCCGCAGCGAGCGTGGCGTCTCCGAACGGAGTTCCGAAGAGGGTCGTTGGCTTTGGCGCCAATTGGGAAGCTCGACCGAGCCGAGGCGCCATCAGCATCAACACCACCAGGCAGAAGAACGCATCCAGCCGGCTGACCCGAAACGACAGCAGCCCCATCACGGCGACGAGCAGTGTGGGAACCGGGTGGCGCACCCACTTCGCGCGACTCGCCCCGGCATAAATCGCGGAAAGCGCGACGGCCGCGGTCGTGAACCACATCGCCGCTACGCCAGGCTCCACCCGATGGATCGGCAACCACTCAGTGATATCGGTCCGGCGGACCCCAATCGTTTCCCAGAGGAACGACCACATCCGGGCGCCGTACGGATTGAGCAGCGTGGATGCAATCGCCGCGATCACCGCGAGGACGAGAGACACCCGGGTCGACCAGCGGGAGCTCGGTCGCAGTGCACTGGCCGCAGCCCAAAGCCCAAACACGCCCATCCCCACCACCCAGCCGCCGTGGACGTTCACCCACACGGCCATCAGAGGCGAGACCAGGGCCAGGATTGGTGAGGCTGTCGGCTTGCGCTCGTACTCGCGGATGATGACCAGCAGCGCTGAGAACAGGACGATCGAGAGGAGTTGCGGGCGGATGTGCTCCGTCCGTGGATATGTGAGCAGGGCCGCGAACGCCACGAGCATGAGCGTTCGAGCAGGCGGATTTCCGTCCCGCACGCTGACCCATCCGGCAAGCGACAGCATGACCGCGATCAGTGCGAGCCGGAGCAGGCTCAACCCCGCGGGTCCGGCCGCCGCGTAGGCTCCATACATCACGACTTCCGAAAGCCATTCGTGGTTGATCCACGCGCGATCCGCTGTAAAGGAGTACGGGTCGAGAACGGGAATTGCTCGCGCGTGCACAATATCACCGCCAAACCGGACGTGACCCCAGAGGTCGACGTCAGGCACTGCCGGAATGAGGACCATCGCGATCGCGAACGGGATCGCGACGACCATCAGTCGATCGAGTTGCTGTCGGGACATTTGCCGCGTTGGCAGGTACGCCGACTTGCTGGCCAGCAATCGGTATGCCTCGACGAGCGTTCGACCTCATCCGCTGGCGTTCTCCGATTGGCCAGTCAGCCGTCAGGACGACCAGTCAGCTGCCAGCGATCGACATTTTTGTCACACGGAGCACGGTTTTCGTAGCCAGAGCCGCTGCGACACACCAAATTGAGGGGATCAGATTCGGCGGTTGAACGCGAGCGCCGCCACCGCACTCGCCAGGAGCTCGAGCAGAACAATCGTCGTCAACGAGGCAAACGGCCAATCGCGATCGGTGACGTATTCAACGGTTGAAACCATGACGCGGGCGACGGGCGTGCAGAGCAGGACAATGATCCCGACTTGGAGAAGGGCGCCCGTCACCGCGGGCACCGCACCCGCTAATGACAAGACGAGCCCGACGGCCAGGCAGAGAGAGCTGACGATGACGCCAACGCGAAGGACGACGCCGACGGCGCGCTCGAGGCGCCTCATCCCACCTTCGTTCAACGGGCGTTCCTTCACGTGCCGGGTCAACGCGCGGCCCTCACGAACATGAGACCAGATACCACAATCAGCACGAAGGCCATGAGGATCTTGAGCCATTTCGCCGAAGCCCGCTGACCGAAACGCAGGCCGCCCCACGAGCCGAGCTGCACGCCGAGCACGGCCGCTGCCGCGAGGATCGGGAGGATTTGTCCGCGCCCGTAGTAGATGACCGCGCCGGCGGTCGCCGTCACGCCAATCATGAAGGCACTCGTCGCGGCCGCGGCCCGCATCGGCATACCGCACCAGGCATTGAGGATCGGGACCTTGATGATTCCACCCCCTATGCCAAGCATGGACGAGACATTCCCGGCCACGAACGACGCGCCGATGGCCAGAGGCAGCCGTTTGACGCGATAGGTCACCATGCCGCCGCTTTCCTGGTCATAGAAGCGGCCGCCCAGAACCCCTGGATCGATTGACGGATCGAGCATGACATTGCGCCGCTTCAAGCGGGTGAGCATCACCAACGCGACGACCATGGCGACGATGCCGAAGAGACGTTGGAGCGTGGATTGAGAGAGGAATTGCGCCGTCACGCCACCGAAAAGGCTGCCGGCGGCAGTCGCCACCTCGAGCAGCATGCCGAGTCGCATGTTGATCAGCTGTTTGCCCGCCCGCCCCGCGGACACTGCACTCGACGTAGCAATGACCGTCGTGAGGCTGATGGCCGCGGCGATCGAGATCGGAAAGTTGAAGCCAAGATTGAGAAACGGGACGAGGAAAATGCCGCCACCCAGGCCGAGGAGCGCTCCCAGGGCTCCCGCGACGGCTCCGGCGGCAAAGACGATCGACGCCAATGCCGGTGTCACGACCGGCACGGGACACCGCCGCGCCGGCAGCTCGTCGTGAGAACCTTCGCGGCTCGATTGGACGTCAGATGGGGAATTTCCGCGTCTGTTGAAGAAAGCGAGCGGCCTTTTCCTTTGCGCGCGACTCGGCTTCTGCGCGCGTCGATCCTTCGGCGCGCGAGATGCGCGCGCCGGGATCCGCGTTGGAGATCGAGCAGTAGTAGGTGTCCCCGAGCTTGTAGGTTTCGATCAGGATCGCCCATCCGGACAGCTCTTCTTCGCGCCGCGAGTAGTCTTCGAGCTTCACGCCTGATGTTGCTCCAATCACGGCTTCTCGACTGGCGCGCCCACCAGGTTGCCCCACTCCGTCCACGAGCCGTCGTAATTCTTGACGTTCTTGAACCCGAGCAGGTGACGCAGGACGAACCAGGTGAGGCTCGATCGCTCGCCAATACGGCAGTACGCGATGATGGGCTTATGACTCGAGATGCCTTGGGCACTATACAGAGACTTCAGCTCGTCGAGACTCTTGAAGGTGCCGTCTTCGTTGCAGTTCTTTCCCCAGGGGATGTTCTTCGCGCCAGGGATATGGCCCCCGCGCTGGCACGTCTCCGGGAGACCTGGAGGCGCAAGGATCTCGCCGGTGAACTCCTGCGGGCTGCGTACATCGACGAGTGCCGCGCCAGGCTTTCCAAAGACGTTCTGCACTTCCGGCAGGAATGCGCGCAAGGACAGGTCCGGGTCTTTTGCTCTGTAGGTCTTGACCGCAAACGTCGGTTTGTCCTTGCTGAGATCGCGCCCCTCGGCGAGCCACTTCTTCCGCCCGCCATCCATGATTCGGAGATCGTCGTGGCCGTAAATCTCGAGCTGCCAGAACGCCCACGCGGCGAACCAGTTGTTGTTGTCGCCGTAGAGCACGATCGTGGTCTTGTTGTCGACGCCGGTTTTTCCGAGCAGATCTTCCAGCGCCTTCTTTGGCACGATATCGCGGACGACAGTGTCGCAGAGCTGCGTGTTCCAGTTCCACCCGGCCGCGCCACGGACGTGACCCTGCTCGTAGGCCGTCGTATCGACGTCGACTTCAATCACGCGCACTGACGGGTCGGCGGCATGTTGCGCCACCCAATCGGTGCTCACGAGGACATCCGTTGTGACAGTCATATGCACCTCACTACTTCCCCTGTTTGACAGTTCCGATGTTTGCGATCGTGTCGCCCTTCTTGAGCGACGGGACGGCGCGCACGAACATGACGATGCCGGACGCCGGCGATGAGATTTCGGCAAGCGTTTTGTACCAATAGTCGCGAACGGTGCCAATGCGCATGCCCTTGGTCACGCGAGCGTCGCGGCCGACTTCGGGGTAGAACACACCGTCCTGCTCGGCGGAGACCGTGAAGATCTGATCGATCCAGATCGGGTTGGGGTTCGGTGGCGGGGCGGCAGTCGTCATCTTCAGGTAGCTCATGACGCCACGGATGCCTCTGACGAGCAGAGCCACGTCGCCTGATTCGACCGGTCCCGATCGACCCGCTTCCGCGGTGATCGATGCCTTGCCGCGGGTCGATGCCGTGTTCTCCAGAAAGCGCGACGCGTTGGGATCCTTCGGACGGTCGGACGAGATAATGATGTGGTCGAGCCCGAAGGCGATCACCATTCCGCGAGAGAACTCGTCTTGTTTCTGATTGCCGGTGACCGTCCAGTAGCTGTAGGGCCGCAGGTTTTCGTCCAGATCCCCCCCGTGGAGGTCGATGAGATGATCGCATTTCCCGACGAGCTCCTTCGTCATGGCATAGGACGCGCGCTCGGTCTGCGTGCCGCCCGGCGTGCCCGGGTAGAAGCGGTTCATGCTCTTGTTGTCGACTGGGTTCACGTGCGGCGTCAGCTTCTCGAACGACGCGAGGTTGACGATCGGCACGAGAATCACCGTGCCCGAGAGCGTGGACGGATCGATGGCGGGCGTCGTCCCGGCAGCCATCAGCGTTTCGACGGCAATGATGGACGTGTACTCGGTCCCATGCGCGCCGGATACGACGGCAAGAGCCGGACCCGGGCGCGCGCCGTGAATGACGGCAACGGGAATGTCGTATCCAGGGTCGGAGCCCGGCGGTACGTGGATGACGCCGGTCGCGCGAGCGCCCCGCGCGGCGGTCGCGGTGCCGACGGTGAATGTCTGGCGCGCATCGCTGCCCTGGGCGCGAATCATGCTCCGCTCGCCGGTCGCCAGCCATCCCCCTGTGAGGAGCATCACGGCCAGGGCGGCTTTGACGGGACTCTCCGCTCGTAAAGTGCGGCTCGCGGATGGAGCGGCCACGTGACGACGATTCCCGGCGCTCGTTTTCTTCATAGGGGTGCTCGCTGGCGGGGTAAACTTTACAACGCTTTCGGCGACTGAATATAGTTGCTTTCAAAGCGCGTCATTGAGAGGCGCCATGTCCCTGTGAAGCCGCATTCCCTCTACATCAACGGCGAGTTCGTCCCCTCCGAGAGCACGGACTGGCTGGATGTGATTGACCCGTCGACGACGGAGACCATTGCGCGAGTGCCGGACGCGAGCCCGCGCGATATCGACCGAGCCGTCGCGGCCGCGCGACGTGCCTTCGACGAGGGACCGTGGAAAGATTCTACGGCACAGGATCGTGGGCGCGTCCTGTTCAAGCTGGCTGAGGTTGTCAGACGGCGATCGGACGAGCTTGCAGAAATCGAAGCGCGCAATACGGGCAAGCCGATTGTCGAAGCCGAATTCGACATCGCCGATGTTGCAACCTGCTTCGAGTATTACGGCGGCCTCGCGACCAAGATTCACGGCGATGTCGTGCCTGTTCCCGACAATGCCATGAGCCTCGCCCTGCGCGAGCCGGTGGGCGTCGCGGGGCAAATCGTTCCGTGGAACTACCCGCTGCTGATGGCGTCGTGGAAGCTCGCGCCTGCGCTTTGCGCCGGCTGCACGTCGGTGCTGAAACCGGCGGAGCAAACGCCGCTGTCGGTGCTGGCGCTTGCGGCGAGCTTCAAAGAGGCCGGCGTTCCCCCCGGGGCGGTCAACGTCGTCACGGGCGCCGGGGAACGCGCGGGCGCAGCCATCGTTGCCCATGCATCGGTGGACAAGGTTGCCTTCACCGGCAGCGTCGAGGTGGGCAAGATCATCATGCGCAACGCCGCGTCGACACTGAAGAAGATCTCTCTGGAGCTCGGCGGGAAGTCGCCGAACATCTTTTTCGCCGACGCTGACTTCGAGGTGGCCGTCGAAGGGGCGCTCTTCGGCATTTTCTTCAACCAGGGGGAGGTCTGCTCTGCCGGCAGCCGAATCCTCGTGCAGCGACCGATTTACCAGCGGTTCGTCGATGCGATGGCCGAGAAGGCGCGGACCATCACGATTGGTCCGCCGCTCGATCGCCAGACGAAGATGGGACCTCTCGTCAGCCGCGAGCAGTTCGACCGAGTGCGCGAATACCAGGAGATCGGCAAGCGCGAAGCGAAGCTCGCCATCGGCGGGGGCCGGGTGGCGGGCGATGCGTTCGCACGCGGCTACTTCGTCGAGCCGACGATTTTCTACGACGTCGACAACCACGATCGCATCGCACGCGAAGAAATCTTCGGGCCTGTTGCGTCGGTCATTCCGTTCGACGATGAAGCCGAGGCCGTGCGGATTGCCAACGACACGTATTATGGGCTTGCGGCGGCTGTCTGGACCCGCGACATCTTCCGGGCGATGCGGGTGGTCAAGAGCCTGCGCGCGGGGATCGTGTGGGTGAACCATATGCAGCCCACGTACGTGGAGGCACCCTGGGGTGGGTACAAACAGAGCGGCTTCGGCCGCGAGCTGGGCAAGTGGGGGGTTGACGAGTATCTGAACGTGAAGCAGGTGTACATCAATCTGTCGGAGCAGCCTATTGGGTGGTACTAAGGGAGGAGCACATGACGTACTACGGTGGGAAAGAGCTCGCGGCGGCGTTTCGGACGGTGCGCAACAACACGATCAAGATGGCCGAGGAGATTCCTGAGAGCAAATACGACTTCAGGGCCGCGCCTGACACCAGGTCGGTTCAGCACACTCTTGCCCATATCGCGAACGCAACGAGCTTTCAGAGCCACATTCACGTGAACAAAGTTGCAGACCTCAAGACGTTGAACTTTCCGGAACTGATGCAGAAACTCCACACCGAGGAGACGAAGCCGCGGACCAAGGCTGAAACGATCGCTCTTCTGAAGGCCGAAGGCGACAAATTCGCGTCGTTTCTCGAGGGGTTGCCCGAGGCGTTCCTGGCAGAACCGGTGACTCAAGCGCCCGGCATCGAACCGCCGACCAAGAGCCGGTTCGAGATGCTGCTCTCGGCGAAAGAGCACGAGATGCACCATCGCGGACAGTTGATGACGATGCAGCGCATGATGGGCCTGGTGCCCCACATCACGCGGCAGTTTCAGGAGCGCATGGCGCAAAGGGCGGCGCAGGCAGGCGCCGGAACGGCAGCGCGGTGAAAACCGCCAGGGCGGTTGTCTGGGTCGTGTTGGCCGTCACGGGAGCGCTTGCTCAGACCAATTCTCCCGTGTCGCACGAGTACGCCGACGTGAACGGCGTCAGGCTGCACTACGCGCGGGCCGGCAACGGTCGGCTCGTCGTGTTCCTCCATGGCTTCCCCGAGTTCTGGTACGAGTGGAAACATCAGCTCGCCGAATTCAGCCGCGATCACCTGGTGGTCGCACCCGACATGCGCGGGTACAACCTGTCGTCGAAGCCGGAAGCGGTGGCGGACTATCAGATGCCTCAGCTGGTCGAAGACATCCGCGCGCTCGCCAACAGCATTCTCCGGTCAACGGAAGGCAAGACGTTCACGCTCGTGGGCCACGACTGGGGCGGCGTGGTCGCCTGGGTCTTCGCCGCTCAACATCCGGAGATGCTGGACAAGCTCGTCATCATCAACGCGCCGCATCCGACCCTGTTCGGTCGTCTGCTTCGCGAGGACGCCGAGCAGCAAAAGGCGAGTCAGTACATGTTGATGTTCCGAAGTCCGGAAGCGGAGGCAGCCCTGTCGGCGAACAGCTACGATCGGCTGACGTCGATGGTGCTGGGCGCAGGTCTTCGAAGCGGTACGGTGACGGAACAAGACAAGCAGGCCTATCTGGCGGCTTGGGCGCAGCCCGGCGCGCTGACTGGTGGTTTGAACTACTATCGGGCGTCAGGAGTGGGCCCACCGTCAGGAGCGGGCCAACCTTCGGGAGTCAGCCCGGCGTCGGGAGTGGCTCCAGCGCCGGGACGCGGTGGCGGCGCGCCCGCTGCATCTCCCGCGCCAAGCGGCGGGGGCCAGACGATTGCCGGCGTCGTGCCGGCGATGATCGTGCGGGTGCCGACGCTGGTGATCTGGGGAGAAAAGGACACGGCCCTTCTGCCCAGCAATCTCGTCGGGCTCGACGACGTTGTGCCAACGCTGACGATCAAGCGCATTCCCGACGGCACGCATTGGGTGGTTCGGGAGAACGCGCCAGAAGTGAACCGGCTGATTCGCGAGTATCTCGCGCGGCCATGAACGCCTCCGAATTCGCAGATGGCACGTACGGTCGCACCCGACACTGTTCCCCGATTTGGGCCTGAGGCGTTGAAATTCCTCCGCGCGCTGAAGCGAAACAACAAGCGCCCGTGGTTTCACGCGCGGAAGGATCAGTACGAGCAGTATGTCCGCGCACCGATGCTCGCTCTGGTCGAACGGCTCGCGGTCGACCTGCGGTCGATCGCGCCCGAGGTTGTTGTCGATCCCAAGAATGCCATCTACCGGATCTACCGCGACACGAGGTTCTCGAGCGACAAGACGCCGTACAAGACGCACATCGCGGCGAGCTTTCCGTGGCGCGGTTTGCCGAAGCACGAAGGCGCCGGGCTGTACTTCCACGTCTCGCCAACCGAAGTCTGGATTGGAGGCGGGATGTACGCCCCCCAGACCTCTCAGCTTCACGCCGTTCGCGAACATATCGCTCGGAATCCGCGGCGCCTTGGGTCGATCGTCGAGTCCGTCACGTTCAAACGGACCGTCGGAGCACTCGAGGGCGAGCAGCTCCAGCGTGTGCCTCGCGGCTTTCCGAGCGATCACGAAGCCGCCAATTGGCTTCGGTACCGCCAGTTTCTTGCCGGTCGCGAAGCGCCGCCGAGGCTGGTGACGAGCTCGAAGTTCTACCCGACGGTGCTCGACACGTTCCGGGCGGTGTTGCCGCTCATTCGTTTTCTGAACGAACCGCTGGTGGCGCGTGAGCGATGAGCTCGACGCGCTCGTCAATGAGCTCCACGCCGGCCTTCCGTCGCGCGACCAGCCGTCACGCGATCAGCCGTCGCGCGATCAGCCCTCGCGCGCGGCTCCCGGGCCTCCGGCATCGGCTGACGCGGTCGATCCCCACGTCGCGCGGCTCAACGACTGGCTGGGCGCGCTCGTCGGGCTGAACGGCAGCGACCTGCTGCTCGTGGCTGGCGCTCCGCCGTCGATTCGCGTTGATGGCGTCGTCATGCCGCTCGCTGCGGTGCATGGCGGTTCATTGGGCGGCGAGGAAATCGCGGACGCGGTGCTTCCGGCGCTTGCCCCGCATGCGCGGCGCGCGTATCGCAACCTCGGTATTGCCGACGCGTCGTATCGCGTCCGAGGTCTTGGGCGATTTCGAATCAACCTGCACCACGAGCGCGGAAGGCCCGGGGCGGCCATCCGTCGTCTGCCTTCGACTGTTCCGCGGTTTCAATCGCTCAATCTTCCGGCAAGCGTCGAAGCCCTCACCAGCCTGCCGCGCGGACTTGTCCTGGTTGGCGGGCCGACCGGATCGGGCAAGACGACCACGGTAGCGGCGCTCGTGAACGAGATCAACCATCGCGACGCGCGGCACATCATCACCATCGAGGATCCGATCGAGTACGAACACCCTCACCGAAAGTGCGTGATCGAACAGATCGAAATTGGCATTGACGCTCCTGACTTTCCGACGGCGCTGCGCGCCGCGCTTCGCCAGGCACCGGACGTGATTGTCGTCGGCGAGATGCGCGATCCCGAGACGATGCAGATCGCAGTAGCCGCTGGTGAGACGGGGCATCTGGTCTTCTCGAGCCTTCACACGCCGGATGTGGCGACGACTGTGGCACGTATTGCAGACTCGTTTCCGGCCGAGCGGCAGAACACCATTCGACAGGAGCTCTCGATGGCGCTCGCTGCCGTGCTGACCCAGACCTTGATGCCGAGGACCGGCGGGGGGCTCATTCCGGCGGCCGAACTGCTGATGGTCGGCTACGGCGCCAGGCAGCACGTGCGCAAGAACGCGACGCACCATCTGCATCAGGAGATCACCATTACACGCAAGCAGGGCTCGTTTACGCTCGAAGAGTCCTTAGCGGAGCTCGTCAAGCGAGAGCTCGTCGATCGCAAGGACGCGCTGGCCCGGGCGGTACACCCTGAAGAGCTCGAACGCCTGCTGACAGCCTAGGCTTCATCTGCGCTACACTGAAAGGCTATGTCCTCTTCAGTTGCTGCATTCAATGGCCGCCGGCGCGTGCCACCGCCTGTCAACGAGCCCGTCCGCTCGTACTCGCCCGGGTCATCGGAGCGCGGGTCGATCAAGGCGCGGTTGAACCATATGGCCGGCGAGCGGATCGACATCCCCCTGTTCATCGGCGGTAAAGAAGTCAAGACCGGCACCTGCGCTGCGGTCGTCATGCCTCACGACCATCATCACATGCTGGGCGCCTATCACAAGGCCACTGAGCAGCACGTGCTCCACGCGGTCGAGGCCGCTCGTGTCGCCCAGAAGGAATGGGCCGCCTGGTCGTTCGACGACCGCGCGGCGGTGATCTTGAAAGCGGCGGAACTTCTGACCACGACCTGGCGGGACACGATCAACGCCGCCACGATGCTGGGGCAGTCGAAGACGATCTTTCAGGCGGAGATCGATGCGGCGTGCGAGATCATCGACTTCTGGCGGTTCAACGTGTACTACGGCGACGAGCTGCTTGCTGAGCAGCCCGTCAGCGATCACACGATGTGGAATCAGCTCGAGTACCGCGGTCTCGAAGGCTTCGTGTTCGCGGTCACGCCGTTCAACTTCACATCGATCGCCGCCAATCTGCCAACCGCGCCGGCGCTGATGGGGAACACCGTCGTGTGGAAGCCGGCATCGAGCGCCATGTACTCGGCGTACTACCTGATGAAGCTGTACGAGGCGGCCGGGATGCCGCCGGGCGTCATCAACATGGTCGCCGGCGATGCGTCGATGATCTCGAAGGCGATGCTCAGCCACCGCGATCTTGCCGGCGTGCATTTCACCGGCAGCACCGAAGTCTTCAACGACATGTGGAAGACGATCGGCGCATCGATGTCCACCTATCGTTCTTATCCGCGGGTCGTTGGCGAGACGGGCGGGAAGGATTTCATCCTCGCGCATCCGTCCGCAGACGCGGACGCGCTGGCCGTTGCGATCGTTCGTGGCGGCTTCGAGTTCCAGGGCCAGAAATGCTCGGCTGCAAGCCGCGTGTACGTGCCGAAGTCACTCTGGCCCGCCGTGCGCGACCGGGCGGTCGCGATGATCGACGAGATCAGAATGGGGGACGTTCAGGACTTTCGCAACTTCATGGGCGCGGTCATCGACGAGCGGGCGTTCAAGAAGATCGGTGACTACGTCGACCACGCGAAGCGTCACGCGACGATTGTGGCCGGCGGGAGGGTCGATGGCGGAACAGGATATTTCGTCGGCCCGACGCTCGTCGAAACGAAGGATCCCGGCTATCGGCTCCTGTGCGAGGAGATTTTTGGACCGGTCGTCACCGCTTTCGTGTATGACGATGCGAAGTGGGGCGAGACGCTGACAATGGTGGATACGACGTCACCGTATGCGTTGACCGGCGCCGTGTTCGCGCAGGATCGGCGCGCGATTGTCGAGGCGACGTTTGCGCTGCGGCACGCAGCGGGCAACTTCTATGTCAATGACAAGCCGACGGGCGCCGTGGTCGGTCAGCAGCCGTTTGGCGGGGCCAGATCGTCGGGGACCAATGACAAGGCCGGATCGAAGCTGAATCTGGTCCGCTGGATCAGCGCCCGGACCATCAAAGAGAACTTCAACCCACCCCGGGACTACACGTACCCGTTCATGGCTGCGGAGTAGTCAGTCGGGCTCGGTGCTCGTAGCTCGGGGACTCGCGGCTCGGTACTCGTGGCTCGTTCTTATTTATTGCTAAGTGAAATCCCGAACTGCGAGCCGGTCATGTTGTAGCGGAGGTCGTAGATCTGCTCGAGGTTGAGGTACCAGTTCATCCCCAACGACTGCACGTAGCTGACCCTGTAGTGGACGGACGCGATGCTGACAAAGATCGTCGGCTGGTTCTTCAACGTGATCAGCCCCTCGGTCCTGTCGTAGGTCGGGTAGCGGGTCCACCCAGCGCCGAGCGACGGGATCCCGAAATTCCAGCGCCCCCATTCCGCGACCGTGACGTAAAAACCGACGCCCCCGTGCATGAGCGAGTTGTCGTAGCCGATCGACGCGCCGACGTGCTGCTTGATGACAAACTTGGAATGCGGGTCTTCGTTACGGATGACTTTTTTCACATCCGGCACGTCCGCGCGCGCGTCGAGAAGGTCGAAGCTCACGGGATCGATGTTCTGCACGATGACGGGTGGGAGCTGAAGGTCGCGGCTGGGAAGGACTTCTTTCTCGGACGCCTGACCTGACGTCGCTTGGGGAACCGCAGCGGCCCATTCCCGCGTGGGTCCCGCGCTCTCACCCCGGCCCAGGTGCTGCGCTGGGGCACCCGGCGAGGCCGCACAGACCGCCGGCGACAGGAGCAACAGCGTCGTAAGCACCCAACCCATGGAGAACCCCAGCTGCGCTGTCGGATCGCTCGGCGGCCGGCAGGACGCTCACTATACGACGATCGAGGGAGTTTTTCGAGGGGGGCTAAAAAGGGCGTTTTCCGAAGGGATCGCCGCCGACGGGTGGGGGCCGGCGCCAGCCCCGGGCATGGAGGACTCAGGGACCGCGAAACATGCGCAGATCGAATTCGAACGGCAATGGATCTTGAACCCGAATTGCGGAGAAGTCGCGGTGAGCTGGGTTCAACAGCACGTTCCATTCGCCGTGGGCCTCACGCCGGCCCTCGGGTAGAGTCTTCGTGTCAAGCCTGCTGATCCTCAGACTGGCGGGAATTGCGCCTTCGATCGAGATCAGATCGGCTGCGTGCCGAGGAGATCCCGGGCGTTTGATTAACTGGCTCGGGGCTCCTGGACGCGTTGCACCATTTTCCGCACGAGGCTGCGCGGAAAGAACCTGTGGAGTTCGGCGGTCAGCTTGTTCGTCAGACCCGGCACCGCAACGGCGCGACCAGACATCGTTGCCTCGTAGCCAAACCGAGCGATGTCGGCAGCCGTTGGCAGCTTCCTGCCCGCAACCAACTTCGATTGCCCCAGACGTGCCGCCGCTTGAAACCCTGACGCCGTCGGACCCGGGCAGAGTGCAGTCACAGTGACGCCGGTTCCCTCGAGCTCCGTTGCGATCGCTTCGCTGAACGACAGGACGTACGCCTTGGTCGCGTAGTAGACGGCCATCAGCGGCCCCGGAAGGAATGCGGCTGTCGACGCGAGGTTCAGGATCCTCCCGCGTTTGCGCGCGATCATCCCGGGCAGCACGCGCTTGGTCAGCTCCGTCAGCGCCACGATGTTCACCTGTATCATGTCGAGCTCGGTGGCGAGCGGCGTCTCGAGAAAGCGGCCAAACAGGCCGTAGCCGGCATTATTGACCAGCACGTCGATCTCGCGGCCCTGTGACGCGAACGCCTCGACAATGGTACGAGGCGAGGAAGGAGAAGAGAGATCCGCCGCGACCACATCGGCCCGGACGCCATTCGATTCCAGCTCGCGGGCCAGGGCGCGCAATTTCTCCTCGCTGCGCGCGACAAGGATCACATCGTGTCGGTGCGAGGCGAACTCACGGGCGAGCTCGAGGCCGATTCCGCTCGATGCGCCGGTAATCAGGGCAGTCATTGACGGACCTTTCCAAGCAGGTGTCCCCAACCAAAACCAGGCTGGCCTCGCATTATCGCGTAAGATCGCCCTCATGAGTTCCAGCTTCAGACCGGAAGCGGCTGCGCTCACTCTCGCAGCGACGCTCGCCATGAGCTTTGCCGCCATCACGCTCAGCGCCCAGGCCACGTTCGTGCGCGATCCGAAGATCGCCATCGATGAGGATTACACAGCCAAGATCAAGGAATACACGACGCAGCCGTTTTTCACGTCGCCGCTCGTGGATTATCTGCCTGCATCGAAGACGGTCCCAACGCCCAAGACGGCGCTTGGAGACATTGCGGGCGCGCCCGGCAAGCTGCCGTACGCTGAAGAGGTCTACCAGTACGTGCGAGCGCTCGAAAAGGCGACCCCGCGCGTCAAGGTGTTTTCGATCGGCAAGACCGAAGAGGGGCGCGAGATGATCGCGGTGGCGGTCGCGTCAGACGCGTTGATGGCAAAGCTGCAGGAGAACGGCGAGCGTCTCGCGAAGCTCGCTGACCCGCGGACGATCGCGATGGACGACGCGCAGGCCGAAAAGTTGATCGCGGCGTCGACGCCTGTCTACTACATCACCGGGACCATTCACTCGCCTGAGACCGGCTCGCCGACAGCGTTGATGGAGCTCGCGTACCGGCTCGCCGTCGACGACCACGAGTACATCAAAGCCATTCGGAACAACCTCATCACGCTCATCACGCCGGTCATCGAAGTCGATGGCCGCGACAAGATGGTGGACGTCTACAAGTGGCACCTGGCCAATCCTGGAAAGAACTGGCCAAACCTCGTGTACTGGGGCAAGTACGTCGCGCATGACAATAACCGCGACGCGATGGGCGTCACCCTCAAGCTGACCGAGAACGTCATCAACACATACATGCAGTGGCACCCGCAGGTCCTGCATGACCTTCACGAGTCGGTGCCGTACCTGTATGACAACACGATCGGCGACGGGCCGTACAACGCGTGGATCGATCCGATCCTTGCCGACGAGTGGGAGATGATTGGGTGGAACAACGTCTCGGAAATGACGAAGTTCGGCATGCCGGGCGTCTTCACGCACGGCAACTTCGACACGTGGTCGCCAGGCTATCTGATGTTCGTGGCGGCGCTGCACAACGGCATCAGCCGCCTGTACGAAACGTTTGGGAATGGCGGCGCCGACACCGTGGAACGCGAGCTCAGGCCGGACGAGTACGCGCGCACGTGGTACAAGCAGAACCCGCCACTGCCCAAGACCGTGTGGTCGCAGCGGAACAACAACAACTACGAAGAGACGGGACTCCTGACGTCGCTGCATTATTTCGCAGCGAACCGGCAACTGTTCCTGCGCAACTTCTACTTGAAGAGCAAGCGATCGATCTTGAAGGCGAGGACGGAGGGGCCGGCGGGCTACGTCCTCCCCGAGGACGATCCGCGGCCAGGCGCCCAGGCAGAGCTGCTGCGTACGTTGCAGAAGCAGGGCGTCGAGATCTCGCGGGCCACGGCGGCGTTCAGCGTGACGATGCCTTCGAAGCGAGCGACCCCCACGCCGACGCCGACGCCGACGAACGACGGGCAGGGCGGGCCGGAGGGACGGGATGGACCGGCTGGGACAGGTGGTTCGGGTGGGTCAGCTGGGTCAGGTGGGTCAGGGGGGGCGGGTGGGTCGGGTGGAAAGAACGGAGAGACGACGAGGACGTTTCCCGCAGGGTCGTATATCGTCCGGATGGATCAGCCCTACAGCCGGATTGCAGATTCGCTCCTCGACTATCAGTACTGGAGCCCGAACGATCCCCAGCGCACGCCGTACGATGACACAGGCTGGACGTTCCCCGAGCTGTTCAACGTGCAAGCCGTTCGCGTCACCGATGGAAAGCTGCTCGATGCGCCTGTCGAAAAGGTCGGCGGGCCGGTACGGGCCAAAGGCGACGTGGCGAACACCGGAAACGTCTTCCTCATCAATCACCACGCCGACACCGCGCTGGCCACGTTGCGGTACAGCCTGAAGGAGGCGACCTTCGCCGCTGCGGAGGAGCCGTTCGAGACGGGCGGTATCAAGTTCGCGCGCGGGAGCTTCGTCGTGACGAACGTCCCTGCCGGCGAGATGCAGACGCTCGCACGCGAGCTCGGCCTTCAGGTCACGGCGGTCTCGAGCCCGCCGTCAGTCAAGACACATCCCGTTCGTACGCCACGCATCGCGATCCTCCACACGTGGCAAACGACGCAGACCGAAGGCTGGTGGCGCCAGGCGTTCGACCTCGCGCGGGTTCCTTACTCCTATATCAGCACCCAACAGGTCGCCGGAGACGACAACCTCAACGCGCGCTTCGATGTCATCGTCTTTCCTCCCGTCGGACGCGGTCCAGAGGCCATCGTCAACGGTATACCGATGTTCGGGAACGCGCTGCCGTGGAAGAAGACTCCGGAGACGCCGAATCTCGGGTCCGAGGATCAGACAGATGACATGCGACCCGGACTGGGATGGATTGGCGTGCAACATCTGCAGAATTTCGTGCGGAAGGGCGGACTACTGATTACGTCGATGGACACAGCGGATCTGGCCGTGACGACCGGTCTCACGCCGGGGCTCTCAGTCGCGCTACGACAGCGGATGCGCATCGTGGGCAGCGCCGTCCGGACAAAGCTCATTGACGCCGCGAGCCCGATTGCCTACGGGTACACGGACAACCTCGCCGTGTGGTGCGACAACGGCCCAATCTTCAACCTCTCGAATATCGTCGGCGCGCGTGGCGGGCGGCGTCTCGGTCCCGATGATGGCGGCAACAGGCCGACGGGACGCGGAACGGCGGACGACGTCGATACGCCGCAAGGACGAGCGAGCCTGGACGCGCCGCGCGAGCCGAAGACCGAGCTGTGGCAGGCCGTGCCGCTCACCGGGGAGCAGCTACGGAACGGCGTCAGCGTGATTCCGCCGGCAGCACGCCCGCGGGTCATCCTTCGGTACGCCGACACGAAGGAGCTGCTCGTCTCCGGTCTCGTCGAGAACGGGGCCGAAATCGCGCAGCACGCGGCGGTTGTCGACGTACCGCTCGAAAAGGGGCATGTGGTGGTGTTCTCGAACAACCCCGTCTGGCGTGGAGAGACGCAGGGGAGCTATTTCCTGGTCTTCAACGCGCTCATGCAGTTCGACAACCTGGATGCGGGAAGGAAAGTCGACGCGCGCTAGCCGGTAGCCCGAAAGGCTCCGGAATGGGGCCTCTCGGGCTACAACGAATTCCCTGCTCGTGGATCACTTGACGAGCATGACCACCTGCGAGAACCCGCTGACCACTTGCGGGCCCCCGATGATGATTTTGCCAAGGACGGGAGTAATTCTTCCCGTGACATCACCGCCGCCGTTGACGCCCTCGATGAAGAACCCCAGGAAGCCGACGACCTTGAGCTGAATACCTTTGCCGGATTGCTGCCCGTTAGCGTACACGACGGGGTCGTAGAGAGGAATAGGACGAATGCGTGGACTGATTTTGAACTTGGGGTCGCCGCCTTTCACGCACTGGCAACCGGTGTCCCAGGACGCATATTGATCCTGGGCGATTAGCCCGGCCACCCCCTGACTGGTCGGGCCCACCATGTTGCCGTTCTCGGGCACCATCATGTCGCCTATCGAGAGCGGGGAGGTGTTGCAGCCCGAGATGTTCGCACTGTAAGCCGACGCTCCTGTGACGCCGCCGATGTCCCACGGGTTGTAAAAGCTGGGTGTGGCTTGGCTCCCTGTGCCCGCCTTCAGCACCACCTGGAGGCCTCTATCCGCGACCGGGTTGTAGCCGGTCGGGGCCGGCGTTGTAGAAGTTGGAGGCACGTAGACATCGGGATTCGCAAGCGGCTTGCCCTTGGAGTCGTATATGTCGAATGTGTCGGGAGGGATCGCAGTCGGGCCCGGGTTAAACGGGCAGGGCTCGGGCCCACACTGCTCCTCAATCCACTTGTCGGGAATCGTGAAGGGTAGGACGCAGCTCTGCGTATTGGCCCACCCGGCTTGTGCCGTCGCGGTTGCCTGGACGTCCGCCTGGTTGATCCCGATGAGTCGCCCCATCAACGTCGGCACGGGGTTGTCTCGCGCCACGGTGCGGTAGACGGTCACTTTGACCATATTGGCCTGACCAGTCACCGGATCGTTGAGGAATTCGACGTCACCTGGCTTCACAGACACCGGCTGGGCGATGACTTGATTCGTCAGGGCCGTATTGACGGCGCTGGTCACTGCGGGGCCGTTCGGGGAGCGGTTGGTGAAATCGTTGTAGACGAGCGCCGTTGCGCCGGCCAATGCGCCCGAGTCCGCGGACGTCTGCGCTTGCGTCCGGGCAGTCATCAACATGCCAACGTCGATGGCAAGCGTCGAGGCCCCGAGGAAGCCCAGCATCCCCAGGCTCACGAACAGCATCGACATACCCCGCTGGTTCCGGTAGAGACGCTGGATAGCTTTCATAGCTACTGTGCCTCGTTTCGCATTTCAGCCGTCGAAGTGAGCGAAAACGCCGAACCAAAATTATTGGATCCACTACTAATCAGCTGCGCGATCGGGGAGAGCACAACGAACGAGAATGGATAGGCGACGGTAACTGTCGACGCAGTGGCGGTTCCCGCGCCGACGGTGACCGTCGCACTCTGATTGACCGTAATCGTGGCGCTGCTCGAGTTGAGCGACCCGGCATTGAGATACGCGTTCACACGGTCATTCACGTCAGAGGTTGTCGCGTTGGGCAGCACGGCAACGCGCGCCCCTTCGCGAGCCGCGTTGGTGACCACCTCATAGGTTTGGTACGCGCGGCCGAACTCGAAGATGCCAGCTGAAATGATCAGCATGATCGGCAGGATGAACGCCGTCTCGAGAAGGGCAGAGCCTTTCTCAGTCGTCCACGATCTGCGTCTTGTTCGCGTCATTGGGCGCTCCCTCGTGACGAATAAACAGCCAAAAAAGGGGCGTGTGCGCAACAACCCCCGGCTGTTCTTAGGCAATTGACGTGCCGGGCGGCGATTCGAGCCACAGAGGCGCCGAGAAACGAATGGCACGACGGTGTTTAGAGGCTTTCGCTGCACGTCCTGGACCCGAGCTGAGGGAGGTGAAGTCGAACGCAGATTTGTGAGAGGTGCGCACACAATTCGCCGCATTCTGTGATCGGCCATCCGCCCGTCTGCGACGTCTACTAAGATTGAAATCCGGAATTCAGCCTTCGCGAGGTGCCTGATGATGCGGGTGATCTTGCTACTCGTGGCAGCGTTCCTCGGCGCGCCAACATCGGCATTTCCGCAGGTGACAGCCGTTCT
>Ga0306922_10001413_pt1 | contig 21397 bp, 14 predicted proteins | sample sta12Cox44000082_FD_203758 | JGI IMG/M metagenome (GOLD analysis project Ga0306922, IMG submission 203758) | Lab enrichment of tropical soil microbial communities from Luquillo Experimental Forest, Puerto Rico - statoxic.12C.oxic.44.000.082 (v2)... | ecosystem: Environmental > Terrestrial >... | reverse complement strand
CAGATCCAGGCTGAGCAAACATGCCGCACCTTCTTATTGCCCAAAGGGATATTGCACCCGAGAGTTTGTGAGGTTATTCCGCACAGGCTGCCGAGAGGCGCCCTGAGGTAACGGATCTGCCCATCGACTTCCAGGGGGCATAGGCCTGACGACAAGTTGCCAGGCAGTCGCTCAAGGACTGCTTCGGAAGCAAGTTGCACCCTGCTCCTAATGACAACCAGTTCGACATCACTCGAAGACATAGTCACGAGGGTTTCCGCGGGGCTCTTCCCACGATCGCGAACAGCAATGAGATCAGCTGCCGCTCCTGGTCGGATGGTTCCCCGGCCGTCGGTGAAACGGAACACGGTCGGCGGACGGGTGACTACCATCCGAAAAAGCTCCTCAGCGCTTACGGAAGCCTCAATATGCGCGCAACGAATTTCATCCAGCAGATCTCCCGCACTGGTCAGAGGAGAATCGCTTCCTAGAACAACGCTGTTGACCCTCAACAGAGACTGCCAGGTGTGTGTTCGTCCGAAAAGGAATTGGTTGGAGGTTGGGCACCAAACCAGCGCAGCGCCCCGACAATTGAGAAGCGAGAGGGCGGCGGCGTCCAAGGACAATCCATGCACCAGGACAGTTCGATCATCCAGCGCCAGCATCCGGTCGAGTTCGAAAATCTCGTTAGCGTTCTTTGGGTCACAGCCTTCCGCCATGTGCAGGACGAATGGCTGACCCTTCGGCGTGGCGGCAAACTTCGCAGATAGTTGAGGCTCCAGTGAGACGGAGTGGGCCCAACCGAATTCAGTCACTACACGCACTGGGAAATTGTCGTCACGCAGCTCCGGCCAAATGGGATTATGATGACAAACCGTCGTTACTCCGCAGAGCAAGTTTCGGATGCCCCCCCACCAGAGACGAACGTCTTTAGGAATACCGCGCTGACGCTCGATAACTTCGTGTTCAGTTTGATGGATGTCTTGCGCCCATTGCTCAAAAGTGCGGTAGGGACCGTGGCCCAAGTTCGGGAACAATCCAAATTCCAGATGATCATGAGAGTTGGTAAGCCCGGGAAGTACCAAATATCCACTCAAGTCAACCGTTGTTGCGGGCTTCATGCTTGCGTGGGAGTTGCGGTGCCGGGACCAACCGATAGTTGCGATGTAACCATCGACCATCACGAGGCTGCTTTGAGTAGCTGCACTCGGTCCGATCGCCAGTCGAGCACCAGAAATCTTTATGTTCGCCTGAGCCCTCCGCTTTTCGGAATAGGACTTGGAACAGCGCTCCGGTATTCCAAGTTGAAGGATGTAAATAGCCGGACGGCCCGCCGCTGCATGGAAGACTTCGATCTTTCCGGCAGCCTGCAAGATCTCCCGCTCGGCCGATTCGAACGCCGGTTGCAGCAACAATGAAACTTCAAAGCCGAACCCCTCGAAGCAGGCGATTACCTCTGTAACTGAGTGCGCACAGCTAGCTAGTTCGACCTCAGTCCCAGAAGACTTGAAACTGCGCTTCCACTTGCACGCGGATGCCGTCGCCGGATGGAGATCCGATAAGTAAACCCGTGCCGTGGGACGAGCGACACGACGAACTTCTGCCGCCAATCGACAAATTTCCGGGAGATAACTCGCAACAAAGGATGCCACGATTAGATCAGCGGAGGAATTGCGCAGTGCCATAGACTCCGCCTCACCCACCATTACCGTTGCGGAAGCCCCTAGCTTCTTCCGTGCGCAAGCGATCATCTCTGGAGAAGAATCGATACCCGTCAAGCTCCCCGGACCGAACGGCGACAGCCGCTGCAGCCACCTACCAGTGCCGCAGCCAACATCGACTACATCTAGACCCCTAACTGGCGGGAGTAACTCGGACAGAAACCGTTCCTCGAGCGAGAGCAGAGGATTTGCCTGATGATCGTAGACTTGAGACCACAGGGCAAACGCTTCCCGCGAGGCTGCGAGCTGCGGCCGATTCAGTGAGTCCGCGTTTGCCATCATGTGAAGGGTCACAGGCTCTCCTGTTTAGGCTTACGGAGGTCGATGAAGCGGTGTGCCCAGCGTAGTTCCCCTGGGAAGCGATAGACGTGCGATGAATATCGCCAGGCGCTCAGCGTCTTCAGCAAAACCCGGCTCCACTTCGGCGCGCGGATATCCTGTACCGTGGGCCAGCGGGAACTCACAACCAACTCGAAGTTTTCGATCAGTTCCTTTGTCTTGCGCTTTAACCATGGGGTATTCGGGTCAATGCGCAGGGTGAAGTCCATCCATTGTTTAGTAGCCCATTCTTCGGGAGTCGCGGGAAAGGAAATCTGCCCATCAATGTTTCCGTACATCGCTCCGCGCTGCGGTACGGGTGTGTAGTGATACATGATGATTTCAGAAGCCGGATTGAGACGCTTGATCTTCCGAATAAATCGGAGGGTTGCATTGGTGTCCCTTTCGGGATGGTTCGGATTGCCGATCACAAAGGAAAATTCGGGAATGATTCCGAATTGGCGCATGCGGCTCGCGACCAGCGTAGTTTGTTCGGTACTAATTCCTTTCTGCATCTCCCGTAGCGCCCAGTCCGAACCCGACTCCGCTCCAAAGAAAATCATTGTGCAACCGGCGCGGTGTAAAGAATCGAGAGTTGCGTCCGAATACTTGCACATCACGTCTACGCGGGCCTCACACCACCAGCGAAGATGTAGCGGGGTCAGGCAGTCCGCCAGTTCGCGGGCGTGATCCTCGCGCATAAAGAAATTCATGTCATAAAACTGAACTGAGTCGGCGCCATATTTCGTAGCCAGGTGCGCGAGGACGGCCACGGTGCGTGCAGGGCTCTCCATTTTTTCACGCGTGCCGTAGGCGGCATGCACTCCACAGAAACTGCACCGGAAGGGACATCCAATGCTCGCGTGATGTACTGCGGTCCTTTTGCCAAAGAACGATGGGCGCAGGTAGTGGTGCACAGGAATGCGGTGAAACGGACTCCACGGAAAGGCATCCGGGCCCTTCATCGGCCGCTCAGGGTTGTGGCGATGCAGCGCGAATGTATCCCTGTAGGAGAGGCCGCGAATATCTTCCAGGCTTCCCGATCCACGCAGTGCGCCAAGCAACTCCAACAGCGTGTCTTCGCCTTGGCCACGTACAGCAAAATCAACGTATCTCGCGTTCAGCGTTGCGTCCGGATAAATGGACGGGAAGTACCCGCCCCACACGATCGGTACCTGGGGGCGCACACGGCGAATCTCCCGGCTCGCCTCCATGGCAGCGGCCATTTGTGGTCCCGGCATGACGGTCACTCCCACCAGATCGACCGTATGCTGTTCGATCAGCCGGAGGATTGTGCTCGTTGGATCGTTCTCAACATTGCCATCTACGATGCGGTATTCTTCGCGGCCCTCCAGTACTGCCGCCAGTGCCAGCACCGAGAGAGGGAGGCGACGATTGCGAGGCTTGGTAGATCGGGGATTGAAGAGGACTATCATTTCGTGATCTCCGCCACATAGATCCGAAACCTCGACGGTTCGCGCCTTCTGCGAAGCCTGGCCATGAGGGGCCGCATTGCCCACTGCAATCCGTAGAAGGGAGAATGTATCCGCCAGCGCAATCCCAGTCGTTTCTCCAGGGTGCGAAGGCGTTCGTTCGTCAGGTACTCCAGGCTCTTCATCCCGTCCGAGGGGAAGCCGTATTGCGACACGAATGCTTGACGTCGTTCCGCCAACATCTGCTCGCCACTCTCCTCGCGGCTATACCAGGCCGAATCAGCAACGATGACTGTTCCCCGGGAGCGCAGACATCGAATAGCCTCGCGGAGGGTCACTTCGTAATTTTCGGAGTAATGCAATGAAGCGTTGAAGATGGCCAGATCGAACTGGCGATCGGCAAACGGCAGACGATCCATTTCTGCCTGAAATCGAGGAAAAAGCTCCGGTAGCCGCCTACGGAAATGGTCCGCCGCGGCCAGGCCGTCCTGATCATTCGTCAAGAGATCGACTGCCACGGGCTGATGTCCTCGGAGCGCCAAACGATAGCTCAACCAGCCGTTTCCAGATCCCAAGTCCAGAACCTGCAATCCCAATGGATGGCGAGTCTCCACTGCCGGCAAGAGCTTGCCTTCGATGTATTGGAAAGTGCGTGAGCGTATCGCCCACTGAAGCTCGTTGCGGCCGGAAAGATCACGATACGGAAGTGCCAGGTAGTACTCTGAGTTTGGACTCCCACGGCCTTCCGCGGATCGCACAATTTGGTATTCCTGTATAAAACGCCCAAAGTAAGACTCGCGGTCGGGCACGAGTGCCTTCCATATCCCGTTTTCGGTTCCTAGCAGGAAGAAGCAGCCCGAGCACCGGCCCCAATATACGTCTGCTGAGCCGGATTGTGAGATCCGGTCAAAATACCCACCACACCGCGGGCACTGCAAGCCCACTCCCCAGATCGGTTCCTCGAAAACGCCAGAGGCAATCGCAGGTTGGCGAACGGTGGTACTCATGATGAGGTCCTCTCGAAGGAGAGCAATATGTGGTCACCAATGGAACGAAATAAAGGCCAACCAGAAATCACATGGTCAACGGAACGCAATTGGCTCAGGAAGGTCGGATGGAGGGTAGCAAAGGATTCAAGGTAAGACGGCGGGACTGTTATTCCAATCCCCATCCACGACCGCAAATGAAAGTACGGCGAAAACACTTTCCGCAGATATTTGACGGTGTGATATTGAAGCTTAACGGACGCGCCGCCCACAGTGGCGGTGGCATGCCCGTTCCACCTGCGGACCGCTCGGCCAGCTTCTCCGCGAATCAGAAACCAACAACTCTCCCACAGACACAGCCTGCCAGATAAGCACAACAGAGCTGAACCGCCCCGACGAACCAGTGTTGCCAGATGTTGAGCAACGTCAGCGATATCTGAAACACAATTCAATCCGGAGAAATTGGAGAAGACGCCATCGAAGGGGCCGAATAACCGCGCTACCGCGATCTCTTCGGTTGGTAGAACCACAAAGCGCACTGCAGACGTCGGTGCGTCGAGGGAACGTCGGCGATTGGCGACGGCTATCATCTTTGCTGACGCGTCACAGGCAAGAACGGCGATGCCGTGATGGGCCAAAAAAAGCGCGTCTTCGCCTGTCCCGCAGTTCAATTCCAGGATGTGGTCCCCGCGCCTAAAAGTGCGGATCGCCATGCTCCAGACGGCGTCTCGTTGAGCACGGCCGATCAGCGAGTTTGTGAACATGTCGTCGTACCGCTCAGCCAGAGTGTCAAATGCGAGACCAGCCGGGTTCTGGAGCGCAGTGGAGCGAAGCATCATGCCTCCACCTCCGCAAATGACGACATCATCGCGGTGCGGGTGGCTTGAATTCGAATCTGAAGGTTAGCCTCCGCCTGCGCATCGGCTTGATTCCTCGCCTGCATGCGTGCGAGTCGCACTTCATCGCGGAGCAGGCTGTCAGCCCATTCGTAGAACTTGCGGGAGTGGCGCCCTTTAACCGTCAGCTCGCGATCTGAACTCTGCGCCCATGGCTTTAGTTGGACAAGTCGCGCAGCAGTTCGCTCGTAGTATGGAGTGCCTTTGATCGGGTAGGCTACCGTAGTAAAGAAGATGTCGGGATCAGAACGCTTGACGTGAGCAATTGTCTCCTCAATGTCCTGGAGTTCTTCCCCTTCATAGCCCCACATTAGAAACATTCCGCTTTGGATACCTCGTGAGCGGCTGAGTTCCACAGCCTTCTGCACTTGCTCAACCCGCACACCACGCTCCATCGCATCGAGGATGCGTTGCGACCCACTCTCAGATCCGATCCAGATCCGAAAACAGCCGAGTTCGGCCAAAAGATCTACAATTTCCTCGTTCAAGCGATCGGCACGCGAAATGCATTCGAATGGAATCAGAAGTCCACGTCTCCGCATTTCGGCGGCGTATGCACGGACCCAACCGTGATGAATGGTGAAAACATCGTCGGCCACCCAAGCCATGTCAGGAGAATATTCAGTGATCAGCCATTCGACTTCATCGACGACAAGTACCGGACTACGCCTGCGGTGCGTTTGGCCATAGACCTCGTGGCTGCACCAGCGGCACTTATAGGGGCAGCCGCGCGCCGTGATGAACGACACCGATCCTTTGCCGTGAGCGTCACGCCAGGTGCGAACATACCGCCGCACGTCAATGGCTTGCCGATCCGGCCAAGGCTGTGCGTCCAGGTTGGTGATCTGCACGCGCGGTATGGTCTGATGCATTAATCCGCACTCGTCCAGGAACGCGATACCCGGCACCTTTACAAAGGAGTCCGTCGTACCTTCCTTTATGGCGAGCAGGAGCTCTTCCATCGTTATCTCGCCCTCACCGAAGACCACAAAATCCGCCCCTGAGTCGAGGTATTCCTGTGCATAGGCACCTGGCTCCGGACCGCCAACAACTGTGCGCCATCCTGCCTCGCGGGCGACACGCAAAATGTCGATGACGTTCTTGCGAGTCATAAGGTTGGCATAGACACCCAAAACGGAAGGCTCTTCCGAGTTAAGCCGGCGAAACAACAGGTCCCGAGTCGAAAAGGTCGTGTCAAAGACTTCGACGTCGAACCCTTTCCGCCGCAAATGCGAGCAGAGATAAAGGATCCCAAGCGGGGGGTAGGGCTTCATGATTTGAAGTTCCTTGGGATCGTCGAATAGAAAGTAACCGTGCGTAAGCAGGAGGTCCGGCATCTATACCTCCCTCAGGGCACGTGACAAGTGCTGCAATGGAACAAACTGCGACTCACTTGTGACTCGGGGCGAGTCGTTGAGGTAGAAGTCCGTTGCGTCGGCATTATGCGTTAACGGTTCGAGTTCGTTGACCTTCCGCCACAGTTCTGCCACCCGGCTACTTTCGTTCGCGGTCGATGTAGTCAGATGCCAAGAATTTACTTCCGCATGAAGTGCATCACGAAGTGCATGGTAGAACGCGTCGGTGTAGGCCGCCCTGAACATCACGCTAAGGTCGTCGCTGTCGGTCCAATTTCTCTTGCGCCCAAGTTCGGCCTGAACTCTGTCATAGAACCTCGTATTCGGCAGTGGATAAGACACTGACACACCGATATCATCGGGACGGGTAGCACGAACAAGCGAGACCGTCTGTTGGACCTCTTTCCAGCCTTCGCCCGGGTATCCGAATTGCAGGAAGTAGCAGGCCCTAATGCCGGCCGCTCGAAGCCGTTCGGTTGCAGCTACTACTCCCTCAACCCGCAGTCCCTTATCCATCGCATCCAGGATTCTCTGTGACCCGGATTCGACACCCATCCAAACCTCGACACATCCGGAGCGCCTCAATGAATCAACAGTCTCCGCGCTCATGAGATCGGCTCTTGATTGAACCTTAAAGGGCAGAGCGCAGTGGCGTTCCTCTACCGCGGAGGCGAATTGATTCGCCCAGCGATGGTCGAGTGCGAAAACGTCATCGCTAAACCAGAGATGCTCGGCGCCGTAAATATCCCGAAGCTCGACTATTTCTTCAGCTACCGCTCCTGGCGTCCGGACATGAAATCTGTCACCAGAGATTGGCTTCGCGCACCAGTTGCATCTGTAGGGACAGCCCCGACTGGCAACCAGGTTGAGCGAGTAGTAGCCATGACTCGTTTTCCAGGCATCGCGGTACGGCCTCATGTCGATCAAGTCCCGTGCTGGTGCCGGAAGAGTATGCCACGGCGTCGGCTTGGGGACTGTTGGATTGCGAACCACACGACCACCAGGGGCATCCAGCCTAACGAGTCCAGGAATACCGTTGGTATCCTTCATCTTGAGAAGCGATTGGCAAAGCTCAACCAAGGAAAATTCAGCTTCTCCCAGCAGCACATAGTTGACACCTTGCTCGAGATATTCGGCGGCACGATCGGTTGCATCGGAACCATGCACGACGACCGTAGCGCCGAAGGAACGCCCAGCATCCGTCATCGTCCACGCCACTTGCCGCATTCGGGTCAGACACATTTTCGACAGAAAATTGAAGTCGTCCTCATAAATGACCACGACCTTCGGTTTATGTCGCTCCAGGTAGTCCGGAAATGTCACGGGATCCTGGAGCATGGTGTCGAAGATCGCTACCGATAGACCACGTGAGCGCAGTACCGCGGCTGCATATAAAGTCCCCAGTGGCGGATACGGCTGCATCTTGCGGACTTGCTTGCGGTCGTATGCGAGGTGGTACGAGTGCGCGATTAAGACATCCGCCACAAATCACCTCAAACTTGATTCCTCTTCAACATGCACCCGCCGCCTGCTCGGGCAATTCCTGGCCAGTTACTAACGACCGGCGTGATGCCGCCCTCTCGGTTGAACGAGTCAGCCATAGTTCCCATGGAAAGAAATAGCGACTTGACTTCAGTCTCCAGCCAACCGGGGCCTGCACAATTCTGCGCACCCCACGTCTCAACAGCGAATGCGGTGCCCGCATTCGGTGGATCTCACTGTTCAGGAGGAAGTAATCGAGCATTCGCTGAAGACGCGCTAAATCTCTGCCCTGCAGCCATGGCAGCCTGTTCGCACCAAGCGGCATCTGAATCCATTCCGCCAGGGAATTGGGTTCGCGCACGCCCAGCGTCCGCAATTGCGGCCAGATCGGAATCCCTGGATAGGGTGTAAACAGATTTGGCGAGAAACTCACGTTCCGAAACTGGCGTGCGATTTCACTCATCGTGCGGAACGTGATCATACGATCTCCCTCGGTTTCGCCTGGGTACCCGAAGATCAGATTGAACGTGACTCGAATTCCGGCCAATTCCGCTTTGCGCGCAGTCTCAAACATCTCGTTGACCCGCTGGTGACGTTTGTTCATGAGCTTGAGGACGTCTTCGGACGTCGACTCGGTGCCAAATCCCATATGGGAAACGCCGCTCTCTCCGAGCAGTCGCACCTCGTCTTCGCTCATGCGGCACAGGAAGTCAGTCGAGGCTTGAAATGTCCACCGGAATTTCACCCCGGAATCCCTGATCCCGCGTGCAATATCGAGAGCACGGTGGAGATCGACGGGAAAGTTTGAGTCAAGCAGCGCAACCTCCTCAATGCCGTAGCGACACACTAGTTCAGTAAGTTCACTGACCACACGTTTGGCAGAGAGCGAATTGAATCGGCGCTTGTAAAACACCATATCGGTGCAGTAATTACAGGCATACGGACAGCCGACACTGGTGGCATATGCGAGCTTGCGGACTCCGCAAGCTCTCTCGTACGCATCGAAATCAACCAGATCAAAAGCTGGGGTGGGGAGGGATTCCAGACGCTCAATTTGCCGTTCGGGGTTGTGCTGCTTGCTTCCCGCGCTCTTGCACGAGAGGCCTGCTATGGACTGGATTGACCGCTTCTCGGTAAGGGCCTCTGCCACCTCCAGCAGCGTAAGGTCTCCCTGACCCCGAACCACCGCATCGACGAAAGTTTCATTTAGCGTCTGGTCGGGCAACAGGCTCGGGTGCCATCCGCCGAAGATAACGGGCGTATTCGGTGATTCGTTCCTGACCGCCGTCGCGATTTCGATGGCTCCTTGAATCATTGGGCCCGTGAGCACCGAGATCCCTAGACACACGGCGTTACCAACTTCTTTGAGGATGCTGTTCTTGTACTGGGGCGTTATTGCTGCGTCAATGACGACGACCTCGAAATCTCGAGCCCGCAGGGTGGCGGCAAGCGCGAGAAGACAAAGCGGGGCGCTCAGCGGAGGTCCCTCGTACGCGGGATAGAAGAGTACGACCTTCCCTCTCATGGGCACGACACCTGTGCCGCTTGCGCGGCGGTTTCAAGTCGCTTGGCATCGACAGCGGGTTTTAACGCAGCAGTCCTCTGCTTCAATTTATTGTTGAGCCATAATTCAACCGGAAAAGCCAGGGCGTCGTGCTCAAGCCGCCAGCGTGCGGGGATCGAAATGCATTTCTGGACCACGCGTGTGACGGGTCTGCGCCGGTCTGCGGCAATTGGCACGCGATCAAATGCGATCCGGAGGAAGTCACGCATAACTTGCAGGCGCTCGTGCTCGCGGCCGTTGAGCCACGGAAGCTTTGTGTACCGGGGAAAGAAGTCGGCCCAGCCCTCAAATGAAGTAGGCAACTGAATGCCGATCTCCGCGGCCTTCTCAATGATGGGAGCGCCGGGATATGGCGTGAAAATGTTGGTCCAAAACTCAGAGCCCGGGAAACGACGGCAGACGTCCATGATGAAACGGACCGTCTCCTGACGCTCGACCCTGCCTTCTCCAGGGAATGCAAAAATAATGTTGAACGAGGGACGTATGCCGGCCGCCAGACATCGTCCTGCACTCTCGTAGATCGAGTCGAAATCCTGAAAGTCCTTGTTCATCGCCTTCAGGACCTTCGGCGACCCGGACTCGGCGCCCTGGCAGATCTGGTGAAGTCCGCTACGCCTTAGCAATTTCAAGTCTTCGAGTGAGAGCCGGGCAACGAGGTTCGTCGTAGCTTGAATGCTCCATTGGAAAGCCGCGCCGGCTTGGACCAGACCCGCGGCGATAGCGCGTGCCCGGTCAAGATCCACCAGGAAGTTGTCATCTACGACCCACAGCATTTCGAGGTTGTATCTCGTAGTGAGGTCAACTGTTTCCTCGACGAACTGCTCGGCCTCAAGCGCGTTCCATCTGCGGCCGTACACTCCCGCGTTCGTGCAATAAGCACAATTGAACGGGCAGGCCAGGCTCGATATGTACATTGCCCAGCGGCGTCCGCAGCAACGCTCGTAAGCGTCGAAATCCGCCAGGTGATATGCCTTGGGCGGCAGGTCAGCAATCGACCTCAGTGGACGTTCTGGGGTGAAGACCAACTTGCCCTCTCGCTTGAATCCGATACCTGACACCAAGTCCGGAGCCGAGCCACTTTCGATATGTCGAACCAGTTCCAGAAGAGCTTCCTCTCCCTGACCGCGAACCACATAGTCGACATAGGATGCCTCTAAGGTTTGGGTGGGAAGTAGTGACGGATGCCACCCTCCTAGTACGATTGGGAATTCAGGGTTCCACCCTTTGATCGCGCGTGCAATTTCGACTGTCTCCCGTATCATCGGTCCAGTTACGAGCGACACGCCGAGGCATAGAGCATCCCGCACTTCGTCCAGCACGCGCTGCTTATAGTTCGGAGTAATAGTCGAGTCGATGAGGACAACCTGATATCCCGTTCGCAATAGCGGTGTTGCAACGGCGAGAATGCCTAGCGGCGCCGTCGCTTCACTGCTCGCAAATGATGGAAAGAAGAAAACGATTTTTTTCGACATCGTCCAACTCTGACGTGCCGAAATATAAAGTGCGTCACACATGGAGTTTGTCACCGCGATGTAAACGTATTGTCATGTTTCTCTTTACTTCGTGCCGTTCCGCTTTCTGCGGATTAAATTCATATACAACGAGTGCGAATGGAGATGCTCATGACCGATGTGTTGGCGCATGGCTACCGGTTTAACCTGCATTTGGCCGGAACAGTGTGCGAGGTTGAGACGAACTATCATGGTCTAGAGTTCACGCTACGCGACTGGACGGTTGGCGGAGGGGAAGCAGACGTCACCGGCAAATTCGCCATGCAGATAGTTGTATCCGCCGGCCCCGCCCCCCGCTCTGAGCACCCACATTTTCGAGGTCTGAATCACGTCGTGGTCGCCTCGTTTGGTCACGCCAATGTGTTTGTGTTTGACCTACTGCGTCGCCGCCTCGTTGCTAAGGTGTCCGAAGGTGTTGCCTGTGACCCAATGTTCTGGAATGAACAATTGCTTCCAATAGCAGTGGGCGTACTCGGCTCAACAGTGGGTGTGATCCCGGTTCACTGTGCGTGTCTTTGTCTGGACGGCGAGGGCGTGCTTGTGGCAGGTGTTTCGGGCGCCGGTAAGTCAACGCTGTCGGCCGCATTGGTGCAAGCCGGACTTGACTATGTCTCCGATGACTGGACGTACATAGGTTGGGACGATGACGGACTGTTGGCCCACGGACTGTGCCAACGCATAAAGTTGCTGCCCGATGCTGTCTCCCATTTCCCATTGCTGGCGGAGCACTCGCTTATTACCGCGCTGAACGGCGAGTTGGCTTACGAAGTGCCCGCCGACACATTTGGGGGTGATCTCGTTCGGTCGTGCGTACCTCTCTGCTGCGTTTTCCTTGACAGGAGCACTCCATTCACGAGCTCGTTCACTCGGATGAACGCCGAGCAGGTCTGCCTGAGTTTCCAGTCGAGTGTAGAACCCCTTCCCAGTCTCCTAGCCGATGCGGCCAGGGCGAGGTCGGAGATCATAGAACAACTTGCCTGTCTGCCGTGCTGGACGTTTCGTTACGGGTGCGCCCCGCAATTTGCCGCTGAAGAGATTCTTTCGTTCCTCTCCCGTCAGAAACAGGAGTTGACCGCATGAGCCCCGAAACCAGTCACGTGCCGGATCTGCTACGGCGATTTGTTGCAACCCCGAATTCTTCCGTGTTCCGCATTGGTAGTACTTACGCCCGGCTGAAGACAAACGATCCAACCCTCGCCGACGCGATTCAGAGTGCAACCGTTTGCCAAGAGAACAGCGATGCCCAGACAGATTCAGATTGGAAGCTGATCAGAGATGAGCAAGCCCCTTGTGGTGGAAGGGAAGTGAGCGTTCTTTTGGCAGCTCCCATAGGAACGGTACTGCTCGGCCCCGGGACTGTCATTGCTGTCGATCGAGAAAGACATGAGGTCCTGGGATTCATCGCCCCTGATATCTCCGGAGAAGAGTTCGCAGCAATCGCTCTGCCTCTCATTCTCAGCTTGCTCGACTCGACGCCAAACACTCCATTGACAGAGTGAGTGAGAGAGATGACCGGAACCATGTGCGAGGCGGCTGGCGTGGATTGGGGTCTCCACTCTGGAAACCTGAGGTGGCCGAACACCTCTCAGCGAACACGAAGTTGTTAAGTGTAGCACGCAACGGACCGCGCCACTGCCTTGTGACTCTACCTTAAGAAATGTATCGACAACTTGAATTGTTTACAAACAAGTGACAATTGTGAAATTGCTCAGTGACAACTACGGGATACGGCAGGGCTATCTTCAGCAGCGTGATGGATCGAGAGAATCACGCCTTCACATTTAACCAATGGCCTGCATTGCTACACAAAGGCTCGCTCGAGACGAAGGCTTTATGAAGGATTCGGCGAGATGAATCCGCGTTTTGCAGAGGCGGTGATTGCTACGTTCCGTGAAGCTGACAGAGGCATTCACGTGCGGCAGCTCGCCCGCTTGAGCATTCGTGATTGGCACCGGGGTTTGCATTGGCTTGACGCAAGTGGGCTTGCGCTTTATTTCAGGCAGCGGGTCGCTTCTTCCTGTCTGGATAAGTATATTCCGGCCGAGATAATCAATGCCCTAGACCAAAGATTGGAAGACAACAAGCAGCGAACCGTCGAGTTATTTCGGGAATTTGAGGCCATCAATAGTGCATTTCAGAAGAGTGGCGCTCATTATGTCAATCTAAAGGGTTTCACGCTAATTCCTGATTATTGCCCTGATCCATCGCTCCGCTGCCAATTTGATCTGGACTTCATGATTTCCCATTCGGAGTTAGGACTCTGCCAGGCGATTCTGCAGAGTTTTGGATACGCCGTCACAGGGAGACACGGGAATGTCGTTGAGTTGAAGGCTGGCAGTGGACGAGTCCCCTCAATTCGCGACTTGTACAAACCCAGGAGTCAACGGTCGGTAGAAGTGCATTTCGTGCCGCCGTCCGAAGCCACTCCGACAAGAGAGGACCGTGGCCTTCTGCGCCGACAGAACCGCGTCTGGAATGGAGTGACATTTCCGGCGCTCTCTGATGCTGACATGTTTCTAGCGCAGGCCAACCACCTCCTCCGGCATCTGAAAAGCGAATGGACACGTATCTCCTGGTTGCTGGAATTCAGAACATTCGTCAATGCCAGGACGGCAGACACGAAGCTCTGGCAGGACGTCCGCAATCAGGCTGCTACCAATGCTGAGGGCGCTCTTGCAGTCGGCGTTGCCACCTTGATCACAACCCAGGTGTTTGGGGACATCGGACCTTCTGAATTGCTCGGGTGGAGCATCGCAGCGGTTCCTGGATCCATGCGATTGTGGCTGAATCGCTACGGTAAAACCGTGCTGGAGTCGGACTTTCCCGGGACAAAGCTTTACCTGTTACTTGATTCGGAATTGTCGGATGGTGGAAATGTGCGGAAGACTAATGTGGGCAAGTTGTTTCCGCTGCACCGTCCACCTCGTGTTATTCATCCCGACGGGCGCGTATCGGTCCGCGCAATCCTCTCGCAGTTACGGTTCACACTCTTTCGCCTGCGGTTTCACATCGTTGAAGGTTCACGCTATGTGATTGCAGCACAACAATGGAAGCGGAACATAAGCAGACAGTGGGGATGAAGCTGGGAAATCGGTCTCGGGTTGTGTGAGTACGTTTGTCGTTTGAAGTTGGTGTGTAGAACAGGGACAGTGGGTCCCGTTCTATAGGTTGGATGTGGATTCACGAGTAAGGGTCGGGTCACGAGAACCTAAGTGACAGGGCGAAGCTATAAAAACAGTCATGGCAAGTAGCTCGAAAGTAGCTGGTGGTGTAGTCGCGAAGTCGGCTTTGAGGAACTTGGAGCGCATACCTGAAAACGCGAACTCCCGGCCACTGTTTGTGGGCACTGGACAGTGGTACGCGATCCAGACACGGTCACGCCACGAGAAGAGAGTCGCTGAGCAACTTAGAGCGAGGTCCATTGAATCGTTCTTGCCCATTCACCGCTGCCGCCGAAAGTGGAGAAACGGAGTGCTCGCCGATTTGGAACTACCGCTATTTCCTGGGTACCTGTTTGCGCGCCCTGCGATAGGGGAGCGGGCCCTTCTGTTGCAACTGCCGGGCATCGTCGGTTTTGCCGCCTCGACGGCTCATCCAACACCAGTTCCAGACGACGATATCGACGCGCTGCGAAAGATGGCGGAAAGCCTCGGAGCGGAGCCTCACCCATTTCTGAACGTAGGCGACCGGGTGCGCATTGTTGCCGGTCCTCTCGCAGGGTGGGAAGGAATTTTGATTAGGCGCAAGCAGGAGCTAAGGCTGGTGTTGTCCATTCAGATCATCATGCGCTCGATTTCCGTCGAAGTCAGCGAACTTGACATTGAGCTCACGCCGGCTGATCGACATAGGATCGTGTAACCAGCGAACTTCACGTCACTCGACAATTCCGTTGTCTCTCTGCGCAGAAGTCTCCAGCGGAATCATGCAGGTCAAAATGAAATCCCTCAAATTATCAGCGCTTGCGTTTATTGGCGTGGTGTCGTGTTTTGCTCTGTCTCAAGAAACAATCTCGGCGCCAGGAGCGCCAGACGCTGAGGGTCTGGCACCTTCACCGGCATCGATGTCCTCCATGGCCTTGCCCGCGGATCGGCTTATCGAACTGCTTCGGGAGAAACCGGAGTTATTGATCGAAGTGAAGAAGCTCGCCGCGCAGCGCCTCCAGGCACAGGGAATCGATGTTCAGGAAAATTCTATTACCGATGAGGAGCTGTTTAGCAAGATCGCTACAGACTCTAGTTTGCGATCAAATTTGACCTTATGGCTGCGAGCGCGTGGCTACGTGTCAGACTCCGAACTTCAACGATCGAAATCCGCTGCTCCAGACTTGGACGAAGAGGCAGGGCCTCAGTATCGCTCCACCCGGAGCAGGGCGATGACCGGCGATAGTGCCACAACTCTGCCGTACGGCCCCTCGGCTGGGACGACAACTTTAGGCTACGATCAATTGACTGAGCCTAGCGCCACAGGCATCGACAACCTCAAGCAGAACAGAGTCCTTCCAAACCCTGTGCCGAAGAGCGATTCCTCTGCTTACGAGCACGATCCCAATGCGGCGGACAGCCAGGAAGTGTTACATCGACCGGCTCCTTACAATCTGTTATCGATGCGTGACCTGTATACCCAGGTGCCCGATCGAAACTCGTCATTACGGCGATTTGGTTCAGACGCTTTTCTTAGCCGGGGAATGGGTTCGAAAACAACACCCTTCGACTTGCCAGTCGGCCCAGATTACGTTCTTGGCCCCGGCGACGGAATCAACATCGATGTTTGGGGAGGGATCTCTCAACGGTTTACCAGAAACGTCGATCAGGAAGGCAGACTGATGCTTCCTGAGGCCGGTCCGGTTGTAGTGGCAGGACTGACCTTAGAGCGGGCGCAGAAGTTGATCCAGGACGCGCTGACACCTCAATTCAGGAATGCACGCGTGGAGGTGACGATCGCCCGTTTTCGCACGGTTCGCATCTATGTGGTGGGCGACGTGCAGCGCCCCGGTGCGTATGACGTCAGTTCACTTTCCACGCCAATGAACGCCCTTTATGCCGCCGGTGGACCAACCGCAGTCGGATCGCTACGCATACTCCGACATTTCCGCGGCAAGCAGTTAGTCGGCGAAGTGGATTTGTACGATTTCCTGTTGCACGGACTGCGTAGCGATGGTGAGCGGTTAGAGCCAGGTGACACCCTGCTCGTTCCGCCTGTCGGTGCTCAAGTCACGGTCTCGGGTATGGTACGCAGACCGGCAATTTACGAGTTGCGGAATGAAACCAAACTATCCGAAGTCCTTGATCTTGCCGGCGGTCTGCTCGTGTCAGCAGCGATGAGAGAGGTCAAAGTCGAGCGCATTGAACAGCATGAGCAGAGAATCTCCATGAGCGTCCACGTTCCGGAGGGAGGTACACCCGATGCCTTAGTGAAGGCAATTCAGGCGTTTGTCGTGCAGGATGGAGATCACATTTCGGTCGCGCCCATACTCCCTTATAGTGAACGCACCATATATATCGAGGGTCACGTCATACGTCCCGGCAAGTATCCATATCGGGATAATATGAGCCTCAATGACGTGATCCGATCGTATCAGGACCTTCTTCCGGAGCCGTCCGATCACGCCGCGATTATTCGTGTACGCCCGCCGGACTACCGTCCCGAGACCATCGACTTGAGCCTTTCGGAAGTGTTGATTGGCAATGATCCAATTCACCTCCAGCCCTTCGACACCATCCGCGTGTTTGGACGATACGAAATCGACGCTCCGAGAGTGACGATCCAGGGCGAAGTGCAGCATCCGGGACAATACCCACTGCCCGAGGGCATGACTGCAGCCCAACTGGTTCGCATGGCGGGAGGATTTACCCGCAGCGCTCTCCTTGAAAGCGCCGACTTGACGAGCTACGAAGTCGTCCATGGCGAAAAGATTGTGAGCCACCGCACGACCTTGGATATCGGCCGTGCAGTAAAAGTCAGCGACTCGGCTGCTGATGCGGAACTCAAACCCGGCGACGTGCTGACCATACATCAACTCTCCGGTTGGAGCGACATTGGCGCTTCGGTCACGATTAAAGGGGAGGTTACCTACCCTGGAACTTACGGGATACAAGATGGGGAGAGACTCAGCTCGGTTTTGAGACGTGCGAGCGGGTTTCGGCCGGGCGCCTATCCGGCGGGAGCCGTGCTGCTGAGGAACCAGGTTCGTGAGATGGAGGAGAAGAGCCGGGCCGAATTGATACGGCAACTCGAGACGACGTCTGCCGGAGCTAAGCTCTCGCCAACTGTCAGCGGCCAGGAAGAAATCGGGACTATTCAATTCATCGCTGCACAACAGAAGCAGATCGTTCAGCAGCTGAAAAACCAGCCGCCGACTGGGCGTCTGGTGATCAAGATCAGCTCCGATATTGCCGCCTGGGAAAATACCCCGGCCGACATAGAGCTCCGGTCTGGAGACGTACTCACGATTCCGAAAAAGCCGAGTTTTGTTCTAGTGACAGGGCAGGTCTACAACAGCGCCGCACTTACCTTTGTTCCTGGCAAGAATGCGGGTTGGTACTTAAGCCATTCCGGAGGTCCCACCAGCATGGCGGCCAAGAAGGAGATCTTCGTGATTCGCGCCAACGGTTCGGTGATCGGGAAAGACTCGGGTGGCTGGTATAGCAACAACGTTCTGGAAACCAAGATGCAGGCTGGCGATATCTTGGTAGTTCCGCAAAAGATCCTGGGCGGTTCCAATACGTGGCGGAACCTGCTGGCGACGGCTCAGATAATGTCCTCGATTGCCATTACCGCGCACGTAGCCGGGTTCTAGCAGGCTGTATGCTTGGCCCCTGGACTGGCTGCTGTCTCCTTTGGACCATACTAGCGACAGCGCTCAGTTTGCAGGGCCAGGCATCGCCACGGGGCATTGATCCGACGTCGTCCGATGAAAAGCAGCGAAGCGCAGGCGACATGGCGTCTACCTATGTACCGCTGGACAGTTGGATATATTCGGCTTTCGATCGTCTGGCAGCGCTCGGCTATCTTCAGACCGGCTTTGCAGATTTGCGGCCATGGACGCGAATGGAGTGTGCTCGGTTGGTCTCGGAAGTCGGTGATCGAATGGCCGATGACGAGCCTGACTCCGCCGTAGTCGCACTGTATCGAAGCCTCTCCAGTGAATTCGCGCTCGAGTTGGAACGACAAGATGGATCTCCGAACTTAGGCTTGCAGGTCGAGTCTATTTACAACCAGATGATAAGCATCTCAGGACAGCCGCTTACGGATGGCTACCACTTTGCTCGAACGATTGAAAACAATTTCGGACGGCCCTACGGAGAGGGTGCGAATTGGTATAGCGGTGCTGCCTTGCGCGCCGAGGCAGGGCGGCTTGCTTTTTATGTGCGGGGTGAGTATCAGAGCAGTGGAACCGTTCCGGCGCTATCGCCTCAGGCTCAGGCCGCGATTGCGCAAGCGGATTTCACGCCAGCCGCCGCCCAAGGGCCACCCTCGGATATTTCTCGCTTCCGTTTGCTCGATGCCTATGTGGCATTAACTTTCAAGAACAACCAACTCTCTTTCGGACAACAATCTCTGTGGTGGGGCCCCAGCTACGGTGGACCGATGCTGTACAGCGATAACGCCGAACCGATCACGATGCTCCGCTTTGATCGAGTTAGCCCATTCAAGCTGCCTGGATTTTTGGGAGCTCTGGGTCCGATGCGCGTCCAATTCTTTATCGGACAACTGAGGGGCCAGCAATTCGTGAATATACCCATTCCGGGGCGCCCTGACGCTTCCCAGGTAGTAGGTCATCCCGGAGTCTCGCTGAATCCGCAGCCCTATATCCATGGTATGAAGCTGAGCCTCAATCCCACTCCCAACTTTGAGCTCAGCTTTTCGCGGACTGTGATTTTTGGCGGCCCCGGCTTCCCGGTAACCGCCGCGACTTTCTGGCGCAGTGTCGTATCAACAGACGGCGGAAGCGGAAGTGGAAGTAGTATCCAGGGTGATCCTGGTGATCGGCGCCAGGCATTCGATTTCAGCTATCGCATACCGGGCATTCGTGACTGGTTGACTTTGTATTTAGACGGGTTCGCCGATGACGAAGCATTCCCTCCGGCATATCCGACTCACAGCGCCTGGAGCCCGGGAATCTATCTGCCCAAATTGCCCCATCTGCACAAAGTTGACTTTCGTGCCGAAGGAGCGGTTACCCCGGATCGGCTATTTCCCGGATTCTTTTACTTCAATGTTCACTATCTGAGTGGGTACACCAATGACCGAAACCTGATGGGGAGTTGGATTGGGAGGCAAGGCAAAGGTTTCCAGTTGTGGAGTACCTATTGGTTTTCCCCCCGCAACACCGTGCAGGTGAATTATCGCAGCATGTGGGTTGACCATAGCTTCCTTGAGGGGGGATGGGTGAGAGACTTGGGTGTCAACGCCAATATTGCCCTAGGGCGAGAGTTTTCGCTACAGGCTTCAGCACAATATGAACGTTGGAACTTTCCGCTGCTTTCAGCGCGTGATGTGCGAAACGTGACCACCTCCTTACAAATCTCTTACTCTCCTCGCTGGAATGTACATTAATGACAGAATACAACAAAACAACGTTGAAAACGCCGGAACACAGCGTAGAAGTCAACATCAAAGTGAGCGGCGGCGACAGATGGGTTCCCAACATTTCATTGCTTTGGGAACGGCGAAGAACGCTGTTGCGTGTCGCGATCGTTTCTCTCCTGCTTAGCGCGGCGATCGCCTTCCTCATTCCGAAGCAATACGAGTCCTCCACCCGGATAATGCCGCCGGAGCAGCAGGGGATGGGTACCGCGATGCTAGCGGCGCTCGTCGGCAAGGCCATGCCGGGCGCCATGAGTGCTTTAGCCGGGAGCATGCTGGGGATGAAGGATACGGGCGCTTTGTTTGTTCAGTTGTTCGAGAGCGGGACGATTCGAGGCCAACTGGTAGACCGCTTCGACCTGCAACGAGTTTATCGGAAGCGCTATCGGCAAGACACGGTAAAGAAGCTCGCTCACCAAACCGAAGTTACTCAGGATCGGAAGAGTGGCATCATCACGATCGTTGTGGCCGATACGAGTCGTGAGCGAGCTCGCGATATGACCCAAGCTTATATAGATGCCTTGGACGACCTTTTAATTAAGGTAAATACTTCGACTGCAAAACGAGAGCGCGAATTTATTGAGCAGCGACTGGTGACTGTTCAAAGCGATTTGGAAAACGCTCAGCTTGCACTCAGTGACTACGCCAGTAAAAACACCACCCTGGACGTTAAGGAACAAACAAAAGCCATGATCGACGCGAGCGCCAAGCTAGAGGCGGAACTAGTCGTCGCCCGAGCCGAAAGCGACTCGATGAGCCAGATTTATGGTGAAGGCAACGTACGAATGCGGGCCGCCAATGCAAGGGTCGGTGAGTTGGAGCGTGAATTGAAGAAAATAAGTGGGTCCCAAGGCGGCAGGCAGGAAGAGGCTTCGGGGCCGGATCGCCTTTACCCATCCCTTCGGGAATTGCCAATCGTAGCCGTGCGATGGGCTGATCTTTATCGGCAGGTCAAAATCAAAGAGACTGTATATGACCTTCTGACCGAGCAATATGAGCTGGCAAGGATCGAAGAAGTGAAGTCAGTTCCAAGCGTGCGAGTGATTGATCCTCCAAACTGGCCAGAGAAGAAGTCCTTCCCTCCAAGACTTATCATCATGCTGGCGTTCACGGTCTTCGTGGTGTTTGGTTCGGCTATGTTCTTGATCGTTGCCGAACGATGGAATCGAGTCTCACCGCAAGATGCACGCAAGCAGCTAGCCAATACTGTCTGGCTGTCCATCAAGAATGATGCAGAACAAATCCGTCATCGTACCTATGGCTGGAGGCTCTCCTCTGGAGACTAGCGGCAGGTCCGTCGTTGCTATGTTGGCCGCAGCCCATCGCTACGTCACCGGGCTCCGCAACTCCGGCATAGCCCGGACTAGCCTGGTTAACGCAGTGTACGGCATAGGCGACTACATCGCACAGCCGGTCGCGATGTTGTTGGCAGCTCGGTTCCTGCTGCATCGGCTCGGTTTGTCGCAATACGGTGTGTGGATGCTCGTGGCGGCGGCAATCAGCGGCGCCAGCCTCGTGTGTACGGGATTCGGCGACGCCGCGTTGAAGTACGCAGCTCTGTATCGT
>Ga0306922_10001411_pt1 | contig 21402 bp, 16 predicted proteins | sample sta12Cox44000082_FD_203758 | JGI IMG/M metagenome (GOLD analysis project Ga0306922, IMG submission 203758) | Lab enrichment of tropical soil microbial communities from Luquillo Experimental Forest, Puerto Rico - statoxic.12C.oxic.44.000.082 (v2)... | ecosystem: Environmental > Terrestrial >... | reverse complement strand
AGACCGCCAGCGCCTGGAGAATTTGCATCAGGCGATCGTCGGACAACTCAATCGCTTCGGGTGCGCGACCGGTCTTCTAATCTAGCGACCAATAGTATCCGACGGTCGGTGTCCGCCCCGGCCGTGGACTTGTCCCAATTATTGGTCCAGTGTAAGGAGTTTTCGATGATCCTTCAGCTGGATTTTTTAACGGTGCCTGCTTGATTTTTTCTTCATCGACGATCTTGTTGGAGATTTCTGGAACAGAATTAAAATTTATGGTTGCTGGAAGATTGAGGCAGTTACTTGAGCTGTTGCGGGCGCACGGACCCGCATCGGCGGCTGTCCCAACCCAAACAGCCGGGAAACCAAATACCAGGGCGGTTACAACCCGGACCTTCATTTGCTGACGCGGATCGTTGGCGCCTCCCGAATGCAAACGTTAATTGATCGCAAAAAGCGAGTCCAGAGCCTAGTTGATCGGGAGCGGAGCGGCGGCCGCCAAAGAGCGGGCGGGGTGAGCGCACGGTTCTCTTCAGGCCGTCTGCAGTCTATCTTCGGCGCTCGGCATTCGAAGGAAAACGCCCATGCTCACCTTGTACATGTCACCGGGATCCAGCTCGATGGCGCCGCACATCATGCTGCACGAGATCGGCGCTGAATTCGAGAGCCGGTGGATTTCCTTCGCCAAACGAGAACAGCACTCGCCGGAATACCTCGCGCTGAACCCTGACGGCAAAGTTCCGACCTTGCTCGTCGACGGGCATCCGCTGACCGAAGTGGCAGCGACCCTGTACTATCTTGCCAAGCGCCACCCGGCGGCCGGTCTATTTCCCGACGGGGATCTTGCCGCCGAAGCGCAGATCATCTCGTGGATGTCGTTCATCGCCTCGACAATCCATCCGGCGCGGCGGATCGGTGTCGAGCGCTGGAAAGAGGTGTTCGAGATCGCGGAAAAACGCCTGGCGCGGAAGGACTGGGCGGTCGGCCGTTATTCGATCGCCGACATTCATCTGTTCCGCCTTTTTTGGCGGTTTTTTACCACGCTTCACCCGGCGGCCGACGCCTACCCCGGCCTCTTTGGCCATTACGAGCGCATGATGGCGCGGCCGGCCGTGAAGAAGACCATCGAGATCGAAGCGGCGGTCGGCTATCAGTTGCCGCAATAGGCGGCCATGGGCGCAGCCACACGGAGAGCGGCGGTGACGATCCGCTCAGTGATCGGCGATGCACCGAAACGGCGGGAGGATGCGCGATTTTTGACCGGCCGGGGCAGCTATCTCGATGACCTTGTCTTCCCTGGCTTGGCTCACGCCGTCGTATTGCGCTCGCTGCACGCGCATGCCCTGATCGAACGCATCCTAACTGAGAGGGCGCGGGCAGCACCCGGCGTTCTCACCATGCTGACCGCCAGGGACGTACGCGCGGGCGGGCTCAAACCGCTGCGGCCCTCGGCGGAAGCCAATGTTCAGACCGGCGAGATATTTGCCTTCGCCCCGCAGCCCTTGTTGGCGGACGGCAAGGTCCGCTACGTCGGCGAGCCGGTGGCACTGATCGTCGCCGAGACCCGCGCGCAAGCGCTCGACGCCGCCAATCAGGTGGCGGTGGACTATGTCCCGTTGCCCGCGGTGACGACCGCCGCTGCCGCACGCGCCCCCGGATCGCCGGAAATCTCATCCGAAGTCCCCGGCAATTTGTGCTTCGATTGGCATACCGGTGACCCCGCCGCCGTCGAGGCGGCGTTCGCTGCGGCAGTGCACATCGTCGAGCTCCGGCTCGACAATCACCGGATCGTCACCAACCCGATCGAGCCGCGCGGCGTAATCGGCCTTTGGGACCCGGAGCAGGGCCGATACACGGCTCATACATCGAGCCAGAGCATTCACGCGACCCGCGACAACACCGCCCGCGCACTGGGTGTTGCTCCGACAGCAGTGCGGTTTGTGGCACCGGATGTCGGCGGCGGGTTTGGCGCCAAAAATTTCATCTATCCCGAGCATGTCTTGACGCTCTGGGCGGCAAAGCGGGTCACCCGGCCCGTCAAGTGGATCGCCAGCCGCAGCGAGGTCTTTCTCGCCGACCATCAGGCGCGCGACCATGTGGCGGACGCCGCGTTGGCGCTCGACGCCGAGGGGCGCTTTCTTGCGCTGCGGGTCAGCAGCCTGGCCAATGTCGGCGCCTATATGGTCAGCGCCGGCGGGGTACAGACCTTCCAATATGTTCACCTACCGGGCACCGTCTACCGCATCCCGGCGATCGACCTGCAGGTCGCTGGCGTGCTGACTAACACCGCGCCGATCGGCGTCACTCGCGGGCCGGGCTTTGCCGAGGCGGTCAACATCATCGAACGGCTGATCGATGTTGCCGCCCGGCGATTCGGTTTCGAGCGCGCCGAGTTGCGGCGCATCAACATGATCCCCGCGACCGCGATGCCCACTACCAACGCCGTTGGCAACACGGTCGACAGCGGCGCCTTCGCCGAGACCTTCGATCAAGCCTTGACGCGGGCTGATATCGAGGGGTTTGCGATGCGGCGCCGGGACAGCGAGGCGCGCGGACTATTCCGCGGCCTCGGCTTCGCCTACCACATCAAGGGGACCGGCGGTGCGCCCACCGAGAATGTCGACATCCGCTTCGAGGCCGACGGCACCGTGTCGTTGATCACCGGCACCCAGACCATTGGGCAGGGCCACGAGACGACGTTTCCGCAGATCCTCGCCGACCGCCTCGGCATCCCGAACGAGCGCATCCGGCTGGTGCAGGGCGACACCGACCGGATCCCGCTGGGCGGCGGGCACGGCAGCTCGCGCGCCACCTATATGGGCGGCACAGCGATCTGGCGGGCTTCCGAGGAGATCATCGCCAAAGGCACCCGCATTGCCGCCGAGGCATTGGAGGCGGCTGAAGCCGACCTCCGCTTTGCCGACGGCCGCTTTGTCGTAGCGGGCACTGACCGCTCGATCGCATTGCTCGATGTCGCGGCCCTTGGGCGCGACAAGGGCACACCGCTCGACACCTATTACGCCTGGACGCGCGAATGGATGACCTTTCCCAACGGCGCGCATGTCGCCGAGGTCGAGATCGACCGTGACACCGGCCAAGTCATGCTGGCCCGCTACACCGCGGTCGACGATTATGGTGTGCTGGTCAACCCGATGATCGCCACGGGGCAGGCGCACGGCGCCATCGCCCAGGGTGTCGGCCAGGCGCTGGTCGAGCACGCGGCTTACGATCCGGCTTCGGGCCAGCTTCTCGCCGGCTCGTTGATGGACTACGCCTTGCCGCGCGCCGACGATCTCCCGACCTACGACCTCGGCTTCAACGGCACGCGCTGCACGACCAACCCGCTCGGGGTCAAAGGCTGCGGCGAGGCCGGCGCGGTCGGCGCCTTCCCGGCTGTCACCAGTGCCATTCTGGATGCGCTGGCGCCGTTTGGCGTCACCGCTCTCACCGGCCCCGCGACCCCGGAGCGCATCTGGCGGGCAATGCGTGGTTGAACGGGCCGCATGGCTCATTGCCGGAGATCTTCCAGATCACGTCGGTGTCAAGGATCTGGAGATTGCGGTATCGACTGGGTTCTTCACCTTATCCCGCTACCCGAATCGAACACGTTCCCGCCCAGCCGCATTCGAGCGATGGGAGGGTTGCGTTGCCGTCAGAACTTGCGCAGGCTCTGCCCATCTGATCCTACCCTTCTGACACGACATCCCACACAAGCAAGGTACCCAAAGATTCATTCGGGATTTAGCAGAAAGCCATGTTCAGTACCGCTCTTATCGTTGTAGGACCCCACTATGTCTCCGCGAGCGTTGATCCCGAAGCCGGCGGTGGCGTGACCGCCAGGAAAGTCAAACGTCGTGAACTCGTCGTCACTTAGCAAAAAGCCGTGCTCACTGTCATTGTTGAGACTGCATGGCTTGGCAGCACAGTAATAACTAACAATATCGCCGCTGGAGTTGATTCCTCCCTTACTTAAAGCGGGTGCGGTGTCGATAGCACCCGGGAAGTCTATCGTTGCAAACTGGCCCTTGCGCAGCAGATAGACATGCGACCTACCGTCGGTACCCTGGTAACCTCCGACGATCTCGCCCCGGTCGTTGATTTCCCACGCACTGGTACCGGCGGCGCCGGGGACGTCAATACTCGAGAACTCGCCTCTGCTCAGCAGATAGCCATGCTGTTTTTCAGGCAAACATGGCAAGACGGTGCAATAGCGCCCCACGATATCGCCGCGACGGTTAATCCCAAGTGCGTTGGTGAAGACAGAGCCGGGAGGATCGATCGTGGTGAACGTGTCGCTGCTCAGCCGGAACCCGTGCCGTACCATCAGCGGCTCTCCGCGAAGGCGGTAGTTTCCCACAATGTCGCCGGGCGAACTGATCCCCGCTGCAACGGTAAAGTTTGCACGCGGAGCGTCGATCGTGGTGAACTCGCCATGCCTGTCTAGCAGAAAGCCATGGGTATTACCGTCGACAGCACTTACGTATCGTCCGACAATATCGCCGGCTGAATCGATATCGAGAGCAGCGCTGGAAGTCGCATCGGGGAAATCGATCGGGGTGAAGCCTGCTTCTGCTTCCGTGGTGGGCACCATGCTAACCAGACCGCTCATCAAGCCAACTATCGTGATCGAAATCGATTTGCTTTTTCTCATGGCTTTTCCTCCCGTTTCGAGTGTTGTACCCCAAAGTCGCGCCTCGGGAATCATGCTGAATGGCGTTTCAGGGGCGCGTCTGACTAGTACATCGATCCGCCGGGCACGGTCTATCGGATCCCAGCGATCGACCTTCAGGTCACCGGCGTCTTGACCAGCACCTCACCAACGCCGTTGGCAACACGGTCGACAGCGGCGCCTTTGCCGAGACCTTCGATCAGGCCTTGGCGCGGGCCGGCATCGACGGGTTTGCGATGCGGCGCCGCGAGAGCGAGGCGCGCGGACTATTCCGCGGCCTCGGCTTCGCCTACCACATCAAGGGGACCGGCGGCTCGCCCACCGAGAATGTCGACATCCGCTTCGAGGCCGACGGCAGCGTGTCGTTGATTACGGGCACCCAGACCATCGGGCAGGGCCACGAGACGACGTTTCCGCAGATCCTCGCCGACCGCCTCGGCATCCCGAACGAGCGCATCCGGCTGGTGCAGGGCGACACCGACCGGATCCCGCTGGGCGGCGGACACGGCAGCTCGCGCGCCACCTATATGGGCGGCACCGCGATCTGGCGGGCTTCCGAGGAGATCATCGCCAAAGGCACCCGCATTGCCGCCGAGGCATTGGAGGCGGCTGAAGCCGACCTGCGCTTTGCCGACGGCCGCTTTGTCGTAGCGGGCACCGACCGCTCGATCCCGTTGCTCGAAGTCGCCGCCCTTGCGCGCGACAAGGTCACGCCGCTCGACACCTATGACGCCTGGACGCGGCAGTGGATGACCTTCCCCAACGGCGCCCACGTCGCCGAGGTCGAGATCGACCGTGACACCAGCCAAGTCACCCTGGCGCGCTATACCGCGGTCGACGATTACGGCGTGCTGGTCAATCCGATGATCGCCGCGGGCCAGGCGCACGGGGTGATCGCCCAAGGCGTCGGTCAGGCCTTGCTCGAATACGCGGTCTACGATCCGGCTTCGGGTCAGCTGGTCGCCGGCTCACTGATGGACTACGCCTTGCCGCGCGCCGACGATCTCCCGCCCTACGACCTCGGCTTCAACGGCACGCGCTGCACGACCAACCCGCTCGGGGTCAAAAGCTGCGGCGAGGCCGGCGCCGTTGGCGCGTTCCCTGCCGTTGCAAGCGCGATCCTTGATGCGCTGGCGCCGTTTGGCGTCACCGCTCTCACCGGCCCCGCGACCCCGGAGCGCATCTGGCGGGCGATGCGTGGTAGAAGCGCGCCGGAATCAACGACACAGGCGCAGGCGACAGGCCCGAACCGGACGTAGCGCGGCGGCCGAGTACTACGTTCGAGTGGCTCGTATCATTTGGACCGGCACGTGACGCGCGAGCAATTTCCTCAGGGCATCTTTCGCCTCTCGATCGAGCCGGCTTGGGTGTATCCTCGAGTTGGGATAGATTCACTGCGCAAAAGTCGCTGTCGTACTCATGGCCGCCACCGGGCGTCTCGCCGCTATTCTCACCGCGGATGTGGCGGGCTACTCGCGGCTGATCGGAGCGGACGAGGAGGGTACCCTCGGTCGGCTGAAGGCGATCCACACCGAACTGATCTATCCTGCCATCGCCGCACATAACGGACGCATCGTCAAAACCACCGGCGACGGTCTACTCGCCGAATTCGGCAGCGTCGTCGATGCTTTGCGCTGCGCAAGCGAAGTGCAAGCTGAGATGGCCGAGCGCAATACCGCGATCACGCCGGGCCTGCGCGTGGACTTCCGCATTGGCATTCACCAGGGCGACATCGTCGTCGAAGACGGCGACATCTTCGGGGATGCCGTGAACATCGCGGCGCGGCTCGAGGGCTTGGCCGAGCCCGGCGGGATCTGTGTTTCGGCGCGGGTGCGGGGAGATGCCGAGGGCAAGCTCGATCTGGCCTTCGAGGATATGGGCCAGCAGCAGCTGAAGAACATCGCGCGGCCCATGCGCGCTTATGCGATTGCCGCAACCCCACTGCCTCCTTCTCCGGGCGACAGGGTGGCTAATCCGACGCCACGAATCTCCCTCGCTGTCTTGCCGTTTGCCAGCCTGTCCGCCGACAAGGAGCAGGAATACTTCGCCGACGCCGTCACCGATGACCTGACCACGGACCTGTCGCGTATTGCCGACAGCTTCGTGATCGCCCGGACCACCGCATTCTCCTACAAGGGCAAAGCGGTCGACGTCAGGCAGATCGCGCGCGAGCTCGGCGTCCGCTACGTAATCGAAGGCAGCGTGCGGCGTATCGGCGAACGCGTTCAGGTCAACGTGCAGCTGATCGATGGCGAAAGCGGGTCGCATGTCTGGGCCGACCGCTTCGACACCGATCCCCGCGATCTCGCCGAGGCGCAGAGCGAGATTACCGGCCGCCTTGCCAGGACGCTCGATGCCGAGCTGGTCCGGGATGCGGGACGCCGGATCGAGCTAGAGCGTGCAGCCGATCCTGATGCGCGCGATCTCGTCATGCGCGCCCAGGCATTGTTCAACCAACCGCTTTCACCAGCCGTACACCGCCAGGCCCTCGACCTGTTGGAGCGGGCGCTCGTTCTCGATCCGGGCTCGGTCGACGCACGGATCCTGATCGCATACATCCTGGCGAGTGACATTGGCGACGGGTTCAGCACCTCGGTTCAGCGGGATCAAGCGCGCGCGGATAAGCTGATTTGTGAGGCATTAGAGTGCGACCCGAGCCGATCACAGGCACATAACGTTATGGGGTTGCTGCGGCGGGTCCAGGGGCGCTGGGCCGAGTCGCAGGTGGAATTGGAAATGGCTGTAGCGCTCGACCGGAACAATGCCCCCGCAATCCGCGGACTTGGCCAAGCAATGCTGCTCCAGGCCAAACCGGAAGCGGCGATCTCGTATTTGGAGAAAGGGATACGGCTCGATCCGCGTAGTCCATATATATTAATCGGCTATAACACCTTAGGTCGCTGTCATCTTTCTTTGGGCCACACCGACGAGGCCGTGGACTTCTTCAGAAAAGCGCGGGCACTAAACCCCGGCATCTGGCACGTTCATCTCCTGCTGGCAGGGCTCTTGGCCTCCGAGGCGATATCGACGAGGCAAAGAACGAAATCGTGGAGGCACTGAAGCTGAAGCCGGAGGTAAGCTCGATCGCACGGTGGCGTGCTATCCAAATATCCCAGGGATGGGGCCGTCCACAATATCAGGCGCTGTTTGAGAATAACCTCTACCCCGGTCTGCGCCGCGCCGGTTTCCCAGAGGAATGAGCTGACTGGGGTCCGGACGTAGGGAATCCTTTGCCTGAAGCCTCCTGCCGCTGATTCGGATCGATTGGGTTATCCCGTGGCCGTTTCCTGCACTTAGCATGGTGCTTGCCTCGTCGGCCGAACATCACCGTCGAGGACGCCAAGCTAGGGACAGCGGCGGGTTGCCGAACTTGACCCCCGGTACAACTGATGGCTAGGGTTCATACTTACACAGCATCCCGGCGCGCTGCCTTTGGAGGCCCGTTTGAGGTGCACTCGGTGCCGCGCAGACAATCCTGGCGGCATGAAGTTCTGCGGCCAGTGCGGGGCACCATTGCAATCTGCGTGCCCGTCATGCGGCGCGGCCAACTCTCCTGAAAACCGGTTCTGCGGCCAGTGCGGGGCGCCGCTCGACGAGCCCACGCTGCAGGCTTCCGGCGCGGCCGATCTCTACACGCGGGCGCGCCCGCCGCCGATCGTAGCCGCCGCAAACATGCTGCCTGGCGAAATGAAGCAGGTCAGCGTCTTGTTCTGTGACATCGTGAACTCAACGCCGCTGACCGAGCGCCTTGGGCCGGAGGCTATGCGCGACCTCGTCAGCGCATTTCTGGAGACGAGCCTCGCCGAGGTACATCGCTATGGTGGCACAGCGCCGCAATTCACCGGCGACGGGTTTCTGGCCCTTTTTGGTGCTCCGCTGACGCATGAGGACCATGTGCGGCGTGCTTTGTTGGCCGCCGTCGCCATTCGCCGAGCGCTCAGCGACGACGAGACCGGTTCTCCCGAACGACTGAATTTACGTGTGCGCATCGGCATCCATAGCGGACCGGTCATTTTTGGATCCATTGGCGACAGACTCCCGATGGATCACACGGTGATCGGCGCCACGGCTAACATCGCGGCCCGACTTCAGCAGGCGGCCGACCCGGGAACGATCCTGCTGAGCGAGGCAACCCGCGTCTTGGCGCAGGGTTTTGCTCGCGTTGAACCCGTCGGGCCGCTCGTCCTCAAAGGCACAGCCGAGCCGATCGAAGCTTATCGCCTGCTTGGCGTTTCCCACCGGCGCGCCGGACTGCGCGAATCGACACCGCCGCGAGTGGCTCCTTTTGTCAACCGCGAGAACGAGCTCGCGATTTTGAGCAACTCCCAGCAGCAGGTGGAAAATGGCCGCGGCCAGATGGTCGGGATCGTCGGCGAGCCCGGTATCGGCAAATCTCGGCTGCTCGCCGAGTTTCACCGGCGGATCGGACCGGGGCGCGTCTTCTGGGTCGAGGGCCGTTGCCTTTCCTACGGCACGCAAATACCGTATTTGCTCGCCCTCGATCTGTTGCGCAGCAATTGGGGGATCGGCGAGGCGGATACGCCGGAGGCGATCACCGACAAGGTTCATTTGGGCCTTCAGGCGGTCGGGATGGATCCCGATCAGGACGGTGCGGTCCTTCTGCATCTGTTGGAAATTAAGAATGGCGACGGCTCGCCCGCGCTGTCGAACCCTGAGACAGTAAAAGAAAAGGCGCTCGAAATTCTCCGGCAGCTCTGCATCAAGGCGAGTCTCGGGCGCCCTCTGGTGCTCGTCCTCGAGGATCTTCATTGGGTCGACAAGGTCTCGCAGGAGTTTCTCGGAGTTTTGGCGGAGGATATCCGTGAAGCCCGAGTCCTGGTGCTCGCGACCTACCGGCCCGGTTATCGCCCCGCTTGGATAGACAAGTCCTATGCGAGGCAGACACCGCTGCAACCGCTGTCACGGGACGACAGCGTCCACATGGTTCGCTCGATGGTTCGCGCGGAGCGTCTCGTCGAGCTGGTCACCGACGAAATCGTCACCAAAGCGGACGGCAACCCCTTCTTTCTCGAGGAGCTGGCGCTGCACGCCGGCGAGGCGAGGAACCTACGGTCGGACCTGATGGTGCCGAACACGATCCATGAGGTCGTGATGGCGCGCATCGATCGATTACCCGAGGGGACCAAGCAGCTTCTTCAAATTGCGTCGGTTATCGGCCGCGAATTCTCGCTGCACCTGCTGCGCGCCGTATGGAAGGGCGCCGGGTCGCTCGAAATCCTGCTGCGCGAGCTGAGCCATCTTGAGTTCGTTTACGAACGCGTCGAGACCGAAGGAACGATCTATGTCTTTCGCCATGCGCTGACGCAGGAAACCGCTTATGGCAGTCTGCTGGAGCGGCACCGCCGAGCCTATCACGGCGTTGTCGGAGGGGCTCTCGAAGAGCTCTATCGCGGCCGCACCGACGAAGTAGCGGAGCTGCTGGCATTTCATTTTGAGCGCAGCGACGAAGCCGAAAAATCAGTCGATTACGCGATCCTGGCGGCTGAAAAATCTCAGCGCCGCTGGGGCAAAAACGAGGCGCTGACGTATTTCAACGACGCGCTGCGCCGCCTCAACTCGCTGCCCGACAGCCCCGCTAACCGGCTGCGCCGTGTCGACGCTGTGCTGAAGCAAGCCGAGGTCAAATTTGCCCTCGGGCAGCACGCCGAACACATCGAGGCGCTCGAGCAAATTCGCGCACTTGTCGACCAGACCGATGATCCGCGCCGCCGCGCCAATTGGCATTACTGGATCGGGTTCCTGCAGACCTTTACCGGGGTTCGGCCGGAGTTCGTGATCGAACACTGCCGAAAGGCTGCGTCCATCGCATCCGCAGCCGGGTTGGACGAGATCGACGCCTTTGCCGGGTCCTGTCTCACTCAAGTCTACCTATTCACCGGCAGGTTGCATGAGGCGATCGAAGCGGGCGAACGCGCCCTCGCCAGCTTTGAGGCGTTGGGCAATCCCTGGTGGGCTTCCCGGACGATCTCGCATCTGAGCCCGACGGCAATCGCCCTAGGCGACTGGGACGCCAGTCTGAAGTATTGCCGCCGCCACCTCGAATACGGCACCACCCTCGATGATCTTCGCCTCAAGGTCATCGGTTTGTGGCGCACGGGAGGGACCTACATTCATCAGGGCGATCCGAAACGGGGATTACTGTATTGCGAGGAGGCGCTAGCGCTCGGACCCCTTCCGTACGATGCAGCGATGGTGAAAGCCATGCGCGGCTATGGGGAAATAAAGGCGGGCCTGGTGGATGCCGGTATCAAGGATCTCAGTGAGGCGGGCGGCTGGGTCGAGAATTTTCGCCTGCGATACACCTCTTCGCGGTACGCCTTGTGGCGCGCCGAGGGTCATCTCCGTCGCGGTGATCGCGCCGCCGCGCGATCCTTGATCGAAAAAGTGCTGAAGACGAGCCGGGAGGCGGGCTACGCCCAACTTGAGGGCGTGGCGTGCTGGTTGATCGGCGAATGCCTCTCGGCTGAAGCCCCGGCGGCTGCCGAGCCCAATGTAGAGACTGCGATGGGCATTCTGGAACGCATCGGCGCCCGCAACGATCTCGCCCGGGCGATGATCACGCGCGCCTCCTTGCGTCAGACCGCCGGGGACGTTGCGACGGCGCGAGCGCTGCTCGATCGGGCCCAGGCGATTTTTTTAAGACTCGGTACACTCGACGAGCCAGCCCGTGTGGAAGCGGCGCTCGTGGCACTCGATCGCGGCTCGCCCATCGGGCTGCTCGCCGGCGAAAGTGAGGATCGAATCGCTCGGGCTAAAGGGTAAGCCGGTGCGCCGGCCAAGGCTAAGGGCGCGGCCCGCTTCGTTGTTTTTTCTCCCTGAGGGCTGTGCAGATTCCGTTGATATCGTGAGTGAAATTCGTTGATCCGCCGATCACGAATTTCGAACCTAACTAGTTGATCGCACGCGTATTTTTGACTGCGCGCAGGTCGTTTCGGGTGTGCAACGCGCGATTTTCGCTGTATTTGTGCGCTGACTTCCAGCCGCGCGTTGACGATTATCACCGGAGCTGACCGGCAGCCTAGCTCGGTTCGCCATTCCTGAGGCTCGACAGGCTCAGCCGCTGCTTTCCCGTCGCATCGAAATTGCCGGGGTCGATCCAGCGCTCGAATGCGGCCTTCAGCGCCGGCCACTCGGTGTCGAGGATCGAGAACCAGCAGGTGTCGCGGTTGCGCCCTTTGTAGACCGTCGCCTGGCGGAACAAGCCTTCGTAGCGGAAGCCCAGGCGCAGCGCTGCGGCCCGGGACGGCGCGTTGAGCGAATCGCATTTCCATTCGTAGCGCCGGTAGCCGAGCTCGTCGAACACGCGTCGCATCAACAGGTACATCGCCTCGGTCGCCGCCGGCGTGCGCTGCAACGGCGGGGCATAGTTTATGCCGCCGACCTCGATGACCCCCGCCGCGGGGTCGATGCGCATCAGGCTGGCGACGCCGACCGCTCGTCCGCTACAGCGCTCGATAATGGTGTGGCGAAGCGGGTCGTCGCCGCGGCTGTCCCGCTCCAGCCAGTCGCGGTATTCCTCGAACCGCGCGAACGGGCCGTAGGGGAGATAGGTCCAGTTTCGCCCCTCCTTGTCGAGGAGATAGGCGGCATGGAGATCGGCGGCGTGGCGCGCCGGGTCGACGGGCTCGACGGTGCAGAAATGACCCTCCATCGGCGTGAGTGGCGGGCGTGGACGCGCTGTAAATCCGGGCAGAGGAAAGCCGATGGGCTGCCCCAGATGATTGACGTGCTCGGTCATTTCCGTCTCTTCCGCCTACACCGTGATCGAGCCTTCGAGATAGAGCACGGCACGGCCGGCGAGTGTGATTCGGTTTCCCCGGAGGGTGCACAGGAGATCCCCGACGCGCGCCGAGATCTGCCGCGCCTGGAGCTGCTTCTTGCCGAGACGCCCGGCCCAAAAGGGTGTCAGCACGCAGTGTGCCGATCCGGTGACCGGGTCTTCGTCGACCCCGTGATTCGGCGCGAAGTAGCGCGAGATGAAGTCGATGTCCCCGTCGCCGGGTGCGGTGACGATCACATTGGCTCCCGGCACTCGGCGCATCGCCGCGAAGTCGGGCCTAAGCGCCGCAACGTCCTCGGCACGCTCGTAGACGGCCAGGGTGCGGCCGCGCGCGACAAAGCTCTCAGCCGGCATCTTGCCGAGTGCCGTGAGGATTCGCGGATCGGCCGGCTCTCGCTCCGGCGGCCAGGCTGGGAAGTCCATCGCCAAGAGATCGCCTTCGCGCGCCACTTCGAGCGGCCCTGCCTTGAGAGTGTCGAACCTAACCGACCGCCGGTCTGGCGACAGGATACGGGTCACGACATAACCCGAGGCGAGCGTCGCATGGCCGCACAGCTCGACCTCAACGGTCGGCGTAAACCAGCGGAGCAGGTAGCCCTCGCCCTGCGCCACGAAGAAGGCGGTCTCGGCGAGGTTGTTCTCAGCGGCGATCGCTTGCATCGTCGTTTCCGGCAGCCACTCCGTGAGTGGGCACACGGCCGCCGGATTGCCGCCGAACAAGCGGCCGGTGAAGGCGTCGACCTGATAAAGCGGAATGCGCATGACGAGCCTCACGGGTTATCGAGTGTGGCGCATCCTGACGGGTCTCGGAGTGCCAGGCAAACGGAGGAAAGCATGAAAGCCGCGATGATCGAAGGCGCCTGGCGAAACCCGTTGCGGGGCGGGCGATTTGGGGTTACCCCGTGAAACGTCAAAGCTTCGTGGGCGGTGTCAGTCTGGGATGGCCGGCAATCTGGTGCAGGGCGCGGTCTTCACCGTCATGGTGGTGCGCGCGGGCATGTTGCGCGATCCCGCCTTTGAGTCCGAACTCGCCGAGCAGATCCGGCGCAGCCCGCGGTTCTTTCTGAACGCTCCGGTCGTGCTCGACTTGAAAGACGCGGCTGAGTTCATCCACGAAGCCGAGTTCGCCGAGGCGAGGGAGGTCCTGCGCCGCCATACGCTGAGCCTGATCGGCGTCCAGAACGCCGCGCCGGCGCAGCTTGCGGCGGCCGCAAGCGCGGGGCTTGCGAGCTTTGCCCCGAATGCCCCCCAGCCCAACCGGCGCCCACCGCGCGAGGCTACGAGCAACGCGGTGGCGATGCCCGCGGCTGCAACCAAGACCCGGCTGGTGACGCAGCCCGTCCGGTCGGGCACTCAGATCTACGCCCGCGGCGCCGATCTCGTCGTCACCGCCGCGGTCAGCCCCGGAGCGGAGATCATTGCCGACGGCAATATCCATGTCTATGGCCCGCTCCGCGGCCGGGCGCTGGCCGGTGCGGGCGGCGACGTCGATGCGCGAATCTTCTGCAGCCGGCTCGAGGCCGAGTTGGTCAGCATCGCCGGTCGCTATCTCGTCAGCGAGCAGCTCCCACCAGAACAGCAGGGTTTCCCGGTGCAGATCGCACTGGTCGATGAGCGGTTGACCGTCACGCGAAATTGACGGGGAGAGGGGAGGTCTTTTTGGCAGGCAAGGTAATCGTGCTCACCTCCGGCAAAGGAGGTGTCGGCAAGACGACCTCCGCCGCCGCGATCGCTGGCGGACTAGCATTGCGCGGGCACCGGACGGTCGTCATTGATTTCGATGTCGGGTTGCGCAACCTCGATCTGATCATGGGGTGCGAGCGCCGCGTCGTCTTTGATTTCATCAACGTGATCAATGGCGACGCCAAGCTCAATCAGGCGCTGATCAAGGACAAGCGCAACGACAATCTCTTCATCTTCCCGACCTCGCAGACCCGCGACAAGGACGCATTGAAGCGCGACGGGGTCGAGCGCGTGCTCGAGGAGCTGAAGGACAGCTTCGACTACATCGTCTGCGACAGCCCGGCCGGGATCGAGCACGGCGCGCTGACGGCCATGTATTTCGCCGACAGCGCGATCATCGTCACCAACCCCGAAGTTTCCTCGGTACGCGACAGCGACCGGATTATCGGTCTCCTCGCCTCGAAATCGCGCCGCGCCGAATTCAACTTGGAGCCGGTCGCCGTCCACCTTCTGTTGGCGCGCTATTCGCCCGAGCGCGTCCGCAAAGGCGAGATGCTGACCGTCGAGGACGTCAAGGAGATCCTGTCGATCCCGCTGCTCGGCGTGATCCCCGAGTCGGAGTCGGTACTGCGCGCCTCGAACACCGGTACCCCCATCGTATTTGACGAGGAAAGCCCTGCCGGCCGCGCTTATCATGACGCGGTCGCCCGTTTTCTCGGGGAGCAGCGCGAGCTGCGTTTTCTGCAGCCCGAGCGCCGAAGCTTCTTCCGAGCCCTGTTCGGTAGAGCCTAATGCGCCTGATCAATCTTCTCTTCCCGGAGCGTCGAACCAGCGCGGTGATCGCCCGCGAACGGCTGAAGATCGTGCTCGCTCATGAGCGGGCGAGCCGCGAGGCGCCGGACTTTCTCCCGGTGCTGCAAAGAGAGCTGCTCGATGTCATCGGTCGCTACGTCGAGATCCGCAGCGACATGATCCGCGTCAACCTTGGCAGATCGGGTGACACCTCGCTGCTCGAGATCAACGTCGAAATCGACCGCGCCAGAGTCAAACCCACCAAGAACGGCGCCGCCGGTGACGGCAAGGCGCCCGCGGCGACGAAGATCGATCCTGGGATGCCTGCGCCCTGGGTCAAGCAGAGCTGACGCGTGGACGCCGCTATCCCACAACCCGCGGCCCGACCCGTTCCCACTCCGCCCTGACCAGCAGGTCGTCTTCGCGGGACAGCCGGCGGGTGCGCTCGGCTTGGTAATGCTCCACGGGTGCGAGCCGCAAGAAAGCCCATGCCGCGGCGGCGCGGACGAGCGGCGAGGGATCGTCGAGCCGCCGCTGCGCAGCGGCGACGAGGTCGGCGTCCCCCGGGTCGGAGTTGCCGATCGCGATCAGCACATTGCGGACGAACCGGTCGCGTCCGGTGCGCTTGATCGCCGTTCCTGCGAACAGCTTACGGAACGCCGCGTCATCAAGTTCGGCGAATGCCGCCAGGCGCGGTGCCGTCAGCTCGTCGCGCGGCAGAAAGTCGGCCTCCCGCGCGGCCCGGGCAAACTTGTTCCATGGGCAGACCGCAAGGCAGTCGTCGCAGCCGTAGATCCGGTTGCCGATCAGCGGGCGCAGCTCGACCGGGATCATCCCCTTGTGCTCGATCGTCAGATACGAGATGCAGCGCCGGGCATCGAGCTGATATGGTGCCGGGAACGCGGCGGTCGGGCAGGCATCGAGGCAGCGCCGGCAGGAGCCGCAGTGGTCGGTCTCGACCCCATCGGGTTCGAGCGCCAGGCTCAAATAGATCTCGCCGAGAAACAGCCACGAGCCGAAATCGCGCGACACCAGATTGGTGTGCTTGCCTTGCCAGCCGAGCCCGGCGCGCTCGGCGAGCGGCTTTTCCATGACCGGGGCGGTGTCGACGAAGAGCTTCAACCCGCCCGACCAGCGCGCCTCGATCCAGTGCGCGAGCGCCTTGAGGCGGCGCTTTAGGGTGTCGTGATAATCGCACCCCTGGGCGTAGACTGAGACCGCGCCGCGGTCGCGAGCGTCGAGGAGCGCCAACGGATCTTCTTGCGGCGCATAGTTGATGCCGAGCACGACGACGGTCCGCGCGCCGGACCACAGCACCTGCGGGTCGCCGCGCCGCGCCGCGGTGCCCGCGAGCCAGCCCATGTCGCCGTGATAGCCGCGGGCGATGAACTCACGAAGCCCGGCGCGCGCCTCGGCGTCGAGACGAGCCTCGGCGAAGCCGACGGCGTCGAAGCCCAAGGAAAAGGCGCGGTCGCGGATCGCCTCGCGGATTGCGTGGGCCATACTCTGGGTTCAGCCGCGCCCGCGATAGGGTGCGACATCAGGATCGGGCAGCCACACTCCGGCCGGCGGCTCGCCTGTCTGGTAGAAGATGTCGATCGGGATGCCGCCGCGCGGGTACCAATAGCCGCCGAGCCGCAGCCAATGCGGAGCCAACGTCTCGACCAGCCGCCGGGCGATCGCCAGCGTGCAGTCTTCGTGGAATGCTGCGTGATTGCGAAAGGCGCCGAGGTAAAGCTTCAGCGACTTGCTTTCGAGGATCTTTGCCGCGGGCACGTAGTCGATTACGAAATGGGCGAAATCGGGCTGGCCGGTCACCGGGCAGAGCGAGGTGAATTCGGGGCAGGTGAAGCGGACGAGGTAAACCAATCCGGGGTGCGGGTTCGGCACGGTCTCGAGGACCGCTGAATCGGGCGATGTCGGTAATTTCGAAGGATGCCCGAGTTGGGTCAGGCTCATTGGGAGCTCTCGAAATCGGCGGCGAAATCGGCAAGTGAACCCGTTTCGATGGCCGCCCGCATTGCTGCCATCAGATCGGCATAATAGCGCAGGTTGTGCGCCGTCAGCAGCATGCTCCCGAGGATCTCGGCGCTACGGCAGAGATGGTGGAGATAGGCGCGGCTATAGCCGACGCAAGCGGGGCACGAGCATTCCGGGTCGAGCGACGCCGGATCGTCGGCATGACCCGCGTTGCGCAGGTTCACCGTGCCATGCCGTGTGAAGGCCTGGGCAGTGCGGCCCGAGCGCGTTGGCAAGACACAGTCGAACATATCGATGCCGCGCAACACCGCGCCGACGAGATCAGCCGGTTTGCCGACACCCATCAAGTAACGCGGCCGCTCCTCCGGCAATGCCGGTACGGTCGTCTCGAGCACGGAGAACATCGTCTCCTGGCCCTCACCGACGGCGAGCCCGCCGACCGCATAGCCGTCGAAGCCGATCTCGATCAGCCGCGCGGTTGCGCGCAGACGGAGATCGGGGTCGACCCCGCCCTGGACGATCCCGAATACGCCATGCCCCGGCCGTTCGACAAAGGCACGGCGTGAGCGCTCGGCCCAGCGCAAGGTCAATTCCGTCGCGCTCTCCACGGCCTCGCGCGAGGATGGGTGAAGCGTGCACTCGTCGAGGGCCATCGTCACATCGGCGCCGAGCAGATGTTGGATCGCAATCGAGCGCTCTGGGGTCAGCTCGTGCGGGCTGCCGTCGAGGTGCGAGCGGAAGGTGACGCCCACTTCGCTGATCGTCCGCCGCGCGGCAAGCGACATGACCTGAAACCCACCCGAGTCGGTTAGGATCGCATGTGGCCAGTTCATGAAGCGGTGCAATCCGCCGAGGGCGGCGACCCGCTCGGCGCCGGGCCGCAGCATCAAGTGGTAGGTGTTGCCGAGAACAATGCGAGCCCCGGTCGCGGCCACCCCTTCAGAGGTCATCGCCTTGACCGTGCCTGCCGTACCCACCGGCATAAAGACCGGTGTCTCGATAGGTCCGTGCGCGGTCGTGAGGCGCCCTCGCCGCGCTACCCCGTCGCGCGCCAAGACCTCAAAGCCGATCACGCGTCATTCCCGGTTTTTTCCCGGAATAACCGGGAAAAAATCGCGATTTGGCCGTCAGTCCCCACGATTATTCGTTTTGCGTCAGTGGCTTGCTTGGCTTTCCCGGCTCGCATAACCGGGAATTCATACGCCCCCAAACCGGGAATCAAAACCGCAAACCGGGAAATAACCGGGAACCGCCCGCAAGGCGCTCGAGCGAGCACTCTCAGCCTGGTGATACTCTGCAATCTTGGCGCGGAGATGGCATTACCGCGAGGAGGACAGCTATGACCACTGACACTCCGCCGTTCCCAATCGAGGAGACGTCGATCGCCGCATTGCACGCCGCCTATTTGAACGGCGGGGCGACGGCGGTATCGGTCTGTCAGGCGCATCTCGACCGGATCGCGGCGTATGACCGCAAAGGCCCGGCTCTAGGAGCGATCATTATCACCAACCCTGAGGCTTTGGCAGAGGCGGCTTTGCTCGATGCTGCCGTCGCGTCGAGCGGCAAGCTGGCAGGTCCGCTGCACGGCATTCCGGTCTTGGTAAAAGACAACTATGACGTGGCCGGTTTGCAAACGACCGGCGGTTCGGCCGCGCTGCTGGGCTGGATCCCCGAGAGGGATGCCTCGGTGATCGCCAGGATCAAGGCCGCCGGTGGGATCGTCCTCGCCAAAACGACTATGTCGGAATGGGCGCGCGGCGGAATCGACAATATCAATTCGGTGCTCCCCGGTTTTGCCCGTAATCCCTACAACACCGCCTATGCGACCGGCGGATCGTCGGGCGGCACCGGATCGGGGCTTGCCGCGAGTTTCGGTGTCGTGGGCCTCGGGTCTGACACCTTTGGCTCGATCCGCAATCCCGCCTCGAACAATGCCATTGTTGGTCTGCGCACCAGTTGGGCGTTGGTTTCCCGGGCCGGCATGATCGGGCTTTACGACGAGCGCGACACTGCAGGTCCGATGGCCCGCACCATCACCGACCTCATGCCACTGCTCGACGTGATCGCCGGGGTCGACCCGGCGGACCCGGCGACCGCGGAGGCGGATGGCAAGATCCCGCCGACTTATATGGCTTTCCTGAAACAGGACGGCGCCGCCGGAAGGCGGATCGGCGTGCTTCGGCAGGCGTGCCGCCCCGATGCTTCCGATGCACAGGTCCTCGCCTTATTCGACCGAGCTGTCGCCGATTTGCATCGTGCAGGGGCCGAGCTCATTGATCCTTTCATCATTCCCCAGTTCGATCAGTTCACACCCCGGCTACATCCGCTCAGCGAAGTTCGGGCGGCGATCGAACGCTATCTGGCGAGGACAGGGCCGACATTCCCGAAAACCCTGTCCGACATCATGGCGTTGGGCAAATTCCACCCGTTGCACGAAGTCGGCCTGCTGGAAACTGCAACCGCCCCGGCGCCGGACCAAGATCCGATTGTCGAGCAACTGGAAGCCGATGAGGCTCGAATGCGCATGGCTTATCTGGCGACGATGGAAGAGATGCACGTTGATGTACTGGCAATTCCGACCGTGGCCTACCCGCCAAGGCTGAACGGCGATCGTGACGTGTCCACCGCCGGGACACGGTCGGGTATTGCTTCGGCGCTACATTGGCCTGCCGCGGTGGTGCCGATGGGATACACCTATGAGAATCTGCCCAGCGGCTTGCAGCTTATCGGGCGGCCATGGTCTGAACCGATCCTGATCGGGGTCGCATATGCCTATCAGCAGGCAACTCGACACCGCGCCCCGCCGAGTAGCGTGCCGCCACTCCCCGATTGAAGAGGGGCGTGTTGGTGGAGCCGCCAAGTCGGATGGCGTGATTGCGCCGCCGAGCCGCTCCGGCCCCCCTAGACGGCGATCGCGTTCAGCTCCTTGCCGGCGTGCTCGGGAACGATAAGCCAGACCCCCGCGGCCATCGCGACCATGAAAACCGGTATCGTCAGAAAGGCCAGCGCGAAGGATCCGGTGGCCTGCTGTAGCGCCACGGTCGCGAACGGCCACAGCACAAACCCGACGAAGAAGCCGATGAACCAGACGACGCCGTTGGCGACGCCGCGAACGCGGGTCGGGAAGACCTCGGCGGTCAGCGTCGTGCTCGGACCCCAAAAACCGAGGAACCCGAAGCTCCAGGCGAGGCCAAAGATCCACAGCCAAAGGTTGCTCGCGGCATAGACCCAGAGGGTCATGAAGACGGCACCCCAGAGCAGCAAGGCGATAAAGCCGACGCGGCGGCCGACCTTGTCGGCGAGCCAGCCGGCCGCGCACAGCCCGAGAAACCCGACAAGGCCCCAGAAAATGTAGAAGGTGCTGTATTCCGCGGTCGACCAGTGCTTTTCGGTCGAGAGATAGAGCGGCATCCAGGCGCCGACCGTGCCGTAGAAGCAACAGCTGCAGCAGGTGATGAAGGTCGCGACCAAGGTCGCCGGCAGCACGTCGGGCATGAAGACCTGCCGGACGCCGACCTTGTCGGCTTTGGTATACCAGCTCCGGTCCTCGGCGCTCAGCTTGCCGCCGGCGGTGAGTGTGGCGGCGTGCGCCGCTTTCTATCCTGGGTGCGCACCCAGTAGGGGGATTCGGGACAGGTCGCGCGAACATAAATCGCGAGCAGAGCGATCACGCCCGGCACCATCACCGCAGCGCGCCACCCCCAGGTGCCTGCGACGAGCCCGCTGATGGCACCGGCAAACGAGGCGCCAAAGCACCAGGTGGCGCGGTTGATGCTGATCACCCGGCCGCGCAGATGCGCGGGCCAGGTCTCGGCGAGAGCATCGACCCCAGCGACCACTCGCCGTTGAGCGCAAAGGTCAGCAGCGCGCGCCCCGCGACGAAGACCCCGAAGCTCGCCGACAGTGCCACGATCGGCATCATCAGCGAGAATATCGCGATGTTAACGGCGAGCAGGGTTCGGCGGCCGAACCGGTCGGAGAGCCACGGCCAGAAATAGAGCCCGGTGATGCCGAGGGTGAGCCAAATCTGAAAGCCGGTCCGGTAGGTCGGGACGTCGAGCGCGAACTCCTTGATGATAGCGGCGAGATCAGTGCAAAGATCACCCCGTCCATGCCGTCGAAGCCCCATCCGAGACCGTTGGCAAGCGCGATGTGCCAGTGGGTGCGGGTGACCTTCGAACCGACCGCGACGGCACGGTAGTTGGCGTATTCCAGGTGCCGCTGCTCGAGCGGACCAGCCGTCTCTTCCGGCTCGAGGCCTGGCGCCGCCCCATCGATCGTGGTGCTGGTCATCCGGGGCTCCCCTGCGAATGCCGCCCCGAGTGGCGCACGCTTCGGCTGTGTCGGCATTCTGCGCACGCCGATATCGCCGCGCAAGAATGGCCGTTTCGCGGGCATCCTCAGCGGCGCTCGATCAGGCAGGCGTCGCCGTAGGAAAAGAAGCGGTAGCCGGCGGCCACCGCATGGGCATAGGCGGCTTTGATCCGGTCGAGAC
>Ga0306922_10001410_pt1 | contig 21407 bp, 18 predicted proteins | sample sta12Cox44000082_FD_203758 | JGI IMG/M metagenome (GOLD analysis project Ga0306922, IMG submission 203758) | Lab enrichment of tropical soil microbial communities from Luquillo Experimental Forest, Puerto Rico - statoxic.12C.oxic.44.000.082 (v2)... | ecosystem: Environmental > Terrestrial >... | reverse complement strand
CACACGATTGGCCACCTCGGTAACATCCACCTGGACGCGGGACGGTTAGAGCTGGCAGAGCCCTGCTATGACGAAGCACTCGCACTTTACCGTGAAAATGAGCAAACTGTGCCGCTCGATCTCGCCAACGCGATTCGGCCTTTGGCAATTCTCCAGAAACGAAACGGCGACCGAGAACTGGCAAAGTCTCTTTGGAAGGAAGCTCAGGAACTCTACGCTGCAGTGGACGTGCCCGCCGCAGTCGCCGAAAGTTCGAGACTCCTCGCTGCACTTGGTTAGTGCCTACGGGCTCTCGGTTTGCTGTGGCCGAACATGGCGTCCCCCCGGCTGCCGTGACCTATTTTGACGGGCGGACGCGCAAACGCAGGGGATAGCCGTCGTCCTCTGGCCGGAGGTTATTGATCCGGACGACCTTCACAGAGTTGTCGAGATCGGAAACACGCACATACGCGACCGCCCCGGGCGTACTTGCAACAAACTTCCGCACGTCTCTTGGCGTTCGCAGAGTCGTCGGCGAGGTAACAAACTCGCCGCGGAACATTCCCCAGAGAAAATACTTATCGAAGTCCTTATCGTTCATCGCGTACACCACTCGCAGCACGGTTTGCCGCTCGGCGCTTCCGGGTGGCAACGCCGCAAGTACGACGCGGCGGCCGTTGGCCCACCACAGTCTTTCTCCGAGGAAGATATGGCGCAATTGCCAGAGTGTCAGGTTGGAAACCGGATTCTTGCTGTTAACGACGATCGCCAGCCCCTCCCAAGATCCCCGGGGAAGCGACTCCGTCTGCACAGAAGGCTCCGTCGCGTGCGAAGGGCGATCCAGCGGCACGCTGAGTGCCAGCACGAGGAGCACTACACCTGCCACCTTCACGCCCGCCTCCGAAAACAAGCGAATGGTCGAGAAGGAAGAAGGCTGATTGGCGGACTCACGAACACGTGCGGCCAAGAGCTTCTAAACAAACGGTCCGGTGAAGCGGTGTAACCATCAATCGGCCACGTCCTTCGGCTTTATCAACCGAGCCTTGTTTCGATCTCTGCCTCCGTGCCCGAGAGATATTCACAGGTCTAAGACATCAAGCTCGCAGTGCGCCTGAGAACCTCCTCCCAAGGCACCTTTACTTCTCCTGAAAGTAATACGCCTGATGATAACCGTTCAAGTAGGCTTCGCGGTAGAAATGTTTATAGCGGTCTGCGTTGGCGTTCACATCCAAATAGGACGTGCCTGCGTCGCGATAGTTGGCGGTCTGGTCTGCCTGGAAAGGCTGGGACGCGATGCGATGCCAGGCGCCGTCGAGCATCCCGTCGCGGTATCCGGATGCAGCGAGTTCGGCAAAGCTCGGTTCCATGAGTTGTCCTGACAAGTTTTCGTAGGACTCGCGGTAGCCCTGCTGGTAGCCGGCCACATAAGAAGCGCGGTCGGAATCGCTGCTCCAGCGGCCAGTCGAGAAGTGGGGACGTCTTCCCTCTTCGGCGTCCAGCCTAGCCTGGTATGCCCCGTCTCTGAAGGCCGGGTCGAGAGCCTGGGCAGCGCTGCGGTGAGGGAATCTGGAATGGTGAACGGAACCTCCCACAAGCAATCCGCCCGCAAAACTGAGACTCAGGGCTGCAACCCAAAACACACGCTTGTTCATTTTTCCTCCGCTCAAGTCCGCGGCCCCGGATCGAAATTGCGGGCGGCCCACGCCTCAACGCAGTTCCTTTGCGGTTCCGTTCTTGCGCTACCTCGATCCGCGGGAGCAGAGGGAGCATCCCCAAAGATGGTCAATCTCCCGGGGAAGTAGCGGAACGCGCGCGGTGCACAGTCAAGAAAACGGAAACCGAAAAGATCAGCTGGACCAATCGATCCCGGCCCGGGCGCATTCGTGAACATGGTCGAGGGGATCGATGTCGCGCTCTTTGCTCGATGGCAAGAAGGTTGTAAGAAGACTGTAAATTGTCCGTCAAAAACGCAAGCCGCAAATAAAAATTAAGAAACTGGAGTGCTGCAGAAATTTCGAAGATGCGACGACGCAAAAAAATCGATAGGAGCAAAGAGCGACGTAGCTTCCTGATGATCCGGACGCGGCGGAGGTTTGCGCCGGGCACGGAGCATCGAGGCGACGAAAAAAAGGCGAGCGAGAGCCTTGTCGCGCAGAATCTTTGGAGTGAAAGCCCGTTGCAGAGTGCACGTCGCAGGAGATAGTGTGCAACGACTTTGCGTTTCTGTGCATCGGACCGCAGTTTTGTGCGAGACAACCCGGGACGGAGATCTGAGTCCCGAGAGGAAGTTCAGGAGAACGAGGCTTGAGGTAGCGAGCTCGAGGAATAGCGCTCCCGCACATCAGCGGGAGTACCGTCCGACGTATTCTCCCTGGGCGAGGACGTGATTCTGCATAGCGCGCTCGACATCTTTCTTGGTCGCACGGGAAGGAAGATTCAGTTTTGTATCGAGCGCATAGATCTTGAAAAAATAGCGGTGCACTTTACCCGGAGGCGGACAGGGCCCTCCGTAGCCGGTCTTTCCGAAATCGTTTTGGCCCTGACGAGTCCCATCCGGGAGCTGCTCCTTCTTCGGAACCGCCTGCGGCAGTGAGCGCAGCGTGGGCGGCAAGTCGAATGCAACCCAATGCACCCAGGTGCCCGCAGGCGCGTCGGGATCGTCGGCAATTAAAGCGAAACTCTCGGTACCGGAGGGCGGGGCGCTCCACTCCAAAGCGGGCGAAGCGTCCACGCCTTCGCAGGTAAATTGTTTCGGAATGGTTCCGCCCGACGCGAAATCTGGGCTCTTCACTTGCAAATTCATGGCTGTACCTCCGCCGGGGCCAACGAGAGCCTGACTGCTGCAAACAATACACAGAGTGACGAGAATTAAGAGTGGAACGGACCGCCGTAGCCGATTGTTGATCATATGTGCCCCGTCGCCGAAATAGCTTCCGTCAAGCGCCGCGTTCCCGGAGGAACGAGGCGACCTGACGGTGGTTACGCTCGGAAGCAAGCGCAATCGCGGACTTGCCGTCGTTCGCGGTGGCGCGCAAGTCAGCCCCGTGATCAAGAAGAAGCTTCACGATTTCGAGATGGCCGTTTGCAGCGGCCGTAAGCAACGGCGCGTAACCGGGGCCGTAACGGTAATTGGCGTCGAGGCCCGAAGCGAGCAGCCACTCGACGATCGGCGTATGCCCTGCGGCTACGGCTGCCGTGAGCGCGTTATAACCGGTCCCATTCCTGGCTGCGGCGTGAATATCCGCGCCCTGCTGAGCGAGGTAGCGCGCCGTATCGAGATGTCCAAAGAAGCACGCAAGGGCAAAGACGGGAAAGCCGTCGGGCGAAAACGATTTCGCGAGCGCAGAATTTTTCTCCACGAACTGCTTCACGCTATCAAGGTTGCCAGCCGCGGCCGCGGCGTGCAGTTCAAACCTCGCACCACGCGCAAGGAGAAGATCCCGGATCTCGTGGCGTCCGGTGTAAATCGACATGAGCAGGGCGGATGCGCCGGACTCGTTTTCCGACGATGAGAGAGACGGGTCGGCATCGAGCAGCGATTTCACCTGCGACACATCGCCGGAACGGATAGCGTCGAAGAAAGTTGCGGTATCGCTCACGATGGGGACCTCCGCAAACAAAAGCCGTTGAGGCGCTCGCGCGCCGCCACATCGATCCGGCGAGAGCCCGCCGGGCGGAGCAAGGTTAGCCCAAAAGGCGCGGCGCGGCGGGCGGGGAGCCGATGCACGGCCGCACAAAAACGCGAGCCATCAGGAAAAAATTTCAGCGCCGCGCGCGGTCTTTGCGAACTGCTTCATCAACGAGGGCATCGAGTTCGGAGCGTGTTAATGTCACTTCGTCGGTGGCGTTCTCGCCGCTGTCGGAAGTTTCCGGAAGTTCCGCGCCGCCCCCTGGAGGGGGCGTCACATTATAGCGGGCACGAGCCGCCATCAGCTTGGCAACCTCGCGCGTCGACAGTAATTGCGGCTCGCCTGCAAGCCGCGCGGCAAGTGTGATCTTTGCAAAATGTTCCACGGTTTCCAGGCGGAAAAACGCCGTAAGGAGATCTGGACCACAGGCCACGACGCCGTGGTTGGCGAGCAAAAGCGCATCGTAGTGCGGAACGTACGGTTCAAGCACAGCGCTAAGGTCAGGCGTGCCGGGCGTCGCATATCGCACCAGCGGAATTTTCCCAAGGCACACCACAACTTCAGGGAGAAGCGCCTGGTCGAGCCCCTGCCCGGCCGTTGCAAATCCCGTCGCCGTGGGCGGATGAGCGTGACAAACCGCCTGCACATCCGCTCTCATACGATAAAACAGAAGGTGCATGCCCGCTTCCGACGAAATCTTGCGCTCACCCTGAAGCTGGCGTCCTTCCATGTCCATGATGACGAGATCATCGGGAGACATCATGCCTTTATTCAGGCAGGTAGGAGTGGTCAGGATGCGGTCGCCGTCGAGGCGAACGGAAATGTTTCCTTCGCCCGCAACGATATGGCCGCGTTCGTACATCCAGCGGCCGACCATGCAGATGTCGCGGCGGTGCTGTTCTTCTGGGCGGGCTTTCAGATCCGGTGATGACTCCGAAGGCACGGTGTACCGGCTCCTTCCTGGGACCTCGCGCCGTCCCAATCTTTAAGCGGTCAACCAAACGCCAAAGCTCGCAGAAAGAGTACGCTTCGGCGCGCCGAAAGCCAAGAAAAAATCAAGCATAGATGCCCCGCAGCTTAAGAGCGGTGGCCACGCGGTCGATCGCCAGCATGTAGGCCGCGATCCGATTGTTGACGCGGTGTGTTTCCGCATAGCGCACGACCTCGTCGAAAGCACGTTCCATTACGTCCAGCAGCCGTTCATTCACTTCGCTCTCCCGCCAGAAAAACCCCTGGCGGTCCTGGACCCACTCGAAGTAGCTCACGGTGACGCCGCCCGCATTTCCGAGAATGTCGGGGACGGTAAAGATACCCTTGTTGTCAATAATGGCGTCGGCCTGCCAGGTGGTGGGCCCGTTTGCTCCTTCGCAAAGAATCTTGCATTGCACTTTGTGCGCGTTTTGCTCGGTGATCTGGTTTTCAATTGCGGCGGGAATTAAAACGTCGCACGGCTGGAAAAGCACGTCCCGCGCGCTCATTTTGATGCCGCCGCCCGGGAATTCCTGGAGGGGTTTCCGCTGCTTGTACACCCATTCAAGCACCTTCGGGACGTCGAAACCATTTTCGTTGTACAGCCCACCGCCAATATCGGCAAGCCCGATAATCCGGTAGCTCGCCCTCTGCATCAGCTCCGCGGCGAGCGAGCCGACGTTTCCAAACCCCTGGACGATCACGCGGGCTTCTTCCTTTCGCAGCCCGAGCTTCGTAATCGCTTTGTCGACGCAAATCATTACGCCCCGGCCAGTGGCTTCCCGGCGTCCGCGTGACCCACCCAGCTCAATCGGCTTGCCCGTCACTACAGCCGTGGTGGCCTGGCGGGCATGCATGGCATAGGTGTCCATCACCCAAGCCATGGTCTGTTCGTTGCTGCCAACGTCCGGCGCCGGCACGTCTCGCTCGGGCCCCAACCAATCCGAGAGTTCGGCGGTGTAGCGCCGCGTGAGACGTTCGAGCTCCCCGCGCGACATCTTGCGCGGATCGCAGATGATTCCCCCTTTGGCACCTCCAAATGGAATGTCCACGACCGCGCACTTCCAGGTCATCCAGGCCGAAAGGGCGCGGACTTCGTCAATCGTCACGTCTGGCGCAAAACGAATGCCTCCCTTACCGGGGCCGCGCACGGTGGAATGCAGTACGCGGTAGCCCGTAAAAACCTCAAGCTGGCCATTGTCCATGCCCACCGGAATGTAAAGAGTTATTTCCTTGTCTGGATATTTGAGGTAGCGGTAAACGCCCTGTTCGAGGCCTAGCTTGTTCGCGGCGACTTCAAAACGCGCTTCCGCGTTCTGATAGACATTCATTTCTTCCGGCGCGAGCGTATTGGGCATGCAAAACTCTCCTTCGCAGAGACAGCCCAGGGTGCGGCCGGCTGCGCGACATGGTTCGGCCTGAAGTAAGACGAGCAGGCCCGAAAAGAGGGGCCAAGAGGGACCGTAGGCGGCGGGTTACCCACCCGCCGGCCAGCCAATTGGCCGGGTTGTCAGTATAGTAAGGCGAATCTTGTAGAGCAAGTTTGGGGGACAGAAATCAAACGCGCTCGCGCAAAAAATTCGACACACGACGCGAGAACGACTGCGGCCCGTAGCCAGGGCAGAGGTAAACTATGCCTGAGGCTGGTACACAACCAGGTTCGAGCGGAATGGAAACGAAACTAAGCCTTTCGGTGGTGGTGCCCGTTTACAACGAACAGTACCTGGTGGAAGCCAGCCTGCATCGTCTCGCAATCCTTCTCGAATCAACCTGGCTGGAACGCGTTCGCGTCATTGTTGTGAATGACGCATCGACAGACCGTACGGCCGCCGCGTTGTTGCGATTTCAGGAAGCTTTACCGCAATCCGAACTCTCCCGCTTCGAATGGGTATTCCTGGAACACGAAACCAATGCTGGTAAGGGGGCAGCCATCCGCACCGCTCTCCCTCATGTCGATACCGACCTCGTCGTCATCCACGACGCGGACCTCGAATACCATCCGGATGATCTGCGGATGATGCTGCCGTTGTTTGTGACCGAGGAGGCTGAGGCGGTATTTGGGTCGCGATTTCTTTCGAGCGATTTCCGCAGGGTACTCTTTTTCCGCCACTCTTTGGGCAATAAACTGCTCACGCTCCTGACCAATTTGGTTACCGATCTGAATCTATCGGACATGGAAACGTGCTACAAGATGGTGCGCTCCGACTTGATGAAGAGTATTCCGTGGGAGAGCGACCGCTTTGGAATCGAGCCGGAAATCACCATAAAACTGGCCAAGCGGCAGGCCCGCATTTTCGAGATCCCTATCCGATATTCGGGCCGTACCTACTCCGAGGGAAAGAAAATCACATGGAAGGATGGAATTAGAGCCCTCGGGGCCCTACTGAAGTTTGGAATCTCAGACAAGATTTACATTGAGGACGAGCACGGTAGCCAGATCCTCGCCCGTTTGAACCGTGCGCCGCGCTTCACCAAATGGATGGCCGACACCATCCGGCCATTCCTGGGAGACCGGGTACTCGAAATCGGCGCGGGCATCGGAAACCTCACGGCCAATCTCGTCCCGCGAACCACGTACTGCGTAAGCGACATCAATCCCCATTACCTCGGGCGGCTCAAGACGCTGACCGCGACCAGGCCGTACCTTTACGTGCACTGCACGGACGCAAGCGACGAAGAAACCTATCCCAAAGAGCAATTTGATACCGTCATCTGCCTGAACGTCGTCGAGCATCTCGAAAATGATGTGCAGGCGCTGCGGAACATTCGAAAAGCCCTGACGAAAGATGGTAGAGCGATCGTGCTGGTACCGAATGGTCCCGGGCTTTATGGATCCCTGGACCGCGTCCTGGGCCACTACCGAAGATACACACAGGAACAACTGGTGCACACCTGCGAGCGGGCAGGCTTGCGCGTGGATCAAATCTTGAAGTTCAACCGCGTCGGATCACCAGGATGGTGGGTCAACGGGCGCCTGCTCAAGAAGGAAAGCTTCGGCTTCTGGCAGATCAAGCTATTGAACTTTCTCGTACCGTTCATCAAGCCCATCGACCCCTTTCTTCCGTTCCCGCACCTCTCCTGGATTGTTGTCCTGCAGCCCGATCCCCAACTTGAGGGAGAACCGGTCGCGGAGGCAGTTCTCGGGCAGGGCGTGGTTTCCACGCAAGGCCACTACCGACACGGCGAATAGACTGCGCTCCGTTTTGGCGACCGCCGGCAAGGCTGATGCGCGATTTTGCTTGACAAACTACTGCATCCGGAATTGCACGATCACCGTCAGATGCGAAGCAGTCGGCTTGCCGTCCAGCATCGCCGGCTCGTAGTGCCATTGCTTTACGGCTTCTAATGCGGCCCGATGGAGTATGGCCGGACCCGATAGCACCTTCACCGAGCTGACGCTGCCATCGGTGGCGACAACTGCGTCGATGCTCACATTGCCCGCGATACGCTGCGTCCGCGCCACCGGTGGATAGACCGGTGGAACTGACTTGACCAGACGTGCCTGCTTCACGTCCCCGCCCACTGGAAGAGGCGCTGCCGGCTCCTTCGCGTTACCAGCCGACAACGACGAGAGCGATTCGGCTCCGGGGGTCGGCACGCCCGCACCCAGCGAAGCATCGGCTTCCCCGGGTTGCTGTGAATTCCCCGCATGACTGACAACCGGCGTCGAAAGGCGCACCTGACCGAGACCGGGCTTTTTTGGTTGCTCCGCGGGAGCCTCATTGCGCGCCACGGGAGCGCTGTTTTTCGGCGTGGCTGCCGGTGCGGGTGAGAGCGCGCTACCGGCGCTGTTTTTCGGCATGGCTGCCGGTGCGGGTGAGAGCGCGCTACCGGCGCTGTTTTTCGCAGGCGTCGCGGAAATGGGCGAGAGCACAGGTGAAGATGAACTCAGTCCCGCGGGAAGCGCCGCAGACTCAGGCTTGGCTGCCGGAAGACTGTCGACGGCAGCCACTGTCTGGCTCGAGACAGGCGCTTCGACACTCTTCCTTGCCGTAGGAACGCTCGAATTTCCCCCATGCGTCTGACGCATGTACCACACGCCACCACCGGCCACAAGCAGTGCTGCGGCCGCCAGACCAAGGAACAATCCTTTCTTCGTACTGCCGGCACTGGAGGCTTCCGGCACGGATTCGAACGATTCGTCCAGCATCGTTCCGCCGAAGGGCGCATTTTCTGACTCGGCCTCAGGTTCCACATAGGGAGCATTCCATGCACCCGACTCGGCGGGCGAAGCGGATATCGCCGCAGTATTTGCCGGAGCTGTTGTAGAAGACGCGCCAGGAGCCAGCGCAGGTGGGGCAATGTGCGACAGTGGCGCTAGCCAACCCGGGATCCTGGATTGTTCCGATGCGGCAGGGGTAGGCGTAGGGGTCGACGTAGGTAAAGATTCCGCGTTGCGAGATAGCGGGGCGAGCCAATCTGGAACTTTGACTTCTTCGACTTGATCGATGTCGTAGGACCTGGACTTCGGCGTCGATGGAACTGGCTTCGGTAGGGGCTTGGCTGCGGGCTTTGCGTCCTCTGCTTTGAACTCGGAGACTTTTTGAGCGGAGTCAGCCTGGGTGAAGCCGACGCTACCCGTGGCAGGAGACTTGCCATGCGAGGCCGGCGCAGTGACGGTTGCAGAAGTTGGCGGTGTGGCGGTCGATTCGGTAAAGAGCATAGAACCAAGCTGCACCTGAAGACGCGTCGCCTGCTGCTTGAGTTCCTCCATGGAAGGCTGAGAAGAAGCCGGAACCGGCGGAGGCGCCGGGCTGGGCGTGGTCGTCTGAGCCGACGTCCCCACCGGAGGCACCGCAAAAATTGCAGCGATCTCTTTCGAATAATCATGAATCTCAGGAATTCCACGGCCTTGCTTCCCTTCGGGCGGAGCTGGCGGCGCCACCGGTGGAAGAGGTGCCGGCGGCGGTGCGAACGAAACCGGTGCGGGGGATGGCGGAGTTGCGGCCACGGTGGGCTTGAGCGTCTCCGTTTTGGAAACCGGCGGCGGGGGCGGCACCGTCGCAGGCTGAGGCGGCTGGGAAGCGGAGAGCGCGGTTGCAATGGGCTTCGAGGTAACAGGCGCGGCAGGAGGCACAGCCTTGGGTGTCGAAGGAAGAACAGAAGCAGCCGGCGTAGCCGGTGCCGCAGGGAACCGCATTCCCCAAAAACCCACCGCAGGCTCGGTAAACTGCAATTCCACGTAGCCGGCACCGGGACCACCGCCCGGTTTGGACTTGACCACCTGGCAGACCACTTCCTTCTTCGATTTTTCGTTGGTGAGAAAAACGAGTTGGCCCGCCGCAACAGGAGTCGCGATGCGAATCACCGCGCCCTGATTGAAAATCAAAACCGTTTTGGTGGATTCAGAAAAAGGCTCCCGCTTGTCTGATCCTTCTACCGTTCGGGCTCCGTTTACAGTGACAGGAATCTCCAGGGCAACCGGTTGTGTGCGCGTGGAACCATCAGCCGGTTTGGGCGCGCTTGGTGCGGGGGCCGTTGAGGAGGGCGATTCCGCCGGGTTTTCGGCGTCTTTCGTGATTGGAGCCATGGCGTACCCCGGAAATGAGATTGAGAGAAAACCCCGCGCAAACAGGGTTTTCCTGTTGTACCTCTTATATGGTGGCGGCGCCGGATACCAGCAGCTATAGTACTCACGTACTACAACGGAAACAGGGCCGGCCGCATGCGCCTCCCAAGGCATGGGCTGTTTTGTCTCTACGCCGCGCAGCAGCCAGACGACTGCGCAGGGGCGGCTGAGGCTGAAGCTACTTCGCGTGCTCGAGAGGGGGCTCAAAGCGGGCGTCGATCGCCACCTGATAACCTGTGACGAGCTTGTTCGTTTCGTTGGCCATCCCAATCACCTGCTGCAGTTCCTTGAACATCGCGGGCGTCATGCCCTTGCTGAACGCCGAGGCGGTGTGGGAAGCGATGCAGTAGTGGCAATTGTTGGTGACGCTGACGGCGATGTAGAGCAGTTCCTTGGTCAGCGCGTCGAGCGCGCCCGGAGCCATGACAGCCTTCAAATCTTCCCAGGTGCGTTTGAGAAGAGCGGGGTCGTGCGCGATAGCTTTCCAGAAATTGTTGATGTAGTCCGTTTTACGAGTCGTCATGATGTCGTCATAGACGGCTTTGACCTGCGGGCTGGCGTCGTTGTATTCGATAAGCCCAAAAGTCGACATGAAGATTCTCCGTGCCGCAGAATTGAGTGCGAAAGAAATGTTAGCCGGAAGCGTAGCCGCGCGCCAACACCGAGCGGCGGCAAGAGTCGATCTGGGACGCCAGGCTTTGCCGCAGTGCGCTATTGAATCGATATAATGTTGCCGCTTTACAGGAGGAGGCCATGCAATTCCCCGCCCCGATGTGGATGCGTTTTTTTGCGTTGCAGATGCTGGTTTTATCGCTGGCGCTGTTCGCCGGAGCGACGCACGCCCAGACCATGCACGTCGATGTAACGCCATCGCATGCCATCGAGTTCGATCCCGACAAGGCGATGGGAACATCGATGGACATTCTCCAGGCGAGGGAATTTGATGCCGTTTATAGCGAGGCAATCGTGAAAGCGGGGCTTGCTGCCGGCTGGGGACCGATCACGTACCGGCAGAACACGGAACTCACCTATTCCGCCTGGCACTGGAATCCCAACGGGACCTGGAGCGACGAGAAAAACAAGAGCGGGTACTTCGTAGGCAGCGCAGAGCCGAAGGAGTTCTTGGGGAAATCCTTCGGGTATCACATCGCGCATCGCGGCACGACTCGGAGCGATGCGGGCCAGAACGAATTTTCGCGCCTGACCGATGGCGACGAAAACAGCTACTGGAAGAGCAATCCCTACCTCGCGGAAAAGTTCACCGGAGCGCCAGACTCGACACACCCCCAATGGGTGGTCATTGAATTCGGCCTGCCCCAGGAGATCGATGCCATTCAGATCGCCTGGGCGAATCCGTATGCCAGGAGATACGTGGTCGAATACTGGACCGGAAAAGAAGACGCCCTGAACAAGCAGACCTCCGGCGACTGGGTGAAATTTCCGCAAGGCGAGGTCAGCGCCGGAGCAGGAGGTAGCAAAGTGCAGCGGCTGGCCGACCATCCCATTGCCACCCGCTTCCTGCGCATCTGGATGACGGAATCCTCAAACACCTGCGACACGCACGGCAGCGACGACCCCCGCAATTGCGTGGGCTATGCGATTTTCGAAATCTCGGCGGGAAACTTCAATTCGCTCGGACAGTTCGTGGACCTGGTCAAGCACACACCGGGACAAGCGCAAACGGCGACACAGGCTTCCTCGGTCGACTCCTGGCACACGGCCGAGGATATCATCTCGAACCGCATTCAAACCGGCTTCGACCTGTTTTTCACCAGCGGCTACACCAATCATCTGCCCGCGATGATTCCGGTCGCGATGATCTGCGCGACACCGGAAGACAGCGCGGCCGAAGTCGCCTACATCGAGAAACGTGGTTATCCGGTCTCCTACGTGGAGATGGGCGAAGAGCCGGACGGGGCCTACATGGTCCCGGAAGATTACGCGGAACTCTACTTGCAATGGGCAACCGTGCTGCACAAGGTCGATCCCAAACTGAAGCTCGGCGGCCCGATTTTCACGGGCGTGAACGAGGACATCAAGGTCTGGCCCGATGCGCAGGGCCGTACCTCATGGCTCGGGCGCTTTATCGATTACTTGAAAGCTCACGGAAGAATGGCCGACCTGGCGTTTGTGTCGTTCGAGCATTACCCCTTGGAACCATGCCTGATCGACTGGTCCGACCTCTACCGCGAGCCGCAGCTGGTGGAAGGAATCCTGAAAATCTGGCGGGAAGACGGAGTACCGGCCGATGTGCCCTTGATGAATACGGAAAGCAATGTGTCCTGGTCGCTGACCGATCCGATGCAGGACCTGTTCGCGGGGTTGTGGCTGGCGGATAGCGTGGGGGCATTCCTGACCCACGGCGGGCCCGGCGCGGTGTACTACCACTCGCCGATTCAGCCGGAGGCGCTGCGTTCCGGATGCCATGCGTGGAGCACCTATGGAAATTTTGTGGCCAATGAGAAACTCGAAATCCGGCAGTATACGGCACAATATTTCGCGAGCCAGCTTTTGAATCTCGATTGGGTGAAGCACGGCGGAGGAATGCACCAGCTTTTTCCGGCCGCTGGAGACCTGGAGGACGAAGTCGGCAACAACCTGATTAGCGCATATGCCGTGAAACGCCCGGACGGAGAATGGTCGCTGCTGATCATTAATAAGGATCCGAGCAACGCCCACGAAGTGAGGATTGCGTTTGAAAACGGCGGCAAAGAAACGGCCGCCCAGCTTGCCGGGACGGTGAAAGTGGTGACCTTCGGCGCCGCGGAGTACCTGTGGCATCCCTCGGGACAGGGAAGCTTTGCCGATCCCGACGGCCCGCCGAAAAAAAGCACGATGGAGTGGAAGAGTGGGCAAACAGCGCTGCTTCCGAAAGCATCCATCACAGTGCTGACCGGCAAAGCGGCCGGGGGCATATAACGGGGCACCAGTCGACTTGCAGCTTTGGTGACTCTCACTTGCGTGATGCATGCAACCAGAGAAAGTTCAGATAGGCTGTATTTACCTGGGGCTGTCTTCGAAGACTAATTTACGAACCGGTTTCGTTGACCGGACGAAAGAATCTGACTCCGTGATCCCTCGCTCCACACGTCCAAGAGCTCGCTGGTCCCATCTGTTCCGAATTTTATGCGATGCCTTCATTTTGCTCCTCTTGGGATGCGCCTTCGCCGGCGCCGCTCGACCGCAAGAGCGTGCCACCATACGCGGAACGGTAGTGGACTCAACGGGTGCGCCGATCCAAGGCGCGGCGATTGAGTATCGCTCAGATGCAGGAGTCCAGCTTGCCGTCACGGACGCGCGAGGCGCTTTTGCCGTCGAGGAAGCGCCCACGGGCGGAACGCTGGCTGTGAGTTTTCCGGGTTTCGCAACCCTGACGCGTGAAATCAAGGTCCATGCGGCCGCTGCAGGCGTTCAGATCGTGCTCATTCCGTCTGCGAACCTGGAGCGCATCGAGGTCAATGCAACCACCGAAGACCTGATTCCTTCGACCCCCACGAGCCAGTATCAGATTTCCGCGCAAGCGATCGACAATTCCGGAAGCCTCGTCGTGGACGACGTTCTTCGCCAAGTCCCAGGCTTCAGCACCTATCGCAGGTCGAGCAGCCTTTTCGCCAATCCGACCTCGCAAGGGGTATCGTTGCGGGGAGTCGGCGCCAGTGCAACCAGCCGCTCGACCGTGCTGCTCGATGGCATACCTCTGAACGATCCTTTCGGCGGTTGGGTTTACTGGGCACGCGTCCCGCGAGCAGCAATCGAGTCTATGGAAGTCGTGAATGGCGGCGCCTCGGACCTGTATGGTGGTGGGGCCTTGGGTGGCGTCGTGAACCTGGAGACCCGGCCCGCCAAGGAGAGCTATGCGACTGGAGAACTTCTCTACGGCAGCATGGACACGCCGGATGTTTCGTTCGCCGCCGGCACGCCGATCGGAAACTGGTCGATCAATGCCTCGGGTCAGGCTTACCAGACCGACGGTTACATCGCCGTGCCTCCTGATCAGCGGGGCTCCGTCGATACACCCGTTGCTTCCGGTATTTTGGCTGGCCTCCTGGAAGCGTCGCGAAACCTCGGCGAGCGCGGAAGCATTTTTGTGAGAGGCGGCGGCTTCGGCGACAGCGGCAAGAACGGAACTCCTCTGCAGAATAACGACACGACGATCGCGGAACTGGATGTCGGCGCCGATTGGAGCTCCACACAGGCGGGAACGTTCTCCGGACGCCTCTACGGGGTGCGCGAACTTTACCATCAGACGTTTTCTTCAATCGCGCTTAACCGCGATTCCGAGGCTTTGACCGATGTGCAGCGCAATCCTTCGCAGCAAATTGGATTTGTGGGCACCTGGTCGCGCTTGTTTGCGGAAAAGCACAAAGTGTCGGCGGGATTCGAAGCGCTGAACGTGCGTGGGCACAGCCAGGATTTGAACTACCGTGCCGGCTCGCCTTCGGTGCTTGTGGATGCGGGCGGCCGCCAGACCACCTTCGGCTTTTTCGCGCAGGATGCATTTTTTTTTGCGCCCGGATGGTTGCTCACCTTCGGCGGGCGCGTCGACACCTGGAGCAACAACAACGGCTACCAGAATCGCACTCCTCAGCCGTCCGGCACTACCACGCCAACCACATTCCCCGATCGCACGGAGTCTGCGTTCAGCCCGCGCGTATCTCTGTTGAAAAGTTTTCATAGCGGGCTGGCTTTGAGCGCTTCGGTGTACCGCGGTTTCCGGGCCCCAACGCTTAATGAACTTTACCGGAATTTTCGCGTCGGCAACGTGCTGACCATGGCGAATCCGGCTCTGACCGCCGAGCATCTGACCGGCGGCGAAGCGGGCGCGAGCCTGCCCACTTGGGGAAATCGGCTCACGCTGCGTGGGAATTTCTTTTGGAGCAACATTGCGGAACCTGTGGCGAACGTGACGCTGACTACCACTCCGGCACTGATCACGAGGCAAAAAGAGAACTTGGGACTCACACAGGCGCGCGGGTTTGAGCTTGCTGGCGAAATGCATCTTACGCCGCGTTTGCAGATCTCCGCAGCCTATCTATTTGTGAACAGCACTGTACTCAGTTTCGCGGCGAATCCCTCGCTCCAGGGATTGTTTCTGCCGCAGGTTGCGCAGAATCAATTCGGCGTCCAGGCGAGTTACGCCGGAAGGACTTGGACGCTGGCCGCTCAGGCGCGGTTCTTGGGAAATCAGTATGACGACGACCAGAACCGGCTGCCCCTCGGCCGCGCATTTTCCCTCGACGCGCAAGTCTCGCGCCAGCTCAAATGGCACACTGCCCTCTTCTTTGCCGTACAGAACCTGACGAACGACCGTTTCAATGTGTCGGCGACTCCGGTCCTGACCGAGGGACCTCCTATTTTCGTGAGGGGAGGACTACGGTTCGAGTGGCACTGAGCTAACGGCGTTTTCTCCGAAGCAAAAACTTTTCCACGAGCAATCTTGCCAGGCGTTCCGAATCATGCCGGATCACGCTATGTTCCTCGAGCAGGTCGCCCGTCACTAGCTTCACCTTCAATTTGGCGACTCGATCGGCATCGATCGCGACTGGAGCGGCGCCTTGCGCGCGATAGCGCTCGGCGACTTCCGGAGAAACTTGTCGCATGTTGGCCACCACAGAATCGATCACGCGGCTCCTCACGTGATCCTGAATAGCGCGTATGTGCTCGCTGAGCGCGTACTGCGTGGTTTCACCGGGCTGGGTCATAAGATTCGCAATATAAACTCGCGGCGCACGAGTCCGCGCGATGCTCTCGGCGATTTCCGGAATCAAAAGATTGGGAATCACGCTGGTATAGAGAGAGCCCGGTCCCATGATGATCAAATCGGCCTGCTCGATCGCCTCGATGGCCGCCGAAAGCGGGCGAACACGCCGCGGCACCAGTTCCAGCTTGCGAATGGGAACGGTGCTGCGTGAAATATTTGTTTCCCCTTGAACCCGCCGGCCGTTCGCAAGCTTTGCAACCAAATGCACATTCGAAACGGTGGAAGGAAAAATGCGCCCGCGAATCGCCAGCACTTTGCTCGAAACGCGCACCGCTTCCGCGAAATCACCGGTGACGTGAGTAAGGGCCGCCAGAAAAAGGTTGCCGAAGTTGTGCCCGCGCAATCCGCGCCCGGCCTGAAAGCGGTACTGGAAAAGCCGGCTTAGGAGCGCTTCGTCTTTCGATAGCGCCACCATGCAGTTTCGAATGTCACCCGGGGGCAAGATCCGATTTTCGCGGCGAAGTCGGCCCGAACTGCCTCCGTCGTCGGTCACTGTCACGATCGCGGCGATGTCCGCAATCGGGCGCTCCGCAGTGGGCTGCCGGTCGGTGCGCCGCACAACGTGCAGTTTCAATCCACGCAACAGCGCCGAAAGCCCCGTGCCGCCGCCGAGAGCGACCACCTGCAGGCCCCGCGGGGGTTTGCGGTTTTTTCCGACCGATTTTTTCACGCTAGGCTCTACCAAAGACTGCTCGGGGATGCCGAGGTGGAAGCATCGTCCCTTTCCTACACTCGCAAAGCACGGACCGGCACGAGGTCGCTAGCAAGAATTCCGCCAGGCTGCGACAGGGCGTGGGATGAATCCGAAGGAATCGGAGACCCGTTAGCCCGAGTATCCTTCTTTTTCAGGATACAGCAATTCGGTAAAGCGCGGGTCTTCCTGAAGAAACGCGAAATCCTCGTCGTTACGGGCGTGGTAGCGGTTCGCCGGGCGCAGCTCAATGGCGATTTTCAGGTTTGCCATGGCCGCGTCTGCTTCCCCCGTAAGGCAGTCGAGCGCCGCAAGCGCATAGTGAACATGGTCGGCTTTGGGAGCGAGCTTGCGGGATTTCTCCAAACTCTCGCGCGCCTCGTCCCAGCGGCCAAGATTCATCATCGCCACGCCACGTTGATAGTGCTCTTCGGGTGACTTGGGATTCTGGTCGTGCGAAGGCTTCATGCGTTGCTCAGTAATCCGCAAATGCGTACGCGCGCGGTCGGCAAGCTCCTTGCTCGGCCCCGCCATCACCTTCTCGAGCTCTGCCTTGGCCCGTTGAAACTTTTGTTGGTGAAACAGGGACATGGCCTCTTCGTAGGTTCTCAACTGCGCCTGAACCATGGGATCGACCAGTTCCACTCCTCCGCGCTGAGGCGTCCGTGGAGGTAAAGCATTCTTTTTCTTAGGCTTAGACTTCATCATTGCAGCGCCCTTGGCCCGGCCATGCGAATTTTTCTGCGGTTTCGCCATGGCGCGAATGTAACAAAGGGAAAGCCTCGCGTCAACTTACCCAAATGCGCTGTGGAAAGTGCTGAGTTGAATAGCCTTTACCGTCCGGCGCCATGTGCGAAAATATGTTGCCGCAAAATCGCTGTTCTCCGCGACACTAGAACCAGAATCTTTGATGTGGAATTAGGGGCGGGGAGACTGGCCCGCGCCTTGTGCGTGTGTTATAAGTCTAAGACTGGACGACGGTTGACGACTCGTGCCTTTCATCAACTTTCCTGCGCGCGAAATTAATTGCAAGCTGGTCTACTACGGTCCGGGTCTCGGCGGAAAGACCGCGAACCTTCAGTGGATTTATGACCACACCGGCCAAAATCAAAAGGGCAAGATGGTGTCACTCGCAACCGAGACCGACCGCACGCTTTTCTTCGATTTTCTGCCGCTGGACCTTGGGACAGTGCGCGGTTTCAAGACGCGCTTTCATCTATATACCGTGCCCGGACAGGTGTTCTATGAGGCCAGCCGGAAGCTGATCCTCAAAGGCGCCGATGGCGTGGTGTTTGTGGCCGATTCCCAGGAAGAACGCCTCGACGCTAACTTTGAAACCCTTGAAAACCTGCAGGAACACCTCAAAGAGCACAGCCTGAACTTTTCCACCATCCCCTATGTGCTGCAGTTGAACAAGCGCGACCTGCCAAACGTAATGACCGTGGACAATCTCACCAAGCAACTGCAGAAAAAAGGCGAACCGATTATCGAAGCTGTCGCCATTCAGGGGCAAGGCGTGTTCGAAACCCTAAAAGAACTCGCCAAAATGGTCCTCGCCGAACTGAAAAAGGGCGGCTAGTCCCCTCAGTTGTGAAAATTCATCTCAACGGGAAAAACAGCCGGAACAAGCTTGCCTCCGAGTTCGACCGGCTTGCACTTCCATTTCTCCAGCGTATCGAGTGTCGTTTCATTAAGGCCGTAGGGAGCCCCTTTTATAATACGCAGCGGCGCTATTTGACATGCGGACATTGCAACTCGTGGCGTTCGCGGCGTTTCCTTTGCTAGCCCTCGCTCAACAATGTCCGCTGTTTGTTAGAAGCCCGCGGAGGCTGCGGCTATCGACTCAAACGTAGGTATCGCCTCGACAAGACGCGTTACCGTGAGCGCATCGCGGACACGTCCCTGCCCGCAGACCAGATGCAGTCCTCCGCCCTGCCGGGCCAGCGAGATCGACAGCTTCACAAGCGCCGAGATGCCCGAACTGTCGATCTGCGGTATGTCGTTTAGATTCACGATCATCTTCCGCGCCCCCTGCTGGATCAGCTTCTGGGTAAACTCGTTCAGGTGCTCGCTCGGCTCCCCGATCGTCAGCCGCCCATTCACATTTATATGATGGACGCCGCCGACTTCGTGCGCAGATACTTCCAATGGTGGATGCAGCGTCATCGAATTCCCCTCAGTCGGCCTTCCAGAATCGTAGGACAAACCCCGGGCAGTACAAGAACTGGCGGGCCTATGCATTATACGATGAAGATTATGCAGAACAAGTCATCGGCGGCCCGGGCGCAGCCTAACTGGAAAGTCACCCCTGAACAAGCCCGCGCAATCCAGGAAGAGCTTCGTGCGCAATGGGAGGGCCAAGACCGTCTCGGCAAGATTCGCACGGTTGCGGGCCTCGACGCCTCGTTTGTTCTGACCGGATCTCAAGCTCTCTCAAAACAAAGCAACCGTTGGCTGCGTCTGCGCGAGGCCAACCGCGCAATTGGCTGCGTTGTTCTCTACCGTTTTCCGGAAATGAAAGAAATCGCGCGCGTGAGCGCTGTCGTCCGTCTTCAATTCCCTTACATCCCCGGGCTGCTCAGCTTTCGCGAAATCCCGGCGCTTCTGGCTGCGTTGCGAAAAATAAAGGATACGCCGGACCTGCTGTTCTGTGATGCCCACGGCTACGCACACCCCCGCCGGTTTGGGCTCGCAAGCCATCTAGGAGTCTTGCTCGACCGTCCAACAATTGGTTGCGCAAAGAGCCTCCTCATCGGAACGCATGGGGCGGTGGGCGCAAACGCGGGCAGTTGGACGGAGCTGGTGGACGAGAAGAGGGGCGGCGAGCGCATCGGTGCCGTCTTGCGAACCCGCGACTACGTCCGCCCTATTTACGTCTCTCAAGGCCACCACATCAGCCTCGAAACTGCGATGCGGTTGACGCTGGCCGTAACCGACGGCTATCGCATCCCCAGGCCCACCCGCGACGCCGACCACTTCGCCAGCGAGACCAAAAGAAAGCTCTTACGCGCCGAGCTATCCGAAAAATGAATCCAGGCCAGCAAAATTTCAGGCTGCGGCCCGCTGCAGCGCTGCGTATAATCCTCCCTACACTGTTCCAAGTTCCCAACATCCGATCGCACCGGAGAATTACATGAAGCGCATGGGTTTCCTTTGTTGCTGTTTACTGGCCATGGGGCTGCTTGGCGTTGCTTTCTTATGCGCTCAACAGCCCTCTCCTTCCCCTTCCTCCCCCGCCGCTGCGGCCAGCGCCTCCTCCCCGGAAGTACCCCAGGCCGTCACAGACAAGCTCAAGGAATTGGATCAAAAAGTCGCCGCGGCGCAATCCTCCGCGGACAACGCCTGGATGCTTGTCAGCGCAGCGCTGGTCCTGCTGATGACCGGTCCCGGGCTGGCGCTGTTTTATGGCGGGCTCGTGCGGCAGAAAAACGTGCTGGCCATCATGATGCAAAGCTTCGCACTCATGGCGTTGATCACGGTTCTGTGGGCCCTCGTGGGTTATAGCTTGTGTTTTGGAACCGGCCAGTTCATCGGCAATTTTGACCTGGCTTTCCTGCGCGGAGTGGGCGCGGCTCCAAATCCCGATTACGCCGCGACCATTCCGCAATCCACGTTCATGGTGTACCAGTTAATGTTCGCGGTCATCACCCCGGCTCTCATCACCGGCGCAACTGCCGAGCGCATGAAGTTCTCCGGCACCGTGCTGTTCATGACCTTGTGGTTCTTCATCGTCTACGCGCCGATGGCACACATGGTGTGGGGTAAGGGCGGCTTCCTGAATGCCTCGCTCGGCGGCAAATTCCCAACGCTCGACTTTGCTGGTGGCACCGTCGTGCATATCACTTCCGGCGTGTCGGCGCTGGTTTGCGCCCTGTACCTGGGCAAGCGCGTCGGCTATCCGAAGCAGCCAATGCCCCCGCACAGCCTGGTGCTGAGTTTCACGGGAGCTTGTCTGCTCTGGGTCGGATGGTTCGGGTTCAACGCCGGAAGCGCGCTTGCTTCGAACAGTCTGGCGTCGAGCGCGTTTGTAGCCACTCACTTTGGCGCCGCCGCGGCAGCAATCGGCTGGAGCCTCGCGGAATGGATCAAAAACGGCAGGCCAAGTGCCTTGGGCGCAATTTCCGGGGCCGTCGCCGGTCTCGTCGCCATTACTCCCGCCGCGGGATTCGTCGGTCCGCGGTCCGCCCTCGCCATCGGGTTCATTGCCGGCATTTTCTGCTACTGGATGGTGACCAAGTTTAAGTCCATGTTCGGCTATGATGACGCACTCGATGCTTTCGGCGTTCACGGCGCCGGCGGCACCATTGGAGCGATCCTCACGGGCGTGTGTGCGAGCGTTGTCATCAATCCCATCTTCGGCGATGGGAAACCCGTGGGCGGCTCGGACGGCCACTGGGGTCAGGTCGGAAATCAGGTTGTCGGGGTCCTGTTCGCGTGGGTCTTTGCCTTGGTCGGTACGATCGTCATCCTGAAGATTGTGGACCTCGTGACCGGACTGCGCGTCGCCGAAGAACACGAGATCGAAGGGTTGGACATCACGCTGCACGGTGAAGAAGGCTATAACCTGGAATCTTGAGAGCGAGACACTTTGCCATCCATCACAGCAGCCGGGAGCAAAGATTCCTATGATGAAAATTGAAGCGATCATTCAGCCGTCGCGGTTCGAATCTGTGAAGGAAGCTCTGGCGGAAATCGGGATTGAGGGCATGACGGTAATTGAAGTGCGCGGCCACGGCCGCCAGAAAGGACACACCGAGGTGTATCGTGGTCGCGAATACACGGTGGATCTGATACCCAAGGTAAAGCTGG
>Ga0306922_10001408_pt1 | contig 21433 bp, 20 predicted proteins | sample sta12Cox44000082_FD_203758 | JGI IMG/M metagenome (GOLD analysis project Ga0306922, IMG submission 203758) | Lab enrichment of tropical soil microbial communities from Luquillo Experimental Forest, Puerto Rico - statoxic.12C.oxic.44.000.082 (v2)... | ecosystem: Environmental > Terrestrial >... | reverse complement strand
TCTTGGCGCGTGAGCCGGGATCGCGCGCCACCGCCTTGATCTCGACGATGCCGTCATAGATTTCCGGCACTTCCTGCGCGAACAGCTTCGCCATGAATTGCGGGTGGGTCCGGGAGAGGAAAATCTGCGGCCCACGGGTCTCCCGGCGCACGTCGAAAATGTAGGCGCGGACGCGGTCGCCGTTGCGGAACACCTCGCGCGGCAACATCTCGTCGCGCCGTATAATGGCCTCGCCGCGGCCGAGATCGACGATGACGCTGCCGTATTCGACCCGCTTGACGATACCGTTGACGATGTCGCCGATGCGATCCTTGAACTCCTGATATTGCCGATCGCGCTCGGCTTCGCGCACCTTCTGCACGATCACCTGCTTGGCGGATTGCGCGGCGATGCGGCCATATTCGAGCGGCGGCAGCGTGTCGGCGATGGTGTCGCCGATCTGCGCGCCCGGATTGGCCCTGCGGGCGTCCTCCAGCGAAATCTGGTTGGCCGAATTTTCGACCTGGTCGACAACCAGCATGTGACGCGACAGGCGAAGCTCGCCTTTCTTGGCGTCGATCTCGGCATGGACGTCGGTCTCGCTGCCGTAACGGGCGCGCGCCGCCTTGGCGATGGCATCCTCCATCGCGGAAATTACGATCGATCGATCGATCGATTTTTCGCGCGCGACCGCATCGGCGATCTGCAGCAGCTCGAGTTTGTTGGCACTGACAGCCATGGCTCAATCTCCTCTTACAGGATCGGTTTCGCCCCTGCGCGCCCTCTCGGCGGCGAGGCGGTGTTGCTTGGTGTTTTTCGGCACGGGCTTGCTTGGCGGCTTCGCGCGGCGCACGCCTGCCATCGCATGCGGGGCAGGCGGCGGCTCCAAACCGAGGTTACGTTTGAGCTCGCGCTCGGCGGCTTTGCCCCGCCGCATCGATTCAGCGATCAGCTCGTCGGTGAGAACGAGCCTGGCCTCAGAGATGTCGTCCATCGCCAGCAGCACGTCGGCCTCCTCGCCCTCGGCGGCGTCATCGCGGCGCAACCGCACGGCGTCTGTTTCGACGCCCTCGATGATGCCACGGAACCGCTTGCGGCCCTGATGGGCGACCGCCAACTCGATTTTCGCGAGATGGCCACGATGGCGCTCAAAATCGGAGCGGCGCACCAGCGGCCGGTCGATGCCCGGCGAGGAAATTTCCAGCCGATAAGCGCGGTCGATGGGATCGGCGATATCAAGCACCGGCGATAGCGCTCGCGAAATCGCCTCGCAATCCTCGATCAGCAACGATCCGTCCGGTCGCTCGGCCATGATCTGGACCGTGCATCCGGCCTCTCCCGAAATCCGGACGCGGACCAGACGGTAGCCCAGCTGCTGCAAGACGGGGCTTGCGATCGCCGACACCCGTGCCGCCATGCCCGGTTCCAGAACCAGGCGCGGTTCGGCCAGCAGTTCGGCGTCCAAAAGACCCGTCGGCTCGATCATATCCAGCGTCAAATCCGTTCGTTCGGTTCCAGTTTCCTGTTTGACCCGACCTTCTTTCGCCGCTGTGCGGCGGGCGGCCCAAGGTAATAAAAAAGAGCGGGTCCGGAGGGGCCCACTCTCAATACGCGATCGTATGAGACATTAAGTTGCGTTGATATAGCCCTTTTCCGGCTGCGCGACAAGGCCGCTCGGGCCGTTTTCAACCTAGTGGTCCGATTCTAACAATTGCGGCGGGCGGGCAGCGAACGTCAAATCCGCTCCACTAGTCGGGGCCGATTTTCCGACCTAACCCTTCCTTCACCAAGCCTGCCTAGGTTCCCTGCAAAACCTGCCCCTCCGCGGGCCGGGCGCAGGTCGAGTTGTTGGCCGATTCGGGCATTGGGCCAGTGTCCCGGTTCCGACATCACCACACTAGCGGATCGCCGCGTTCTGAGCAGGTTTGATGACAGCCGCCACGTCGCAGATCCCCGGGCTCGAAGCAATCATCAGGAGCGGCGACCCAAAACGCCGTGAGGAAGCGGCGCACCGTATCGCCGCCCTGTTCTTCCAGGGCGCCGCGACGCTGCGGCCAAGGCACGTCGATTTCCTCGACGAGCTTCTGATCGACCTCATTCCGCACGTCGAATTAGTGGCGCGCGCCGAGCTCGCCGAACGGCTGTCGCAGTTTGCCAACGCCCCGCGCAATCTGGTCGGTCGGATGGCGCGGGAGAACGAAATCCTCGTCGCCGGCCCCCTTCTGCGCCGCTCGCCCGTTCTGGACGAGCAGGTCTTGCTTGAAATCGCGCGCGCCAGAGGACAGCAGCATTTGCTAGCAATATCGGAACGCGCCGCACTCTCCTCCGACCTTACCGACGTCATGATGCTCCGCGGTGACCGCGAGGTGGTCAGGCGCACCGCCGGCAATGCCGGGGCGAGGTTTTCCGAGAATGGCTATGTGGAACTGATCAAACGCGCGGCCGAGGATGGCGTGCTGACGCTGACCATCGGTCAGCGCGCCGATCTCTCCGACCAAAAACTGAAGCAGCTCCTGGCGGGATCGCTCGACGTGGTTCGGCGGCGTCTGTTCGACATCGTCAAGCCCGAGCGTCAGGCCGCCATCAAGCAGGCGATGGCGGAAATTGCTGTCGTCCCCGAGCGATCCGAGAGCAGGCGCGATTTTGTGCCGGCCCAGCGCATGGTGCTCGCGCTGCATGAGGCGGGAAACCTCAATGAGGCCGCTCTGTTCGATTTTGCCAAAGGCTTTCGTTACGAGGAGTCGATTGCGGCGCTCTCGGCGATGTCGGGAGTCCGGATCATGACGCTCGACAGGTTGATTTCCGGCGATCGCTTCGATCCGATTCTGATCGTCGGCAAGTCGATTGGCCTTGAATGGGCAACCGTGCGGGCGTTGATCCTGCTGCGATTGGGGCCCGGCAGGGCGCCGGCGCCCGCCGACATCGAGAAAGCACGCGTGAATTTCTCGCGCCTGATGCCCTCCACGGCCGAGCGCGTGCTCGGCTTCTGGAAGAGCCGGCCGTAACCGTCATTGCGATGAGGCGCAGCGAGATGCGGGGCGGACGTTCGTCAGGCGAGCGCGGCAACGCCCATGGCCCGCCCATAGCGGCGACCGCATTCAAGAAAATCGCCGTATTTCCTGTGCACGGCGGTATGTTGTACGCACGCAAGCAGCAACCGGTCGCGGTCGAAACTGCGGTTCTTCGCGTAGTCCTCAAGCAGGCACTGAGCGATTTCCTGGTTGTGCGGGTCGTTGCCGAGGCGGCAGGCGGTCAGCGCTATTTGTTGCACTAACGTTTGGCGGTCGCCGCTGTTCGCAAGATATGCCTTCGCCCAAGCGACGGCCTGGGGTCCATCGAGTGCGACCATGGCGGCCAAGGTGTTCTGCAGGAGTTGTGGCTCGCTCATACGCTCGGCGCCGGCAGGAAGCTCAGCAACAGAGGCCCTTCCATCGCCAATATTCTTCTGGTGCCAGGCGTTGCGGTTGAGGAATGAGGCGGCCGAGTACAGCAGCTTCAGGCGTTGCGGATGCTCGAAGGAATCATAGAACCAGCCGAGCGTGTTGCAGTATTCGTAGCAGTGTTGCGAAATCGAGAAGTTGAGGCTGTCCTGCGTCTCGAGCAACACCTGCGCGGCGCCGATCTGCAAAACGTCCAGGATTTGGCGCGGCCCTTTGCCCGCGAGCAGCAGGCGGCTCAACTCTTCAAGATAGGCCGGCTCGTGCTGACGCAACACGACTTCGAGGAATGCCTCAGCCTCGGTCGCGCTCAGCGGCTCGGAATTTGCAAGCAATGCCAGTTCTCTGGCCGTGGTGCCTGCGTAGGGGACCGCAGAGATTTTCTGCTGCTCGAGGTAGTGGGTGACGCAGTTGCACGCCATCTCGTAGGTCGAATACCAGCGCGGACCGACGGCGATATCCAGGGCGCCTGCATAGAGCACCGCATGCGCGTCGTCCCAGCCGATGGCCGTTCCCAGCTCGACCGTGGCGCGCGCCCGATAGGACTTGTGGCCGGTGGTATAGGAACGGTTGAGGAAGGCACGGTCCTGCAGATCGATAAGGCCGGCGAACACTAGTTCTGCGAGTACCTCTTTGCGCTCTGCCTTGTTCTGCATCAGTCCGAGAAAGACGCGATAGGCTTCGAGCACGCGGCCGCGATGGACCAGCGTCATCCATTGGTCGAGGCGGTCGCGCAACGGCCCATCGAGAAGCTCCGCCTCTTGGTCCGGCCAGTGTACGACGGGCTTCGGCGGTGCGCTTTTCTGGGGTGCCATGCCACGGGCGTAGTGGCCGGGTGCCTTGTTGATCTTTTGGTTCCAGATGTCGAGACCGGTCGGAATGTACCAAATGGTCTGCGCCATCGGCAGTCCGGCCATCTCTGCAGGCAGCCACTTCGACAGGTGCAACGTGGCACGGGCACTCAAGAGGCAATGGTCGTTGTTGACAAAGTTGACGAAGCCGTTGTCGATCCGCTCGTGGTAGGGAACGTGCGTGTAGGGCCCATGGATGCGCACAGCCTCGCGCAACATCTCGGGGAGCGGCCGGCCGTCACGCACCAGATCGTAGTAGCATTCACTGGCACCGACTTGATCGCGGGCAAGGACGCGATCCTCGAGCTTTTCGTAGCGAGCGCGCGCTGACGCGTCCCGTCATTCACGGCTTCGGCAAGCGACATCGCAATGACTCCCTGCTCGAGAATCCCTCACATCCGGTTCGCTGGTGCGAATGTCAGAACCGGGACACCAGAGGACGAACTACGCCAAACTCCATGATGTCACATTGGGAAAGGAAATGGGATAGCGCCTCAAGCATATCTAGTGCCCGCTTTGCGAAGTTCGTAAGACATCGCGGCAGCCTCTTATACGAATTTCGGAAAGCAAAGGGCACCAGCAAGTTTGTGATTCTAGTGCCGCTTTCGATCTGAAGTCCCTGTAGAATCTTACTGTGCGTGAGTCAGGGACTTCAGATCGGCGGCACTCGTCGTTGCCCGTATGCCGGGCCCAGGCCAGTCCTGGGCTTTTTGTCGCGTTACACCACCGGCTGCCAACGGCCTGCAGTTACAAATCTGCCGACGATACACTATAGATTCGCTTGTTCGGCGTGAGTGGTTTGGGAAGGTGCCCATGCAGACGATCAACGTTCTGAGTATTCAGCGCATCAGCGCCGAAGATCGAGCGAAGATTGAGGCAGTCGATCCGGCGATCGAATTGACCGACGCCGGGGGCTGGTATGACGGGGAAATTCGCGAAACGTGGCCGGCCTTCACCACCGCGCGCTACTTGGCACCAGGCGCCACCGGCTCGGGGACCCGCCAGGAACGCGATCGCCTGCTCGCCGAAGCTGAAGTCATCCTTGGTGGTTGGCCATTTCCGCTCGATCTGCGCGCCAGGTCACCGAGGTTGAAGTGGTTTCATCAGCGCCCTGCTGGCGCCAGCAATCTGCTCATGGGCGATCTGTGGGGCAGCCGCGTGGTGGTGACAACATCACGGGGTTTGGGCAATACGCTGGCGATGGCTGAATATGCGCTGGCCGGTATTTTGCACTTTGCCAAGGGCTTCCACCGCGCCGCGGTCGATCGGGGCGCGGGCGTGTTCGACCATCGCGGATATCGACCGCTTCTCTTGGAAGGCAAGACCGCGTGCGTCGTGGGCGCCGGCGGAATCGGGCTCGATGTCGGCAAACTCTGCGCCGCCCTCGGCATGCGTGTCGTCGGCACCCGCCGCCACGCGCACCCGGGCCGGCCCCTGCCACCGGGATTCAGCGAGCTTGGCGGGCCTAGGGATCTCGATCGGTTCTTGCCGGAGAGCGATTTCGTGGTGATCTGCTGCCAATGGACACCGCAGACCACCCGTCTCTTCGACAAGGATCGCTTTGCAGCGATGAAGCCGGGAGGCGTGCTCATCAACGTTGCCCGGGGTGAGATCGTCGACGAGGAGGCGCTTGCCGACGCGCTCCAGCGCGATCATTTGCGCGGCGCAGCGCTCGATGTTTATGTCGGCGAATTCGAGCACGCGCCGGCGCAAAGGCTCTGGTCCGATCCCAGGGTATTGATCACGCCGCATATCTCGTCTGTCAGTGACGAGGACCGTCATGGCGCCATAGATCTCTTCTGCGACAATCTGCGTGCCTATCTCACGGGTGGGCCGCTCCGGAATGTCATCGATTGGGAACGGGGCTATTAAAAAGCTGGCAGGCGCCCCTCGGCCCGGGGCTAGAATCGCCGCGCCGCCTAGCCGACGCGCCGAAACCGCAAATAAGTCGCGACCCGTCCTTCGCGCTCGGCTTTGCGGCCGTAGCGCGTCAGGGTGTAGCCGTCCCAAGGCCGCCGCCAGTCGTCGGCGCGCTCGGCGAGCCAGACAAAATCGGGCGAGCGCACAAGATGCCAGAGCGTCCATGCGCAGTAATCGGCAATGTCGCTGACGAAGCGAAACTCGCCTGCAGGCTTCAGCACACGCGCCATCGCCGCAACCGTCGCATCCTGCACAAAGCGGCGTTTCCAGTGCCGCCGTTTCGGCCAGGGATCGGGATGGATCAGGTCGATGCGCGACAGCGAGCGCGGTGGCAGCCAGGCCAGTAGCTCCACGGCATCGCCGGCGAACAGGCGGATGTTGCCGATGCCATGCTTCTCGATCTGGGCCAGGATCTTGGCCATCCCGTTGACGTAGGGTTCGCAGCCGATAAAACCACAGTCGGGCAGGCCGCTTGCTTCCGCAACCAGATGCTCGCCACCGCCAAAGCCGACTTCGAGGTAGACCTCGCGCGCCTTCGGTTGAAAGCGATCGGCGATATCGCGTGGAGCGGGGCCAGCGATATCGAGAGCAAGCCGCGGCAGCAGGTGTTCGATCAGGCCGGCCTGACGGGCGCGCAGCTTGTGGCCCTTGCGTCGGCCGAAAAACGAGCCATGCGTCCGCCGCGCGCCGCCATCGCCGTTCGATTGGTCGCGCCTCGGGCGGTCGCCGGTCGGCGCGTTCATCGCAGGGTCTGAAAGAGCCGATGCAGCAGTCGCGCCCGCGGCTCGATCGAGGAGATATACATCTGCTCGTAATGGGTATGCGCGCCCTCGCCGTCAACGCCGAGGCCGTCCAGAGTTGCAGTATGGGCGGCAGTGAAATTGCCATCGGAACCGCCGCCGGTGTAGGTGTCGACAAGGTCGAAGCCGATTTCCGCCGCGAGCGTCCTGGCATGCTCGAACAGGGCGGCGCCGGCGTTACCCTTTTCATAGGGAGGCCGGTTCAATTGGCCCGTGACCCTGACGCTGACCCCCTCGCTACGCGATTTCAGATTCAGGATCTTGCCGACCAGCTCGTCGGCCTCCCTCAGCGTGGGCACGCGAAGATCGACTTCCGCATAGGCTTCCTCGGCAATAACGTTCGGGCGCGTGCCGCCCTTGACCACGCCGACATTGACGGTGATGCCCCGCTTGAGGTCGTTCATTGCCTGGAGGGTCTGGATGACGTTGGCGAGTTCGGCAATGGCGCTGCGGCCATCCTTCGGCCGTGAACCGGCATGGGCCGGCACGCCCTGGACGAAGACCTCGAACCGTCCGACGCCCTTGCGCCCCGTGACGATCTTGCCGCCATCGCGAGCTGGTTCCGTCACCAGCACATATCTGGCCCTGCGTCCCTCGGCCTCGATCAGCGCGCGCGAGGTCGGGCTGCCGATCTCCTCGTCGGAAACATAGAGGTGCGTCACACCGAGCGGCGAATTGGAGCCGGCCGCGCAGAGCTGGCGGAAAGCGTGATAGGCGAGATAGGCGCCGCCCTTCATGTCGTAGATTCCCGGACCGAAAGCGCTGTCGCCGTCAATCCGAAACGGCAGGCGCTCGATGAACCCGAGCGGATGCACGGTGTCGAGATGGCTCAGCACCAGAATGCCCGGCGCCTCCTGTCCCCAGGATGAGCGCACCACCAGATGGTCACCGCAGCCGTCGCTGCCGGGCACGCGTTCGAGGGTCGCCGGCAGGTCGCGATAGCCCGCGGCCACCAGCGTCGTCAGCCTGTTGACCTGCTCGGGTACGTCTGTGGGTGTCTCGATTTCGACCCACTGGCGGATTCCGTCAAGGATGGTCGTCGAATCGAACGGGTTGGGGGAGGTCATTGGTGCGTTGTGGCTCTGTTTGGGTTTGACCGCCATCCCGGTCTGGCAAAGGCGGACGGCGGTCGGGTCGACATCGTCCTCAAAATCGAAAGGTCAGCGCTTTTCGGACTCCTCGCGCGCGGCGATCTGCTCGACCAGATCGACGATGCTGCGTCGAAGTTTGGCGTCGGTGAGGCGCGTGAATGCCCGTGTCAGGGCCAATCCTTCCGAGGTAGCGAGGAAATCGGACACATAGGCAGGCGAGGCCTCCTCGCCGAACCTGCCTGCTCCGGTCGTACTGCTCGGCCCGCCCTCGAACAGAAACGACACCGGGACCTGCAGGACTTCGGAGATCTGCTGGATACGGCTTGCGCCCACTCGGTTGGTGCCCTTTTCGTATTTCTGGATTTGCTGGAAGGTCAGGCCCAGCGCTTCGCCAAGCTTTTCCTGGCTCATGCCGAGCATGATGCGGCGCATCCGCACCCGGCTGCCGACATATTTGTCAACTGGGTTCGGCGCTTTAGTCGACATCGCCAACTCTCATTGCGATCTGGTGGGGAAAGAAGAAGACGACGCGGTGTATGCCTCCGGCGCCTACACCGTCAAAACTTGCTTGGAGGCGGGGTAAGGTTGCAGACAAGTTTGGGCAGATAACTGGCTGGATCGCACGTTCGTGACAGAATGCGAAGTGCGGCGTCGGTCTGTCAACTGGCGGATTTTCGCTTGCGGGACATTTTTGACGAAATAGCGAGCCGGATGAGGACCGACTGCGCCACGGGAGGGGCGTCATCATGCCCGTTTGGCGAACCGTCGCCAGATGACCGGGATCAGGGCAAGGATGATGATTATGGCGGCAGGGATGTCTCCGAAGCGCGCGTAGACGGTCGGCGGCTCGGCCGACGGCAGGCCCGAATCCAGCACGCCCTCGATGCCGAGACCAAGCCGTGCGACGATCCGGCCCATGGGATCGATGACTGCCGAAATGCCTGTATTTGCGGCACGAACCACCGGCAGACCTTGTTCGATGGCACGTAGCCGGGCCTGCTGAAGATGCTGGTGGGGGCCGGTTGAGATTCCGAACCAACCATCATTGGTCAGATTGATGATCCAGCCGGGGCGATCGCCCTGCGATGCAATGTCGCCGGGAAATATGGCTTCGTAACAAATCAGGGGTAGTGCTCGCGGCGCTCCTGGAATTGCCAGCGAGCGGCGAATCGTGCCGGGGATGAAACCGCCCTGAACCCTGGTGAGCTGTTCCAAGCCGAGCCTCTCCATAACGTCCTGGAACGGCAGATATTCGCCGAACGGAACCAGGTGCAGCTTGTCGTAAACGGAGAGCACGCTGCCATCGTGATCGATGACATAGATCGAATTGTAGGCGCGCGTGACGCGCAGGCCCGGCGGCAGATCGGGTGCGCGCACCGAGCCGGTGATCAGGACGGAGCCTTTCGACAGCAGGTTGGCGATCTGCGCCATCGCGTCGGGCTCGCGCGTCAGAAAGAACGGAAACGCCGATTCCGGCCAGATCAGGATGTTGGCGTCACGCACGCCGGTCGATTGCGGCCCGGAGGCGCGATCCGACAGCGTGAGATATTTTTTCATGACCTCGGCCTTGGCGGAGTAGTTGAACTTGACGTCCTGTTGCAGGTTGGGCTGCATGATTCGCAGCCTGACATTGGCCACGGTCCGGGTCGGGTGCATCGACAGCCTCACCGCGCCGAAGACGGCCATGGCGATCAAAAGCACGGCGGCCGCAACCGGCACGATCCTGCCTTTGCGTCCGCGCCGGGTGTCGTCGACCAGCACGGCGGGAGAAGAGAAAATCACGATGGTCAGGAATGTCAGACCCCACAGGCCGACCAGCGATGCGGTCTGGGCCAGCGCCAGCGGCTCGGACAACGCATAGCCGAATGCGTTCCACGGAAAGCCGGTGAGGACTTGCCCACGCAGCCACTCGCTCACGGTCAGGCTAATGCCGAGCGCCAGAATGCGCGAGGCGTCGGCCGTCCAGATCAAGCGCGCCAGCGCGAAGCCGAAGGCGGGAAACAGTGCGAGATAGGCGGGAAGGCCGAGCACGGCGAACGGCATGAGCCAGGCGAAGGTCGGCGCATCGACCAGAAAGGCGTAGCCGATCCAGTAAAGCCCCGGCACGAAATAGCCGAGCCCGAAAAACCAGCCGGTCCATGCCGCCGCCGGCGCGCCGCGAAGCCGGCCGGCGCCGGCGCCATCGATCAGCCAGACCACGACCGGGAAGGTAAACAGCAGCACCGGCCAGGCGTTGAAAGGCGCCATCGCAAGCGCTGACACTGCGCCCGCGCCAAACGCTATGACGGCGCGCTTCCATCCCCACGAGAGGATGATCCAGAGACCGACCGCGCGGAGGTTGCCCGAAAGCTTCACTGCGAACCGGCTCCGTCGGTCGACGGCGGGTTGCTGCTATCGCTACCCTGCGATGGCGGGGTATCGGAAGCAGCTTCGCGGCGCCCTCTCTCGCGTTGCGAGCGCGGCGGCTGGCGTTCCTTGCGCGCGGCAATCCGCAGCCGCTTGACCCGCCGCGGGTCCGCGTCCAGCACCTCGACCTCGAAATTGCCGGGACCGGAAATGACTTCGCCGCGTACCGGCAGCCGGCCGACCTGGCTCACCAGATAACCCCCGAGCGTCTGTACCTCTTCGCCGGCCTCGCCGGTGACGAACTCCTCGCCGATCACCGCGCGGACGTCGTCGAGACTGGCGCGCGCATCGGCGATGAAGGAATTGTCGGCCTGCCGCACGATCGACGGCGGCTCGTCGCTGTCGTGCTCGTCGTCGATTTCGCCGACGATCTGTTCGACGATATCCTCGATCGAGACCAGCCCGTCGGTGCCGCCATATTCGTCCACCACCAAGGCGAGGTGGATGCGCGAGGCCTGCATCTGCGCCAGCAAATCGATTGCGCGCATCGACGGCGGCACATAGAGCAACTTGCGGATGATGTCGGCGTCGCAAAGCGGCAACCTCAGATCAACCGCGCGCAGGTCTAGTCCACCGGGAGCGGGCTTTTTGCGTCGGGATTTCGTTGTCGCCGGAACGCGCGCCCTGGCGGTCATGAACGCCAGCAGGTCGCGAATGTGCACCATGCCCTCGGGATCGTCGAGGGTCTCGTTGAAGACGACGAGACGCGAATGCGCCGCGACTTCGAAACGATCCATCAGCTCGCCGAGCGGGATGTCGCGCTTGACGGCGATGATGTCGGCGCGGTGCACCATGACGTCGGCGATGCGGCGCTCGTGCAAGCCCAGGATGTTGCGTAGCATCGTGCGCTCGACCGCGGTCAAGCCCACCTCATCCGGCGCGGTGGCGTCGAGCACGACCTGCAGATCGTCGCGGACCGAACCCCCCTTCCAGCCGAACAGGGTCCGGATCGCACGCATCAACCAGTTTTCCGCGGCCGGGCGCGCAACTTCGCCTGGCACGACCACGGCAGGCAGGTTGCGCGTGTTACGCGGATTGTCGTGGGTCGGTTCGGAGTCAACCATCTCAGTCCACCCGTTCCCGGTCCGCATAGGGATCGGGAATCCCGAGCCGCGCCAGGATCTCCGCTTCGCGGGCTTCCATCACCTCGGCGTCATCGTCGTCTTCATGATCATAGCCGATCAGGTGCAGGAAACCGTGGATTGCCAGATGACTCAGGTGATGGTTGAACGGCTTTCCTTCGTGGTCGGCCTCCTGCCGCAGCGTCTCGTAGGCGATCGCGATGTCGCCGAGCATGCGCGGCGCATCGCCGCTTTTGCTTGCTGCCGCCGGCGGCCGCGCCGGAAACGACAGCACATTCGTCGGCTTGTCGATTCCCCTCCAGTCGCGGTTGAGCGTCCGGATGGCGGAATCGTCCGTCAGCATGATTGCGAGCTCGGCGCCGCCGATATCGGCATCGACGGAACCTGCGGCGGTCACGATGGCGCGCCGGATCACGGCCTCCGCGTCCGGCGCATCGTGCCAGCAATCGGCGGCCACGAGAACCTCGATTAAGGGAAGGGCGGTTTGCGACATCGTCTAAACTGGAATTTGCATCCGGTGGCGCGACGAACTTTTGAACTACTTCGCGGTCGCGGGCTTTTGCAGCGCGCTCTCGTAGGCGGCGACAATTCGTGCCACCAGTTCATGGCGGATCACGTCCTCGGCGGTGAATCTCACCTGCGCAATCCCCTCGACGCCATCGAGCAGGCGGGTTGCCTCGGCAAGGCCCGAGGTCTGTCCGTGCGGCAGATCGACCTGGGAGGGATCGCCGGTGATGATCATGCGGCTGTTCTCGCCGAGTCTGGTCAGGAACATCTTCATCTGGATGGATGTGGTGTTCTGCGCCTCGTCCAGGATGATGGCGGCATTGGTCAGCGTGCGGCCGCGCATGAAGGCAAGCGGCGCGATCTCGATCTCGCCGGTCTGCAGCGCGCGCTCGACGATGCGGGCATCCATCAGATCATACAGCGCATCGTAGATCGGCCTGAGATAGGGATCGACCTTCTCGCGCAGGTCGCCCGGCAGGAAGCCGAGCCGTTCGCCGGCCTCGACCGCCGGCCGCGACAGGATGATGCGATCGACCTCCTTGCGCTCGAACAGCTGGGCTGCGTGGGCCACCGCGAGCCAGGTCTTGCCGGTACCGGCGGGGCCGGTGCCGAACACGAGCTCGTGGCGCTTGAGCGCGCGGATGTAGGAATCCTGCGCGGCGGTGCGCGCCCGCACCGGACGCTTGCGCAGGTTGATGGACTCGAACGTCGGCCGCGTCGTCTTGGCGTCGTATTCGAACAGCGAGCCCTGGGCGATGACGGCGCGGATCGCTCCCTCGACGTCGCCTTGCGTCAAATCGTGTCCCTGGACGGCCTGCGCGTACAAGGCCTCCAGCACGCGCCGCGCCGCATCGCATCCGTCGCGCGAGCCGGCGATGGTGATGTGGTTGCCGCGGGAATCGACGACGACGCCAAGCCGGCGTTCGATCTGCGCGAGATTCTGTCCGTACGGTCCGACCAGCGCGGAGGCCCCACGATTGTCGTCGAAATCGATCACGACCTGGGTCTCGGGCGGGATTTGCATGTCGCGTTCAAATTTGCGGCTGGGGGCGAGCGAAGGCGAATCCGACGCACTCTTGGGCAAGGGTTCAGGCTCCAATGGTCACGTGAGACGATGCAGGCTCCTCGCCGAGCGGGAGTGTGGGTGAGACGATTTCGCCGAGCAGGCTGTATCGATCGAGCCTTGCGATCCTGACGGGCAGCACGCATCCGATGATGTCCTTGGCGGCTATCACATGCGCGGGCTGAAGATAGGGCGTTCGTCCGACGATCTGGCCCGGATTGCGCGCGGCGCGCTCGAACAGCACGTCCATGGTGGTGCCGATCGCGGCCTGGTTAAAGGCCGATTGCTGGCTGTCGATCAGGTTCTGGAGCCGCTCCAATCGCTCGTCCATGTCGGCTGCCGACACCGTCTCCTGTATCTCCGCCGCCGGCGTTCCTGGCCGCGGCGAATATTTGAAAGAATAGGCGGCAGCGTATCCGATTTGCATGACAAGCGCGAGGGTGGCGGAAAAATCTTCCTCACTCTCGCCGGGGAAGCCGACAATAAAATCTGACGAAAATGCAATGTTTTGCCGCGCCTTGCGGAAGCGTTCGACCACCTCGCGGTAATCGCGGACCGTATGCCTGCGCCTCATGGCGAGTAGCACTCGGTCGGAGCCGGACTGCACCGGCAGATGCACCAACGGCATCAGCGCGTCGAGGTCGCGATGGGCCTCAATCAGCGAATCGTCGACGTCCCCTGGATGGCTCGTCGAATAGCGCAGCCGCGCAATACCGGGAGTGGCGGCAAGGTGATGCAGCAATTTGCCGAGCGGCCAGCTTCGCCCGTCCGGTCCTTCGCCGTGATAGGCGTTGACGTTCTGCCCGATCAAAGTGAGTTCGCGCACGCCGTTGTCGGCAAGCCGTTTCACGTCGTCGACGATCTTCTTAACCGGCCGCGATACTTCGCTGCCGCGCGTATAAGGCACCACGCAGAAGGTGCAGAACTTGTCGCAACCCTCCTGCACCGTGACGAACGCCGAAACGCCGCGCGCGCGTATGGCATCCGGCCTCGGCTGTGCGAGGAAGGAGAATTTGTCCTCGGTGGGAAATTCGGTGTCGATGGCGCGACCCTCGCGCTCGGCCCGCGTCAGCAGTTGCGGCAGATGGTGATAGCTCTGCGGGCCCACGACGATATCGACCACCGGCGCCCGGCGAATGATCTCCTCGCCCTCGGCTTGCGCGACGCAACCGGCGACCGCGATGCGCATGTCGCGGCCCTGGCGCGCGGCTTCGTCTCTTGCAAGCCGCAGCCGCCCGAGCTCCGAGTAGACTTTTTCGGATGCCTTTTCGCGGATGTGGCAGGTATTGAGGATGACGAGATCGGCCTCATCGGCGCTTGCGGTCTCGACAAAGCCCTCGCCTGCCAACGTGTCCACCATGCGCTGGGCATCGTAGACGTTCATCTGGCAGCCATAAGACTTGATGTGCAGCTTGCGCGGCGGCGGCTTCATGGACCCTGATATGCGATGTCGAGACGGCGCCAATGCGGCACCTCGCTCAAATATAGGCTATGGCGCCGAAAATCCAGCGGCGAGGCTGCTATACCGGTCGATCAGCGCCGGCAATTGGCGCATGTCGTCAAAGGTTTCAGCGGCTCCGGCGGCGCGTAGCCTCGCCGCGGTGTCCGCCCGGCAATGGCTGCCGCCGTGAAAGCCGAGCACGGTCATCCCGGCTGCGACGGCGCCGGTGACGCCAGGGACGCTGTCCTCGATGACGAGGCATCGTTCGGGTGGCGTTTTCATCTGCTTGGCAGCAAACAAGAACAGGTCCGGCGCGGGCTTGCCACGGCTCACCTCGGAGGCGGAGAAAATGTGCGGCGCCAGTCGGTCGTAGAGTCCGGCACCGGTCAAGCCGTGGCGGATTTTTTCCGGCGTGCCGCTCGAGGCCACGCAGAGGGGCAGATCGATCGCGGCGATCGCCCCGGCGACGTGGGGGATCCCCTTGAGGTCCTCGGCGTAGAATTGAAGCGTGGCCTGCTTGACCTGTTCCTCGAAATCGTGCGGCAGCTTCCGGCCGATTTCGTCCTCGACGATCAGCCGCGCTTCGCGGTCGGAGACGCCGAGAAAACGATCGAGCACCTGGTCGGCCGTGATCGGATAGCCATGGCGCGTCAGGGTCGCGGCATGCGCCCGACACGAGACGACTTCGCTGTCGACCAGCACACCGTCGCAGTCGAATATGATGAGGGCGAATGGCCGGCTCAAGTCTTGAGGAGTTTTCTTCACGCCAAACCGACGTTCATTTCCCTGAAAGAGCAAGGTTCCATTCAGGCGCTTTCCTCGTCGAGTGGGACGCAGTAAAGCTCCAGGCGGTGATCGATCAGCTTGTAGCCCAGCTTGCGGGCGATTTCGGCCTGCAGCTTCTCGATCTCCTCGGAGGTAAACTCGATCACCTTGCCGTCGCGCAGGTTGATTAGATGATCGTGGTGGCTGTCGCGCATCTGCTCGTAGCGGGCGCGCCCCTCGCGAAAATCGTGCCGTTCGATGATGCCGGCGTCCTCGAACAGCTTGACGGTACGGTAGACCGTCGAGATCGAGATCTTGTCGTCCACGGCGACGCAGCGCCGATACAGTTCCTCGACGTCGGGATGGTCTTCGGCTTCCGCCAGTACGCGCGCAATGACGCGGCGCTGCTCGGTCATGCGCATTCCAGTCGCGGCGCAGCGAGCCTCTATCCCTGAAAATTTTGACACGGGTGTGGATTTCAATGCGGTCATGGGTCTGCCTTTAAAGAACACCTTTGGCCGGGCCGAACTCGCCGCTTGCGACACGGGGATACAAATCAGCGGCACCTGGGAATGCATCTTACGACAAGTCGCGACGCATCAGAAGTGCGTTCAGTTGTTCCGCATCTTGGCGGTAATAGCGGTCGCGGCGTCCGACGACGCTGAATCCGGCCCAATCATAGAGCCGGCGGGCGGGCTGGTTATTTTCCTCGACTTCGAGAAATATAGTACGCACGCCTCTGCCTGCGAGATGACCGAGATGGGTCAATAGCAGCGTGCGCGACAGGCCCTTGCCGCGATAGGGCGCATCGATCGCGATTGACAGAATTTCGGCCTCGTCGGCGCCCATCCGCGATACGGCGAAGCCGATGGTTTTTCGTCCGACGCGCAGACGATGGACCAGCGTGTTGCGCTCGGTGAGCATGTGCTCGAACTCGCTCTCGCCCCAACCGCGGTGGAAGGAGCTACCGTGAAGCTGGGCAAGCCTTGGCGCGTCGCGGATGGTCGCCGCTTCGACCACCGCCGTGTCGCTGCCGAGAAGCGCCGAGAGCCAGCTCACGATGAAGCCAGGGGTCGGGAGGTTCCTCCGTCCTGCGAAGGCCTATCTTGCGAAGGCTTGGCGTCGGGGGCGCGCAGATAGAATGGCCGGGCCGGCGCCGTGCTCGGGCTGACCGCGGCGCCGAGCCACGCCACCCAGGAAATGTCCGGCGCCGGAAGCGCTTCGATCCGGACTGGCGGCTCTGCATCCTTGGGCCATCGTTCGGCGAGAATTGCGGCGGCATTGCCGACCAGATGCGGCGGCCCGAACCGCGACGCGGCGACCGCCTCCTCGATCAGGCCTGCCCGCGGCCGGATCAGCGAACTGCCGTCGCCGCTTACGACCTGGAAATAGACATGGCCGTGCCGCGCATCGATGGCGGAGATCACCGGTTGTTCGCCGTTCTCGCTGACGATGGGGGCGGCATAAGCCGAAAGCGTCGTCAGACCGACGGCCGGCTTGCCGGCTGCGAGCGCAATTCCGCGCGCGGCGGAAAGCCCGACCCGCAAGCCGGTGAAGCTGCCCGGGCCTGAGGTGACCGCGACGCGATCAAGTGCGGCAAACGGCAGGGCCGCCTGCTTCATCACCCGCGCAATCAGCGGCATCAAGGCTTCGGCATGGCCGCGCTTCATTGCCTGCGATTCCATCGCGATCAGCTTGCCGGTGCCGGTATCAAGCACCGCAGCCGCGCAGGCATCCAGCGCGGTATCGATGGCAAGGATCAGCATGGGCGAGCGAATAGCGAATAGCGAATAGCGGGTAGAAGGGCGGTTCCCGTCCCTATTCGCAATTCGCTACTCACTATTCGCCTTTTCAATTTGCCTTTTCACATCGGCCGAACTTCGACCACATCGGGCACGAAGTGTCGCAGCAGGTTCTGGATGCCGTGCTGCAGGGTTGCGGTCGATGACGGGCAGCCCGAGCAGGCGCCCTTCATGTTGAGATAGACGACGCCATCCTTGAAGCCGCGGAAGGTAATGTCACCGCCGTCATTGGCCACGGCCGGACGCACCCGCGTCTCGATCAGGTCCTTGATCATCTCGACGGTTTCGGCGTCTTCCTCGCTGTAGAATTCGTCCTCCTCTTCCCTCTCCTCGTCGCCGGCAACCGTACCGTCCGCGAGCAGCGGCGCGCCGGACATGTAGTGCTCCATGATGGCGCCGAGGATCGCGGGCTTGAGATGCTGCCAGTCGCCGCCCTGCTTGGTCACGGTGATGAAGTCGGAGCCGTAAAACACGCGCGTCACACCCGGCACGCCGAACAGTCGTTCGGCCAGCGGGGAGCGTGCGGCTGCCTCGCGATCGGGAAACTCCATCGTGCCGCCATCAAGCACGAGGCGGCCGGGAATGAATTTGAGGGTGGCGGGATTGGGGGTGGCTTCGGTCTGAATGAACATCGGTTTCTCCGGCATCGCCAGTTAAAGGCCGGCGAGTGAAGTGGCTCTTAACAGATGGCGACCATAAACGCACGGTCAAGGCGTCTGAATTGCCTCCTGGAGTTCGGCGCGGTCCGGCAAATGAATAAAACAATAATCAAATCAATATGTTATGACAGGGGTCGAGGGCAGCTATGACAGCCCGTCGATATCGGCATCGCTGAGGTCGCCCGGCACGAGAACCACGGGGATCGGAAAAGAGCCGACCGTGTTGGCAAGGATGGTGATGAGCGGGCCCGGACCTTCCGCACCGGGATTGGCGGCCAGCACCAGCATGGTGATGTCCGCGTCCTCCTCAATAACTCCGAGAATTTGCTCGATCGGATCGCCCTCGCGAATGGTACGTTCCGGCGTGATTTTGGCAATCCCGCCTGCGCGCTCGGCGGCGCGATCGAGCGCGGCATTGGCGTTTTCGTGAGCCTCGGCGTGCATGATGTCGGCAACGCCGAGCCATTGCTGGTTCTGCTCTTCGGTCTCGATGATGCGAAGCATCAGCACGCCGCCGCCACCGCGGATCGCCCAGCGGCTCGCATAGTAGACCGCGCGGTCCCATTCCGCGCTGTCGTCAACAATGACCAGGCATTTCGGCTTGTGACCGGCCTCGTAGCTTCGTCGCTGGGTGCTCATGCGTGACCCGGAACCGTGCCGGCACCATGCTGCCACACTCGCGCAGGCTTTGGGAGAGGGTAGCTGTCGGGCTTCGCACCGCAGCAGCTCCCGCTAACAAGCTCAGGAAGGTTTCCGCACGAAGCCCACGATATCCTTCGTCTGTTGCATGGTTTCGGCCGCGATCTGCCGGGCGCGATCGGCGCCATCGATCAGTATTGCGTCGACATGGCCGGGATCGGCGACCAGGCGCTTCATCTCGGATGCGATCGGGGACAGCTTGGCGACGCACAGCTCGACCAGCGCATTCTTGAAGCTCGAGAACTGGCCGCCGCCGAACTCGCGCAGCACGTCGGCCTTGCTGCGGCCAGCCAGTGCCGCAAAGATGCCGACCAGGTTTTCGGCTTCGGGGCGTGTCGTGAGGCTCTTTTCTTCGGTCGGCAAGGGTTCCGGATCGGTCTTTGCCTTGCGGATTTTTTGCGCGATGGTGTCGGCGTCGTCGGTGAGGTTGATCCGCGAATTGTCCGAGGCGTCGGACTTCGACATCTTTTTGGTGCCGTCACGTAGCGACATCACCCGTGTTGCCGGGCCCGTGATCAGCGGCTCCGGCTGCGGGAAAAACAGGCCGTCGTTGTGGCCGTGGCTGCGGATGGAATCGGCGAAATCATTGTTGAACTTCTGCGCGATGTCGCGCGACAGCTCGAGGTGCTGCTTCTGGTCTTCGCCGACCGGCACGTGGGTGGCACGGTAGAGCAGGATGTCGGCCGCCATCAGCACCGGATAATCGTAGAGGCCCACGGATGCGTTCTCGCGATCCTTGCCGGCCTTCTCCTTGAACTGGGTCATGCGGCTGAGCCAGCCGACGCGCGCCACGCAGTTGAAGATCCAGGCAAGCTCGGCGTGCCCTGAGACCTGACTCTGGTTGAACACGATGTGTTTCTTCGGATCGATGCCGCTGGCGATGAAGGCCGCGGTGACCTCGCGGGTATTGCGCGCAAGCTCGGTCGGGCCGCCCCACACCTCGACCGGCTGGGTCAGCGCATGCATGTCGACGACGCAATAGATGCAATCATGGGTCTGTTGCATCTTCACGAAGTTGACGATCGCGCCGAGGTAGTTGCCGAGATGCAAATTGCCCGTCGGCTGGACACCCGAAAAGACCCGTTCAACGAAAGCCATCGTCAGTTTCCCGCTGATTTGGACGTAGCGTTTGCCAACATGCGCCCTGCGCCGTCAAGTGCAAACCGCATCCCTCAAACATGCAAGTCATGGCCTTGGCTGACGGCGGCGCCGGCCTCGCGCCAGCGGGTGACACCGAACCATGTCAAGAACAGGCCATAGGTCACGACACCAGCGGCGATCAGGGCAAGCAGGACGGTCGCCTGCACCAGCAGGTGGCTGTCCGAGAGCAAAGGCGAAGCCAGATCGACCGCAAGCCACAACAGGGCACCCATCAACAGCGCCGCGGCTGAAATGCGTGGCAAACGCCTGCGTGCCGCTGCATCGAGCCCAATACCGGACGTCGTGACACCCTGGCGGATCAAGGAGGAGGCGTTGCTCCAGGCGCCGAACGCAATCGCTGCGGCGATACCGCTGGCGCCGAAAAAGTGGCCGAGCAGCACTGCGGCAACGGCGGCGACGACGAAGGCTTTCAGGGTCGCCAGAAGCGGCGCCAGCGTATCTTCCCGCGCGAAGAATGCCGGCGAGATCGCTTTTACCAGCACCTGGGCCGGCAGTCCGAGCGCCAGGAAAATCAGCGCGCGCGAGGTTGCCGCGGTGTCAGCCGAGGTGAACGCGCCGTGCTCGAACAGCACGCGCACGATCGGCTCGGCCAGCACGATCAGCCCGAGGGTAGCGGGTAGCGCGAGGCCGGCGGCAAGCTCGAGCGCGCGCGATTGCGCATGCGCAATGTCGTCCTTCTTGCCGCCGCGGAGCGCACGCGTCAGTTCGGGGATCAATACCGTGCCCATGGCGACGCCGGCGATGCCGAGCGGCAACTCGATCAGGCGATTGGCGAAGTAGAGCCACGACACCGACGAGGGTGTGGAGGAAGCGATGATCGCGCCTGCGACCATCAAAAGCTGCGGACCTGCACTGGCAACCATGCCCGGGATGGCGCGGGCGAGAAAGCCGCGCATTTCGGCGTCGAACGAGATTCGCAACGGAGCGGCGTTGTCTTGTTCGTGTCGGCGCGGGATCAGGATCAACAGCTGCAGGAAGCCCGCAATCCCGATGGTCGCGGCAAGCACCGGCGCAACGACGCCAGCCTCCTGCTGTGTGATGATGAGACCGGCCATCACCACAATCAGCGCGATATTGAACAACAGCGGCGAGAACGCGGTGAGCGCGAAGCGGCCCTGCGCGCTTGCCAGTGCAAGCAGTACGGTGGCGGGACCCGCGAAAGCCAGATACGGCAGCATCAGCCGTGCATCATTGACCGCGAGGTGCAAGGTTTCGTGGCCGGCAAATCCAGGTGCAAGAGCGGTCATCACGAGCGGCATCAAAAACCCGATCAGCAACGCCGCCACGATCAGGATCGCGCTGATCGTGCCGAGCACCCGTCCGGCGAAGGCGGCGGCTTTGGGCGCGCCGGCGACCTCGCGCAGGCGCAGCCAGCTCGGCACCAGCGCCGCATTCAGCGCGCCCTCCGACAATAGCCGCCTGACGACGTTGACGAACTGGAAGGCGACCAGGAAAGCATCGGCCACCGCTCCGGTGCCGAGCAGGGCAGCGATCATGGAGTCGCGCAGGAATCCCAGAAGCCGCGAGGCCAGCGTGCCTGAGGATACCGTGAGGAAAGAGCGGATCATGGGGTTTCCGTCGCAGGGCCGCCTGTGATAGGCCGCGAGATCAACAGGACGAGCAGGATGGCGGACGCAAAATACGACGTTCTCGGGATCGGTAATGCAATTTTCGACATATCGGTCAAGACCGACGAGGCTTTTCTGGCGGCCCACGGCATGACCAAGGGCGGCATGGCCCTGATCGACGAGGCGCGCGCGGCCGCGATCT
>Ga0306922_10001403_pt1 | contig 21470 bp, 14 predicted proteins | sample sta12Cox44000082_FD_203758 | JGI IMG/M metagenome (GOLD analysis project Ga0306922, IMG submission 203758) | Lab enrichment of tropical soil microbial communities from Luquillo Experimental Forest, Puerto Rico - statoxic.12C.oxic.44.000.082 (v2)... | ecosystem: Environmental > Terrestrial >... | reverse complement strand
ATCGGGCCGCGGACCAGGGACTGGTCCGACAGCTTAATTCAGTCGCTTATAAGACTTATCTACGTCTCGATTCGGAGGATTTGCAGTGAGTAAGCAAGCGTCCTACACATTGGGTGCCTGCGGTGCGCGCGCGGCGCGCATCGGAGCGCTATTAACTCTCGCGTTCGCGGCCACGGGGGTAGCCCAGGCACAACAGAGCCCGGCGGCTCCGGCGGCGGCTCCGGCCCCTCCGCCGGCCCAGAGCGACAGTCTGACCTGGAAGGGAATCACCCTCTACGGCATCGTCGATATCGGCATCCAGTACGATACCCACAGCGCCCCATTCAGCGATTACTTTCCGGCGGTCACGGGCGCGCTGGTTCAGAAGAACGACTACGACTCGCCTGTCGGGCTGAGCTCGAACAACCTGTCGCAGTCGCGAATCGGCCTGTCCGGTAACGAGCCCCTTTGGGGCGACTGGGCGGGTGTGTTCCGGCTCGAGACCTTCTTCAACCCTCATTCGGGCGACATCTCCGACGCCTTGAAGTCGTTGACGCTCAACAACGGTAAACCGCTCACCTCCCAGCAGATCGGTGTCGACTCCAGCGTCGCGGGCCAGCTGTTCGGCGGTGCGGCCTACCTCGGGATCGCCTCCCCGACGGTCGGCAGCTTCACCTTTGGCCGCAACGTGACGATCGTGGCGGACGGCATCTCCAAGTACGATCCGATGGGGGCCGCGCAGGCGTTCTCGGTAATCGGGTACTCAGGCACCGCCGCTGGCGGTGGAGACACCGAGGATCGACGGCTGGATCAGTCGGTGAAGTACGCCGGGAAGATCGGCCCCATCCACCTGGGGGCGCTGTACGAGTTCAGCAGCTACCCCGGCAGTGTCGATACCGGATACCAGTTCCAGCTCGGCCTTGAGGTCGCCGGACTCTCGGCTGATGCCTACTATTTCAAGAAATACGATGCCATCTCGGTCAGCTCCCTGAGCGCCGCTCAGGTGGGGGACATCACCAAGACCTGCAATGCGGAGTCCATCGCCGTTCCGGCTCCCACGACGTCGCACTGCTATTCGGTGAGCAACTCGCTCTCAGGCACCATCTCGGACAACGAGACGTATGCGATCATGGCGCTGTACAACTTCGGTGCGGTTCTGCCCGTAAAGGTGTACGCGGGCTACGAGCGCATCGCGTTCAACAACCCAACCAACCCACTGTCCCCGGGCACGACTATCATCGGCGGTTACAACCTCGCCTTCGTCAACAAGCAAGCCGGCGCCGGGTCGACCTACCAAAACGAGAGAACGCTCGAAGTGTTCTGGGCCGGGATCAAGTGGAACCTGACAGCGAACCTCGAGCTCACGGGCGCCTACTACGGGTACAGCCAGAACCAGTACGCGAACGGCGCGGCCATGGCGGAATGCGCGGCCAATAAGACTAAGGCCGGCAGCTGCAGCGGTACCGAGAACGCCGCCTCGCTGCTGCTCGACTACAAGCTCAGCAAGCGCTTTGACACCTATTTCGGCGGCTTCTGGTCGGGTGTCCAGGACGGACTCGCGAACGGCTACATCAACAAGGACAACATCGCCACCACACTCGGCGTGCGCTTCAGGTTCTAGGGATCAAAAACTTCACGCGGGTTTTCCGGGTCCGACTTCGGTCGGCCCGGAAGCCCGCAGGACCCCCCAGCCCGCAGCCCCGAACACGGCTCCGCCCGGACGGGCATCAGGATTCAGGCGGAAGTACGACCAGGCCCTTCCTCCCCACATGGGTCCTGGGCGGGTTCGCCTTAGTCACCCTCCTCTTCTCAGGCTCCGCGAGCGCTGACCGCTCACCGCCTCCGCCGGCCCCCGACTACGCGTCTCCCGCCTCCTGGGCCGCCTGGCCTGGCCGTGCGAGCCGCGCGGATGAGATGCCGCCCGGGATCAGCGTGGTGCCCCTGGCCGAGCGGCCCGCGGATGTTTTCTTCATTCACCCGACCACTTACTTGGCGACCACGATCTCCAATGCCCGTTACGACGAGCCGGGCGCCACCCGCGCGCGGCTCGAGCAGGGCGTGTTGCGCTTCCAGGCGAGCGTTTTCAATGGCTGCTGCCGCATTTACGCCCCACGCTACCGTCAGGCTGCGCTCGGATCCTTCCTGAAGGCAAAAGATCCCGCGGCCGCCACGTCTGCGTACGAGCTCGCCTATCAGGACGTAGCGCACGCCTTCGACTATTACCTCACTCACGAGAACCGCGGGCGGCCCTTCCTGCTGGCGAGCCACAGCCAGGGGTCACTGCACGCCATGCGGCTGCTGCAGGAGCGCATTGCCGGTCGAGCGCTGCAGAAGCAGCTCATCGCCGCCTATATCGTCGGTTACGCCCTGCCCTCGGATATCGCGCGCCCGGGAGTTCCGGTGTGCGGCACCGCGCAATCGACCGGCTGCCTCGTGGACTGGAACACTACCGCCGCCGACACGAATGAAGAGACCCGTCGCACCAGCCGTCTCATCTGGCTGGATGGGCACTATCAGCCCTTCGCAACGCGCCAGCCCGTGTGCGTCAATCCGCTCAACTGGCTCCCCGATAGCGCAGCGCCCGCCGCCCTCAACCTCGGGGCGCTTCCTGCGGTGCTGCCCGGACAAGCCTTGCGCGCGCCGGTGTCCAAGCTGACTGGTGCGCGGTGCGATGGTGGGTTGCTCAGGGTTTCGATCCCTTGGAGCCAGCGCGGCGGCTTCACCAATCTGCTGACCGTGCTCGGCAGCTATCACGTGTTCGACTACAACCTCTTCTACCTGAACATCCGCGCTAACGCTGCCGAGCGGATCGCCGCCTACCGGGTCGCTGGCCCCGAAATCCCCTGATCAGACAGCAGCGGCGCCCAGCAAGTCATGTGTTACGGCGCTTATATAGGGTGGGGGGTATGGTATCTTATAGGATACCCCGGTATCCTATACGGCAGTATAAACAGAACCCGACGAACCAAGCACGGCGGCTACACGCTGGGTGGGTTTCTCATGAGTCTGGCCGTGCCCGCAGACAGATCCAGGTCAACTATCGCGGCACTCGACTTACTGTCACAAATCTAGGATTACACTCGCACGTTTTTTGCCGGTGATCGTCATGGCAGCCAACGAGCACGATCCGCACGACGCCCACGATCACTCCGCTACTCCACGCGCGAGCGCTTTTCTCTGGGGCAGCATTGCTCTTGGAGTGCTCCTCGTGCTGCTGCTGGTCACGCACGGATTCGGACTCCTCGGCAGACGTGGCGGCGGCGGCTCGGAGGCCCCGGCAATGGTGCGCCAGGGCCAGCGCATCTTCATTCCCGAGAACTCCCCCTTACGCCAGCGCTTGACCGTGATGCCGGCGCCCACCCAATTGCAGAGCGGGACTATCACTGCGCCCGGGATCGTCGAGTCGGATCCGGCACGCACCGTAGCGGTGCTGCCGGCCGGTGGCGGGCGGGTACAGGCCCTCAAGATTGCCCTGGGCGATCGCGTGCAGCGGGATCAGGTCCTTGCCGTCATCGACTCTCCGGATGTCGCGCTGGCCTACGACGACAACGACAAGGCGGCCAGCCTGGCGCGACTTGCCGCGAGGAACCTGCAGCGCACCGAGGAGCAGTTCAAGATCGGCGCCGTCGCGCAGCGCGATCTGGATCAGGCCCGTAACGATGATGCGCAGGCGGTTGCGGAATACGGCCGCACGCGCGCACGACTGCGCGCGATGGGGGCAGCGGAGGATGCCCGCGGCGGCGCGCGACTGTTGACGGTCCGCGCGCCGGTCGCCGGCAGCGTCACCGCGCTCAGCATCGCCGCAGGGGCGATGATCAACGACATCACTCAGTCGATCATGAGCATCGCCGACCTGTCAGTCGTGTGGGTCACGGCGCAAGTTGCCGAGAAGGACCTCGCGGTGCTCGCCCCCGGGCAGGACGCGGAAGTGACCATCGCCGCCTACCCGGACAAAACCCTGCACGGCAAGGTGCTGTTCGTTGCCGATGTGATCGAGGCGGATTCCCGGCGCAATAAGACGCGCATCGCCTTCGCCAACCCCGGCTATGCGCTCAAGCCCAACATGTTTGCCACCGTGACGCTCCACGGCCCTGCCCTCACCCGCGTCGTGCTACCGACCTCGGCGCTGCTCATGAACAACGACCGCACCAGCGTATTCGTTGCCACCGCGCCCTGGACGTTTGAGCGGCGCACCGTCGAGCCGATCCTCGGAGAAGGCACTCAGGTGGCCATCAGCTCCGGCATACAGCCCGGTGAGCAGGTAGTGGTGAAGGGCGGAATCCTGCTCAATGATTGACCAGTTCGTCGGCATCTGTCTCCACCGGCGCGTTGCGGTGATCGTCATCGCGGTGCTGCTCGGCATCTTCGGCATCTACGCCTGGGAGACGCTCAGCGTCGAAGCCTATCCCGAGCTCGGCGATGTCGCGGCTCAGGTGACCACGCAGATGCCGGGACTCGCTGCCGAGGAGGTCGAGCAGCTGCTGACCGTGCCGCTCGAGCGCGAGATCAACGGCACGCCCGGGCTGCTGCTGATGCGTTCCTCCAGCACCTTCGGACTGTCGCTGATCACGGTGCTGTTTCGCGACGGCTACGAGGACTACTGGGTGCGGCAGCGTCTGCTCGAGCGCATCAATCAGGTGACGCTGCCCGCTGGCGCAGCTGCCTCGCTCGACCCGGTCGCAGGGCCGGGGGGCGAGATCTACCGCTATACCCTCGAGTCGGACACTCGCAACCTGCAGGAGCTCTCGGAGATTCAGCGCTGGATCGTGATCCCCGCCTTCAAGTCGGTTCCGGGTGTGGTCGACGACATCAACTTCGGCGGTTTCACCACCGAGTATCAGCTCGACCTGGATCCGAAGCAGCTGCAGCACTACGGGCTTGGCATCAACGATGTCATCAACGCCATCAACAGCAACAACGCCAATGCCGCGGGCGGGCGTGTGGCGCGCGGCGATCAGAGCTATGTCATACGCGGCGTCGGATTGATCAGAAGCCTCGCCGATATCGGCTCCACCGTCGTCAGCCAGGTGAATGGCGCACCGGTGCTGGTGCGCGATCTCGGTCTCGTCAGCTTAAGCCACCAGGAGCGCCAGGGCATCCTCGGCAAGGACAACAATCCGGACACGATCGAAGGCATCGTGTTGATGCTGAAATACCAGAATCCCTCGAAGACCCTGCAAGGCGTCCACGCCAAGGTTGAGGCGCTCAACCGGCAGTTGGCACGACAGGACGTGCGCATCGTGCCATACATCGACCGTGATGACCTGGTGCACGCCACCGTCCACAAGGTCGGCCGCACCATCCTCGAGGGCATCAGTCTCGTGTTCCTGGTGCTGGTCCTGTTCCTCGGCAGCGCCCGCGCGGCCCTGGTCGCGGGCGTCACCATCCCGATGGCGCTGGTGGCGGTGTTTACGCTCCTGAACCTCACGCACGTCTCGGCGAACCTGCTATCGCTCGGCGCGATCGACTTCGGGATCCTGGTGGATGGCGCAATCGTGGTAACCGAGGCCATCCTGCGGCGCCGCGAGGCCATGCCGGAAGAGGAGCTGAGCGAGAGCGAGGTGAAGGCGGCGGCGGTGCAGGTCACGCGCCCGATCTTCTTCGCGAGCCTGATCATCATCACCGCGTACCTGCCGCTCTTCTCGTTCGAGCGTGCCGAGGCCCGGCTGTTCACCCCGATGGCCTATACCATGGGTTATGCGCTGTTCGGCGCGCTGCTCAGCACGCTCGCACTCGTGCCGGGTCTCGCCTACTACGCCTTCCACAAGCCCGGACCGGTCTATCACAACCGTTGGCTCGAGTGGATCACCGAGCGCTATGACCGGGTGCTGTCGGCGTGCATCGCGCAGCCGCGCATCATTTATGGGGTGGTGATTTTCGCGCTGCTCGCCGTGGTCGGATTGGGGGCCACCGTGGGCCGGGACTTTCTCCCCGACCTCGATGAGGGGGCGCTTTGGCTGCAGGTGCAGCTGCCCACCGGGCTGGCCCTCAACAAGGCGAGTGACATGGCGAGCGATCTGCGGCGCGAAATCCTGCAATTCCCCGAAGTCTCATACGTCGTGACCCAGGCCGGCCGCAACGATGACGGCACCGATTCCTGGACCATGTCGCACCTCGAGGCGCCGGTGGGCCTGAAGGCCTATGACACCTGGCCCGGCGGTGAATCGAAGAAGGAGTTCGTCGATAAGCTGGCGGCCACTCTGGCGCACGATCTTCCGGGCTACTCCATCGGCATCAGCCAGCCGATCATCGACGGCGTGAACGACCTGATCGGCGGCGCGCATAGCCCGCTCGTCATCAAGGTGTATGGCGATGATCTCGACATGCTGCGCAGGGTCTGCCAGCAGATAGTGGGGGTTCTCTACACCATCCGTGGCACCTCCAGCGCCTCGATATTCCAGGAGCCGCCGATCCCGCAGATGAACATCAAGGTTGATCGTGAGAAGGCGGCGCGCTACGGCATCAACATCATCGACATACAGAACGTCATCCAGACCGGTGTCGGACAGGCGCCCGTCTCGACAGTCTACGTCGGCGAGCGTACCTACAACCTCACCGTGCGCTTCACCGCCGCAAGTCGCGACCGGCCTGAGTCACTCGCCAACCTGCCGGTGCACACCACGAACGGACAGCAAATCCCACTGGCGCAGGTTGCCGACATCCGCGTGCAGTCCGGCGAGAGTACGATCACGCGCGAGAACAGCCAGCGCAACCTCACCATCGGCATCGACAATCGTGACCGCGACCTGACGAGCTACCTCGCCGAGGCGCAGCGCAAAATCGCCGCACAAGTGCGGTTCGATCCCAACCGGATCCGCCTGGAATGGGCCGGGCAGTTCGAGAATCAACAGCGCGCCGAATCACGGCTGCTGGTGATCCTCGGTCTCGTCATGGTTCTGATGCTGATCTTCCTCACCATCGGCTTGCGGTCGCTGCGCCAGGCCTTGTTGATCCTCGGCGTGGTGCCGCTCGCAGCCCTCGGCGGCCTGATCTCGCTGCACCTCACCGGGCAGACGCTCAACGTGGCGAGCGGCGTCGGTTTCATCGCACTCTTCGGCGTAGCGGTCCAGAACGGCATCATCATGGTGTCCAATCTCAATCGCATGAGAAAAGCCGGGCTCGAGTTGCACGAGGCGATAATGAAGGGAGCCACCGAGCGGTTGCGGCCGGTGCTGATGACCGCCACGGTGGCCACACTCGGCATGCTGCCCGCCGCGCTGCACACCGGCGTCGGGAGCGACGTTCAGCGCGGTATCGCCACCGTGGTGGTCGGCGGCCTGGCAATCGCGACGGTGCTCACCTTGTTCGTGCTGCCCGCGATGTACCATGTGTCCGAGCACTGGGCGGAGCGGCGCCATGGAGAGGCCCGATGGGCGTGAGCATGTCGTTGCGCGTGATCATGGCGATTTCGGCCGTGGCACTCGCCGGCTGCGCTGTCGGTCCGAATTTCCACCGGCCGGCGCCACCGCAGGACGCCGACTACGGCAGTGCGCCGGCACAGGGCGCGACCGCGAGCGCTCCCGGCAGCGCTGGCAACGCGCAGCAGTTCATCGGCGGCATGGACATTCCCGGTCAATGGTGGGAGCTGTTCCAGTCGCCCAAGCTCAGTGCCCTCGTGCAGCAGGCGCTCAAGGGCAATCCGAGCATCGATGCGGCTCGCGCTTCGCTCCGCCAGGCCAACGACCTCTACAAGGCGCAGCGCGGGAGTCTGTTCCCGGCGGTCCAGGGAAGCTTCGGTGCGCAGCGGGCCAAGAATCCCACCGAAACCCTCGCTAATCCCACGAGCCTTCCGCAGGTCAATCCCTACTACAACCTGTTCACCGCGCAACTTTCGCTGAGCTACATGCCGGACGTATTCGGCGGCACGCGCCGCTCGCTCGAGGCGAGCCGCGCACAGCTTGAGGCCACGCGTTTCGAATTCGTCGCGACCTACGTGACGCTCAGCAGCAACGTCGTCGCGACGGCCGTACAGGAAGCGGCATTGCGTGGCGAAATCGCCGCCACCGGGCGCCTGCTTGCTCTGCAGCAACAGCTCACCGAGACCGTGCAGCGCCAGCAGAGCATCGGCACCGTGAGCAATGCGGATCTGCTGCAGCAACAATCGCTGGAGGCTCAGACCGCTGCCACCCTGCCACCGCTCCAGAAGCAACTGGGTCAGACGCGGGACGCACTCACGGCGCTGCTCGGCCGGCTGCCGGCGCAGGAGCCCACGGAGACTTTCCACCTCGAGGAACTGACGCTGCCGGGCGATCTGCCGGTGAGCCTCCCCTCGAAGGTCATTGAGCAAAGGCCGGATGTGCGCCAGGCGGAGGAGAATCTGCACACCGCCTCGGCGCAGGTGGGCGTGGCGCTCGCCAACATGCTGCCGCAGTTCGCGATCACTGCTGACACCGGATCGGCGGCGCTCGAAATCGGCAAGCTCTTCAGTCCGTACACCGGCTTCTGGGATCTCGGCGCATCGCTCACTCAGGTGCTGTTCAACGGCGGAGCACTCTATTACCGGCATCGCGCCGCCAACGACGCACTCGATCAGGCGGCAGCCGAGTATCGAGCCACGGTCATCCTCGCCTGTCAGAACGTGGCCGATACACTGCGCGCGCTGCAGGCGGATGCCGACGCGCTCAAGGCCGACGCCGAAGCGGATCGCGCGGCAAAAGCCTCGTTCGATCTGGCCCGGCAACAGTACCAGAATGGCAGCATGAGCCTCGTCGCGCTGCTCAACGCCGAGCAGATCTATCAGCAGGCAGAGGTCGCGCTCGTGCAGGCGCAGGCGAGTCGCTATGCAGACACCGCCGGGCTCTTCCAGGCGCTCGGCGGCGGCTGGTGGAATCTTCCGGAGGCAACCTTCCAATGAACGACCTCGTACTACGCGAAAACCGGGACGGGGCGGCCATCCTCACGCTCAATCGGCCACAGAAGCTCAACGCGCTCTCCAAGGATCTGATCGAGACGCTGGAGGAACACATCGACAGCATCGCCCGCGAGACCAAGACGGTAGGCCTCGTGATCCTGCGCGGCGCGGGCGGAAATTTCTCCTCCGGCCACGACATGACCGAGGTGCTGAGCCAGGTCAAAGCGCGCGCCAAACCGCACCACTACGTCGAAGTCATCGACAAGGTCGCCGACCTCCCGCAGCCGGTGATCTCCGCGGTACAGGGGCACTGCTCGACCGGAGCCCTGGAGCTGGCGCTGGCGGCGGATCTCATCGTGGCTTCGGCATCGGCCTGTTTCACCGATGCCTACGCCCGCTGGGGCCTGACGCCGATCTGGGGCCTGAGCCTGCGTCTGCCGCACCGCATCGGTACCGCCAAGGCCGCGGAGATGATGTATACCTGCCGCCGCTACTCGGGGGCGGAAGCCTTCGAGATGCACCTGGCGAACTTCTGCTTTGCGGACCAGGAGTTCGAGGCCGGGCTTGCCGGGCTCGCGGCCGATATTCTCGCCAACTCCTGGTACTCGAACCGCGTCGACAAGCGCGCGCTGATCGAGAGCGATGGACTCACGCTGCGGGACGCCCATGCTCTGAGCCTCTTCAAGAACGAAGGGCTCGCGCCGGACGCCGCACAACGCGTCGCGCACTTCTTCAAGCAGCGGAAGCCGGGCTAACGAGCGGTCCCCGAGGGCGATCGTGTCAGCACTGACTCAGGCGGCAAAACCGGCGCGCGCGCTCCTCGCGGCCTGGCCTCCGGCGAGAAGCTGCGCCAGGCACTGGGCGAGATCAGCCGCGCCGAGAGGTTTGGCGAGCACCGCGTGTGCGCCGGCTGCGGTGGCGGCCGCGTTGAGATCGGGGCCGCCGTAGCCGCTCACGAGAACCACCGGCAGCTCCGGTCGCGTGCGCCGCAACTCGGCCAGCAGTTCGAGGCCTGACATCCCCGGCATGATGGCGTCGGTGAGCACCGCATCGAAGCGCTGCGGTGCCGCCTGGAACACGCGCAGCGCCTGTTGCGCACCGACACAGCCGACGGGCTCGTAGCCGAGCGAGGCGAGCACCTCCTCTGCGAGCAGCACCAGGCTCTCCTCGTCATCCACCACCAATAGGGTCTCGCCGTTGCCACGTGGCACCGCCCGCGGTGGCGGCTCCTGCATCGGTTCCTCACCCTCGATGAGAGGCAGGTACACACTGAAGGTGGTACCCACGCCCGGGCGGCTGGTCACCTCGAGTGCTGCGTTGTGATCGAGCACGATCCCGTGCACGAGCGACAGGCCGAGTCCCGTGCCGCTGCCGACCGGCTTGGTGGTGAAGAATGGCTCGAAAATGCGCTCAACCTGCTCGGCGCTCATCCCGGTGCCGGTGTCGTTCACCTCGACGCAGGCGTAGCGCCCGCGCTGCAGGCGTCCGACGGTGCAATCGCGGGGTTCGGTCACCTCCACTGCGAGCGCGCGCACCCGCACCTCCCCTTCCCCGGTCACCGCCTGCAGCGCGTTGGTGACGAGGTTCGCCAGCATCTGGTGCAGCTGTGAGGCGTCGCCGGCGACCACCAGCGGGGCCTGCGCGAGGTCCATGGCAACCGACACACGCGGCGGCAGCGCCGCGCAGGTGAGGCTGTGCACTTCGTTGAGGATCCTCTGCAGCGACACCGGCCGTGCGCTGCCCACACCGGGGCGGCTGAAGGCGAGGATGCGCGCCACCAGGTCACGGGCGCGATTTGCCGCCACGACAATGTTGTCGATGTAGCGCCGTTGCAGGCTGCCCGGGCCGCTCTGCTGACCCGCGAGCTCCGCGTAGCCGAGCACCGCTCCCAGAACATTATTGAAGTCGTGGGCGATCCCGCCGGCGAGCGTGCCGAGCGCCTCGAGTTTCTGCGATTGATAGAGTCGTGCGGTGAGCCGTTCGTGCCGCTCGAGCTGCCGCAGGAAGGCGATCAGGAGTACCGCCGCCAGCGCGCTGATGATGAGCGTGCGCCCGAGGTTCTTCCAGGCCTTGCTGCGCCAGGCTCCGAGAATGTCCCGCTCGCTGCGGCCGACCAACACTACCGCGGGATACCCCGGTACCCGCCGCAGGCTGAGCTGCATGCCGCCAACGCCCGGGTCTTCGACCCTGGTATGCAGTGCATCGGCGCTGCCGAGCGCCCGCAGCACATTGAGCCAGGGCGATGGCTGCGTACTCACCTCGGAGTGCTCGCGGTTGACGAGCGTCATGCCATCGGTGCGCAGCAGCTCGACGGTGCTGCCCGGGCCGAGGTCGAGGGCCTGGTAGAAACGGCGGATATAGCCGACGTCGACCGCAGCGCCTGCGATCCCGCGAAAACCCGTGCCGGGAAGGCGACGGCTGAGCACGAAGGTCGGCTCCCCGTTCGCACGGCTGATGAAGGGCTCGCTGACGAACAGCCCGAGGTCGGGCTGCGCGAGCTGTGCCTGATAATACGAGCGATCGCGCAGATCATTCTTCGGGCCGCTCGGCGCCGTGCTCAGGTGCAGTTGCCGCGCAGGATCGTACAGGAACAGATTGCGCACCTGCGGCACACCGCTCATATGCCGTCGCAGCAGATCGGTAATGCTCTCGCGATCGGACGATGACCCGATCGTGTCCGGATCGAGCAGCATGGCCTGCCGCAGGATCAGGTCGGTCGCCTGCAGAGCCCGTGCAGCCTGCTCGGCCAGAGCCCCGGCGACGTTGTCGTGCTGACGCTCGGCGAGCGCAAGAGTCTCCTCGCGATCGTGCAGCGTATCGAAGAAACTCGACAGCGAAACGGCGGCGCACACGGCAACCACGATGAGCACCAGGCGCAGCCGCAATGCGCGGCGCCGGGCACCTTCACGGCGTGCGGCATCCGCCGTGGCACCGAGTGCAGGTGTCAGTGGGCCGGGCTCAGGCCGAGAGCTGCCCATAGATCGGTGCGCGTGAAGGGCTTCGCCAGGATGCGCGTCGCCCCGAGACGCAGCGCCATGGCATCATTTGCCATGTCTCCCGGGGAGAAGCGGCCGGAGGCCAGCACGATCGCCGCCTGCGGATAGGCGCGCCGCCAGGGCAAGAGGACCTCATGAGCCTGCTGTTGACACGCCACGTCGACCAGTATCGCATCGATGTCCGCCACAGATTGCTGTGGTGCTTCGGGCCAGATCGCGAGCGCGCCGCCGGCCGCCAGCCACTCACCGATCAGCTCACGGTGAAGCCTATCATGCTCCACGACCAGCACGTGCTTCATGGGCGGCTCCGGCAGTGAGCAGCGTGCCGCGACCGCACGTGCTGCTCGTCGACGACGACGAATCGGTACGGCGTCTGGTCGATGACTACCTGGTGCAAAACGATTTCCGTGTGTCCGCAGCGGTAACTGGCGGTGAGCTGATGAGCGCATTCGCCCGGGAGGTGATCGACCTGGTGCTGCTCGACCTGCGGCTGCCGGGTGAAGATGGGATGCAGCTGCTGCGCCAACTGCGCGCGCAGTCGCAGATTCCGGTGATCATTCTCACCGGGCGCAGCGAGGAAGCCGACCGGGTCATGGGACTGGAGCTCGGTGCGGATGACTACCTCACCAAGCCCTTCAGTCCGCGCGAGTTGCTGGCCCGCATCCGCACCGTCCTGCGGCGTGCCCATGCGGGACAGGAGGTGCACGGAGCACCCGTTTGCCGTGCCTACCGCATCCCCGGCTGGGAGCTCAACCTGCGCACCCGCCGGCTGACTGGAGACGACGGCGCCCAGGTCGCACTCAGCAACGGGGAGTTCAACCTGCTGGCCGCGCTCCTCTCCACCGCCAACCGCGTGGTGACCCGCGATCAGCTCATCGAAATGAGTCGCCGCTACGACAACGAGGTCTATGACCGCGCGGTCGACGTGCAGATTCTGCGCCTGCGTCGCAAGCTCGAACGCAATCCCGCCGAGCCGCAGATCATCATTACCGAGCGTGGCGCCGGCTATCGCATCGCGGTTCCCGTGGAAGCGGTGTACTGAGGGGCGTTCCATCATCCTGAGCCTGCGGGGCTGGTAGTGCATGCGGCGTGGCCTCTGGCCGCGCTGCCACCGGCAGTCTCGGCGCTTCCTGTCGCGCCGCTCTTGCAGCGCATATTTCACCTGTAACACGCGTGGGTCGCAGCGTAACCGGTCGCGAACGAGCCTCCGGTATCGTAGGGCGCGCCATGTGGATCGTCCGACTGGCGCTGCGGCGTCCTTACACCTTCCTGGTGCTCGCCATCGTGATCACGCTGCTCGGCGTGTTCTCGATCCTGCGCACGCCGACGGACATTTTTCCCAACATCAAGATCCCGGTGGTGGCCACCATCTGGCGTTACACCGGCCTTTCGCCCGAGGAGATGGCGACCCGCATCGTGCTCGGCACCGAGCGCAATGCACAGACCACCGTGAACGACGTCGAGCACACCGAGTCGCAGAACGTGACCGGTACCTCGGTGGTGAAGTACTTCTTCCAGCCGAACGTCAACGAGGAGCTGGCGTACGCGCAAATCACCGGCGTATCACAGACCTTGCTGCGCTCGGCACCCCCGGGCACCACGCCGCCATTCATTCTCGCCTACAACGCCTCCTCGGTGCCGATCCTGCAGCTCGCGCTCTCGAGCGAAAAGCTCTCGGAAGCGCAGCTCTTCGACCTCGGCAACAACGTCATCCGGGTTGGCCTCGGCACCGTCCAGGGCGCTTCCATGCCTTACCCGTACGGCGGCCTGCAGCGCCAGGTGCAGGCGGATCTCGATCCGGACGCCCTGCGCGCCACCGGCCTGTCCGGCAACGATGTCACCGCAGCCATCGCCGCCCAGAACTCGATTCTCCCGGCCGGCACCCAGAAGATTGGTGACCGCGAGTACTTCATCACCGTCAACGCCAACCCGCGCAGCGTGGCCGAGCTCAACGATCTGCCGGTCACCACGCGCAACGGCAGCGTCATCTATGTGCGCGATGTGGCGCATGTGCGCGACGGTTATCCGCCGCAGACCAACATCGTGCGCCGCGACGGGCACCGCGGCGTGCTCATGAGTGTGCTCAAAACCGGCGGCGCCTCGACACTCGACATCATCAGGAACATCAAGGAGCGGCTGCCGGGAATCCGCGACCAGCTGCCGCCAGGGTTCAACGTCGATCTGGTCGGGGACCAATCGCTGTTCGTACGCGCAGCCATCGCCGGGGTGGTGCGTGAGGCGGTAATCGCCGCGGCGCTCACCGCGCTCATGATCCTGCTGTTCCTCGGCAGCTGGAAGAGCACGCTGATCATCGCGGTGTCGATTCCGCTGTCGATCCTCACCTCGATCATCTGCCTGTCTGCGCTCGGCGAGACCATCAACATCATGACCCTCGGCGGCCTGGCGCTCGCGGTCGGTATCCTGGTGGATGACGCGACGGTGACCATCGAGAACATCAACATGCATCTCGAGCAGGGTCAGCAGGTCGAGGAGGCAATCCTCAACGGCGCCCACGAGATTGCGCTGCCGGCGCTGGTGTCGACGCTCGCGATCTGCATCGTGTTCGTGCCCATGTTCATGCTGGCGGGAATCGCCCGTTACCTGTTCGTGCCGCTCGCCGAAGCGGTGGTGTTCGCCATGCTCGCCTCCTATGTGCTGTCGCGAACGCTGGTGCCGACGCTCGCCAAGTACTGGTTGCAGCTTCACGAGGGGCATACGAGCCCGCCCCGCCATGCGGCGCAACGCCTGCAGCGACGCTTCGAGGAGTGGTTCGTGCGGACACGCGAGCGCTACCACGCACTGCTCGAGCGTGCACTCGCCGCCGGCCCCCGCTTCGCGTGGCCGTTCCTCGGCGCCATGGCGGCAACCGCACTGCTCGCCTTCCCGCTCGGGCCCTTCCTGCCCGGGCTCGGACAGGATTTCTTCCCGAGCGTCGATGCCGGCCAGATCAAGCTGCACCTGCGCGCGCCGACCGGCTGGCGCATCGAGAAGACCGCGGCGCTCTGCGACAACATCGAGGCGACCATCCGCAGCGTGATTCCAGCGCGTGAGATCACCACCGTCGTCGATAACATCGGCTTACCCTACAGCGGCATCAACCTGTCCTATTCCACTTCGGCGCCCGTGGGCCCGAGCGATGCCGACATCCTGATCAGCCTCACCTCCGACCATCACCCGACCGAGCACTACGTGCACGCACTGCGCGAGAAGCTCACCGCGCTCTACCCCGAAACCATCTTCGCGTTCCAGCCCGCGGATATCGTCAGCCAGATCCTGAATTTCGGCCTGCCTGCGCCGGTCGACGTGCAGGTGTCAGGCTTCGACACGAGCGCGACGCGCAAGTACGCGAACGAGGTTCTCACGCGCATACGCACGATCCCCGGGCTGGTGGACGCACGCATTCAACAGCAGTACGACTACCCGACCCTCAACGTGAGTGTCGACCGCACCAGGGCGGCGCTCCTCGGGCTGACCGAGACCGACGTTGCCTCCGACCTGCTGGTATCGCTCTCGGGCAGCTCGCAGACCACCCTCTCCTTCTGGATCGACCCGAAGACCGGCACGCAATACCCGGTAGTCGCGCAGACTCCGCAATACCGGCTGACATCGCTCACCGATCTCGCCACCACTCCAGTCACCTCTGGTGGCACGGCGGAAGCGAATGGCTCCGGCAGAGCGAGTGGTGCCAACAGCGCTCCACCCAGCAGCGCTGCCGGGGGTGGCGTCCAGCTGCTCGCCAACCTCGCCAGATTCGGCCGCAGCGAGTCACCGGCGGTGGTCAGTCACTATGACGCCCGGCCCGTCATCGACGTCTATGCCGGCATCGAGCGCACCGATCTCGGCTTCGTCGCGGCGCAGATCGAACGGGTCATCCACGACACGCACTCCCTGCTACCGCGCGGCGCGCAGGTCACGGTACGCGGCCAGGTGACCACCATGACGCAGTCCTTCAGGGGGCTGCTCATCGGACTCGCGGGCGCGGTGGTGCTCGTCTACCTGCTGATCGTCGTCAACTTTCAGTCCTGGCGCGATCCATTCATCATCATCACCGCACTGCCGGCGGCGTTGGCCGGCATCGTGTGGATGCTGTTCCTCACCCACACGCCGGTGAGCGTACCGGCCCTCACCGGTGCCATCATGTGCATGGGCGTGGCCACCGCCAACAGCGTGCTGGTCATAAGCTTTGCGCGCGAGCGCATGAACGCCGGCGATGATGCTGCGCATGCCGCGCTGCAGGCCGGCACCACCCGTTTCCGCCCTGTGCTGATGACGGCGCTCGCCATGATTATCGGCATGCTGCCGATGGCGCTCGGCCTCGGCGAGGGCGGCGAGCAGAATGCCCCGTTGGGCCGGGCGGTGATCGGCGGCCTGGTGTTCGCGACCATCGCTACGCTGCTCTTCGTCCCGACGGTCTTCAGCATCATCCATGGACGTCGGAGCGCCTGATGTCTGAGGTTTCGCAAACTCCACGCGCGCCGGTGCCGGCTTCGCCCTACCGCCGCTATCTGTGGGCGGCGATCGCGCTCGTGCTGCTGCTCGCGGTTTGGGGAATTCTCAGCCGGCTGCTTGCCCGTAACGCCCTGGCACACGAAGCCCGCGAGGCCGCGATCCCCACAGTGATCACCACCAGGCCCCACCAAGGCCCTGCCGCCGACACCCTGCTGCTGCCCGGGAGCGTACAGGCGTACTACGAGGCGCCGATCTATGCACGCACCAGCGGCTACCTGAGAGCGTGGTACACCGACATCGGTGCTCCGGTAAAGAAGGGCGAGCTGCTCGCGGAGATCGAGGCGCCGGAGGTCGACCAGCAGCTGCGGCAGGCGGAAGCGGATCTCGGCACCGCACGCGCCAACTCTGAGCTGGCGCGCAGCACGAACGAGCGCTGGCAGGGCCTGCTCGCGACCGAATCGGTCTCGCAGCAGGACGCCGATCAGCGTGCCGGTGATGCCGCAGCCAAGGCCGCCGCGCAGGCGTCTGCCGCCGCCAACGTCGCCAGGCTGCGCGAGCTCGAGGGGTTCAAGCGCGTCGTGGCACCCTTCGACGGCATCGTGACTCAACGCAACACCGACGTCGGCGCCCTGATCAATGCCGGGGAGACTCCCGGCAGCGCCCTGTTCCGCGTTGCCGACACGCATCGGCTGCGTATCTACGTTCAGGTGCCCCAGGTCTACGCCGCGCAGGTCCGTACCGGCATGAGCACATCGCTCGAGTTCACCGATCATCCCGGGCAGCACTTCGCGGCGAATGTCGCTTCGACCGCTCACGCCCTCGATGCCGTGTCACGCACGTTGCAGGTTGAGCTGCAGATCGATAACTCAGGCGGAGAGCTGCTACCGGGCTCGTATGTGCAGGTGACCTTCGCGCTGGCACCGAGCGGCGGAGCGCTGCGCGTGCCGGTGAACACGGTGATCTTTCGCGGCCACGCGCCGCAGGTGGCCACCATCGATGAAGCCCATCGGGTCCACCTGCAGGAAATAAGCGAGGGCCGCGATTTCGGTACCGAGATCGAAGTGCTCGCGGGGGTGAGCGCCAACGACACGCTGATAGTCAATCCGTGGGATTCCATTGCGGATGGGCAGCAGGTGCGTATCCAGCCGCCCCAGCCGCAACAGACCTCCGGTGCGCCTCCGGCGGAGCATTCGTGAACGCCCGTGGGCTGGTCGGTGCGCTCCTCGCCGCCGCCCTCGCTGGCTGCTCGCTCAGTCCCCACTACGAGCGACCCTCGACGCCGCAACCGCCACAGACCTACAAGGAAACCGGCGACTGGAAAGTCGCCTCGCCCGCCGATACCAGCGCGCGGGGACGCTGGTGGAGCATGTTCGGGGACTCCGATCTCGATGCACTCGAAGCGCAGGTCACCAGCGCCAATCAGACGCTGAAGGCGGGGCTCGCCAGCCTCGAGCAGGCGCGCGCTCAGACCCGTATCGCGCGCTCGGAGTGGTTCCCGACCCTCACCGCTCAGGCCAACGCCACTCGTGGTGAGATCTCGGTCTACTCCTCCGGCTACGTACCGGGCAGGACGCGCACCGGCAATGCCTTTGTCGTGAGCGGTGATCTCTCATACGAGATCGACGTCTTCGGCCGCGTGCGCAACACCGTCGCCAATGCGCGCGCCAACGAGCAGGCCACTGCCGGCGATGTGGCCGCACTCGACCTGTCGCTGCACGCCGAGCTCGCCACCGACTATTTCACCCTGCGTGGCCTGGACCTCGAGCAGCGTTTTCTCGATCAGACCGTCGCGGACTTCTCCCGGGCGCTGCAACTTACCCAGAACCTCTACAAAGGCGGCGCAGCGGCCATTGCCGATGTGCAGCAGGCACAGGCGCAGCTCGAATCCGCGCGTACTCAGGCGGAGGACACCCGGCTGCGCCGGGCACTCACCGAACATGCGATCGCCGTGCTGGTCGGACAGGAGCCCTCGGCTTTTTCGCTCACTGCATGTTCCGATGACAGCTTTCCGACATTGCCGGTGATCGACGCAGGCCTCCCCTCCCAGTTGCTCGAGCGGCGACCGGATGTCGCGGCCGCCGAGCGGCGCGTCGCCGCTGCCAACGCCAACATCGGCGTGGCGCGCGCCGCCTACTTCCCGGTGTTCGATCTGGTGGCCATCGCGGGCTCGCAGGCCGCTACCACTCCCAACTGGCTGACCGCGCCGAGCCAATTCTGGTCGATCGGGCCGCAGGCGCTCTTCACCATCTTCAACGGCGGGCTGCACGCGGCGCAGTCTGCGGCGGCACACGCGAGCTACGATCAGCAGGTCGCCAACTACCGCAACACCGTGCTCACCGCCTACCAGGACGTCGAAGACAATCTGGCGGCGCTGCGCCAGTTACAGCGCGAAGGGGTCAGCGAGGCGGCGGCCGTGAAGGCGACACAGGGGGCGGCCGATCAGGCCAACCTGCGCTACAAGGGCGGGATCGTCACCTACCTGGAAGTAGTGGCGACGCAGAGCGCGGCGCTGTCGGCACGGCTCACCGCAGCCGATATCGACATCCGCCGGGCGAGCGCGACGGTGCAGCTGGTGAAGGCACTGGGCGGGGACTGGAACCCGGCCGCGCCACCGAGCGCGGCTTACCTCAAGTAGGCGTGTACGATGTCGATGAGGTGCTTGGCGCCACGGGCTCGCCCACGATCGCGGTCCCGCGCCGGGTCCGAGACGTGCATGCGGATGTGATCCTCGAGCAATTTAGCCATCAGGCTGTTGGCGGCACCGCGTGCTGATACCGTAAGCTGCATCACCCGGGCGCAGTCGGCATCCCGCTCAAGGGCACGCTCGATGGCGTCCACTTGCCCGCGCAGCCGCCGTACGCGCTGCAGCAGGCGGGTCTTGTCCTCGATGGTGTGTGCCACGATGTCCTCGGGAGCTCTATAGGGTGGGGGGTATAGTATAGAGGTGCCGGGCACAAATACACCCTCGCCCGCCTGGGTGACCCGGATCGCCGCCGCCGGTGCTCCCCGGTACGCCCTGTTGCCCGGCTGCCTGCTGGGAAGTACCCCGGGGTGGGGAGCGCCACCGGTGCGCTTTTACGCCGTACGGCTGCATCTGGAGTACTAGCGCCGCAGCGTCAATGGGTGCGCGCGAAGTCGATGAACCCCCGCTGTACGTCGGTGTGTGTCAGCTGGACCCGCACGGTATCGCCCACGTCCAGCCCGGCGAAGCCCTGCACCAGGCGTCCTTCGGCCAGGGGCTTCGAAATTCGCACCCAGGTTCCCTTGTCGGAGACGCCGGTCACCAGCGCGTCGAACTGCTCGCCAACGTGCGCCTGCAGCAGCAACGCGGCGGCGGATTTGCGTACCTGTCGCTCCACTTTGGCGGCGTTGCGTTCCTGCAGCGTGCAATGCTCACCGAGCGCCGACAACTGTTCATCGCCGTAAGGCGCCGCCGCACCTGCGAGCGCCGCCTTGAGCAGCCGTTGTGTGATCACATCCGGGAAGCGGCGGTTGGGAGCGGTCGCGTGGGCGTAATCGTTCAGCGCGAGCCCGAAATGTCCCGCGCACGGCTGCCCGGGACGCTTGAGCACGTATTCACCGGCACCGAGCAGCTTGACGACGGCGAGTGACAGATCGGGGAACTGCGCGGGCGCGGCCTGCTGGCGTTTGAGCAGGAAAGCGCTCAAGGCACGCGCGGCGGGCGCGGCGGGCAGGCTCTCGCCGCAGTCACGTGCGAGCGCCACGATCCGGTCCCAGCGCTCGGGCGCCGGCAGCGCACGGCGCAGCGATGAGCGCCCGTGGCTCTCCAGAAAGCGCGCCACGACGCCATTCGCCGCGATCATGAAGAACTCGATGAGCTCCTTGGCGCGATTGTTTTCATCGGGCTTCAGATCGATGAGTGTCGCGCCCGCGTACACCGCCTGTGCCTCGAGCGTCGAGAGCGTGAGCGAGCCCTGTGCGCGGCGCACGCCCTTGAGCAGTTGCGCGACGCCATCCTGGATACGCAGCTGCCGATCCATACCCGCCACGGTGGCAACTCGCGCCGGGGGCGGTGCGCGGCCATCGAGCCACGCCGCTACGCCGTCGTAGGCGAGCTTGGCGCGATTGACCACCACGGCGCGGTAGATATCCGCGGCTGTGACGCTGCCATCGGGTGCTACCGTCATGTCGATCACCATGCTCAGCCGCTCCTGGTTCTCGGCCAGGCAGGTGAGATCGGTCGACAGCCGCTCGGGCAGCATCGGGAAGATCTGCGCGGCGGTGTACACCGAGGTGGTGTTGGCGCTGGCATGCGCATCGAGCGGCGAGCCCCGAGCGATCGATGCGTCGACATCCGCAATCGCTACCAGGATCTGCACCGCACCGCCCGCGAGTGGCTGCGCTACCGACAGCTGGTCGAGGTCACGCGAATCGTCGTTGTCGATCGAGCACCACAGCAGCGCGCGCTGGTCGCGGATCTGCGCTCCATGCTCCATGGCGGGCGCTGAGATCGCCCGCAACTGCGCCGCCGCAGCTGCCGGCAGATCGGGCTCGAGACCGTGCTCGAGCATGGCGCGATGCGCGATGCCCTTCAGGTCGAGCGCTGGCGGAGGGGGTTGTGACATCCGCGCATGATACGCGACACATAGACGAAGGGCGCCGCAGCGTGTCTCTGCGGCGCCCTCCTTCCCGGGCGAGGCCTCCTGCCTCGCCCGATTCAGGCTCTTCACATGCTCGGCATCGTCCCGATGTAATAGACGATCACGTACGCCTTGAGGGTGCCAGTGGTCGCGGGCGCCACTGGCGCCTGCGGCACGCCGAAGACCTTCACGGGTGCTCCAGCGGTCAGCCCCGCGGTGATCGCCGCGAATCCACTGCTGCTCGTAATGTCGATCGGGCTCACCGTGACCACGCCGTTGGCGCGGTCGATCTGGTAAACCAGTGTCGCCGAGCCCATGGTGGTGCTGACATCCACCGTGACCGGTAGCGTGCCGCCCGGCACGATGACCGTAAAGCTGTTGGCGGAGAATGCCGTGCTCACCGTTCCAAGTGGCAGCGGGGTCGGCACGAGCACCGCATCGCGCACGTACCAGCCGCTCGCATTGCTCGCACCATCACCCCAGGTGGCGAGGCTCTCGCCCCAGGCCGGCAACGCACCAACGGTACCCCCGAAGTTCACCGCTCCCTCGGCAGCCGCAGCAAAGCTGGTGGTCGCTCCACTGCCGAAGGTCACC
>Ga0306922_10001398_pt1 | contig 21509 bp, 14 predicted proteins | sample sta12Cox44000082_FD_203758 | JGI IMG/M metagenome (GOLD analysis project Ga0306922, IMG submission 203758) | Lab enrichment of tropical soil microbial communities from Luquillo Experimental Forest, Puerto Rico - statoxic.12C.oxic.44.000.082 (v2)... | ecosystem: Environmental > Terrestrial >... | reverse complement strand
TGCCGATCACGATGGACGATTCCACCGATCGCCTAGTGTCACGGCTGCGCTCGGCGCTGCGCGTCCGTACCCTCCATGCCGGCGTGCTGCGACGCGCGCGCAGCCTGAACGTGACGCATGGGATCCCGACGTGCGTACCGGCCGATATCCTCGACCATGCGACCATTCTCTGCGTCGCGCGCGGCGGCTCCTATTGCGCGCTTTCGCAGGCGATCGGCGACCGTGCCGGGCTCGTCGGCGCGCTCAGCAGCGAGACCGCTGCCCGCTTTCTGAACACGCGCGATATCGATGGTGTGATCATCGGCGAAGGGTTGGGTGCGCGGCCGGTGGCGGCGCTGCTGACGCTGTTGGCAAACGACGCCCGCTTCTGCGATCTGCCCGTGGGCGTCCTCGACAATGACTCGGTCGACGACGAACGGCTGCCCAATCTGGTTCGCGCCGAAGGCGACGCCGCGCGTCTCGTCGGGCTGGTACTTCCTTTCGTGCGCTGGCAGGCCTTCGAGGGGCAGCTCAAGCGGGTGCTCAAGTCACTCGAGAGCGAAGGCGCGATCGATTCAGACACCGGCTTACGCGATACCAAAGCGTTTTGGCGCGACCTCGACCGCGCAATCCGCGCTGCTGAACCGGCCGGCCGCGCGCTGTCACTGGCACGCTTCTCGTTCGATGGACTTACCGATCGCCGCATGTATCTCGATGCCGCACGCCTGTTCGGCCGATTGGTGCGCGACGTCGATTTCGCCTGCCGCGAGCGTGACGGATCGATCGTGGCTGCATTTGCGGAGACCGACCTGCGCAGCGCCCACGTGTTCGCACGCCGCATCGCCGGCATGCTCAGGCGGACGATGCTGTCCTTGAGCAGTACTGCCGGCAGCATCAAGCCGACAGTGACGCTTGCCACGCTCAAGCCGACCGACAACCTGGACACGCTGCTAGGGCGGGTCGGCTCCAATATTGCCGCAGATCCGCAGATTGCAGGGGAGCAACGGCAGGCTTAGGCTTTCCGCCTCGCAAAGGAGGCGGCCATGGCCTTGACCGTTGCAATGGTATCCGACGTCGTTTGTCCCTGGTGCTTCATCGGCAAGCGCCGTCTGGAGCAGGCGATCGCCCGCGTTCCGGAGATTGCGGTCGAGGTGCGCTTTCGACCCTATTTCCTCAATCCTTGGGTGCCGCGCGGAGGCATGAGCCGCGATGAATATCTCACGCGAAAATTCGGCTCGCCGGAGCGCTATCGTGGCATTGCCGAGCGCGTGGCGCAGGCGGCGGCAGCCGATGGGCTCGCCTACGCGCCTGACAAGATAACGCGCCAGCCCAATACGCTCGATTGCCACCGCCTGATCGCGTGGGCCGGTGAGATCGGCAATGCGGGGCGCATGAAGCAGCGGCTGATGGACCTGTATTTCACCGAAGGCGGCGATCTTACTGACCACGAGGTGTTGGTGCGCGCCGCGGCCGAATGCGGCCTCGACGCCGATCGCGTGCGCCCGCGGCTGGCGAGCGAGGATGACGTGGAGCGCGTGGAAAGCGAAGCCAATGCCGCGAAGGATGCGGGCATCGATGGCGTGCCCTGTTTCATCTTCGGCAATGTGATCGCCGTGCAAGGCGCCCAGTCGCCGGACCATCTGGCGCAGGCGATCGAGCGCGCCGCAAACGAAACGGCGAAGGGCGTGGCGGCGGAATAGTCGCGCGATCTTCCGGGCGACCTCAAGCGCCAGCGCCCAACATCCGAGCCGAAAACCTCTTCGCCGACCGCACCAGGCGGCGGCGAATGGGTCGTGCCTGATCGAGCGGCAGAATATGATCGAGCTGTCGTCAACCGTTGCACCGGAGACAGCCATGATCAGGAGAAAATCGCTTCGCGTCGCTCTCGCCCTGAGCGTCCTCGCCGTCGCCCCGGCGCTGGTTATCCCCGCCCCGGCTCACGCGCAAAATCAGCACATGGAGGTTATCCACCATCCCAATTACGACCAGAGCGTGTTCATGCCGTTCGTGCCGGCCATCAAGATCAAGAGCGGCAAGATTCTTTGGCTCGCCGGCACGACCGCGCTGCCGGTCTATCACGACCATCCGCACAAGCGCGACCAGATCCAGCAATACATGGTCAACGACCTCGAGGCGCAGACGCGCGCGGCCATGGAGGGGATCAAGAAGACGCTGGAAGCTTCGGGCGCCTCGTTCAAGGACGTCGTGCACTTCTTCGTGTTCCGCGCGCGACCGCGAATTGGCGACATCGGCAAGGCCAGCGCGGTGATCAACTCCTACTTTGCGCCGTTCAACCACAAGCCCACGTCGACCAACGTCGCCGTGCTCGAATTGGGCGAGCCGGAGCAGCTGATCGAAATCCAGATGGTTGCCGTCGTGGATTAGCGCAGGCTGCCGAACGTCACCGCGTCATTGCGCGCGGGTCAAGCCCGCGCCTGACCCGTCTGGGGCCCTCACGCCGCCTTTGCCGGTTGGGCGAGCGCCACGAGATTGCGCAGGATCGATGTGGTTCCGCGCAGGCGCGCTTCGGGGTCGTCCCAATCGGCGAAGAAAACCACTTTCATGTCGGGGCGCACCCGCGCACCGCCCGCCTGCTCGTGGATGAAACGGACGAGGCGATCCGGATTGGCGAAACTGTTGTCGCGGAACGAGACCACGGCGCCTTTGGGACCGGCCTCGATCTTCTCCACGTTGGCCTGCCGGCAGAGCGATTTGATCGCGACCACCTGCAGCAGGTGCTCGACCTCCGCCGGCAGCGGCCCGAAGCGGTCGACCAGTTCAGCGCCGAACGCTTCAATCTCGCGCTCGTCCTCGATCTCGGCGAGGCGCCGATAGAGCGCGAGGCGGATCGGCAGGTCGGCGACGTAGTCTTCCGGAATCATCACCGGCGTACCGACCGTGATCTGCGGCGACCATTTATCGGCGACCGGTACGGCGACGCCGGCTTTGAGATTTGCCACCGCCTCTTCCAGCATCTGTTGGTAAAGCTCGAAACCGACCTCCTTGATGTGCCCGGACTGCTCCTCACCCAACAGATTGCCGGCGCCGCGAATGTCGAGGTCGTGGGAAGCGAGCTGGAAGCCCGCCCCCAGCGTGTCGAGCGATTGCAAGACTTTCAACCGCCGCTCGGCTTGCGGCGTGATCCTGCGGTCCGGCTGCAGCGTGAACAGCGAATAGGCGCGCTGCTTCGAACGGCCCACCCGTCCGCGCAGCTGATAGAGCTGGGATAGCCCGAAGCGGTCCGCGCGGTGCACGACCAGCGTGTTGGCGGTCGGAATATCGAGTCCGGACTCGATGATCGTGGTCGACAGCAGCACGTCGTACTTGCCGTCGTAGAATGCGGACATGATGTCGTCGAGCACGGTCGAAGGCATCTGCCCGTGCGCCACCGCGACGCGCACCTCCGGCACGTGCTCGTCGAGAAACTCCTTGGCGCCGGCAATATCCTCAATGCGCGGACAGACGTAGAAGGCCTGGCCGCCGCGATAGCGCTCGCGCAACAGCGCTTCGCGCACGACCAGAGCATCGAACGGGGCAACGAAGGTGCGAACCGCCAGCCGATCGACCGGCGGCGAGGCGATGATGGAAAGGTCACGCACGCCGGACAGCGCGAGCTGCAAGGTGCGCGGGATCGGGGTTGCGGTGAGCGTGATCACGTGCACTTCGGCGCGCAACTGCTTGAGGCGTTCCTTGTGGGCGACGCCGAAGTGCTGCTCCTCGTCGACGACGAGCAGGCCGAGGTCCTTGAACTTGATGGTCTTGCCGAGAAGGGCGTGGGTGCCGATCACGATGTCGACGCTCCCATCGGCTATTTTTTTCTTCACCCGCGCCAATTCGGACGAGGACACCAGTCGCGAAGCCTGCGCGATGTTGACGGGAAACCCGCGAAACCGCTCGGCGAACGTCTTGGTATGCTGGCGCGCAAGCAGCGTGGTCGGGACCACCACGGCAACCTGCTTGCCGTTCATCGCCGCGATGAAAGCCGCGCGCAGCGCCACTTCGGTCTTGCCGAAGCCCACGTCGCCGCAGATCAGGCGATCCATGGGACGGCCCGAGGCGAGCTCGCCGAGCACGACATCGATCGCCCCCTGCTGGTCCTCAGTCTCCTCATAGGGGAAACCGGCGCAGAATTCGTCATACGCGCCGTGCTCGACCGACAAGCGCGGCGCCTCGCGCAATTGCCGTTCGGCGGCGATCTTGATCAGCTCATTGGCGATCTCGCGGATGCGGCTCTTCATGCGCGCCTTGCGCGCCTGCCAGGCGCCGCCGCCAAGCCGGTCGAGCTCGACGTGCGTGTCCTCCGAGCCGTAGCGCGAGAGCAGCTCCACGTTCTCGACCGGCAGGAACAGCTTGTCGCCGCCGGCGTAATGCATTTCCAGGCAATCGTGCGGGGCGCCCGCGGCTTCGATGGCGCGCAGCCCGACGAAACGGCCGATACCGTGATCGACGTGCACGACCAGGTCGCCGGCGGCGAGGCTCGTCACCTCGGCGATGAAATTCTCGGCGCGGCGCGCGGCGCGGCGCGGGCGAACCAGGCGGTCGCCCAAAATATCCTGCTCGCCGATTACCGCCGCGTCGGCGGTTTCGAAACCGCTTTCCAGCCCAAGCACCGCGAGCGCCACCTGCGGCTTGGGCAGTGCCACCGCTTCCGGCCACGACGCCACGGAACTTAAGTTGGCCAGCGCGTGATCGGCGAGCACATGGCGCATGCGCTCGCGCGCGCCTTCGCTCCAGAGGGCGATGATCACGCGCTTGCCGCCCGCCTGTAGCGCGGTCACGTGCTGGGCAAGCGCCTCGAACACGTTGCGGCCCGGCTCGGCGCGCTCGGCGGCGAAGTTGCGCCCTTGCCTGGTTTGCGCATCGATCGCCGGCCCCTGCCCTGCGGGCACCGTGAATGGCGTAAGCCGAGCGAGCGCGGCGGCATCGAGCCGCTCGCGCCATTCCGATTCCTCGACGTAGAGCCGGGCGGGCGGCAGCGGCTTGTAGGGCGGACCCGCGCCGCGCTCCGTGAGCGCCTGCTGGCGCGCTTCGTAATAGTCCTTGATCTGACCCAAGCGCTCGCGCACGGCGTCCTCGGCGAGCGGCTCCAACACGACGCACGCGCCCGGCACATAATCGAACAGGGTGTCAAGCCGGTCGTGGAACAGCGGCAGCCAGTGCTCCATTCCGGGGTGGCGCCGGCCTTCGCTCACTGCTTCGTAGAGCAGGTCGTCGGGCGTCGGCGCGCCGAACGCCTCGACATAGCCGAGACGGAAGCGCTTGATCGTATCGGGGGTGAGCTGAAATTCGGCGACCGGCACGAGATCGAGCCGGCGCAGCTGATCGGTGGTGCGCTGGCTCTCCGGATCGAAGCTGCGGATCGATTCCAGCGTGTCCCCGAAATAATCGAGCCGCACCGGCTCGGCCGTGCCCGGTGCGTAAAGGTCGATGATCCCGCCGCGCACCGCATAGTCGCCCGGCTCGCGCACTGTCGATGCACGCATGAAACCGTTGAGCTCGAGCCATTGGATGACGCGATCCATGGCGAGTACGTTGCCGGCCGCGATGGAAAGCGCTTCCTTCGTGACAAAATTCCGCGCCGGGACCCGCTGGAGCGCGGCATTGACGGTGGTGAGGAGAACCGTCGGCGATTGATCCTGCTGCGCGCGGGCAACCCGAGCGAGCACGGCCATGCGCTGGGCGACGAACGCGGCATGCGGCGGAACCCGGTCATAGGGCAGGCAATCCCAGGCGGGAAACTCCAGCGCCACGATGTCAGGTGCGAAGAAGCCCAATGCGCGGGCGAGCGCGCTCATGCGCTGCCCGTCCCGGCATACGACGAGAAGGCCTACTGCTCCGGCATCGGCGCCCACCGCCGCGGCGCGGGCAAGGTCGGCAACGACCAGCCCCTCGGCGCCGTCGGCAACTCCGGCGAGCGTCAGCGGGCGGCCGGGTGCCAGCAGTTCGGCGGGAGATCGGGCCATGCTCAGCTCGTGCGCCCGCGATCGTGACTGAACTCGCGCAGGCGCCGAAACAGCGCGGTATCGAAATTCGCCGGCACCTCTGCTTCGTAGGTCACCCAGGCAAGCAGCTCACGGTCCGGCACTTCCAGCAACTGCTCCAATTCGCTCAGCTCGTTTTCGGTCAATTGCGCGATGGCCGCATCGGCGAAGCGGCCCATGATCAGGTCCACTTCCCGCATGCCGCGACGCCACGAGCGGAACAAAAGCTTACGCCGGCGCGCCTCCAACTGGTCGTGCGGCGACGTCTCGCTGGTCATGGTCCCTCAGGGCACTGGGCAAACGCCAAAAACCCGGACGTGCCGGGCGAAGGCTATATAGGGGGACGGCGCGCAAATGTCAGCGTGGGTGCCCTGCCGATCTCGACACCGGCCCGGTTGCCTCCCATCGGGGCGCGCGCCAGCATCGCCGACGACTGAATCGGGAAAGCGCAATGCGGCCGAGCCTGCTCAATCCGCTGTTTGCCCCGCTCACGGCGCTGTCGGGCGTGGGGCCGCAGCTGGAGAAGCTCTATCGGCGACTGTTCGATCGCGATGCGCCGGCGCGCATCATCGATCTGTTGTTTCATCTGCCCAGCGGCGTCATCGACCGACGCGCGCGGCCGAAATTGCGCGACGTGGTGCCCGATACGGTGGTCACGGTCGCAGTCGACGTCGATCGCCATCGTCCGTCACCGCCACACCGGCCGCGCGTGCCGTATCAGATCTACACGAGCGATGAGACCGGCGATCTGATCCTCGTCTATTTCAACGCGCGCAAGGACTACCTGCAGAAAATCTTGCCCGTGGGCGAGCGGCGCTACGTGTCCGGGACGGTGGCGCTTTACGACGGCATGCGACAGATGGTGCATCCCGATCGCGTCGTCGCGGAAGCCGATTTCGCGAAGCTGCCGCTGGTCGAGCCGGTCTATCCGCTCACTGAAGGGCTCACCCTCAATCAGGTGCGCAAGGCCGCCGACGCGGCGCTCGGGCGCCTACCGGCGCTGCCTGAATGGCAGGAACCGAGTTGGCTCGCGCGCGAGCGCTTTCCGTCGTTCTCCGATGCATTGCGCGTTTTGCACCGGCCTGACGACCCGGCGGATGTGCAGCCTGAAGGCGCGGCTTGGTCGCGCCTGGCCTACGACGAGTTTCTGGCCGGGCAGCTCGCGCTCGCGCTGATGCGCGCGCATTTGCGGCGGCCTGCCGGACGGGCGACGCCGGGGACCGGCCATCTGCGCAAAAAGCTGATCGAGGCGCTGCCCTATTCGCTCACCCCGTCACAGGGGCGCGCGGTCGCCGATATCGCCGCCGATCTCGCCAAGCCCGAGCGCATGCTGCGCTTGCTGCAGGGCGATGTCGGATCGGGCAAGACCGTGGTGGCATTGCTCGCCGCTGCAACCGTGATCGAGGGCGGCCGGCAAGCCGCCTTGATGGCGCCGACCGAGATTCTCGCGCGCCAGCACTTCAACACGATCACGCCGCTCGCCGCCGCGGCCGCGATCAACGTCGCTATCCTGACCGGGCGCGAGCGCGGCCGCGAGCGCAGCGAGATTCTCAAGCGGCTCGCCTTCGGTGCCATCCATATCCTGGTGGGCACGCATGCAGTGTTCCAGGAGCAGGTCGAATTTCGCGACCTTGGGCTGGCGGTGGTGGACGAGCAGCATCGCTTCGGCGTGCACCAGCGGCTCGCGCTGGCGAAGAAGGGCGAAGCGGTCGACGTGCTGGTGATGACGGCGACGCCGATACCGCGGACCCTGGTGCTCACCTATTTCGGCGACATGGATGTCTCGGAACTGCGCGAGAAGCCCGCGGGCCGGCAGCCCATCGACACGCGAACCGTTCCGCTCACGCGGCTTGCCGAAACGACCGACGCCGTCGGCCGCGCGCTGGCTGAAGGCCGACGCGTTTACTGGGTGTGCCCGCTGGTCGAAGAATCCGAGAACACCGATCTTGCAGCAGCGGAAGAGCGCGTGGCCGCCTTGAAACTGCGCTTCGGCGCAATGGTCGACCTGGTGCACGGCCGCATGAAGGGCGCCGACAAGGATCGCATCATGGAGCGCTTCGCGGCCGGCGAGACGCGGCTCCTTGTCGCGACCACGGTGATCGAAGTCGGCATCGACGTTCCGGAGGCCAGCGTCATGGTGATCGAGCACGCCGAGCGCTTCGGGCTCGCGCAGCTCCATCAATTGCGCGGTCGCATCGGCCGCGGTTCGGAGCATTCGACTTGTCTGCTGCTCTACAAGGCGCCGCTCGGCGCAACCGCCAAGGCGCGTCTCAACATCATGCGCGAGACCGAGGACGGCTTCCGCATCGCCGAGGAAGATTTGCGCTTGCGCGGCGAAGGCGACGTGCTCGGCACGCGGCAGTCGGGCATGCCAAGCTTTCGGCTCGCGCGTATCGAGGTGCACGGCAAGCTGATCGGACCGGCGCGCGACGATGCCGCGCTCATCCTGACGCGCGACCCTTCCCTCGCCTCGCCGCGCGGCGAGGCGTTGCGGCAGCTGCTCTATCTGTTCGAGCGCGACGAGGCGATCCGGCTGCTGCGCGCGGGGTGATACCAGTTATGTCGTCATGCCCGGCAACGCAGTCAAGCTTGCACAGACTGCGTAGACTTGTCTGCGCTGCCGGGCATCCACGTCTTTACTTTTTACTTCTAGTACAAGGAAGTCGCGGATGGCCGGGACACCAGCGCGGTTACGCGCGTCTTCGACGCGCTATGCCCCGCCATGACGGACTACTTCGCCGGCGCCGTTGCGTGCTTCGGCTGCGCGGCTTGGGCCGCGCGCGCGGTCTCGGCGAGCGCCGCGAGCTTGCGCTGCTGGTCGCCGCCGCCGGGCTGCGCCATGCCGGCCGACATCAAGAGCGTCATCGCCGCTTCGACGGTGATGTCGAGATCGATGATGTCGCGGCGCGGCACGTAGAAGAAGAAGCCGGTGGTTGGGTTCGGCGTGCACGGCATGAACGCCGCCACGTGCTCGGTGTCGGGAAGGCGCGCGGCGATGTCGGTGCTTGCTGGATTCGACACGAACACCAGCGACCACATGCCTGGCGAAGGAAACTCCACCAGGCCGACGCGGCGGAAGCTCGAGCTGGATTTGGCAAACAGGGTCGCGAAGATCTGCTTCAGGCTCTTGTAGATCGGGCGCACCACCGGCATCCGATCGAGAATGTGCTCCCCGGTCTCAATGAGCTTGCGGCCGACGAAATTCGCGGTGAGGAACCCGAGCACGGTTAATGCGACGAGGGCAAGAATGAGCCCCAGTCCGGGGATTTTTACCGGCAGGTAGGTCTCGGGCCGGTACGCGGTCGGAATGAAAGGCCGCACAAGATCATCGACCCAGTTGATGAACCACCAGGTGAGGCTGATGGTAATATAGAGTGGGCCGACCAGGACGAGCCCGGTCAGGAAGTAATTGCGCAGTCTGCCGATCAGGCCGTGGTGGAACGCCACTGGCTTGCTAGCATCGGGCACAGCAGCCGCCGATGGCCCGGTATCGCGATCAAATTCGCTCATAACGCAACGATTATCGGCGCCTTTTCGCTTGCTGCCGCACCATAGCGACCCGGGTGCGGCGCGGCGATATACAACAAAGTCGCGGGCACATCACTCTGCGGGCATATCACTCTACGGTGACCGACTTCGCCAGGTTGCGCGGCTGGTCGACATCGGTGCCCATCACCACCGCCGTATGATAGGCGATGAGCTGGACCGGGATCGCGTAGACCAGCGGCGTCACGAGCGTGGGCATGGCGGGAAGCGTGAGCCTGGCCAGCGAATCCGCCTGAACTTCACTGGCGCCCTGCGGATCCGTAACCAGAATAATGTTCCCGCGCCGCGCCGCCACCTCCTGCATGTTGGACACGGTCTTGTCGAACACGCGGTCGTACGGACCGATGACGATGACCGGCATTTTTTCATCGATCAGCGCGATCGGTCCGTGTTTGAGCTCGCCGGCGGCATAGCCTTCGGCGTGGATGTAAGAGATTTCCTTGAGCTTGAGCGCCCCCTCGAGCGCGATCGGGTAGCTGGTGCCGCGGCCGAGATAAAGAACATCGCGGCTCTTCGCGAGATCGCGCGCGAGACGCTCGATCTGCGGCTCGAGGCCCAACGCCTCGGTCATCAGCCGGGGCACCTCGATCAACCCGTGCACGAGCGCCCGCTCTTCGTCCGCGGACAGCACGCCGCGCGCTCGGCCGGCAGCGATCGCGAGACACGCCAGCACCGCAAGCTGGCAGGTGAACGCCTTGGTCGAAGCCACCCCGATCTCGGGGCCGGCCAGCGTCGGCATCAGCACGTCGCTTTCCCGCGCAATGGTCGAGGTCGTAACATTGACGATCGCGACCACGTGCTGCTTGTGCTCCTTGGCGTAGCGCAGGGTTGCCAGCGTGTCGGCGGTCTCGCCCGATTGCGAGATGAATACCGCAAGCCCGCCCGGTGACATCGGCGCCTCGCGATAGCGAAACTCGGAGGCGACATCGATCTCGACCGGCAGCCGCGCGACCCGTTCGAACCAGTATTTCGCGACCAGCCCGGCGTAGTACGCGGTGCCGCACGCGGCCATGGAGATGCGATCCACCGCACGCCAGTCGAACGGCAGCTCGTTAGGCAGGCGCACGCATTCAGCCGCCATGTCGAGGTAATGCGCGAATGTGTGGCCTACGACCTCGGGCTGCTCATGAATCTCCTTCGCCATGAAGTGGCGGTAATTGCCCTTGTCGACCAAAAACGCCGATGCGGATGAGCGGAGCACCGGCCGCTGCACCTTTGTGCCTTTGGCGTCATGGATTTCCACGCTGGTGCGCGTAAGCACGGCGTAATCGCCGTCCTCGAGATACGAAATGGTGTCGGTGAAAGGCGCGAGCGCGATGGCGTCCGAGCCGAGATACATGGCGCCGTCGCCATAGCCGATTGCGAGCGGCGAGCCTTTGCGCGCGCCGATTAGCAGGTCCTCCTTTCCCGCAAACAGAAAGGCGAGCGCGAACGCGCCGCGCAGCCGCGGCAAGGCGGCGGCCACTGCTTGCAGCGGCGAGCGCCCCTCCGCCATCTCCTGAGTGACGAGATGGGCAACGGCCTCGGTGTCGGTCTCCGAGCGAAATTTTGCGCCCTTCTTCTCCAGTTCGTCGCGCAGCTCGCGAAAATTCTCGATGATGCCGTTGTGCACCACCGCGACCCGGTCGGTCGCATGCGGATGGGCGTTGGCCTCAGTCGGTTTTCCGTGCGTCGCCCAGCGGGTATGCCCGATCCCGCTCGTACCGGCGAGCGGCTCGCGGGCAAGCCTTGCTTCCAGGTGACGCAACTTGCCCTCGGCGCGCCGGCGCGCGAGCTGCCCGTTTTCCAGGGTCGCGAGGCCGGCGGAATCATAACCGCGGTATTCGAGCCGCTTGAGCGCGTCGAGCAACGCGGGGGCGACCGGCTCTCGCCCGAGAATACCGACGATTCCGCACATGCGAGCGGCGGCTCCTAATGTCCCGATTCCGAAGTTCGCAAACCCTTGCGGCACCCTCTGACGCGAACTTCGGAATCAAAGGGACACTAGCAACGGTTATAATTCTAGTGCCGCTTTTGAACCCAAAGTTCGCAAACACCCTTGGCCGCCCGATCGTGCGAACTTCGGGTTCGCGGCACTAGCCTTGATGGCGCGGACTATATCCGAAGGAGGGTGTAGCGGCCGTGAATGGCAGCTGGCAAATCAAGTTAACTCTCAACTTGAGACAATTAAGACTAACATGCCGCCACTCCATCATTTTGCCGGTGTGGTCTTGGCCTTTTTGCTGGCCGCCTTGCGCGCGCGCAGCCGCAACGCCCAGCCTTCCTTGACGGCCTGCCGTCCGCGCGCGACGGCGAGCGCGTCGGCCGGCACGTCGTGCGTAATCACCGATCCCGAGCCGATATAGGCGCCATCTCCAATCTTCACCGGCGCCACCAGCGCTGAATTGGAGCCGACAAATGCGTCGCGTCCGATTTCGGTGCGGTGCTTGCCGACTCCATCGTAGTTGCACGTGATCGTGCCGGCGCCCACATTCGCGCCTGCGCCGACCGTGGCATCGCCGATGTAACTGAGATGGTTGGCTTTGGCGCCGGCCCCGATCACTGCCTCCTTGACCTCGACGAAATTGCCCACGTGCACGTCTTCCTCGAGGCGCGCGCCGGGCCGCAGCCGCGCATAAGGACCGACCGACGCGCCCTTCCCCACGTGGGCGCGGTCGAGATGGGAGAACGCGCGGATGATCGAGTTGTCCTCGACGGTGACGCCGGGGCCGAACACGACGAACGGCTCGACGACGACGTCGCGGCCGAACTTGGTGTCGGCGGAAAGAAAGACCGTCTCTGGCGCCGTGAGCGTAACTCCCGCCTCCATTGCCGCCTTGCGCAGACGCTGCTGCAGCGCGGCTTCCGTTTCCGCAAGCTGCGCCCTCGTGTTGATGCCGCGCACCTCATCCTCCTCGGTTTCGATGACTGCCACCTTGCATCCCATGGCGCGGGCGATGGCAACGGCGTCGGTGAGATAATATTCGCGTTTTTCGTTCGCGTTGCCGATCCGCTCGAGGATCGGCAACGCGGTCGCGCCGGCAAATGCCATTAAGCCGGCGTTGCAGAGTTTGATCGCGCGCTCCGCCGGCGTGGCGTCGAGTTCCTCGCGGATCGCGACGAGCTCACCATTCTCGACGATGAGTCGCCCGTAGCCGGTCGGATCTTTCGGTCGAAAACCGAGCACCACGAGGCATGCGCCCTGCGCCAGCGGTTCGCGCATGCGGGAAAGCGTGTGCGGCCGGATGAGCGGCGTGTCGCCGAAGATGACGATCACGTCGTCCGCGCCGCGCGCGATCGCCTGCTCGGCCGCCAGCACCGCATGGGCGGTTCCCCGGCGCTGCTCCTGGACGAACACCTCGGAATTCGGCAGCACGCATTTGGCTTCGTTTGCCACCGGCTCAGAATTAGGTCCGATCACCACCGCCGTCATTGTCGCGCCGCTCTGCCGTACCGCGTCCAGCACGTGGGCGATCAGCGAGCGGCCGGCGATGGCTTGCAGCACTTTGGGCCGTGCCGAACGCATGCGCGTGCCCTCGCCGGCAGCGAGCACGATGGCCAGGCAGGTGCGCTCAACATTCACAGCAACATCCTCAATGGCCGGCCCTTGGTCGCCGGCGTCGTCATATCGGAGCCCGCGATAATGGCAAAGATGCATGCGTCCCTGAACATGCGGGTCTGCCGTCGATGAGGCCCAGCACGAACGATTGTCGTCAACACGCGATCGAGAGATAGTGCCCTATGCCGCCCCCGCCCCCCCTATTTTCACCCACCGCGCGCCAGATCCACTGGTTGCTGGTGCTCGGTTTCTTGGCGATCGGGGAAGCGGTCTATCTGCGGTATCTTGCACTCGAATATGCGCCGGTATCGCTCGCCTGCCAGGCAGGGCTCGAGACCTGGTTGTGCAGCACGTTCCGGCTCGTGATCGCGTTATTCAACTATTCGGCGTTCGGCTGGCTGGCGTTCGCCGCGGCCCTGCTCAATCTCGTGCGACCGTCCATCCTGCTGCTGGCGATCGGCGTCGCTGCCAGCGGATTTGGCCTGGTGCTGCACAATGCCGGCCTCGCCGGGCTCGCTGCGGCGCTTTTGATTCTCAGCCTGGCGCGTCCCGCGCCTGCAGCAGAGTGAAGGCGAGCGCAAGGAGGCCTGCGGAAAACCAGACCGCCTGCCAGTTGGCGAACCCTTCGTTGAACGCGATGTAGACCGCCGATAGGGCGAGCGCCGCAGCCGCCACGCGCTCCGCCGCCGGCGCCTTGGGCCGGCCTTTCCACCCCGTCAGCACGAGGAATGGAACGACCGCGCCGGTGAGCGGCGCGAAGGGAAAATCACGGTAACGTGGGTCGAAAACCAGCCCGAGCGCGGCCTGCAGCGCAAGGACAGCGAGCGCGATCAGGAGCACGCCGAGGGAAAGCTCGAGCCGATCGCGCGGGCGCTGTGCGGCTCGCCCGAGGATCCGAGCGAAACTCGGTATGCCGGCACCGGATGCCAAAGCGGCACCGACACACATCGGCGCAAGTAGCGCGACCGCCGCCCACGCCACGGAACGCAGCCAATCGCCGACTGTCAGGCTTTCCAGCGGGATGTTCTTGAGCGTCCAGCCGGACAGGGATGCGGAGACGATTGCGATGACAGCGATCCGCAACCAAAAGCCGGTATGGACTTTGTCCACGGGGCGGCGCCGGGCGGCAAAGCCGGTCACAAAAATGATGGCGGCGAGAACGACCCCGCCGGCAGCCTGCCAGCTCCAGTCGGGGTGATTGGAGACAGCGCCGCCCCAGGCGAACTTGGGCGCGCGTCGGTACGCGTCGAACAGCCCCCAGTGGCCGCCGACTGCGCCTTCGAGCTGGCGCTTCCAGGGCTGATCGTAGGCTTCGATCAGGTTGACGCGATATCCTTCGCTTTTCGCCCGCGCGAGCACCTCGTGCATGGTACGCGCCTGGTTGACCGGCGACGGCAATGCGCCGGCGCGCATGCGGCCGAAGCTTGGCCAGCCGAATTCGCCGAGAAGCACCTCCTTGTCCGGAAACGCGGCGACCATTCGCCTACGGATCGCCTCGACATGGGCGGCCGCGTCTCGCGCCGGGATCGGAAAATCCTCCCAATAGGGCAGAATGTGGATGGTGATGAAATCGACCGCGGCGGCGACATCCCGATACCGCAGCCAAAATTCCCACACGTCGGCGTAGGTAACTGGCATCGAGACTTGCCCGCGCACCTCGCGGATGGTCCGGATGACCTCGGGCGCCGACATCTCGCCGCGCAGCAGGACTTCGTTGCCGACCACAACCGCGGCGATGACGTCCGGAAACCGTTTGGCGAGCGCAATCGCCGTTTCGACCTGCTGCCGGCTGCGCTCCGGCCGGTTCGAAAGCCACAAGCCCTGTAGCACCCGCATACCGTGGGCTTGGGCCACCTCGGCGATCTGATCGAGCCCATGATCGATCGAATAGGTACGCACGCAATTGGTGATGGGCTTGAGCTGGACCAGATCGCTTTCGATCTGTCGGCGATCGATTGGGACATCCGGCCCGAACGGGCTCTGGTCGCCCCGAAACGGCGCATAGGAGATGCAGTACGGGTTTTTGTCCGGTTCGAGCGGCGATGGCGGCATCTGCACCGGGGCCCCGAGCCATGCCCAGGCAGAGACGATCGCCACCACGACAAGCGCGAAAAGCGTGGTCGCCAGGCCTTTCAACGCGACTCGCCCCTCCCGGTGGATGCTGGCGCCTCGCTTATCCCGGCGGGATAGTGGTGCCAAGCGCTACTGCTGCCGATTTCGGACTCCGCGAGTGCCGCCGGCTGCTACGTTTTCACCGTCAGGAAGCTTGAGCGGCAATTTTCCATCGCGCCTACTTGGCGCGGGGTCGCGCGGCTGCTTTAATCATCGGAGCGGATGTCTAATCGTCGCATAAGGAAGGCCTAAGGGGGCGCCGCCGCAATGCTGACGGAATGGGTCAGCATGTGAAGCAAGCACCCAAGGTCCTCCAGATCCAGAGTAACCATGCGCCTTCCCGGAATGCCTGTGCTCGTCGGCCTCCTCGGCGCGAGCCTGCTCTTTGTCAGCCATCCGACACTTGCCCAGAATGCCGAACCGAAGGCGGACAAGCCGCCTGCCGCCGATAGCAAGGAAGCGCCGAAAAAAGTCGACGAATTCGCCGAAGCCGAGAAGGTCTTAGGCGGACCTGCCGCCAATCCGGAATGCCTTTGGCTCGGCCGGCGCGTGGTGAGCCTGCTCTGGCGCGACGACCTCGATACCGCGTTCCGTCACCTCGACCTCTACGATCGCTTTGGCTGCCCCTCCGGCCACATCCAGGCGACCTTCCGCTGCGTGGTGCGGCAGGGAAACATCGATCCGAAGGCGACGGATACCCTCAACAGCCGGGTGCACGGCTGCTGGATCAATCCGACGGCGGAGATGCAGGGAACGGCGGCGGTGCCGAGCGGCACCACCAACCGCTAATCTGTACAAACGTTCAGCTTCGCCTCCTCCAAGCCGTACGCGCGTTCACACTGCGCCGCTTAAAATCTTCCGGAACGATTTTGCCTCCGCACTGTTTGTTGCTTGAATTCGCCGCAACTGGCGACTACTTGCTAAAACGCCGCTCGCTAAGTACGTTACGAAACGTGCTTGGTTGAACCTAGGGGACGGGTTCGGGTCCCTGTTGCTTTGCCCCGCGTGGTTGCCGTTTTATGCGCACCGTCGCTGCCGTGGTGGCGCTCGTCGCTTGCGTGCATGCCGGCCTATGGACGCTGCTGCAACGGCAACAGGCGGTACCCAGCGTCGACCTACCGCTGGCGAGTATTTCCTACTCACCGTTCACCCGGTCGCAGCATCCCGATTACGGCGATCGGCCGACGGCCGACCAGATCCGCGCCGATCTGAAGATCTTAAGCCCCTACACCCACACCGTCCGCACCTATAGCGCGACCGGCGGCAGCGAGCTGGTGCCGGGCATCGCCGCCGAATTCGGGCTCAAGGTCACGCTCGGTATCTGGATCGACAAGAACGAGGCGCGCAACGAGCGCGAGATCCAATCCGCGATCGCGCTCGCGAAGCGCTACAACAACGTCAATGCCATCGTGGTGGGAAACGAGACGACGCTGCGCGCGGAGAAGTCGGTGCCCGAGCTCATGCGGCTGCTTGCGCGCGTGAAGCGACAAAGTCCGGTGCCGGTTACCACTGGCGAAATCTGGACCGTCTGGATCGAGCATCCCGAGCTTGCCTCGGCGGTCGACTTCATCGCTGCCCATATCCTGCCCTACTGGGACGGGTTTCCCGCCGAGCAGGCCGTCACCAAGACCATCGAGTTCTACAACAAGCTGCGCAACGCGCATCCCGGCAAGCGCATCGTGATCGCCGAGTTCGGCTGGCCGAGCGGCGGCTACAACATGCTGCAGGCCGATCCCGGCCGCATCGAGCAGGCCATGGTGCTGCGCGAATTCATCGCCCGCGCCGACGCCTACGGCATCGACTACAACATCGTCGAAGCATTCGATCAGCCCTGGAAGACCAACGAAGGCGGCGTGGGCATGTACTGGGGCATGTTCGATGCCGCGCGCCATGCCAAGTTCACCTGGACCGGGCTGGTGCAGGATCCCGACCACTGGAAGCTGGCCGGTCTTGCGGTGCTGCTCGGCCTGTTGCTGTCACTGCCGATCCTGGCGCGCAGCCGCATCGCCTTCGGCGAAGCGGCGACGCTTGCGGTTGCCGCCAACGCGGTCGGCGCCTGGTTCGCCACGGTATTTCAATTCTGGCAGACGCATTACTTCGTGTTCGGCGCCGCCTTCGCGCTCGCGTTTGGCGTCTTTCTCCTCGTCCCGCTGGTCGTCATTGCGCTCGCGCGCATCGAAGAGATCGCGGCGGTCGCCTTCGGCCGCGGCCCGCGCCGGTTGATCGCCGGGGCACTACCCGCCACCGAAGGGTTTGCGCCCAAAGTCTCGATCCATGTGCCGGCGCACCGCGAACCGCCGGAAATGCTCAAGGCCACGCTCGATGCCGTGGCGCGGCTCGACTATCCGAATTTCGAATGCGTGATCGTCATCAATAACACGCCCGATCCAGCATTCTGGCAGCCGATCGACGAGCATTGCCGCACGCTGGGCGAGCGCTTCAAATTCGTCAATGCGGACAATGTCACCGGCTACAAGGCCGGCGCGCTCCGCCTCGCGCTCGCGCACACGGCGCCCGACGCGGAGATCATCGGCATCATCGATGCCGATTACGCCGTGCATCCGGACTGGCTCAAACACCTGGTGCCGGCATTCGCCGATCCGAAGGTGGGGATGCTGCAGGCGCCGCAGGACCACCGCGACGGCGAGCGCTCGCTCATGCATCACGCCATGAACGGCGAGTATGCCGGCTTCTTCGACATCGGCATGGTTCAACGCAACGAGGCGAACGCGATCATCGTGCACGGCACGATGTGCCTCATTCGTCGTCAAGCGCTGCTCTCGGCCGGCGGCTGGTCGAGCGACACCATCGTCGAGGATTGCGATCTCGGGCTCGCCGTGCTCGAGCACGGTTGGCAAATTCATTACACCAACCGGCGCTATGGCCACGGCCTGCTGCCCGACACGTTCGAAGCCTACAAACGGCAGCGCTATCGCTGGGCCTATGGCGGGTTCCAAATCCTGCGCAAACACTGGAGCTATCTGCTACCTCGGGCGCGCGGCCTTACGCGCGATCAGAAGCAGGAATTCGCGCTTGGCTGGCTCAATTGGCTCGGTGCGGAATCGATCGGGGTGGCGGTCACGCTGCTCAATCTGATCTGGGTGCCGGTGGTCGCCTTCGTCGGCATCGCCATTCCCGACAAAATTCTCACGGTGCCGATCCTGGTGGCATTCGTGATCGCGCTGTTACATTTCATCGCGCTCTATCGCCTGCGTGTCGGCATTCGCCTCGGTCAGATGACCGGCGCCGTTATCGCCGCCATGTCGGTGCAGTGGACGGTCGCGCGCGCGGTTGCCTGCGGCGTTTGGAAGGAAAGCATGCCGTTCATGCGCACCGCCAAGGGCGGGACGACGCGCAAGGGGCCGGATTTTCCGGCATTCTGGGAGGCGCTGGTCGCGGCACTGCTTCTGGTCGGCGCCGTGGTCGTGGTTTGGACCAATTACAAGCAGATCCGCGAAGTGAATATCTTCGCGCTGGTGCTGGTGGTGCAAAGCCTTCCGTTCCTGAGCGCCGTCGCGATGGCGGCGATCGAAGGCTCGCGCTTCAACGAATTCGCCTATTGGCGCAGCGTGGAAGCCAAGGTGGCGGAGACGCTGCCGCGGCCGACTGCGGTTGCCGAGTCGGAAATCAGTAATCAGAAATCAGCAATCGGTGGCCAGTAATCGGCACCTGTTTACTGATCACTGTCTTCTGTCACCCGGGCATCGCCGTTTCCACGAGCTTCACCCAATACGACGTCCCGAACGGGATCGCCTCGTCGTTGAAGTCGTAGGCGGGGTGATGCAGGCCGGCGCTGTCGCCGTTGCCGACGAAGATGAAGGCGCCCGGTCGCGCCTCCAGCATGAAGGAGAAATCCTCCGCACCCATGACAGGCGCGGCCTGATCGTCGACGCGCTCGCGCCCGGCCACTTCTCGCGCCACCGAAGCCGCGAATTCGGCTTGGCGCTCGTGATTGCGCGTGACGGGGTAATCGCGCTTGTAGACCAGCTTGACCTTCGCCCCGTAGAGCTTGGCCGTCCCTTCCACCACTTCGCGGACGCGCTGCTCGAGAAGGTCGCGCACTTCGGGCGTGAGGCTGCGCGCCGTTCCGCTCAGCCGCGCCGTCTGCGGAATGATGTTGTCGGCACTGCCGGCGTGGAACTGGCAGATCGAGATCACAGCAGCGTCGAGCGGATCCACGTTGCGCGCGACGATCGACTGCAGCTGGTTGAGGATCTGCGATCCGACCAGGATGCTGTCGATGGAAATATGCGGACGCGCGGCGTGGCCGCCGCGCCCCTCGATGTCGATGTAGATGCGGTCAGCCGCCGCCATGATCGGGCCGGGCCGGATGGCGAACTGGCCCAGCGGCAAGCCGGGATAGTTGTGCATCCCGTACACTTCCTCGATGCGGAAGCGCTCCATCAACCCATCCCGGACCATCGCCTTGCCGCCGGCGCCGCCTTCCTCGGCCGGCTGGAAGATCACCACCGCGGTGCCGGCGAAGTTGCGCGTCTCCGCCAGATAGCGGCTGGCGCCGAGCAGCATGGCGGTGTGGCCGTCATGGCCGCAGGCGTGCATCTTGCCCGGGACGATCGACTTATACGGAACGTCATTGGCTTCCTGGATCGGCAGCGCGTCCATGTCGGCGCGCAACCCGATCACCCGGCCGCCGTCGCCTTTGCGGCCGCGGATCACCCCGACCACGCCGGTGCGGCCGATCCCGGTCACCACCTCGTCGCAACCGAATTGCCTGAGTTTTTCGGCCACGCTGCCGGCGGTGCGCTCGACGTCGTAGAGCAGCTCGGGATGGGCGTGAATGTCGCGCCGCCAGGCCGTGATCTCGCCATGCAGGTCGGCGACGCGATTGACGATCGGCATCGGTGCCTCCTTGCGCCATGGCGCGGCCTCGCATTGAACATATGTCGATTGCAGCGGCTTGGACAGGTCAAACCGGCGGCGCTGCGCGCTATTGACCGCACCAGTGCCGGCCCCTACACACGCGCAACCTGTCCCTGCGTGCGTCGCCCAAGGCGACGCCCGCCGCGTTCCGCGCATGGCATCGGGCCCGTAGCTCAGCGGTAGAGCACGTGACTTTTAATCACGGGGTCCTGGGTTCGATCCCCAGCGGGCTCACCAATAAATCAAAGACTTAGCAACGAGTGGTTTCAAATGAAACTTGCGTAGGTACGCTATAGGTACTCGCCTAAGTCCTACACTTATATATATTAGGTGCTGGGCCTGCGCATTAGCGACAGTCAGAGCCATTGGCTAAACGCTTAGGTCGGGCTTGCCGGGTAAGGGACGCCCACGGTGGTCAGTGGGCATACAAAGACCCCCACCGCTGGTTAGCTGTGGGGGTCAAGTTGATCTGATACGATTGTCCCTGCTCATTCAGGGACGAATGTCAGATGGTGTCCGCGTTGCAGATGTCAAGCAAAGGGCTGCATCAGTAGTAACCGCGACGATATGCCCGACGATGAACCCTTCGATTAACGCCTGCAACACTCGTTGCGGTTAGCGGTCGTCCTACTCGGGCATCAGCACGGTCAACTGATACCGCCACGCTCTTTTCGGGCGACCATTGAATTGAGAGAGGCACGGCAGTCAACAACGCCGCTCCAAAGATGATCCCAAGGATACTCAGCTTTTTCATGATCGGCCTCCGTGATGCTGTCGCCCCCTGTATTGAGGCACCGAGTGGCATGGATGTCCATAAGGCGAAAGCAATGCTGACCTAATTCAAGTCGTCCGTACTATTGGCTTGAGACTTTGGCTCTGACTATTCGCTAAGCCTTGAAAGAGGAGTCCGAAGTACCGCTCGCCCTATGGGCACCTGCACCACGGTTGGGCCTTGGATAGGAACACCGTTAGATTGAATACTGAAGCAATAACGCCAAGCGGCAAACGAGAAAGCCCAGGATCAAGCCAAGGATAACGGCTGCGCCGGTATCGAGCTTGATCGCAAAAGGCTGCATCTGCAACGCTTATTTCCGTTCGCGCTTGGCATTCACGCGTTCAAACATCCACATGGTCACAAACAGCATCCCGGTTAGCACAATCGCAAGCGTTGTGTGATTTGTAACGCCTACGGTCCACGCCGAGTTCAATGCGGCGACGCAGACACCTATAACGACGCAGCCTTCAACGGCGCGCCATGCAACGTCTTTGGTTTTCATGGTCGAGCCCCCAATAGGCCGACCAAAGGAAAGTCTCCCATCAAGGCCTAATCGGGGCAATCTCTTGGCCGGTTATTGGCCTTGCGCTTCCGTGGACCAATGCCTTTGCTACCTCGCGGGCACCATCCGCGTTGCGGGCAATCTCCTCCAAGTAGGGCCGAATGGCGCGCCCAAGCCCTGTCAAGGCAGTCGAAC
>Ga0306922_10001397_pt1 | contig 21513 bp, 14 predicted proteins | sample sta12Cox44000082_FD_203758 | JGI IMG/M metagenome (GOLD analysis project Ga0306922, IMG submission 203758) | Lab enrichment of tropical soil microbial communities from Luquillo Experimental Forest, Puerto Rico - statoxic.12C.oxic.44.000.082 (v2)... | ecosystem: Environmental > Terrestrial >... | reverse complement strand
AATCCGGTAATCAACAAGATCGACGCGATGCGCCGCTCCGACAATACACTGAACTCGACGATCACGCGATTGATGGATGCAGCCTTAGGCACGAGATTGCCGCTTGAGCCTTAGTCGTACGAACCTAGGACTGAGGTTTCCGCCAATGGAAGACTCGTGAGCCAAATGAGGAGCCGCGGAGCGGCTATGGTCGTTATATTATAGATATTTAATTACTTAATTCAGAACGAAATTGCTGATCGTCACCTGCGTCGCTTGCCAGTTGAATTCCTCCGAAGCAGGATTTGACGCTTTGTAGCCCTTCGGCAGAGTGACTTTCACGGTGTAGGCCCATCCCAGAGTCCAGCCCCTTGTGAGTGGGAAAAAGTAGAGGCCCGTACTATCTGCGGTGGTCATGGCGACCACTACATTCGAGGGATCCCGCACACTGATGGTAGCTCCGGGGATCGGAACATTGCTGGAACTCACGACGTAACCCATCACTGGATCCGGCCTGAGGTTTGCGCCCAGACTTGTTTGTAAAGCCTGGGTATCGGTGATCAACACGCTCGCAGCCGATGCGGAAATGTGTCTACCGCTTTGCGCATTGAGCTGATTGATTAAGGCGCTGAGCACGTTTACCGCAGTCTGATTATCACCCGCACTGACGTAATTCTGGGCTGTCGAGAGTTTGCTGGTCAACGCGTTGGCGATTCCCGGGATGTCTATGGCGCCGCTTGTCAAGAAACTGCCGATGACGTTCTTAATGCCGGCGATCGTGGCCTGCACGGTCACAGTCACCGAGGTCGTGTGGGTGAGTGCGCCGGACGTGCCGGTGACGCTCACGGTGTATGAACCAGCGGTTACCGACGGACCCAGGCTTATGGTCAGCGTCGAAGATTTCGAGCCGTTACTAGGAGGCGTCACCGGATTTGAACTAAAGCTTCCCTGGAAGCCGCTCGGTTCCGGCGCGGTCAGCTTCACCGCAGATGAGAACGTATCAATGGATCCCACTGTAACCAAAGAAGTGCCCGATGCCCCTACCACGAGTGTAATCGGTGAAGCCGCATTCACAGAAAAGTCGGGGACGAGTACCGCAAAACTCGCGCTGCTCGAGTTATTGTTCGGATCGGGATCGAGTGGCGACGCGCCTGACACACTAGCCTGATTCATTACGGTGCCGCGACTCGCCCCTGCGTTTAGCGTTCCTTTGATAGTGATCGTCTGCGGGTCATTTGCTGCGAGTGTGCCATAGCCCACGACGAGAAACCCGCCTTGGCTTGAGCACGCAGCCCCACCTGAGGCGGTGCAGGAAACGAAAGTCAAAGCCGCCGGCAAAAAATCCGCAAGGGCTACGTTATTCGCCACGTCTGGGCCGAGGTTGTTGAGGTTGAGCGTGTAGGTTACCGTGTCGCCAGCCTTCGCGGTGCTAGGCGAAACTGTCTTGGTCAAGCTTAGGTCTGCTAGTGGGACGCTCTCGTAGGCACCGATATCAGGTGAGTCTTTGCGCGGGATGCCACGCTGGTCAGTTGGGAGTGCGACATTAAGGTTGGAATCCGCCGCTCCGATTGCAGGGCTGCCCGACAACAGTGCCATTGTCGGAGTGTCTCCGGGTACATTAGGTTTCAGTGAATCTAGCATCGGATCAGAGGTAATTACTACGTTCGGACAACCACTGTCGTTCACGATCAGATTGCTCGTCGATCCATCCGTGCCCACGGATCCGCTGACAATGCACTCACGGTTGCCATTGTTGCCGGCGATGATGGTGTTTTCGAGGACAAATGTGGCCGTCGCAGAGTCGCCGTCACTCATAACCTCGACCCCGGCGCCCGATCCAGTTGCCTGATTGCCACTGATCGTCGCGTCTTGAATGGTTGTTGAACCATTGCGTGAAAAGATCGCGCCACCGGCGTCGGCTCCTGGGTCAGCATAGACTATGCCGCCGTTAACGCCGACAAACGATCCGCCGAGACCATGATCCACATAGTTATTGAAAAACGTGCTGTTTTGGACCGTTAAGTTCCCGCTATCATTGAAGATCGCTCCGCCAAGGGCACCACCGCCGCCTCCCCCCGTTTGCGAAATACCGTTGCCACCGAAAGAGCCTCCCTTTCCCGTGGTGTCGAACACGACCGCCAAAGCACCGGCACCGCCGCCGCCGCCAAATCCTCCATTTCCACCATGACCATTGTTCTCGCTGCCTCCGCCGCCGCCACCGCCAAAGCCACCATCCCCGCCATTGAAGCCTTCGAGAGTGAAGAAGCTATCGTCTCCCGCGCCGCCACCACCGCCCCCGTAGGCTCCTTTGCCACCACCTCCGTGGGAAACTAATGCGTTTGGATCCGGCACGCCGCCGCCGCCGCCTCCTCCTCCAGCGCATTGTCCATCACGCCCGTCATTGTCGGCATCGCCGCCATTCCCTCCACACAAATCGCCTGAAGCTCCGCCAGTGTTGCCACTTGAGTTGCCACCGTTGAAGACGGTGCCACCGCCGCCGCCACCACCGGAATCCGGAAGTCCACCGTTTCCTCGGACACCTCCGCCCCCACCCCCACCGCCAGAACCGCCAGCTCCAACCCCTTTTCCCGATAAACCACCGCCGCCACCGCTAGCCGCGGCTACAGAGTTGCAGATCCCACCACCATTCCCGCCGGTTGCTCCATTGAACTCGAAGGTGCTGTTCTCAATTGCCAGGCCAGGCGCCCCGCTTCCAGGAACCCTGCCTAGATAAATTGCACCGCCTGCGCCCAGCCCGCCACCTCCATTGCAACCACCGTCACCTCCTTGGACATGAAAGTTCTTGACATAAACATGCCGGAGAGTGAGGTTGCCAGTACCAGAATAGGTTGTACCGTTCACCGTAACCGAAGCATAGCCTACTGCGAACAGGCGTGAGTTCCCCGCGCCGTCCCACACCAGTGTTGCTCCGTTGCCCTCAATGCTAATGGTCTTGAAGATGATCGGCGTTGCCGTCGGCCCGAAGGGATTATGTGCATCTCCATCCCAGAACCTTGTGAATTGGTACGTCGAGCCAGTCTGCAGCACTATGTTGTTCCAGGTGCCGGAACCGTCAGTGCATCCGGTGTTGTAAGTCGTATCTGGGTCGGTCGAGCCTATCGCAATACTTCCACCGAACTCTGCCGCGTAGATGGCCTCTCGGAGAGAGCAATTGCTGGGATCGCTGTTGTCCTCTAGCGTTGTCGTGACGTAGATTTGCGCCATGATGCGCTCCGCAGCTCCCAGCAAAGCAAACAGCATCGCGGTGAAGCGAAGCCATCGGCTGACGTGCAATGGCACTTGTGAGACACGAAAAGTTCGGCCTGTAGGAATCGAGATGTTTCTGAAACACGCGGATGTCAGGGAAACAAGAAGAATAGTCGACATGAGCTACTCCTTGATCTTCATGAGAGGATCACTGCCTGCGGATTTCCTTGCGCCATCAGCAGCTGCGCCCCAACGTATAAGACTCATACCTCGGTGACCCACTTCCACTGCTCATCTCGGACTCTCGGCCGAAGTTGGCACACAAGTGTCCGGCTTGAGATGAAGTCACCTTTGCTCTGATATGGAGCCTTGCCCCGGTCGCGGAGACTGGGTTCCTGGGCTTCTCCTACTACATGAATCGGAAACGGCGGGCAAAAGACGACAGGGAGGGACAGAAAATCTACTGGTTGTCAGACTGGCGAACTGCCGGGCCGCCCGGGATCTCGTGTCGTCTGGAGCTAGTGTCTTTTACTGCAGGAAGAGCCGCCCGACAAGGCTGCAACGGATGCGTCTCGTGCTGTAAACCTTCTGCAATACACTCGACAGCAAAGCCATTGCCTGCCTACGATCGACAGTTCATCGGCTCCCTGTCTTCAGATCTTGTGGCGATGATAGAGCAGCTCGAGACGATGCTACGTGGCAAAAATCGCGCCTTCGATCGTACTTACCCTTTGGTCCGCAAGAAGTAGTGCTGGGTCCAATGCGCTGAAAATTGATCTCTCAGGCGGTCCTGGGATTCTTCGGCGGGATTTTCACACCGGACTCGAAGTCGGTGATCTACGCCGCCGACGATGCGATTTGGCGCGTTCCTATTACCGGTGGGACACCGGAGAGACAAGATAAGCGGTTGAGCGAATTTGCTTTTTCTCCTGACGGCAAGCTGATGTTTCACCAGTCACAACAGATCGCAGGCGGTGCCATACAGGCGAGGTTTTTCGATACCCCCGACCCGAAGACCATTCGTTATGCTTATGTTTGCGTTTGCCTGGTCCCGGGATAGCAAGCAGCTCGCCTTCTCGCGAGGCCAGGTAAAGAAGGACGTAATCTTGATGAGCAACTTCCGCTAGTCGTCCCTTGAGAGCACAACCTCAGGTGACGGAAAGACGCCGACCCCGACATCCCCATCCTGAAGCAGGCCAAGGCGCAGTGTACGCAAAGCTGCAGTGATCGCCCTCTAATGCAGTCCGTTGAGTGAATGCGCTCGGTGAACAGGCCGGTTGTCCGGACCAAGAGGCTCGTATGCGCGGACGTACGCCATAGCGATCCCCCAACTTGTTTTTTTCTCCATATCCTTGTCATTCGCATACTGGCTTCTTCGCTTGACTCTCGACTGGCAATGAGAGAGGCTGTCCCCAAATTCCGGACAGTGGAGTTCCTTTGGGGTCGGAATCCTCAATCTCCGCGCTGATCTCCGCGGTTGAACACGGGGATCGGGCTGCCGCGGAGACCCTTTTTGGCACTCTGTATGCGGAGCTGCACCGGCTGTCCAAGCGCGAATTAGCCCGGCACGGAATTCCAGTGAGCTTGAGCGCGACTACCCTTCTGCACCAAACTTACATTGAGATGGCCGAGCAAGACCGGGCGTCTTTTCCGGATAGAGCCCGATTTATGGGGTACGCAGCGCAGGTAATGCGCGGGCTTATTATTGACCACGCTCGCAATCGCTGCGCCCAGAAACGCGGCGGTCATTTCGAGATAACATCGCTCAACAGCGAAATTGAAGACCCTGTGGATCACCGCGAGCTAATTCAGATCAGCGAAGTATTGGACGAGCTCTCAAAAGCCGATCCTTTGCTTTCGGAGGTCGTCGATCTGAAATTTTTCTGCGGCTTTACATTCGCCGAAATTGGAACCATGAAGGGCATCTCCGAACGGACGGTGCAGCGTCAATGGGAAAAAGCCCGCATTTATTTGCACCGCAGGATCCGTGCGAATCTAGAGACCTGAAGGGCGCGTGGCGACACTGACTCCAGAACGCTGGCGGGAAATAAGTCCTTTTCTGGATCATGCCCTTTCTCTACCTGAGGTTGACCGAACGCTCTGGTTGGAGTCGTTTCGAACTGAGAAACCTGAGTTGGCCGACCTTCTGCAAGAGCTTCTGGAGGAGCAGCGCGCGCTTTCCGACAAACGATTCCTCGAAGGCTCACCCATTCCCGATATCAACCAGCCAACTGGACAGAATATCGGCGCTTACAAACTGATTTCTCCGATTGGCGAGGGTGGGATGGGCAGCGTGTGGCTGGCCGAACGCAGTGACGGTCGCTTCGAGCGGCGCGTGGCCGTCAAGTTTCTGCGCTTTTCTGTGGCAGGGCAAGGCGGGGCGGAGCGGTTCAAGCGCGAAGGCAGGATTCTCGGGCAGCTGGCTCATCCTCACATTGCCGAACTGATTGATGCCGGGGTCACTCCTAATGGAGAGCCTTACCTCGTTCTTGAACACGTGGACGGAGAACCTATTGATGAATATTGCGACAAGCGCAGGCTTGACGCGGAGACACGCATCCGCATTTTTCTCGATGTGCTAAGTGCCGTCGCCCAAGCGCATGCCAATCTGATCGTCCATCGAGACCTCAAGCCGTCCAACGTGCTGGTCAGAAGAAACGACGAGCAGGTGAAGCTGCTGGATTTTGGGATAGCCAAGCTGCTGGCAGAGGATGGAAATCCCGGCGCGGCGACGCTCCTTACTCAGGAAGGGGCGGGAGCGCTGACTCCACAATTTGCAGCGCCAGAACAGGTCACCGGTGGTGCCGTGACCACGGCAACTGACGTGTATGCACTCGGCATACTGATGTATCTGCTCCTTACCGGACAGCACCCAGCCGGTCCCGGTGCGCATTCCGCGGCAGAGCTGGTTAAATCGATCGTGGACATAGAGCCACCGAAAGCCTCGGACACGGTTAAATCGGCTGAAGGCAAGACGATAGCCGAGAAGCACGGCACTACGCCCGAGAAGTTGAGTCGCCAGCTAAAAGGTGACCTGGACACGATTGTCGGCAAGGCGCTGAGAAAGAACGTCGCGGAACGCTACGCCTCGGTCACGGCCTTGGCGGATGATCTCCGTCGATATCTCAAACAGGAACCGATTAGTGCCCGGCCAGACGCGCTTGGCTATCGCGCGGCTAAGTTCGTGCGGCGGAATCGCGCGGGCCTTGCACTCGCAGCGGTAGCTTTGATGGCAGTGATTGCCGGCGTAACGGGAACTCTGATTCAGGCCCGAACCGCACGTAGCCAGCGCGATTTTGCATTTCGCCAGCTAGCGCGTGCGGAGAAGATCAACGATCTGAACCGCTTCCTGCTCACCGATGCTCAGTCTGGCAAGCCTATGACCGTCGATGAGCTTCTGGAACACGCCGAACGTATCGTTAAACACGAGAACTACGCGCAGGATCCGGCGGATCATGTGGGGGTGCTGGTCTCCATTGGCAGCCAGTATTGTGACAAGGGCGAGTACGAAAAGGCTTTGCCCATCCTTCAGGAGGCGTACCAGCTCTCGCGGGAATTGCGTGATCCCTCAGCTCGCGCGCGGGCCTCGTGCGCACTAGCATTGCCTCTATACCGGCTCTCGGAGCATGCGCGCGCCGAATCCCTGATTCAGGAAGGCCTGGGCGAGCTCCCGAATGACGCCGAGTTTGCGCTGGAACGAGTGTCCTGCCTTCTAAACGGCAGTGACGTGGTGGGCTGGACCGGTGACATGCGAGAGGCACTGGCGCGTGACGAGTCCGCCGAGCGAATTGTGAACAATTCGAGCTTTGCTTCGGATTACTTGAAGCTGAATGTGTTAACGCAATTGGCCTCGGATTACTTGGGCGTCGGACAGGTGAGTAGATCAATTGCTACATACGAGCGCGCCTCCGTTCTCATGACGAACCTTGGTTACGACGATACTGAACGGGCGGCCCAGTTGTTTGTTGGTTGGGGAGGCGAGGCACTCATGAATGCTGGGCGAACGTACGAGGCAGAAAAAGTGCTACGCCGTGCGTTTGACATTAGTCGGAGTGCTCAGGCGGACAACGTTGTCGATCCCACGCTACTGAACCAATATGCAGAGGTGCTTCGTCAGCTGGGGCGCTTGGACGAAGCGGAGACTTACGCCAAACGCGGATACGCGAGGGCTCGCCAGACCAAAAACACCTTCATAGCGGACCAATCGTTGCTAAAGCTGGTGCAAATCTACCGTGAACAGAATAATTTGAAACAGGCAACGGTAACGCTTGTGGAGCTCAAGACGCTGATACATCATGACTATCCGCCGGGGAACGTTGTTTTTCTATTTTTGGATTCAGAAGAGTCACTCCTTGCACAGGCTGAGGGGAACCTTCCACGTGCGTTAAAGCTAGCAGATCAGGTAGTCTCAAGGGCGGAAGCCGCCGCCGCTGAAGGCATCATCTTTCTACCACCGCTGCTGATGCGCCGATCGGGCGCGGAACTCGAAGCCCGTGAAGTGGATAAAGCATGCGCCGATGCAAAACGCGCCGTGAGCCTGTTTCAGGCAAAAATGGAGCCTGGGACGTTTTCGACATACCTAGGTCGCGCTTACCTGGCGCTGGGACGCGCGCTTCAAGCGCAAGGAAAGCTCGATGAAGCACGCGTTGCTTTCCTCTCTGCCGCAGAACAACTGGGGCATGCGGGCGGGCCGGACCACCCTCTTGCCAGAGAAGCCCGGCAACTAGCCGAAATCAGCTCGAAATAATCTCTTCCAGCGTGTCGTCTTTTGCCCCCCATTTCCGATTACCTAGATAGAACCCCAGGGAACCCAGTGTGGCGTCCGTCCTGCTGAAAGAATCGATATCTGTCTGCCAGGTCGGCTCGGCCCGAAGATCAGAACAGAGGAGAACAACCATGAAATCAGCAAAGACCACAAAAGTAGCTCCGCCCACCAAGAAGATTGAACTCAAGGCGCCTGTCCCGGGGAGTAAGGCAGTCTCGACAAGGTTGGCCGGGAATCACAACGAGACCCTGTTGAGGCGCTAGCACCGGCCGTGCACATCGACCTGCCATGAAACCGGACAAGAACACGCGAATCGCAAGCGTACAGGCAGCGCAAGCCAGGAATTACGTGACTCGCGGTGATTACAGCGGAGCGGAGACCAGCCTCCTCCGAGCGCTCCGTTCCGCTCACCTTCACACGCCAGAGTGTCTCTTCCTTTGGAACGAGCTCGGCATGGTCTACAAATATCTCGGGAGATTTGACAAATCCCGCGATCTTTACCGCCGCGCGCTCCGTGAAGCTCCTGGTTTGCTCAGCGGCGCCGAGCGCGACTTCTTCCTGGCCGATCTGTACCACAATCTGGGCGGATTAGAGCATGCCCGACGGCATTTTCGCCGCGGTGAAGAATTTGCCCGAAAGGGTCTTCGGCTTCGCTGCCGGGTCGCGCCATGTGGGAGCTTGCCTGTTGCCGTGGATATGGCTGCTCTGGCCGCCCTTCTCGATGGGCAAAGGAAATTTGTCGAGTCCGAGACGTTGTATCGGCGAGCACTCCGTATCTATCGGCGCGAATACGGGCCGAATCACGGCGAAACCGCGGTGTTGATCAGCAATCTCGCGGCACTCTTTCAGGTTACTGGTCGATTTAGAACTTCGTTGCAACATTATCGTAGAGCATTGAAGATGAAGCGGCAGGAGTTCGGCGCAGCGCATCCGAGCGTTGGAGTGACTCTGAATAATCTGGGGATGCTGTATCGTGCTCAGGGCAATTCCCGTCAAGCCAAACGATGTTTCGGGACGGCGTCACGCATCTTGCTCAACGCCTTTGGGCCTCGGCACTTTCAGTACAAAACCGCCAAAAGCAATTTCCTCCCCATTCGTCGCGGTCCCACGCTGCGGTGAATCGTGGCCAATTGGAGGTGTATCACTTTTTCCCCTCCCCGTAAGCTACCCCCTCAAGCGCTAAAGTCAGGCAGCATACTGGTCAGAAGAATTAAAAAAATTGAGGTGCATCGCGCAGGCCGAAAGACGCATCTCTGTGCGCCAGTCTCAGGCGCCGGACAACTCGGGCAAAACGCGCTATGCACATCCACGGAATCGCTGGGCGGACCGGATCGATGGAACACTGCGGCGGTTTAGTCACCAATTAGTCCCAAGCGACTGAGACAAGTCGTTTATAATCATCATTGGAGGAGTGGGTGAGCGGTTGAAACCGGCGGTCTTGAAAACCGTTAGGCCCGTGAGGGTCTCGGGGGTTCGAATCCCTCCTCCTCCGCCACTAAAACAAGCGTCCGGCCCGTAGACATGGGCAACACAACGTACCTAAGACACCTTACCCATGTCCTAGGTCGTTCGGAACTCTCTCTCTCACCTGCGGTCCAGAGTGAGCGCGTAGATGTCGCTGGACCCGTTGTCGCGAAGAAGAAGGGGAACATCATTGGGGTCCAATCCAAACCAGAATCCCACTGCCCCTGTGAGATACGTGCCGGTCATGTCGACCACCCGTTCCTGTTTGCCATCCGGAACTGAAATGCGATCAACCGACCATGGTTCCGGTCCGCGAAGCGCGTAAATGAACTTTGCGTCGCGCGACCAGGTGGGGAAGCCCCACGTCCCTTGGTGCCTTGCCAGGGTTGACCATTGTTGATTCTGCACGTCGAAGAGTTTCATTTCCGTGGTGTTTGGAATCGTCATCGCTGCGATGAATCGTCCATCCGGGGACCAGCGGGGCGAAAACAATTCATCCGAGCCGGGAATCATGCTCACTTTACCGCTGGCCACATCGAGAATTGCCAGGGATGCCATCGGCTCAAAGACCGCAAAGACGATTTTGCGGCCATCGGGAGACCAGTAGCCATCTTCGCGGCCCGTGCCCTCCACCGAGGGGAGAAGTTGCCGCGGGCTTCTACCGTTGCCAGCGATGGTGTAAAGCTCAGCGAGCTGGGAATTTTGCCTAGCTGTAAAGAGAATCTGCGCCCCGTCGGGCGACCAACGGCAAACGGCAGGGCGGATCGGAGGGCTTGTGAGTTGCACTCGCTCGCTTCCGTCCGCTTTCGCACGCCACAGGATGCCATCGGGATAGGTGATGTAGGCGATCTGCTTTCCATTGGTCGAGAAAGACAAAAACTCGGCGGAAATCCCGCCAAGGTATGGTTCAATTCGCTCGGACTTCGCATCGAAGCGGGCCAGTTCGGCGTGGGACGTGGTACCCACGGCAAAAATCTTCTTGGCGTCCCGGCTGGGGATGGGGGTGCCCCAATGGATAGGGCCGGAGGTCAGGGGGAAAGGAATGGAGGAAGCTTGCCTGAAGAAATTACGGCGCTCGTCGAGGGCCCATACCTGCTCTAAGCCTCCAGCATTGGGCCCATTTTGGTTGTTGCCTCCAGCGAGAAACACGTAGAAATCTCCATCGCGAGTCCAACGTCCGCAGCACTGTCCCTCGGGCCCGCGCCAGGACGGAAACACGGGGTGAAGGTTGTCACCGGTAGGCGAAACCTCCCAGAGCACGCTATTGCGGGTAAAGCGAATACGATCGCCGTCTGGACTCCAGGCGATGTCCGAAATCACGCCTTCACCTGGGGCCAGTTTTTGGTTGTTTGTCCCGTCAATTTTCATCGAGTAGAGACTGTTGTCGTCCGGACCCGAATACGCAATGGACGTTGCGTCCGGTGACCAAGCCGGGGAGAAGACGCCCGCTCTCTTCGTGATGAAGCGACGCGGCCCCCCAGCCGTTCCGATACTGAAAATACCGGAGGTGGACGAGAGAAGAAGACTCGCTCCGTCCGAGGACACATCAGTGGCAATGGGGGAGTCCGATCCCGCGGATATCGTGGTGATATCTCCCCCAGCGATCGCGACCTGCCCCAGTGGTCCCGATGGATAGACATTGAAATAGAGCTTGCTTCCGTCGGTGCCCGCGAGACCCCCGATGTTGCCATTGTGTGTCATCTGGGCGTATTCCGCGACACGAGGCGGTAACGACGGCTTGGCCAAATACCAGATTCCCACGGCAAGAGCAACAATGACAACGATTGCGACAAGACTTATCCGCCGGGGCGGCTTCGCGGTTTTCCGCGGCGCCTTAACTTCCATTAGCTTCGGCTCTAGAGGCGCCATCTCGCGGGAATCCGACCATGCTTCCAGGGCGAAGCCCAAGTCAGAAGCTGATTGGAAACGCTGCTCGGGGTTTTTCTCCAGACATCGCTGCACCACTCTGTGCAACGCCGCGGGAAGGTTCGGCGCAATCTGCGAAATGCGCTGAGGCTCTTCGTTCAGGATAGAGCTCATGGTTTCGGCGGACGTTGCCTTGCGGAACGCGCGTCTACCTGTAAGCATCTCGTAGAGAATTGCTCCCAACGCAAAAATATCAGTGCGATGATCCGCCTTTCTTCCGCGCACTTGTTCAGGCGCCATGTAGCCAGCAGTGCCCAAGACCATGCCGGGCTCAGTTCTTTCCGTTAGGACGGGCGCATCGCTGTCCAGGGCCGGATGGTCTTGTGTGAGTTTCGCCAAACCAAAATCGAGAATCTTGACGCGGCCGTCCTTGGTCAGGAACAGGTTCTCCGGCTTCAAATCGCGGTGCACGATTCCTTTCTCGTGAGCGGCCGCCAAGCCGCGCGTGATCTGCACTCCATAATCCACAACCATGCTCACGGGCAACGCCCCATCGCTCAGCCGTTCCCGGAGGTTCTGCCCTTCCAGCAGTTCCAAAACCATGAATGGCGTGCCATCGTAGGCGCCCAACTGGAACACGGCTACGATGTTGGGATGATTCAGCGCAGCCGCAGCCTGCGCCTCCTGCTCGAAGCGACGCAACCGGTTCGGATCGTTCGAAACAAACTGCGGCAAAACCTTGATGGCAACGGCCCGTTTGAGACGGGTGTCCCGCGCCCGATAAACCTCGCCCATGCCACCGGACCCGAGCAACGTCTCAACTTCGTAATCATCGAGCCTGGTTCCGGGCTTGATGGTCATAGTCAGCGATGAGGACTTGAGGAAGCTCGACCTCATTTCGTCGCTGGCTGAGAGGAGCGACTCGAGCTCCCGGCGGAGGGCGGTGTCGGCGGCACAGGCACGATCGAGAAACGCGGACCGGTCTCCAGGCGCAAGCTCTAAGGCCTGATACAGCACGTTGCTTAACTTTTGCCAGCGCTCAGGCGTCATGAGAAGGTGCCGCGCGCATCTCGCGGGATAGCCAGATTCTGGCCGTGGTCCAGTCTCTTTTTACGGTTGCCGGAGAAACTCCCAACACGCGCGAAGTCTCCTCGATGGACAAACCGGCAAAGAAACGCAGCTCGATAATCCTGCTTTGCTGAGCGTCGAGTTTGGCCAGGGTGTTGAGTGCGTCGTCGAGGGCCACTAAATCCACAGTCTGCTTTGGAAACAAAGCCATCGCGCTGTCCAGTTTTACGGTATCGAGCGGTACTTTGTTCCTTTGGTCTCGCTTAGCAGCGTTTCGCCGCCTGGCGTACTGAACCAGAATCTGCCGCATCAAGTTGGCGCTGACCGCGAAGAAATGCTCACGGTTCTGAAAGTCTACGGGGTGCTGCTTCATCAGGCAGAGATAGGCTTCATGCACCAACGCGGTTGTTTGCAGGGTATGACCGGGGCGTTCGTTTCGAAAGTGGCAGTGGGCAATTCGGCGAAGCTCGCCGTACACCAGCGGCACCAAACGCCGCAAAGATTCCTCGTCCCCGGCTCGCCATTGGGCCAGTAGCTCACTGACGGGCTGTGCTGGCAGTTCCGGCATGAAAAAGCCCTCTGCGGTCGAGCTCCTGTGGCCGAACATTGGCGGCTTCGGTCCTTCCAGCCAACTCATTGAAAATAAAGCAGGTTAGGACCAGCGGCTTCCTGGGGACCTCCTGCGCTGAATGCCGGAAGAGCGGGACTTGTTTCAGCCTGTGAGCCAATTTAGCCCGGAATTGCACTTTAACAAGTGGGGGCAGGTGGGTCAACCGGCTCGCTGAAGAGGGGAAAATCATGAAAACAGCATTCGGAATTGCATTGCTTTTCGCCTCGCCGCTCAGCAATTTGGCGACGCCAGCGCCACAGAAGCAGGCCAACGACTCCGTACCCTGCCTCATTGCGGATGTCTTCCGGAGCGGCCTGCAATCCGGGACTTCGGATACAAAGCAGCGTACAGAGACGGGAGGTGGCGCGGGGTACTCCGAAAACAAGCAGGGTATCGCTGCGATCATCGGTGTGCCGGGCGACTTGAAGAAGGCGGAGCACTGGTTTGAAAAAGCGGCACGCAGAGGCTATGCCCCGGCCCAGGTCAACCTGGCGATAATGTATTTGCAGGGATGGGGAGTTGCGCACAATAACGGCGCAGCACTTTACTGGCTCACACTTGCCGCACAACAGGGACACCCCGTTGGGTTGTTTAATCTTGGCCAACTTTACTTCACGGGCTGCGGCGTGCGTCAGGACTATGCGGAAGCTTTTCGGCTGTTTCAGGCGGCGTCGCGAAAGGGAAATGCGGCGGCCGAAGTCAACATTGGCTTCATGTATGACGTTGGTTCAGGGGTGCCGCGCGACACGGCCGTGGCTGCGGAGTGGTACCGCAAAGCGGCAGATGCAGGAGAGCCCGCTGGAGAATTCAATCTTGGTGAGTTGTACCGGCAAGGAGATGGGGTCGCACAAAACGACAGTAGGGCGCTCGAATGGTTCCAGAAAGCCGCGGCGCAAGGGCATCGCAGAGCTCAGGCCATGATGGGCTTCATGTACGCGGCCGGGCGAGGAACGCCCAAGGATCTCGAAGCCGCCTATGCGTGGATGGAGGCCGCGCAGTCAGAGGGAGAACCGCTTATTCAAGGTTCGCCATCGCTTGCCGAGATCGAAGGCGACCTGACACCTGACGCGATTCAACGAGCCAAAGGACGTGCCCGGTTGCTCGCCCAGTCGTCCAAGCAGCCTAGCACCTTTGCCTTACTCTATTGATCGTGGCTCCGAAGAGAATTTATTGTGACGAGGAGATTCGGCCTCGTGGCCTGCTGCTGCCAGAACCCGGTCCTCGTGCATTATCGCCTTTATCCCAATTTATCCCATTACGAAGCCAAACGTGCCCAAATCACCCGAAGCGGGCCGAACGCCGTCTATAGTTGTCAGCAACTTAACAACGAGCCGGAGCGCAATCACCCGCCTTGAAAACCGTTAGACCCGAAAGGGTCTCGGGGGTTCGAATCCCTCCTCCTCCGCCATGTAGTCTTCCGCTTCAGGTTCTCCGCGGTCTTTATCATTATTGCTATAAGCATTGCCCCAAAAACGGGCAACGTATTCAAAAACGGGACTGCGGAGAATCGGGAGTAGGAACAAGAACGTAATCTTGACTGTTTTTTCTCCAACCTATAAGCAGAGGTGCCGGTTCGGCAGCGACCGTCGACTCCTCTAAAATCTATAACGCTTACGGTTGTGGGTTCGATCCCCACCGCCCCTACCAAACCTCAAGAAACAAAAGACTTTCTTGACGCTGAGTCTGCATTTAATCGCTGAGTCAGCAATTGACCCGAACCGAGTGCGTTCGCGAGGCCCTCAACAGCATCTCTCTGCGATTGAGGAACGACGTGCGCATACAGTCCCAACGTGATTCTTGGGTCGCTGTGTCGTAGTTGAGCGCCGACGGTTGTAATGCTTGCGCCTCGGTCGATCAGAGTCGTGGCGACACCATGTCGAAACGCATGGAATCCCGCCAAAGCAATCCCTAGCGAATTGAGCAACGGGCGAAGCTTCTTCTCCCGCAGTTTGTTCGCAGAGAACGGGCGTCCTCGGCGATTCGCGAATAGAAGCCCTAGGCTATTCTGGCGATAGTGCTTTGAAGCCAGAAATGCCTTGAGGCGATGAGTCAAATCGAGCGGCATAGGCAATGAGGCCGTGCTCGCTTGGCTTTTTGGTGTACCCAAAGTGCCCGCGAAAACCGAATGCCGGACATGGATAAGACTGCGCTGAAAGTCCAAGTCCTCAATTCGGAGCGCGAGCACTTCCCCTATTCGCATTCCCGTCGAGCCCAATACGAAACAGATAGTTCCGAGCGGTTCATCTGCGGACGAGACGATTCGTGCCATCTCGGCCGCCGAATAGACTCTCGGTCGTGCTTTCATTTTTCGAGGTAATGACAAGTCGGAGATTCGAACCAAAGGCACTTTATAGCCCCACTTCCGGGCCGCGCCAAGAATCGAGGAGAGCGTCAGCAAGACATTTTCGATTGTCTTCGCTGTTCTCTGCCCCGACGCCAATGTTGTGACGAAGGTTTGCATCTGTTTGACCGTCAAATCCTCCAGCGGGCACCCACCAAGCAAAGGCAAGATGTGCCTTCTAAGGTGAGATTCCGCCGAACGTCGGGTACTGGGTTTGAGCGACATTGCTGCGTGCTTGCGCCACTCCGAAACAGCTTTGGCTACCGTATCGGAAGTCTTGGGCACAGGCGGAGTCGCATGGTTTGCGGCGTTGACGGCATCCAAGATCGGTTGAAACTTCGCTCTGGCCGCCCGCTCGGATAGTCCGAGAAAGGTTTGGCTGCGCTGTTCCCGTCTTGTAGTGCCGTCGGGTTGCATCGTGTCAACCCGCCACATTCCCACCCAATTCCCGCGTCGTTTTACAAATGTTCCTTTCTGAAACCGTCTTTTGGGCACTGGACCTCTTTTCGTGCCCGCGATTGACGGCGTTGCAGGAGGAAGAATACTTTCGATTCTGCTAGACAGCAATGATGCTGTCTGGCTAGAACTGCTGGTAACTGCATCTGAAGAAAACTGCATTGGATCAATCCAGAATCCAGGCACACTTGTGCCCTGAACTCGGAGTGCCACAGGATTTCTGACTGTGACTTCGTAGCGTTCTGGATTTCAGCCCGGTTTCATAGGCCTACTTCGCTACTTCCACACTTCCCCTTAGCGGGTCTTCCGGTCACGCGATCATGGCGTTAACCCGCTTCGGTTGCGTCTCACTGCCTCAGGTTCCCAGGACGCGGATTTGGGTAGCACCGGGGTGGTGCTTAACCTGCACAATTTCTAATGCATGTCGCGAGGCGATTCGGGGCAATCTGCGAACTTGTTCTACTGCAGCTTCGCGTACTCCGCCCTGGCTTCCTTCAGGATGGGGATGTCGGGGTCGGCGTCTTTCCACAGCGCCAGGAAATCTTGATACGCATCGCGCGCTTTTGACGTGTCGCCTTCCAACACGTAAGCGCGGCCGATTTGCAAACGTGCCAGTGCACCAATGGGCTCGTTTAAGACGAGGCTGGGATGATTGAGGATGTTCTGAAACTCTCCAGCAGCTGCCGAACCATTATGTGCGGCGAGATAGCCTTCGCCGCGAACATAAACTGGGAACAGGGCCAGTAAAACGATCGGACTGGGTTGACCGAGTTCATAGGTAGACGCGGCCTGAAGGAACTCAATTGCTTTAGCCGGTTCGCTGTGATCGAGGCTGATTTGAGCGCGGATTTCGGGGATGTAGTTGAATTGCGCAACAGTATCTTCCGGGAATCGCTTCGCCAGATCGTCCACTAGGGATTGGGCGCGGGGTGTGTCGTCTGCAAGAGCGTACGCCAACGACACCACGGCTTCTACATCCCGCCCTTTAGATTTTGCGAGCGCCGTAGCGGCATCCTTCTTGGCCTCGACCGTGTTGCCAAAGAGAGCTTCGGTCACGGCGGCGTCGGCCACGTAGCTTGCGGCGGCTTCCTTCTCCTGAGCGCGTTCAGCGATGGTGGCACCGCGCCTGACAAAATCGCGCGACTTCGCGAGTTTCCCCGAATCGGCGAGGGTCCAACCCTCAAAATTGAGCATGAAGTCTTCATAACCGGGTTTGCCCATTGCCCAGGTGAACTCGCGGGCCATTCCTGCCGTGTCGTGCTCAAGAAAGGCGATTAAATACAGATTGATATGATTGAACGGCGAATCCAGGTGATGCGCCTGGGCTTCGGCGGCAATGGCTTTTGCTTCGTCCAAACGATCCAGAAATATGTACGCGGAGCCTACGCCGCCGTAGGTTATGCCGGCGGGCTCAAGGCGAAGGGCGGTCTGCACTTCGGCAAGGGCTTTTTCGTACTGCCCAAGGGTCATATGGACGCCGGCCAAGATCCCATGACCTTCACTGCTTCGCGGGTAAGTTTCTGACACCAAGTGATAAGCCTGGACGGCTTTCTCCAAGTCTCCAGTCACAAAGTGATAATAAAACGCCGAAATATCCAGCTTTTCGCGCTCGCTTACGTGGTCGCGCAGCCCGTAAGCCTTGGCTGCGTTCTCGCCAGACAACGCGGTTTCACCCAGATTGTAATAGACAAGCGCCAATCCCGAATAGGCCGCCGCGAAATTAGGATCGAGCGAAATGGCGCGCTGGAAGAAGGGAATCGCCGCTGCGAACTCGGTTCCTACAAGAGCCTTCATACCGAATGAATAAGCCTGCAAGGCCTCGAGAGACGGCGTCGTGGCCTGTTGGAGGGGAACATCGAATTTCTCTACGGAGGCGAGAGATTCGCCGAGCTTCGTGCGGAGTTCGGATGCCGCCTTTGCCAGCGCCGCGAGGACCTGCTTCTTATTTTCCGACGTCAGCTGTTCCCGCGCAAGAACCTCGCCCGTGCGGCAGTTCACGGCGCTGAGACCTACGATGTATTGATTTTCGACGGCGGCAATAGAGCCGTTAATGGTCGCCGTCGCGTTGCCGCGCTGGCAGACCTCGCGGGCGAGCTCGTTGGTGAGGCGGGCGTCCGGCGGCCGCTCCATCTGCTTGAGCGTTTGCGCGATTTGCCTCTCGGAGATCAGATTCAAATAAGGCGATTGTTCCAGTTGCACGGCCAAGCCCTGGCGCAGTGTGCCGTCGAAGACGGAATCGCCGGTCGTGTTCGTGAAGTCTGCGAGAACGATGCCGTCCTTTTCCGTGAATTTCGCCGAACGATGCGTGCGCCAGTACAACCCAACAACGATCAGGGCTACCAACACAGCCGCAAATGGAATCACGATCTTCCAGGGCAGATTGCGAGGTGCTCCATTCACCTCCTGGCGGCTCGCCGGTACAGCCGCTTTCTGTTTCCCGCTTGGCGGCTTCCCCACGGCGCGGACACTCGCTGTCTCTTCTGCTTCTTCGGCGGCTGACGCCACTGCCGCAGACCGCCCGGAGTCCGTGTCGCGTTTCAGCCGCAGCAGTTCTGCGCGCATTTCCGAGGCGTGCTGGTAACGCAGATCGCGGTCCTTTTCCAGAGCGCGGCTAAGGATATGCTCCAGCTCGGCTGGAATCTCGCTATTCAATCGGACTGGCGCCGTGGGCGCTCGGTGTAGGATGCAATCGAAAACGGCCGCCGACGTGTCGCCCCTGAAGGGCAATTTCCCCGTCGCCATTTCGTAGAGCACCACGCCAAAGGAGAAGAGGTCTGTGCGGGCATCTAGCTCTTTGCCCAGCGCCTGCTCCGGCGACATGTACGCCACCGTGCCAAGCGCCGCCCCCGGACTCGTTAGTTGTTCCGACCCTGAATCCGCACTCAGCGTGGCCATCACATCGCTTGAGCCGCTCGTAATCTTCGCCGACGCTACTTTCGCTAATCCGAAATCCAAAATCTTGGCGTGCCCTCGCTTAGTAACGAAGATGTTCGCCGGCTTGATGTCTCTGTGAATGATGTTCTCGGAATGAGCAGCGTCCAGCGCATCTGCAACTTGAATGGCAATATTCAGTAGACGCTCTATTTCGATTGGTTGTCCTCCGATAAGGTGTTTGAGCGTCGCTCCACTCAAGAATTCCATGGCAATGAATGCCTGACCGCCTTCTTCGCCGATGTCATAGATGGTGCAAATGTTCGGATGATTCAGCGCGGAGGCGGCTTGGGCTTCCCGCTCGAAGCGGGCCAGTACCTGGGGCTCTTTGGCGACGGTGTCGGGCAAGAACTTTAGAGCTACGAAACGGTGGAGACGAGTATCCTCAGCTTTGTAGACGACTCCCATCCCGCCGCCACCGAGCTTCTCCAGAATTCGGTAGTGGGAGACCGTTTGGCCGATGAGGGCGTCGGAATCCGCCATTGTGCGGCAATGGTAGTTTCCGGACAGTACCAAGTCAACGAACTGGCGCCATCACCTGGGCCATTTGGGAACAATGAGGATCGAGCCGCGCATCAAGATACTCTTTGCGTAATTCGTGTTTGTACTCATCCAACACTCTTACGACGATTGCCGCAATTTCATCTTCCAAGTTCTTGCGGAAATCAGCGAGATCCTCGGCAAGGCGAGCATCAAGGGAGCATTGTGCGAATCGCATTGATTGCCAGCATCGCCTCTGGTTCGTCGACCAAACGCATTCGGATGGGCCAGGGTCTTGACATTGCGTACGGGATTCAGAGCATCCACGATCTGCGCCGAACCGCGAAGGATTTGAACCATCATCTGCTGCGCTTGCGGGTCAGCGATCTGCAATTTCGCGTGCTTCTGCCGGATTTGAGCAAACAACGTCGTAATCGGAGCATCATCCGGCACCGCAATCCCGGCATCCGAACAGACTTGCTCTAGGTAGCCGTGGAAGGCGGTGCAGCTGTCCAGGATCAGAGCGACGACCCTTCCGGCGGAACGGAATTAGCTATCTGTACCGAGCCAAGCAAGAACACAAACTGATCTTCGCGCATTAGCCATTCGTTGCCCTTTTGGCTCTTGCGCGGTTACCGCGTAGCTGATTTACGGGCGGATCGTAGCTAGGATTAGTATGGGCATAGTTGTCAGGCGATCTATACCGACTGAACAAATGGAGAAACTGATCTTCCTGAAATCCGAATTGTGAAACCCGGCGAACAGCGTCAAGCAAACGCCAGACGTCAATCGGATGCCGGTCGAGTTCTTCCCGTACCCATTGATCAGAAAGAACGTTGTCCGCATCTTCTTGGCTGTCTCCCGAGCCAGTCAGAAACAGTTTCAAATGTTGTGATCTATCGAGCATGACAGGCTACCGACTCTGCTACGACCGAGCAAAATGTGGAATTCCACTCTGGCGTATATTAGTCCAGTAGTATTCGGCCCGTCGACAGAACTGGGCGACTACTGGTCTCGGCTTGCCGCTGACTCCGTGAATAGAGGCGCGACCGATCTGAGCCGCACCTCTGCTCCAAAAATATGAAAGCCCATTCGCTAGATGCGAGTGGGCCTTCGACTACATCCTACAACAGCTATGGTTAAGCTCTTGCGGCGTGGAGCATGGCAACTGGCTCATGAATCTTAATCTCGGGCCGCATATGTAGGGCTTCAGCATAGTTCACGAGCGTTTCCAAGCTGAATTTTGAGATCTTACCTCTCAAGAGATCACTGATTCTCGGTTGTGGTTCCCCCAACATTCTTTGTAGTTCGCTCTGCGAATAATTCTGCGCATAGCGGACGATCTTCGAGTGAAGGAGCGACTTCATGTGCAGAGCCGCTGCTTCTTCGGGGGAGAATCCTAGATCATCGAATACATTTCGTTCTCTACGCACTTTTCTCCTCCTCTTTGATAAAAGGCTCGTCTTTTCTGGCCTTCACGTTTTTAAGCCGTTCTTTGGCTAGGTTTATGTCGCTTTGCGAAGTCTTATTAGTGGTCTTTGTGAAAGCATGTAGCACGTAAATCCATCCGGCATTCAGCCAATACATTACACGATACCAAAAGTCCTTATCCTCGTCTCTCAACTCGTGAACGCCAGGCAAAACCTTGCCCATTGGTTTGCTATCCAGTGCCTGCTCACGGTCTTCCAAACGCCTTAAATCACCGCCGATATTTTGCTTGGCGCTGTCAGACCACGACCCGACTACCTTTAGGGAGTCGCCCTCCCACTTGATTCGGCTTTTTGAGTCGTCTTTTGCCATGTCTATTTATATAAGTTTTTATATATGCTGTCAAGGGGGATTTTGTGCTTTGTTTTCTATCTTTTAGAAGGACCGAGCCGATCTGGGGCGCCCCTTGTTCTCACCGCTTGTTGAACCCCGGCCCAGTGGAAATTCCCAATGTCCAGCCGGGTCCCTCTGGACCTGCACCTTTAAATTCTCTCCGTTCGAATAACTTCTCTTGCTGGTTGATTTTCTGCTCTGACAACCCAGTCTGGGACGGTATTGAACTGATCGACCTGAGTTTAAACACGGGCGGCAAATCAAATTTCATGGCTGGCTCCTTTGAACTGAGCCCGCCGGGTGTGGGCGGCTCAACTCCGTGAAGCGCGTATATTAGTGTGTCAACAGTTAGTATATGTGTATATTACAATTGCGTCATCCATGGGACGAAGACGTCCGACATCTTCTATCTTGAACTGTGTAATAGCGTGGGAGTAGGCGTTTACCACATAAAGATATTCGTCTGACCAGTCCGGCACAACTGCCACCGGTCCATTGCCTGCTGGGAACGGCGAACCCCGGACG
>Ga0306922_10001396_pt1 | contig 21516 bp, 14 predicted proteins | sample sta12Cox44000082_FD_203758 | JGI IMG/M metagenome (GOLD analysis project Ga0306922, IMG submission 203758) | Lab enrichment of tropical soil microbial communities from Luquillo Experimental Forest, Puerto Rico - statoxic.12C.oxic.44.000.082 (v2)... | ecosystem: Environmental > Terrestrial >... | reverse complement strand
ACGGTGGGACCGCCGGGGCCAGTGTCGCTGAAGGCGTCAGTCTCGAGCGCCCAAAGAATTGCGCTGGAAGTTCCATTAGCGGAAATGGTTGGCGTCGCTCCAGGAAAGCCGAACACAACGTCACCGACATCGGGAGTAGTGGAGAGCATCCCATTCGTCACGGTGAACGCTTTGGCGAAATCGTGGTAAGCCCAGTAATAAACCTTACCGTTGAAATAGACCGGCGAACTGTACACTGAGTTTACTGCCCGAAGCTCTTGCACGATGTTGTCCTGCGACGAGTTGAAGTGGCCCATGTTGTCGCGATTGACCACATAGATCGTGCCTTGTTTTCCGGCCTGGACTAGCAAGTGAGGGTTCGATCCGAGTTGATCCGGGAGAATTGCGATTCCACCTGAGCCCAAATCAAGGTCGGTTGTAGCTAGATCCGCTTGATTCGACGGAGTGAAATAATCCTGCACCGTCGGACCCTTCGATAGATCTATGCGGATAATCGAGTCACCGTAATCTACCGGGGTCTGAAGCTTCGTATCGAAGTTACCATTTCCTGTGGCCACGAACATGTTGGAGCCGCTATCCATAAGCAGGCCTTGGCCCGTCATCCAGATGCCGCCCGCCCAGCCATTCACCGACGATGGCTCCGTGCAGTATACAAACACTTGGGAGAAACTCGATCCATTGTACGAATACCCAAGGATCCAGCCGCGAACTGTTGTTGACCCGTCCCCGTGGGCGCCAAGGCCGATATAGATGACGCCGTTATAGAGCAAAAGTCCCGCCCGTTGATTGGCCCCGCCGATGTCCAATGTCACCGTACTCTGTCCCGGAATGGTCACCGATGCGGAAATCGTTATGGGACTCCCGGGCTTTTCCGAGCCCGTGGCGAGGTCGAGCGCATGCAGCTTCTTCACAAAGCTGCTGCCGTTGTTCTCCAAAGTTTCGGCCACGACAAACAGCGTCCGCGCTGAAAGATCGATGGCGGGTGTGCCGGTGATTCCGATTTCCGGAATGATGTCGGTGGTGCCGGCGGTCAGACTGCTGCTGGGGACAGTGGTCACACCAGGAGAGAGAAAGCTGGTCTTCCATAACGGTTGACTATTCGCGCCGGTATTAGAGTCCGCATCGAAGGCGTACACACTGTCATGTTCCGTCGCAACGTACACTACATTGTGCGTGACGCCACTAATCGTCATGTTCGCGACGTATAAAGGCTGTGCATAGACGTAGCCGTCAACCGTTTGTGAAAACAGCTTGCCAAAGTCTGTTGGGTTCACGTTGGCGTGCGTCAGGATCAACTCATTGCTGTTCACATTGGCCCGCTGATTGTTGTACTGCGATGTGGTCACGCTTACCTGTGCAGCAGCCGGGAGGGCTGCGGTCGCGAGGAGGACAACAAGCGCACCGACGCACCATCCTGACAGACGTCGCCCCCGTACCTTAGTCGATGCACTTTTGCTTCGAGAGGGCTTCACCCCAGTTTTCCTTACTTAATGCGTCACGTCATGAAACGCAACACAAAGCCCATGAAGTTGTAGCCAGAGTGGGACGGTTCCAGCAAGGAAAGATAGTGCTGGGTAAATTACATCGGAAGAGCCTGACAGTCAAGGATACGGGCGGGTAGTGACTCACACACGGCCTATACCGGTAAAGGCAGGCAAGTTATAACATAGCAGCTAAGTTTATGGCCAACGACAAAGATAAGATTATCCGTGACTTTTTGAAGCGGGCGGGGAGCAAGGGCGGCAAAGCTCGTGCGGCTAAATACGACAGGGCCACTCTCAGCAAATGGGCGAAGAAGGGGGGCAGGCCAAAGAAGGGGGGCAGGCCAAAGAAGGGGGGCAGGCCAAAGAAGGGAGACCGCCAGTGAGTGTCTACAAGCGCGGTGACGTATGGTGGTACAAGTTCCGTTTCGCGGGGCAGGTAATCCGTGAATCTACAAAAAGCGATTCGCGCACTGTTGGCCGAGCTTTGAAAAGGGCGAAGCTGAGAAAATTGATAAGGGAGTGCGGAAAGAAGCTCTCGCGGCGGGAAATCATAGAGCTGAGGGCTGGGCGCAGTAAGCGGCCCCACCGCAAGAACCAGGAATTGCTCGTGGCCATCCTCAGGAAATTTGGGCGAATTTAATGGATTAAAAACGGGAAGGCCAGCGCGCTGGGTCTCAGGACCGATGGCGAGAACCGGGCACCGACTGCGACTTTCAGCTCTCTTCAGAAGTTTTCAATCATCCAGATATTACTACTTTTGATTTGTTGCGATATCGCTATATGGCGGCCATCCGGCGACGGTATGCCCTGGCTGGGGAGCCCGCTTTCGCTAAAACGCCATAAAACATGGCTTTGACCGTGCAAATCTAATTGCATGAGCGACATTTCATTGTTGGATAGACCGGAAACGAAGAGCGCTTTTCCGTCGGCGGCCCATGCGAGATTCGCGATGGTGCTCCAACCCTTTGGGTCGAGCTTGCCGAGGAGTTGACTTTTCAGCGAGAGAATCTCAATCGGCCCTTCCGCACTTCGCACGAATGCGACGCGGGTTCCATCTGGAGAGAGGTCCCAAGAATAGTTGGCGCTTAACGGCCCATCCACCCTCATGAGTTCCCGACCACGGCCCGCGAGGGGATCGAAAGCCGCAAAAACCAACTGTTTATTGTCCATTGATCGTTCGGAAATCACGCAGAGCGTTGCCGGCCTCTTTGCACAACGAGGCTTGGAGCCGGGTTGCGTCGTAAGAACTAACCGTGAGGTTCCTCCCGTTACCGGGACTCGCATTAGGTCAACCTGTCCTCCTCCACCGCCTCCAGCCACTGTGTACAGAACCCAGGCTCCGTCTGGGCTGACGAATGGCTCGGGCCGATTCGGGAGTCCTGTGATGATGGGGTCGGGGGATTCGCTGTCGAGGGACTGCTTGAAGATGCTGCTGGAACCGTTATGGAATGAGGCAAGGATGACGGCCTTGCTGTCGGCGGTCCAAGCAAATGCGATATTCGATTCTTCCGAAAGAGTGAGGTGGCGCGGAGCGGTCATGCGCGAACGGGAAAGGAGATCAGCAATGTAAACGCTTCCTTGGCCGGAACCCCTGGTGAAAGCAAGGCGCTTTCCGTCAGTGGTCGCGCTGAAGTTGCCCATGCCGCTGCCGGTCCAATTCGTCAATCGTTTTGGCTCCGACAGAGGCTTACCCGTTCTCGGGTCGACAGGCGTCTCGTAAAAGTTGAGGTCGTCAACATTGGAGCCCCTTTCCCACAACGATTGAATCAATCGTCCCCCCGGTAACCAATAGAAATCGCCGAGGTTCTTCGCTGAACAGATAGTAACCGGCGGACCACCCTGCAAATCGCGGCTTTGGACTACAGCATTGGTAGTATCACCGGATTCGAAAGTACGAAGATATACCAAGCGATGTCCGTCCGGTGACCAGCGGACCGCCTCATACCTGCTGCTCTCATCGCTTTCAAAGGCTTGGTGTGACTGTTCCCCATTTGGTCCTGTCAGCCAAACCTGATTGCCGAACTGGTCCGACCTGTGTCCAGTCATCGTGAAAGCGATCTGGGTGCCGTCTCGAGAGATCGACTGAATGCATCCATCTTCGCGAAGCTTGCGTGGCGACTCATTCGCAATGATCGATAAGACCCAGATCCCAGTGCACGGTCGTGCATTGAGTTGAGTGGGATCCGGAAGTACGAGGGTGTTGACAGTAACTGCCAGATGCTGGCCGTCTGGGAACCAGGCGAAATCTACACTCCCGGGAGGCAATTCGGCTCCCGTACGGACACCCGGTGGAGGGATGGAGCGCACTGTACCTGTTTTGATCAGCTTGATGTGAATGGCCCTGCGGTCAGCGTACGCCAGGTACTCGCCGTCGGGGGAGATTGCAGAGTCAAGTACCCAGTTCTCGGCGGAATTCGCGGTGAGTTGCACTTGCTTAACGTCGGGAAGCCCGAAAGGTCTAGAATGCCGACGCATGCCAAACCAGAGGATGGTTGCGACCACGGCCAGGAGGGCGAGGGTACCTATAATCTCGACACGCCGGCGGACGGCGGGGAGCTTAGGCTGCGTTTCGCGGAAGGTCTGCAACGCGGAGCACATTTCCGCTGCTGTCTGGTAGCGCGCATCGCGATCTTTTTCGAGGGACTTGTTGATAATCGCTTCCACCTTGGCCGGAATCTCTGGGCTCAGTTCGCGGATAGGCGTCGGCGTCTGCTCCAGGATAGCGGCACGGAGGATGGGCGCGGTTTCTCCCGTGAATGCTCGTTGACCTGCTGCCATTTCGTAAAGCACCAGACCGAACGAAAATAGGTCCGTCCGCGCATCTAACTTCTCGCACCGCAGTTGCTCTGGGGACATGTAACCAGCTGTTCCAACCGTCGTTCCCGTACGTGTGAGCGTGAAAGCCGGATTGCAGACCCGTTCCACGTGGTGTCCGAGAGGAATTCCTGCTAGAGCTTCTGGAGCTTCGGTACCCTGTAATTTGGCCAGGCCAAAGTCCAGAATCTTTACCTGTCTAGTGTTGGTGATGAAGAGGTTGGCGGGCTTGATATCGCGATGGATGATGCCCTTGCTATGCGCTGCGCGTAGTCCTTCGGCGATTTGCACGGCAAACTCAAGTAATGACTCGATCGGGAAAGGCGCCCTCTTTTCTGTAGCTTCCGGTCGGGAGTTCCCCTCAGCGATCTTTTCGCGTAGGGTCTGGCCTTCGAGAAGCTCCATCACGATGAACGGTCGGCCTTCGTGTTCTTCCACTTCGAAAATGGTGCAAATGTTGGGATGGTTCAGAGCCGAAGCCGCGCGTGCTTCCTGCTCGAAACGCCTCAGCGCTGCCGGATCATCGGCTAGTTCCTCGGGAAGAAACTTGAGCGCGACGCGGCGGCCGAGCTTGAGGTCTTCCGCGCGGTAGACTACTCCCATGCCTCCGCCACCGAGAATGTCCAGCACGCGGTAATGAGAGACCCTCTTTCCAATGAGATTTCCCTGTGTAGCCTTGGGAGCGGAGGCACAGGCCTTTTCCACTGCTATCTCTGCTTCAGCAGGTGCCCCGGCTAGTTTCTTCACTTGCACCATTAATCGGTAACCTCGCCGCGCGACGGTCTCGACGTATTGCGGGTTCTCCGGCGAGTCGCCAAGGACTGCGCGCAGCTTCTTGATAGCGGCATTGATGCTGTGGTCGAACTCTACGATGGTGTCATTCGGCCACAGCTTCTTGCGGATTTCTGCTCGGGAGATGACCTCGCCCGGCTGGTTCACAAGCATTTCTAGGATTCGAAAAGGTTGCTCTTGAAGTCGGATTTTCTGTCCGTTGTGATGCAGGTCCCCGGCCTTGAGGTCAAGCTGGAAGGCGCCGAAGGAGACGACTTTAGCTGTAGGTGAGTCCTGCATGGGACCACAGCCGAAGGACAGTACTGAGCATTCTAGACGAATAGACGGCCATTGCCGAGTAATTCAAAAATCGCCGCGAAATCACCGCTGGTGCATTGAGGCAAACACTCGAACCGGGCAGAGTATGCCCGCGTCTCGACCAATTCACCGAGCCAAAGCAAGCACAATCAAAATCACAGAGGTGAGGTCTATGAAAATCCGAAACTTTCTTAATGGAACAGTACTTCTGGTTGTCACGATGTTGCCATTTTGCTCTCTGGCGCAGCAGAAACAGGATCATAGTCACTACAAGGTCATTGAAATCGGTACGTTCGGTGGCCCGAACAGCTATCTCATGTTTAGCAACCGGACGCTGAACAATTCCGGCGTAGCCGCGGGTATTGCGGACACCGCGGCAGCCGCAAGTCCTCCTTTCTGCCTACTACTGCCGGATTGCTTCGTTCCACACTCCTTTGTGTGGAAAGACGAAGTGATGACAGATTTAGGCGGCCTTCCGGGTGTGGCCATCTCCGGCAGCCTCCCAAACTACATCAACGAGAAAGGCGTGGTTGCCGGTATCGCATTCAATGGCCGGGCTGATGACGTAATCGGCGTGCCCCAGTTTGACGCGGTCCTATGGAAGGACGGGTTTATCCTTGATCTTGGCACGTTTGGTGGAGATCTGAGCTACGCCGCGGCCATCAATGATCGGGACGAGGCAGTGGGATTCGCCCTGAATGCAACACCCGACTCTTTTGACCTCGGTGATTGGTGTCAGAACTTTCCGATGCCTACTCAAATGCGTGCCTTCATTTGGCGAAATGGCGTCAAGCAGGACTTGGGCACGCTGGGCGGGACGGATAGCTGCGCTCTGTTCATAAATGAACGAGGCCAAGTGGCAGGGAATTCCTTCACAGATTCCACCATTAACCCGTCTACGGGATTTCCGACTCTACATCCCGTTCTCTGGGATCATGACCAGATGCTGGACCTGGGTACCCTCGGCGGAACAATTGCGGTGGCCGCCAGTATCAACAATCGCGGGCAGGTGGCCGGTCTGTCCTGGCTAGCGGGCGACTTAACGAACCATCCTTTTCTTTGGAACGAGAAAAAGCTCGTGGACCTGGGTAGCCTGGGGGGCGATACGGCAGAGGTGATCGGGCTCAATGAAAAGGGTCACGTGGTTGGAAAGGCTGACCTGCCTGGCCCGCTGCCGCAGATCCATCACGCATTCATTGCTGGAAAAGAGGGAATCAGCGACCTGGGAACTCAGGACGGTGACCCGTGCAGCATCGCGTTTGGCATCAATTCACAAGATCAGGTGGTTGGCGCATCGAGCGATTGCTCCAATTCGCTGCACGCATTTCTGTGGGAGCACGGCCTGATGATGGACTTAAACGCGTTTGTCCCCGCCGGTTCCAGCCTAACCCTGACGCAAGCAACGTTCATTAACGATCGAGGGGAGATAACCGCCGAGGGCGTGCTTCCCAACGGCGACCAGCGCGCCGTCTTGCTGATTCCTTGTGATTCAGATCATCTCGGCATCGAAGGCTGCGACTACAGCCCGTTCGAACCGCCAGCCACTTCGCCTGCGCCTGGCATAGCCCTAAGCCTGCAAAATCCTACGGCTGTCAAGCCAAGTGATTCTGCAGGGGCCAATCAGATGGTGCGTCCGTTACACAACCGTTTGATTTCTTGGTCTCGCGGCCTTGGAGTACGTGCACCGAAGTAGTTCGACGGCCCCAGAGCCAGACGCCAGCGAAAGCGGAAAAAGGGCAGTTTCGCTTGCTCCTGATGTCATAACGAAGTCGGCCTCACAACGTGCCGAGTAAAATGTCGGTGCTCTAACCAAACATTTGCTCGGAACGAAGGAGGCCGAGAATGCGCATTATAGGTTGTGATTTGCACACTCGACAACAAACTATCGCCATGCTCGATGAGCACACCGGCGAGCTCGTTGAGAAGCAGCTGAACCACGAGGGGGAGGAAGTACGCCAATTTTATTCGGCACTCCCAAGACCCGTGCTGGTGGGCATCGAAGCCACCGGCTCCATGTTCTGGTTCCTGCGGCTTCTCGAAGAGCTAGCCATTGACTTCCGCGTGGGCCATCCCGCGAAGATCCGCGCGGCTGAGCCACGCAAACAGAAAAACGACCGCCGCGATGCCCGCCTGCTCCTGAGACTGCTCGTCGAAAATCGCTTCCCCGCGATCTGGATGCCTTCTCCGAGACTTCGCGACCTGCAAGTCCTCTTACGCCACCGCCATCGGCTCGTTCGTATCCGAACTCGCGTGCAACTCGGCCTGCAAGCGTTGGCCCTCAGCCACGGGTTACGTCGCGGCAGTTCCTTGTGGACCCCAGGAGGCCAACACCAACTTCGGGCTTTGCCCTTGGCTCGACATGCTGCCGCGCAGCGAGAGACTCTGCTCACGCTCTACCCGCAACTTCAGCATTCCATCGATTGCCTGGACCGCCAGATCGAGACGCAAGTGAACGAGCGACCACAAGCTCGCCGGCTGATGACTCACCCGGGCGTCGGCCCCATCACCGCGCTGGCTACTGAAGTGTTTCTTGGCGATCCACGACGGTTCGCCAACAGCAAAGCCGTCGCCAGCTACATCGGAATGATCCCTCAGGAAAAGTCGAGCGGTGGCCGCCAACGATTCGGGAAACTCAGCAAGCAGGGCAACGCGCTCCTACGTTTCCTCTGGGGGCAGGCAGCGATGCAAGCCGTCCGCCGAGATCCCGAATTGCTGCGCTTCTACCGCCGAAAGCTCGTACAAAAAGGACTCGGAAAAGCAATCGTCGCCGCGGCTCGCAAGCTGGGAATACGGCTGTGGATCATGCTGCGCGACGAAATCGATTACACGGAGTTCTGCCGTCGAGGAAATCTTCTGCGGCAGTGTGGTGCGGCCTATGCGGGGATGCCTGAAGGGGATAGTGGTCCTCGATGACCGTCCTCCTGAGTTAGGCGATCCGCCTCCCTCATTTGGTAGGGGAGTTCGAAGAGAATCATCATGGTCCCGATGACCGAAGACATGTTTGGTGGACCACACCACAACGATGAAGTGAAACGGGCCGAGCAATGCGGTTGGAGCACAGAAAACGAGAACGGCCGTCGCGATCAACTCTCGCAAAGTGCAGCACAGCTGTGCTCCTGCAGAGGTGTCTCCCGATGGCCATAAGAAAACTAAAATGCTCTCTTGACGCGGCCGACTTCGTTAGACATATCCCCTATCCCATCAGCGCGTTGACGGGCGAAGCGTAAGCGGCAATACTGGCGGCGGTCACGACGCTCCCGCGGCTTATGACTTTCTTTAATCTTGCCGATCACTTTGTGGACCGTCACATTCGGGAAGGGCGCGCGTCGAAAATCGCCATTCGATGCGGCGAATCAATTCGCAGCTACGGCGAGGTGGCTGCCGACGTAAATCGCATTGGCAACACGCTCTTGAACTTAGGCTTGCAGCCGGGGCGAAGGGTCTTGCTGTTGTTGCCGGATTGCCCGGAGTTCGCCGCCGCGTACTTCGGTGTCATCAAGGTCGGCGCCGTCGCAGTGCCGACGAACACTGCCGCACGGGCACCCGACTACGATTACTTCTTGAGGGAAAGTGAAGCCCGGATCCTCATCACTCATTCGACGATCTTCAACCAAGTGGCACCGGTATTGAACTCCCAGCCGTATCTTCAGCATGTCGTCGTCATAGGCGAACCTCAGCGCGGCTGTTTGCATTGGGATGAGTTGCTGGCCGAAAGTTCGCTCGAACTCTCCGCGTCAAGGACAAGCGATAAGGACATCGCGTTCTGGCTATGGACGTCAGGCAGCACCGGTCGCCCCAAGGCCGCGGTTCATTTGCATCGCGATTGGCTCTGTTGCTGCCGAAGTTATGCTTCCGGAGTTCTCGGGATCAGCCCCGATGACATAACCTTTTCGTCGTCGAAACTCTTCCACGCCTACGGATTGGGAAATGGACTGATGTTTCCATTTCACGCTGGTGCCACCACCGTATTGTTTCCGGGCAAAGTGCAAGCAGCGACCATATTGGAAATTGCTCAGCGCTTCCGTCCAACTCTCTTCTTCTCGATTCCGACTCTGTATGCGCTGATGCTCCAGGAAGTCGAGCGCGAATTGTATTGCTTGAACAGCATCCGGATCGCGGTTTCCGCGGCCGAACCACTTCCGGCGGAAATCTTTCGCAGGTGGCATCGCAAATTCGGAGTGGAGATCTTGGACGGCATTGGCTCCACGGAAGCACTCCATATTTATTTGTCGGCGCGGCCTGGCTGTGTCACGCCTGGCAGCACGGGTACAGCGGTTCCCGGTTATGATCTGTGCATCGTTGACTCGGAGGGCGGCGAGGTCCCGGTCGGGACGATTGGCGATCTCTTGGTCGCAGGAGACAGCATCGCGCCTTGCTATTGGAACCGGCATGAACTGACAAGCGAACGCATGCGGGGCAAATGGTTTTTTACCGGCGACAAGTATCGCGTGGATGCCGATGGCCACTATTGGTATGCAGGCCGTTCCGACGACATGTTTCGGGTTTCAGGCCAGTGGGTGTCGCCTACGGAAGTCGAGAGTGCCCTGATCGAGCACAACTGCGTTTTGGAGGCAGCCGTCGTGCCTTATCGGGAGGACGCTGAGCTTCACACGCCCAAGGCGTTCATCGTACTTCGCAGAAACTTCACTGCCAATTCCGAGCTCGCACGGGAACTGCAAGACTTCGTCAAAAGCCGCATCGCGCCTTACAAATACCCTCGCAGAATTGAATTCGTGGACCAATTGCCAAAAAATGCGGCCGGGAAAGTGCTTCGCTATAGGCTCCGGGAACGACTGTCCGATGAGCATCCTAAATAGCGCGGTTTTTTCAAAGTGCCCAAGTCCGCAAAATGAATCGCCAAAGAACCAAAAACTCCAGAGCCTCGCAACATTACGTGGGCAGGAATGCACGGAGGCGATGCCGCTTTTCCCGGGTTGCGCTATTTCATTCGCAACAACCGACAGTGAACTGCGGATCATTATTGAGGGTTCTGATGTTAGACCGGTCCCTCGGACTCGATTATTGGTCTCAGGACAGGATCGACGTTGCCTTTGAATTGCTCTTTGCGAAGGGATTTACCTTTTGAAATTGCCGTACCTAGACTCGGCCTTCGTCAGGGCGAGGACGGCGTAAGCGGTGGCCGCGTCATTCATGAAGCGCGCGGTATCCGGACTGATGTGATTCTGTTTGTTTCTATTCAAGGAATAGGCCGCCCAGGAGCCTTCCCTCCGATCCTGATTTCCGGCCAGCCAGGCGAGTCCTCTCTGGAGCCGGGCATTTCCGGGAGTAATCCCCACCTCTTCTAGCGTGAACACAATCAACCCTGTGGCGTAGCCGTCGCTTTCTGTTTCCAGTGGCGTTCCGTCCTCCCGTTTCCACTCGCCAACCAACGATGACAAGCTCCAACCTCCATCTGCCTGTTGCTTGGATAGAAGCTCAGCGATGATTGCATCCCGCTGCTCCGGCTTAATGAGTCTGGGCACTTTCGCTGACGCCCACAAGAGATACGCATGGTTGACTGCGGTTTGTGTTGGGTATTCACGATTCAGGTATTCTCGTAACATCGTAAGGCGGCTTTGAACTTCTGGCGTTGCGAGGTAGTTGCCTGGAGCAGAGCCCAGCGCGACTGCCGCAAGCGCAGCTCCATAGTAGTCCGAGTCATCTGCTTCCCATGGCTCTTTCCCGAACCGCTGCCAGCGCCATGCGCCTTTCTTGTTTCCGCTGGTTTGCTGTTCTCCCCACATGTTAGCGAACGCGGTGCGGGTGTTGCCGCTAAGCTGTCCGTTCTCCGCGTCGTTGGTGGCCAGGACCAGCGCGTTTAGCACGGATTCCGTCCCGCGCGACTCGACTCCCTTGTAGGCTCCCCAATCCGTGTCGTTGTAGTAGGGCCCGATCTCATTCCACAGCCGCACGCGTTTAGTGACGTTCTCCAGAAGGCGGCGTTCTGGCGCGGAAGGAGTGCGTTCCGCGAGCGATCTACGAAGGGCCGGACGAGAAAGAGCGTAGGGCAAAGCTGTATGACACGACACACAAAACGTTTCGTGGTCGCGCTGGGCTTTTGGCCATTCCATCCACCAGGCTTGTCGTTCGTCCAGATAAGCGGCTGCATACTTCTCATTCCACGATAGCGATTCAGAGGTTCTTACGGTTCTGGCACGGGCGGCTATGATTTTTAGATGGGGACCTACTAGAATGATTGCCGCTGCCAAACTTGCGCCTTGGGCAACCTTTCGCAGCGCCGTCACATTCATTAGAAGCACTCCATCAACTTACATTCGACGCCAGAAATCAGTCTTGGAAGAGATTCCCTGCTCTTGTTCCTGCTCCGTACCTCGCCCACTATAAACCCGTCAGCTTTTCGGTAAACCAGAGAAGGCCGGTCTCCTGCGGGATGCGATACGCTCCCAATGTTTGAACGTGCTCGAGGCACAATGAAAAGGAGACCGGCTATGCAGAAGAGTAGCACTATGCGCAGGACCGCGAACAAGATTTTCAAAGGGCGCCAGTTCACCATTGGTGCGGATGTCGGAGATCGCTGGTCGTTCTACTGCGTTTTGCATGACTCCGGGATAGCCATTCTGGAAGAAAAGGACGTACGCTGGTTTGCTAGCTCCAAGCACCTTCTCGCACTCGTAATCGAGTGAAGTCAATTCGCCAACGTTCAATTCACAGAACCACACGCATGTGGCAAAACGGGTGTAGAATGCCCGCCAATACCCCCGGTTTGCAGGTCCCCCAATTTCCGTTTTGGGAAGGTTTTTATATGCAACCCATGACCGTTGCAACACCTGCGTCTGCGGCGCAAATCACAGGATGCCGATTTAACCCAGATCACCTCTTCTACGTCGTCGCTGCAGGTGTGATGCTGATTTTCACCGCCGGTGGATTTCGGAATTTCTATCTGCACGGCAGGGCTCCTTGGGGACGAATTACCACCCAGATTATGCCGCTGATCGTAGCTCACGGGCTCGCCATGTCGGGTTGGGTAATTCTGTTTTTGCTTCAAAGCACTCTGATACTCACTGGCCGCCGGCGATTTCATCTGGTAATTGGTCCACTTGGAGGTGTGCTGGCCGCGGCCATTGTGATTCTGGGAACCGCGGTGGCGCCTTTATCTGTTCACTTCAGCCCGCAAGTTTACGCGACGCTGGGCGGTCCGAGACCTTTCTTGGCGACGATGTTCGTACAGATGCTGTCGTTCGGAAACTTGTGGGAATCGGATTGGCATATCGGCGCAGGCCCGAGATCCATCGTCCGATGATGTTACTGGCCACCATCGTGATCCAATCCGGTTCACTTGGCCGGTTTCCTTACATCCAAGACCTTGCGGCGTTTCCGCCTTTGTATGTTTGGGGCCCGGTGTTGCTTTTCGCGGCCTTGCTTTTTGTTCTTCAATGGGGAATGAGCAGAATCCCGAATCGCTGGTATTTGATGGGCTACGGCGGGATGGTGATGGCGTCCTTACTGTCGGTCGCTGTGGGCCGCACCGCGCTCTGGAACCGGTTGTTTAGTACTTTCGTTCCATAAAAGATCGCAGCTCCAGACCGCCATTCTTCTTTCTCACTGCTGGTAAGTCGTGTCGTCTGCACGGAGAAGGCTGCGGAAACGCTGGAGCCGCTAATCAGGCCAGGCGCTGTCGTTGACCCCAGCAACGGAGCGTGAATAGAATGCTCGGCAATGACGGAGCTATCAGCCCTGTTTGGGCAAACCATTTCCCATTACCGCATTCTGGATAAGTTGGGCGTACAAAAGCGCAGGACACGCGCCTGGACCAGTTTGTGGCCTTGAAGTTCCTGTTTAACGTGCTTTGACTGACTTCATTTAGCGATTGCGAGGAACCAGGGCGCGCACGGTTGTTCCGCGCTGTAGTCCCGATTCAATGGAGAGTTCACCGTGTACCAACTTCATCCGTTCCCGCATGCTCGTGAGGCCGAGTCCATTCCTGCGAAAGGCCAATTCCGGATCAAAGCCAATACCCGCGTCATGCACCGTCAGCTCGATCGCGTTTGATCCATTCTTGAGTGAGACCTGAAAGTGCCTGGTGCCGCTATGTTTGGCCGCATTCTGCACGGCTTCCTGCAAAACGCGGAAGATACATATGGAGATGTCTTCTGAGAGTTCGTTGGGGATGTCCCCGGATTGGAAATCAATCTTCACACCGTACTGGTGAGAAAACTCCCTGCAAAATCCGCCCGCTGCAGCGGCAAGCCCGAGATGTTTTAGCTTCGACGAATGCAGGCGATGCGACAAAGCCTGTACATCGGCGCCTAAGTTCTGAGCCTCTTCACTCGCTTGCGCCATTTCGCGCTTGAGTTGATCGAGCGATTCGGGATTACCGTGGCAAAAAACGTCCAGTCTCACCGCTAACAACGCGATTCGCTGACAGATGTCGTCGTGCAGCTCGCGAGCGATTCTCGCCCGTTCCTCCTCGTGTGCTTGGATGAGTCTCTGATTCGCTTTGGAAAGAGTCTCTTCGGACTGCTTAATATGGGTGATGTCCTCGGCGAAGAGAAGAACTCCTCCCTGCGATCCGTCAGAGTTCCACCAAGGACGGATTTCCCAGCGTACCCATAGGGTGATGTCTTCGCGATCCCAGCGATCTTCGTCGGCTCGCACTGTTTCTCCCTGCAGGGCACGCCGGTGAATCTCTTTCCAGCGGTCCGGAATGTCTGGAAAAAGTTCGTAATGCGAATGCCCAAGCACCCGAGAGCTGTCGATCGAGTAATCCGCGCAAAACCTGTCGCTGGCTTGGAGATAGCGCATGTCACAATCGAGCATCGCCACTCCGGCTGGTACGTTCTTGACGAAGTTTCTCAGCAATTCCTCTCGCGTTCGCAGGAGCGCCGTCTGTCCTTCCAGAGTGCGGTTCAAATCGTGCAGGGCCTCTTCTGCCCGCTTGCGCTCAGTTATGTCATGCAAGATACAGGCCGCGCGGCCAATGGTTCCATTCACATCTTCAATTGGAAAATATGAGACTAACAAGTCTCTCTCGCCGACCGTAGGATAAGATACCTTCATCTCGTATGTGACCACGTTGCCTTGAAAGCATTCATCCAGCTTGGGCTTGATGACTATCTCGAATATTTCCTTGCCTAAAACATCAGGGATCGAACTCCCCACGACTTGCTCCCTGGTCATATTCCGCATCTTCAAATACTGACGGTTCGCAAGAAGGAAGCGGTATTGCCGGTCTACAACCCCGATCATATCCTCCGCACCTTCCACCGCCTGCTCGTACTCCCGAAGCCGTTGCTCTGCACGCTTCCGCTCGGTGATGTTACGGGAGATGCCGGAAAAGCCCACGATTTTGCCGGTTGAATCCCAAATCGGGGAAAGACTGATGGATACATTGATTCTTTCCCCGGCTTTGGTAATACGAACTGTGTCAAATTGCTGGATGGGGCAACCTGCTTTCAGCGTTTCGAGAATCCTATTCTCCTCATCCAATCGCTCAGGTGGGACAAGCATCGTAACCGACTTTCCCACGGCTTCACTCTCGGTGTATCCGAAGATGCGCTGCGCAGCAGGATTCCAACTCGCGATAACGCCATCCAGAGTTACAGACCCAATCGCGTCTTCAGACGATTCCACAATTGCGGCATGCCTGAATCGAGCTTCCTCTCCTCTCTTTTTCTCCGTTATGTCCTCCACCATCGCGAGGACCAGCGGAGATGCATGGTTCTTCAATAGGGAGATGCTCAAGCTCCCCCAAATCAAGGAACCGTCCCGCCGGAAATAGCGTTTCTCTATCTGGTAGTGATCTATTAAGCCGGCCCGCAATTGTTGGAAGAGCGCCCAGTCCTTCTGCGCATCTTCTGCAGGAGAAAAGTCGACGCAATGTTTGCTACGCAATTCGTCTTCACTGAAACCTAACATTGAGCAAAAGGCGGGATTTACGAAAAGCGGCTGCCCGTCTAAGTTCTCCACCACAATGCCGATGGGACTAGCATTGAAAACATCGTTATAAAGCTGAGTGTCGGGCCGCCGTGCTGGTCTTGTCTCGCCCATAGCACAGGTGTATAGCACTTTTTTCTGAGTAGCGGCAAATACCGTACTGAAGTTTTTTTCGAGGTAGAAGGCCGATCCGCGTCAAGAGGTTTTGTCCCTCTGTAAGAGAAAAACCTCTGATTTCGCACATGACAGCGCCATGCTTTTTTCCTACTCTGGTTCTGACCGCACACACTATGACCACCGTTATAGAACGGAAACCTTCCCAGTCTCCCCAGTTATGGGCTAAGGGTCTTGTAACTGGCATCCTCTTCACCGTGGTCGCTCTCAGCCTCGTCGTCTGGGGCGTCACCGGCACGGGGTTGCTCCACCTCCTGCGGTCCTACGCGCAAGGCTCCGTCATCCAAATCGATCAGCCCACGGTAGTTCGCCAGATTCAGCAGCTGCAGCGCCTCGAGACCGTACAGTTTTCGATGGACAAAATCATCTCCGGCGAGCATGAGAATCCCTATCTTCCGAAATTTCTGGTGGGCGACCGCCTTCTTCTGGTTGTCCATGGCGAGGTCATCGCGGGCGTCGACCTCAGCCAATTTCAGGCGCAAGATGTTTCCTTGCGCGGCCGCGCAATTTCCCTGCATCTTCCTAAATCTAAAATTTTGATCACGCGCATCGACAATTCCAAAACGCGTGTCTATTCCCGCGACACCGGCCTGTTTTCTTCACCTGATCCCAATCTTGAGAGTCAAGTCCGACAGGAAGCCGAACGTGAACTTCAGGAAGCTGCTCTGCAGGACAATATTCTGAAGACCGCCGACGACAACGCTCGTTCCACGCTTTCTGCACTGCTGCGCTCGCTCGGCTTCACCAACGTGGAGTTTGTCTAGTACTTCCCGATTCATGCGTCGCGGCAATTGAATCAGCGGGAAGTCGCGTACCACAATTTACGCCGCCGCCGCGACTACGCGATTCGAATTGACTTTGTTGGCAACTTTGGCTGCTGAAGGCCTCGAAGACAGGCTCAGATTAAAAAACAGCTTCGACCCCGGTGATCAAAAGTCGGCGCTCTTTACCTTCGCATCCAGGCAGACATTGCACCAACCTTGCTTGAACCAGACTTTCTGGCCAGGACAAATATCCTTTCGCATGTTCCACCCGTACTCTTGCAAGGGCTTAAACTTATCGCAGTTGGGACAGAGCCACAGCGGAATACCCTCCCGCTCGCCGTCAGGTTCAGGCAACGCGACTGGCATATGGGAACCTCCGTTCTCTCGAATCATTCGCAAGGCGGTAGCTTGTAGCAGGCGCGCGCGGCACGTTCACGGCAGTTTGTCGCAGCGCGGAGTCAGACTCCGCGGGGGTCGCAGCCCAAAATCACGACAGTATATTCCAAAAAATAGTCCGCCCAACATTAGCGACCCTTCCACCGGTAGGGTGACATTTCTTACGAGCCAACAAAAGCGTTGCGGCGAAAAACGCTTTGGCCGAAACAAGATTTCGCAACTGTTCGGTTCTAACAATGCTCGGCATTTCGTAGCGAAAGAGCGCGCGGGAGAATCCTGGATTGGCGCTTACGTTGAATGTGGCGCGCCGCTGTGCGGTTACCCCGACTGCCGGGTTTACCAGGCGCTCAAAAAAGTCAGTCAGAAGCCGCGCTCTCGAAAGGACTTGAGCCAGCTTATGCTTCGGTACTTCAATTCTGACAATGGATTGCTCAAAAAAAAGGCCCTCAACCTTTTCATGTACCCCGATTTTCAGTTCTATTCAATCGGCAGGAAACGCAAATAAAAAGGAGGCGGGCCAGGTCTTCCCGCCTCCCTGCTTCCCCTTGCGGGGAATGTCCGGCTGACTTGACGGAGGGTGGTCAGCCGGTCGTGTGTTGGCCTGTCTATTAAACATCAAAACGGGCAAAATGGTTTCGTCTAATTTCAAAAAAGTCTACAATCCTGATGAAATCCTTATGGGCCGGAAAGGGGCCTGATGAACCGTCCCTCCTCGCTAAGTCCTGATAATGTCCTGCGGTTTCTGCAAGTTACACCAAACGGCGCCAATCTCGAGGGCATTCTTCGCGGCCTTCGCCTGCGAAAGTTCGAACGACGACCGCTCGGACGGATTTTGGCTAAACTGAAGAAAAAAAAGGTAATAGAGGAATTGCCGGGAGGGCGACTGGTCCTCGGAGGCACCGGGCGCAGAGCGGCAGCCGAGGCCGGCTCGCGGACTGAAGCGCGGGGCAGCGGGCCCGACGGGCAGCGATCGGGCACCAGCGCGCGCAATCTGCTCTCGGGCCGATTGATTCTTCATCACGACGGCTACGGCTTTGTCGTGCCGGACAAGCCCGTGCCCCATCTCGATCGGGACATCTTTATTCCGCGCGACGCCGTCGGCGACGCCATGCACGGCGACCATGTGCAGGTCGAGATCGGCCGCGTCGCACCCGGGCCCGACGGCAGGCGGGCCGAAGGGCGCATGGTTCGCATCCTCGATCGGGCGCACCCCACCGTGGTCGGCTTGTTTCGCTATGCGGCAAGCGGAAACGTGGTGCTGCCTTATGACAATCGCATCCAGCACCAGGTGGAAATTCCTTCGGGCCATGAGCTGACCGCCGAGCTGAAGAGGAAATACGGGGGTGCCGAAGCCGGCGCGCGGTCTCATCGAGCCGGCCGGCTGGCGGAGCTTGACGGCGCGGTGGTGAACGTCGAGTTGACCCGCTATCCGCGCGGCGGAATTTCTCCCGTTGGCCGGGTCGTCGAAATTCTGGGTAAGCCCGGCGATTTGGGCGTGGACACCGAGATCATCATCAGAAAGCACCACCTGCCGCACGTATTCTCCCCGGAGGTTACGGAAGAGGCCGCGCGGCGCGCGCATCCGGTGCACGAAAAGGACCTCGAGCGGCGCGAGGATTTTCGCGAACTGCCGATCGTTACCATCGACGGCGAGACGGCGCGCGACTTTGACGACGCGGTTTATGTCGAGCGTCGGCCGGACGGCGGCTGGCTGCTGCAGGTACACATTGCAGACGTTGCACATTACGTGCGAACCGCCACCGGACTCGACAGCGAAGCGCGGCTGCGCGGGACGTCTGTCTATTTCATCGACCGCGCGGTGCCGATGTTGCCGGAGTCGCTTTCCAACGGAATTTGCTCGCTGAATCCGCGCGAAGACCGGCTGGTGATGAGCTGCCTGATGGAATTTGACTCCGCCGGCCTGATGCGGGCCTCGCGTATGGCGCCCGGCGTGATTCGGTCCGCGGAGCGGATGACCTACAGCAACGTAAACAAGGTGCTCGAGGGCGAAGCGGAGACCAGCGCGCGCTACGCGCCGCTGGTTCACCACTTTCAGGACATGAAGACGCTGGCACTGCTGCTGAATGCCCGCCGCAACGAGCAGGGCTCGATCGACTTCGACCTGCCCGAACCGGTGATCGAATTTGACGATGAACAGCGCATGGTCAATATCACGCGCAGCGAGCGGAATATCGCACACCGGTTGATCGAAGAATTTATGCTGGCCGCCAACCGCGCTGTCGCCGGCTACCTGCTGCGGCGCGGGTTAGCCACGCTGCATCGCGTTCACGAAAAGCCCGACGCCAAAAAGGTGCTGGAGTTCGAGGACATGGCCAAGGCCTTCGGCTATACGCTCGGCGCGGCGGACTTGCACGAGCGACAGATCGCGGTGCGGCATGGGCGAGCGCCGGCACCCGCCAAGCGGGGCCGGCCCGATTCGTACGGGCACGGGCGCGAGCGTGCGATGCGCGTCACGCTGCCCGCTTCCGAGGAGATCAGCATCACACCGCAGCACTATCAGCGGCTGCTCAGGAAGCTCGCAGGCCGACCGGAAGAGCGAATCGTCTCCTATCTGATGCTGCGCTCGCTCAAACAAGCCCGTTATGCGGCCGACTCGCTTGGACATTTTGCACTGGGCTTTGACGAGTATGCGCACTTCACGTCGCCCATACGCCGCTATCCCGACCTGATCGTGCATCGGACGCTCAAATGGGCGCTCGCGCATCCGCAGCAGGGCGCGCCGGTTGATCCGCATGCGGCCGCGCATGCCGAAGCAGCGGTGTACGGCGCCAAGCAGCTCGAAGAGCTGGCGGCAGAAACTTCCGAAGCCGAACGAAGGGCTGCCGCGGCCGAGCGCGAACTGAAGGACTGGAAGACCGCCCAATTCATGGAGCAGCACCTAGGCGACGAATACCAAGGCCTGATCATTTCGGTGCAGAAGTACGGTTGCTTTGTGGAGTTACTGGAGGTTTTTGTGGAAGGGCTGCTGCCGATAGGAGCGCTCGAAGAAGCGGCCGGCGCGCGCTGCACGTACCGCGAACGCGATCATGCGATCGTGGCCGTCGCGGGGCCGGAACGCTCGCGTGGCCGCGGCGCGGCGAAGGCCAAGCAGCGCTCCTGGGGTCTGGGGGATCGAGTCAAAGTCCGAGCCGAGCGGATCGATCCGATGCGGCGCCGCGTGGAGTTCGCTCTGGTCGGTTGATTCAGGTGCGCGGCCAGGGTTTTCCGCCCGCAAGCACCTGCTGCTTCCCGTCGTCAAACGTCACGCGCTCGCCCGATTGAATGGCCGCGATGGTCATGCACAACGCAACCGAGTGGCTGTAGCCCGCTTCGATAGAGGCGTTGGGCGTCTTGCGGCTGCGGATCGATTCCATCCAATTGCGCACGTTGGCGCTGGTAGCTTCATCCACGCCGGCGTGCGCGCCGGTTTCCATGCCGCCGCCCTTGCTTACCAGCGGAATGTTGCCCAGCCGATTGGCCTTCATGCCCATAGCCTTCGCATACTGCTCTTCGAGCCCCCCATCGGCGCTGATCACATTCTTGTCCAGATCGAGAGTGCCGCCATTCGAGCGATACAGTTCCTTGACCTCTCCGGCGGAGTTGGTTTGCCGCGAAGCGTAAATGACCTGAAAACCCTTCGCGGTATCGTCAAGCGGACCATAGTCGAACACCGCGGTCATGGTGTCCCAGTTCTTCCTGCCGTCGTGCCAGAGATAGACTCCGCCGTTGGCCACGACGCTGCGCGGATGCGGCAGTCCGGTGAACCAGTGCACGGTATCGATCTGGTGGACCATCCACTGGTCGGCGATCCCCGATGAGTAGGGCCAGAACAGCCGGAACTCCACATACTTGCGGGGATTGAAGGGCTCAAAGGGGCGGTTCGCGAGCCAGCGCTTCCAGTCGGTCTCCTCTTCTCTGAGCTTTTCGACCAGGGCCGGCCTGCGCCAGCGCCCGGGCTGGTTGACGTTCCAGCTCATTTCGACGGCCACGATGTCGCCAAACTTTCCGGCGCCGATGAACTCCTTCGCGCGCTGATAGTTCTCCGCGCTGCGGCGCTGCGTGCCGATCTGCACGACGCGGCCGGTTTCCGCCACCGCGCGGCGGATGTCCTTGGCGTCGCTCATGGTATTGGCCAGGGGTTTTTCAATGTATGCGTCTTTGCCGGCTCGCACCGCCGCTACGCCGTGCTGCGCATGCTGGAAGTCGCAGGTAGCGACGAACACGGCGTCAATGTCCTTGCGCTCGAGGAGTTCGTCGTTGTTGCGGGCCGGCGTGACGTCCGAACCGGTGACTTTTTTGATGTGCGCGACGCCTTCTTCTCTGCGCAGCTTCCAGATGTCGCTTAAGCCCGCGAATTCGAAGTTCAGCTCCGCTGCGTGCTCGTGAAACGCCGGGAGCAGCGCGTCGCGGAACCGCTCGGAATATCCGCACAACCCAACGCGCACGCGGTCATTGGCGCCCAAAATTCTGGCATAGCCCGCCGCAGCGGAATTGAGCGCAATCCCCGCGCTGGCCGCTTTCAAGAACGTCCGCCGGGTCGGGTTCGTCGAAGGATCGTCGCTGGTATTCATTTTAATGCTCCCGCTCTGCGCAGCAATTCCTTGGTGCCGGCCATGGACTGCCGCGAAGACTCTTCCATCGTGCCCGAGCCCTGCCAATGCGTTTCAAGGCTCATGCTGCCGCGATAACCGTCGCGCATCATGGCGCGGAACTGTCCGGCATAGTCGATCAAGCCGCGGCCCATGCACTCCCAGTCGTAGGTTCCATCGGCATTTCGCTTGACGTCCTTCAAGTGCATGTGCCCGATGCGCTCTTTCGGCAGAAGCGCGTAACCTTCCGGGAAGGCCTTGTCGCCCAGCCGCGCCGCGTTGCCGGGATCCCAGTTCAAAAAGAAGTTCTTC
>Ga0306922_10001394_pt1 | contig 21533 bp, 20 predicted proteins | sample sta12Cox44000082_FD_203758 | JGI IMG/M metagenome (GOLD analysis project Ga0306922, IMG submission 203758) | Lab enrichment of tropical soil microbial communities from Luquillo Experimental Forest, Puerto Rico - statoxic.12C.oxic.44.000.082 (v2)... | ecosystem: Environmental > Terrestrial >... | reverse complement strand
CGAAGTTCATCACCCGGGAGCCGCCGCCCTGCATCTGGTTGAGCAGGAAGAAGAAGAACAGGATGATCACGACGTACGGCAGGAAGCTGAAGATCAGGTCGAGCACCGAGCTGCCGCTGGGCACCACGATGTTGTAGCCATCCTTGAGATGGCCGGCCTGGTACTGCGCCTGCAGTTCCTCCTGCAGGCTGTGGCCCTGGCCGGATACCCATGCCGCCTGGTACCGCTGGCCGTTGGTCGTGATGATCTGGATCGTCTGGTTCTTGTCGGTAATGGTGGCCTGGCTGACCTTGCCCTGCTGGATGAGCGAGACGACCTTGGAGGTGTCCGTCTGCGAGTAGGGCGTGCCGCGGTTTGCGTACGTGAACACGATGAAGAACAGCAGGAGCATCACAAGGACCGCGACAAAAGGCCCACGGAAATAGCGCTTCAGATCCATCAGTGACCGACCCCGCCTGCTCGGGACGGGTTCCTCCTGACCAGCGTCGTGCCCCGCCGACCACCGGCGGGACTGCCGTGCGTCCCAGTGACCATGACCGGCTTTCCTGTCACTCCCAGCTGTGGTGCGGGATACTTGACGGTACACCGCGGCCGGGATGCGTTGCGCACCAGCGGCGCGCCGCGCTGCCCAGCAGCCCTTTGCAGGCATGAACGCTTGTCATTGCTGGTCGTGTTCCCCATTGCCGGCGGCCGCCACGTCCCCGCCGTAGACATGCGGCGCGAGCGTCCCGATGAACGTCAGGTTCCGGTACCGCTCGGCATAGTCGAGCCCGTAGCCGATCACGAACTCGTTGCCAATGTCAAAGCCGGTGTAAGCCACCTCGACGTCCATCTGGAGTGCGCCCGGCTTGCGCAGCAGAGCGCAGACCTTCAGTGACGCGGGCTCGCGCGAGCGCAAGTTTCCCATCAGCCAGGACAGAGTCAGGCCGGAGTCGACGATGTCCTCCACCACCAGCACGTGACGGCCGCTGATGTCGGTGTCGAGATCCTTGAGAATCCGCACCACGCCAGAGGATCTGGTCCCGGATCCATAGGAGGAGATGGCCATCCAGTCCATCTGCACCGGCAGCCGCATCGCCCGGGCCAGGTCGGCCATGACCATGACCGCTCCCTTGAGGACGCCTACCAGCAGCAGTTCGCGGCCGGCGTAATCCGCGTCGATCTGGGCGGCCAGCTCCGCGACGCGCTCACGCACCCGGCCGGCCGGGATGAGCACCTCCTTGAGCTGGGCACCCATGTCACTGGCGTCCAACCTCGACCTCCGCCTTGTTGGGCCCAGCCCCGCCCGGCTCAGCCTTGCTGGGTGCGGCCGGGCTGGGCACCGGCTCGCCGGGCTCGTGCTCGCCGGCGAAGGTCAGCTTGCCATACCGGAGCCTGGCCCGGATGCCGCCGGGCAGGTCGATCCAGCGCTGCCCGGCCCGGCGGGTGAGCAGGTCGGCCACTGCCGCCAGATGGCGGGCGGTAAGCGCACCCGGCGGGCAGCCCGCCTCGATCGCGGCGCGGCGCAGGATCCGGGCCCGGATCGCCGCCGGGACCGACGCAAGCGGGTCCGCCGGCCAGCCACCGCCGGGGTCCCGTAGCTGGCTGGCCTGGCTGGCGGCGATCTCGTCCAGCGCATCGGCATCGGCCCGCAACTGGCCCGCGGTGCGCGCCAGCGCCTCCGCCACCCCCGGGCCAAGGGCCGCCTCCAGCGCAGGCAGCGCCTGGTGCCGCACCCTGGCCCGGGCGATGCCGGGGTCGGCATTCTGCGGATCGTCCCACGGCCGCAGGCCGAGCGCCTGGCACGCCGCCCGCAAGGTGGCACGTCCGGTCCCCAGCAGCGGCCGCCGGTAATGGCCACGGCGGGCGGGCATCCCCGCCAGCGACCGGCTGCCCGCGCCGCGGGCCAGCCCCAGCAGCACCGTTTCCGCCTGGTCGTCCCGGCTGTGGCCGAGCAGCACCGCGCTGGCACCGGTCCGCGCGGCCACCTCGTCCAGCGCGCGGTACCTGGCCGTCCGGGCGGCAGCTTCCGGGCCGCCCCGGCCGGCCCCGGCCGCGACGGTCACCGCGACGCTCTCCACCGGGTCCAGACCGAGCCCGGCCAGGGTGAGCACCAGGGCGCCCGCTCGTTCGGCTGATCCGGGCTGGAGCCCATGATCAACGGTGACCGCGCCCGCCCGCAGCCCCGCGCGCGGGCCCTCGTGCGCCAGCGCCGCCGCCAGCGCGAGCGAATCCGCGCCGCCCGAGCAGGCCGCGAGCACCAGGTCACCCGGGGCCAGCCCAGCCAGCCCGAGCCGGACGGCCCGGCGTACCTCGGCCACCGGCGCGGGCGGGCCCATCACCGGTCAGCCGCCGGCCGCCAGTGCCCCGCCGGCCTCGTCCGCACCGCCGTCCCCGGCCGGACCGAGGACCTCACCCACGCCGCCGGCCGCGGACGCGCCCCCGGCCCGCACCAGCCAGCGCTCAGGGTCGAGCAGCTCGTCCTTGGTCGGGATCATCTCCGGTCCGGCCCAGACCCGGTTGAAGGTGGCCATGCCGGCCGCGTCCACCACAGCCCGCACGAACGCCGAGCCCTGCGCGTACTGCTTCATCTTCAGGTCGATGCCGAGCAGGCGGCGCACGGTCTGCTCCAGCAGCCCGGCGGTGCCCCGGCGGGCGTTGAACGCGGCCCGGATCTCGGCCACCGATGGCACCACCTGTGGCCCAACGGCGTCCATCACATAGTCCCCGTGCCCTTCCACCAGGGTCATGACACAGGTCAGCCGGTCCAGGATGGCCCGCTGCTGGGGAGTCTGGATCACCTCGATGATGCTCTCCGGGCCGCTGCCGCGGACCGCCCCGGCCACCGCGTCGGCGGTGGCCCGCAGCCGCTCCAGGATCGTGGCCGGGTCCAGGTCGGAAGCGAGCAGGAACTCGGTCATCTGCTGCTGGACGTAGCCGCGGAGCCAGCTGACCGCGGTGAACTGGGTCCGGTGAGTCTCTTCGTGCAGGCAGACCCAGCGGCGGAAGTCGTGCGGATCCACCCCAAGCTCGCGTTCCACCATCACGATGTTCGGCGCGACCAGGGTCAGCCGGCCGGCCGGCGCATCGCCATCCGGCGCGTCCGGGTCGGGCGGCAGGAAGAGCTCGTACTGGCCGAGTACCCGGCCCGCCAGGTAGGCCAGGATCAGGCCGGCCTGCAGGCCGGTGACCCGCGACCCGACGTTGGCGATCATGGAGCCGGGCTCCGGTGCCCGGCCCCGGTCGCGCAGATGCTGGGCGAGCGGTTCGAGAACCACCCGGAATCCGTCCACGTTCGCCCGGATCCAGCCGGGCCGGTCCACGATGGCGACCTGGCCGAGGTCTTCGGCACCGGCCATCCCGGTCAGCTGCTGGACCGGGTCGGCGACGGCGGCGGCCAGTTCGCGCAGCTCCGCCACCACCGACCGCGCTTCGGTCAGGCTGACCGGGGGCCCTGGGCGAACCCACCGGATGCCGGTCGAAATAGCAACGTCCCAGTCGATCATCTGCCCGTTGTTCACCCCTCCACGGTACGTGCTCGTGGCACGGCCCTCGGCACAGCGGGGTGCGGGCAGGTGCCGCGGCTGCCCCGGCGGGCCGGGCTCCGGCCGTTACCAGCCGCGGCCGCGCTGGTCAGCCGTGGCAGCCGCAGCCCGCCAGGGTGGTCGCCATCCGGTCGATAACGCCGGCCGCGGGCACCAGCTCGCCGCGCGGGATCTGGTCCGCCATGACGGCGAAGGCGAGCGGCCGGCCGCTGGCATCGCTGACGATCCCGGCCAGGCTCAGCACCGTGTTCAGGTTGCCGGTCTTGGCCTGGACCATCCCCAGCGCCGCGCGCCCGAAGCCGCCGAACACACTCTGGCCGGGCGCGAGCGTGCCGGAGAAACCGGCCACCGGCATGCCGGTGGCCGCGGCCCGGAGCGCGGCCTGGCGGCCATCACCGGCCAGCCCGACCAGGCGGGCCAGTGCCAGCGGCGTGATCAGGTCCAGCGTGGACAGCCCGCTCCCGTCAACCAGGTGGATGCCGCCGTGGACGCCCAGCCGGGCGTCGGCCGCGATGACCGCCGCGGCCGCCCCGGCGAACGACGCCGGCCGGCCGGTGTGCAGCGCGACCTGGCGGGCCAGGTACTCGGCGATGACGTTGTTGCTCTCCCGCAGCATCCAGCCGGCGATCGAGGCCACATCGGGGGAGCGGACGCTGGCGATGGTCACGGCCCCGGTGGGCACCACGCCAGCCCGCCCTTCCCCGGCGGCGGCCGGGACGGCGGTGATACCGGGCAGCACTCGGATCCCCTGGCCGTGCAGGAAACGGGCGAAGGCCGCGGCCGCGCCAGCGTCCGGGGTGAGTGAGCGGGGCCGGTAGTTGAGCGGGTCGTCCCGGTTCTCGGGCTGGTCGGCCTTGGTCAGCCGCCCCTGGTCGACCGACAGCGCCGTGATGGGGGTCACGTTACCGGTGCTGATGTAGCTGGCCGACCAGCCCGGGGCGGTGACCGGGCCAGTGAACAGTGAGTCGTCATAACGCAGCCGGACGGTGTGCTCGCCCCGCGCCAGCAGCCAGTGCGCGGCCTGGCTGGCCAGTGCCGCGAGCGTGGCCGGCTGCGGGTACTGCCCAGCCGGGTAGGGACCAGCGGCCAGGGTCGGGTCCCCACCGCCGACCAGCGCGATCGACCCCGGGGCCGGGCCGACCACCACCCGGGTGGTGAACCGCGCCGACGGGCCGAGCACGCCCAGCGCGGCCACCGCGGTGGCCAGCTTGGCGCTGGACGCCGGGGTGGCGGGAATGGTGGAGCCGCGCGCGAACAGGACGGTGCCGGTGGCCAGGTCCGTGACGATCACTCCGACGTGACTGCCCAGGGTGGGCTGGGCGATCAGCGGGGACAGCGCGGCGGCCAGCCCGTGGCTGGTGGGCAGGATGCCACCGGCCGGGACCGGGAGCACCACACCCGGCGCGGTGAGCCGCTCCGCCGCCACCCGGGGGAGCCGCCACCGCGCCAGCTGGGCAGGCAGCAGGCCAGCCACCGCCAGGCCAGCGGCCAGCGCGAAGACGTTGAGCATCGCCAGTGCCGCCAGTGCTGTCAGCCGGAGGCGGTTCGCCACCACCTGTCCTTTCACGAGATGCTTGCCAGCGGAGGCTGCCGGCTGCAGGATTCACTCATTTTCGCGCACAAGGAGCGGCACCGTGCAATTCGACGTGATCATCGAGATTCCCCAGGGCCAGCGCAACAAGTACGAGATGGATCACGAGACCGGCCGGATCCGGCTGGACCGGATGCTGTTCACCTCGACCCGCTACCCCTCGGACTACGGCTTCATTGAGGACACGCTGGCCGATGACGGCGACCCGCTGGACGCGCTGGTACTGCTGGAGGAGCCGACCTTCCCGGGCTGTGTGATCCGTTGCCGGGCGATCGGGATGTTCCGGATGGCGGACGAGAACGGCGCGGATGACAAGGTGCTCTGCGTCGCGGCGACCGACCCCCGGATGGCGCACCTGACTGATATCAGCGATGTACCAGAGTTCGAGCAGCTGGAGATCCGGCACTTCTTCGAGGTCTACAAGGCCCTGGAGCCAGGCAAGGCGGTCCAGGGCTTCAGCTGGGCCGACCGGGAGGCAGCAGAGCAGGAGATCGAGGCCTGCCGGCAGCGGGCCGCGGCGGCGGGGCATCGGCCGGGCTGAGCCCGGGACATGCGGCTCGACCGTGCCAGGCGACCCCGGATGCGAGAGGATGGTCACGGGAGATGCGCGAGGAGGGACCGGGTGATTCCCGCCGAGGAGGACGTGCTCAGCCGGGCGCCACTGTTCGAGACCCTCGACAACGAGGGCGCAGGGGCGCTGCGGGCCGGGGTGGTCGATGTCCAGCTGGGCCGGGGTGACCGCCTGTTCGCCGAAGGTGATGCCGGGGACCGGCTGTACGTCGTGCTGGACGGCAAGATCAAGCTGACCAGGACCGCTCCCGACGGCCGGGAGAGCCTGCTCGGCGTGCTCGGCCCGGGGGAGATGTTCGGCGAGCTGTCGCTGTTCGACCCGCGCCCGCGTACCGCCAGCGCGTTCGCCGTCACCGATTCCCGGCTGGCCGGGCTCGGCCACGACTACCTGCGGCAGTGGCTGACCGGGCGGCCGGACGTGGCACTGCACCTGCTGCAGGCGCTGGCCCAGCGGCTGCGCCGGGCCAACGACGTGATGGCCGACCTGGTGTTCACCGATGTGCCGGGGCGGGTCGCCAAGGCCCTGCTGGACCTGGCTGACCGGTTCGGGGAAGAGCAGGAGGACGGCCTCCAGGTGCACCACGATCTGACCCAGGAGGAGCTGGCCCAGCTGGTCGGCGCCTCCCGGGAGACCGTCAACAAGGCTCTCGCCGATTTCGCCACCCGCGGCTGGCTGCAGCTTTCCGCCAAATCGGTTCTCATCCTGGATCGGGAGCGCCTGGCCAAACGCGCCCGCTGAGCCAGCCACCCGTTCACCCCGCTGAGCCAGCCGGGCGCGCTCACCGCCCAGCACCGCCGTGGGGATCAGTAGCTGACGCCGGGCGGCAGGCCGCCGGTGCTGGCCAGGTAGTCGAGCTGGGCCCGGACCGACCACTCCGCGAACGGCCACAGCGAGCGGTCCACGTCCGCGTACACCCGGGCCACGATCTCGGCCGGGGTGCGGTCCCCGGCGGCCAGTGCGGCGGTCACCTCGGCCAGCCGCTCCCGGCGGTGCGCGAGGTAGAAGTCGAGCGTGCCGGCCGGATCGGTGAGCAGCGGGCCGTGCCCGGGCAGCAGCACCTGCAGCGCCGCCTGACCTGCCAGATCCCGCAGCCGGGCCAGCGTGGCCAGGTAGTCGGCAAGGCTGCCGTCCCGTGCGATCACCGTCGTCCCCCGGCCCAGCACGGTGTCGCCAGTGAGCAGCGCGCCGTCCGCAGGCAGCAGGAAGGAAACCGAGTCGGCGGTGTGCCCGGGAGTGGCGACCACCCGCACCTCGCACCCGGCCACGGTCACCACGTCCCCGGCGGCCAGGCCCGCCCCGCCCAGCCGGTGCGCTGGGTCGGCGGCCCGGACGGGCGCGCCGGTCAGGCCGGCGAACGTGGCCGCACCCTCGGCGTGGTCGGGATGCCCGTGGGTGAGCAGGATCAGTGCCACCCGCTGCCCGGCGGAGGCCACCTCGTCCCGGATCCTGTTCAGGTGCCCGGGATGGGCGGGCCCGGGGTCGACCACCACCACGGCCTCCGATCCCGGCTCGGCGATCAGCCAGGTATTGGTGCCGTCCAGCGTCATCGGGGAGGGGTTAGGGGCAAGCAGGCAGCGGGCCCGGATGGTGCCGGACCCGTCGATCGGGCCGGTCACAGCGGGTACTCCGTGCCGGGCGGCACCGTCAGCCAGACCGCCCCGTCGGCCAGGAAGACCTCCGGGATGAGCGCGGTGACCCGGCGCCGGACGGCGAGCGCCGTGGCCACATCCCCGCACGCAGCGAGTTCGCCGAGGGTCACCGCGGTCGGCGGCAGCAGCATGATCTCGCCCCGGCGGGCCGCTGCCAGCGCCTCGCCGGGCCGGAACCAGCCCGCCCGGTCCGCTTCCCCGCTGACGTCCCTGGCCTGCTGGCCCGGTGGCAGGGCCGCGGCGAAGAACCTGGTGTCGTAGCGGCGCTCCTCAGTCACCGGAGTGACCCAGCGTGACCACGGCCGCAGCAGGTCGCTGCGCAGCACCAGCCCCCGGCCGGCCAGCAGCCCGGCCAGTGATATCGAGCCGGCCAGCAGTGCCGCCCGGTCCGCTTCCCAGCCCTGGCCGGCGGTGCTGCCCACCACCGTGCCCGCGGCCGGCCCGGCCAGCAGCACCCCCGATTCCTCGAAGGTCTCCCGGACCGCCGCGCAGACCAGCACCCGGGCCAGGCCGGCCGGGGCGTCAAGCAACCGCCCCCACTCGGTGGCGTCCGGCCCGGCCCAGCCGGCCTCGGTGTCCGCGTCGCGGGCGTCCGCCGACCCGCCCGGGAAGACGACCGCGCCGGGGGCGAACGCCATGGACGGACGCCGCCGCAGCAGGTAGACCTCCAGGCCATGGCCGCCGGCCGGCCGGAGCAGCATGACCGTCGCGGCATCCCGTGGCTCGGCCGGGGGGATCCGGCCCGCGAGCACCTCGGCGGCCCGGGCCGCATAGCTGCCCGGGAGCCGGATACCAGGGCGGCGCGGGGCCGGGCTCATCCGCTGCTGCGGCTCACTCGCTGACCTCGGCGATCAGCTCGATCTCCACCGGCGCGTCCAGCGGCAGCACCGCCATCCCGACCGCGCTGCGGGCATGCCGGCCCGCCTCGCCGAACACCTCCAGCAGCAGCTCGCTCGCCCCGTTCACCACCTGCGCCTGGCCGGTGAAGGCGGGGTCGCTGGCCACGAAGCCGGTCACCTTCACGATCCGGGTCACCGCCGACAGCCCACCAGCTACCGACGCCACCGCGGCCAGCGCGTTCAGGGCACAGGTCCGCGCCAGCGCAGCCGCGTCGGCGGCGCTCACCTGCTCACCCACCTTGCCGGCCCGCAGCAGCTTGCCGTCCGCCATCGGCAGCTGGCCGGCTGTGTAGACGTAACGGCCGGTCCGTACCGCTGGCTGGTAAGCGGCCAGGGGGGCGGTCACCTCCGGCAGGGTCAGGCCCAGCGCGGCCAGCCTGGCCTCGGGCGAGTCACTCACTCTTTCGGCCGCTTCAGGTAGGCGACCAGCTGCTCGGTATTCGGGCCGGGCACCAGCGCCACCAATTCCCAGCCCTCATCTCCCCAGTTGTCCAGGATCTGCTTGGTCGCGTGCACCAGCAGCGGCACGGTCGCGTACTCCCACTTCACCATGGCGCAACCCTAGGGCATGCCCTCGCGCCCGGCTGGGCCCGGGCAGCGGGGCGGCGTCAGGAGCCGGGCGCCTCCACCACCGGGCCGCCCTGCCCGTCGGAGGTGGACATCGGCGCGTCCACGATCTTCTCGATCTCCTCCGGGACCGGCGGGATCTTGGAGTCGTCGATCGCCGGCACCGCGGCGGCCGGGATCGCTGACGTGCCAGGTCCGGCCAGTTCCGGCATATCTGCCCCGGAGATCTCAGCTTCGGCCTCGGCCACCTCGGCGTCGCCAGTGTCCTCCGGGGGCGGCCCGGGGGCGGCGGGGGCCATCCGCTCAAAGAACCGCAGCAGTTCCACCGGGACCGGCATGACCAGGGTGCTGTTGCGCTCGGAGGCGACCTCTACCACCGTCTGCAGCAGCCGCAGCTGGAGCGCCGCCGGGTCGCGGGCCATCACGTTGGCCGCCATCGCCAGCCGCTTGGAGGCCTGGTACTCACCGTCGGCGGTGATGATCCGGGCCCGCCGCTCACGCTCGGCCTCGGCCTGCCGGGACATGGACCGCTTCATGCCCTCGGGCAGGTTGACGTCCTTGATCTCGACTCGCTCGACCCGGATCCCCCACGGCCCCTCGGTCGGCTCGTCGATAATCCGCCGCAGCTCCCGGTTGACGCTGTCCCGCTCAGCCAGCAGCTGGTCCATCTCCGACTGGCCGATGATCGAGCGGAGCGAGGTCTGCGCCTGCTGGGACACCGCGAACATGTAGTTCTGCACGTTCACGACCGCCTTGATCGGGTCGACGACCCGGAAATACACCACCGCGTCGACCCGGACGCTCACGTTGTCCCTGGTGATGCCTTCCTGGGCGGGCACCGCCATGGCGACGATCTGCATGTTGACCTTCTGCAGCCGGTCACCGATCGGCCGGATGACAGTCAGCCCGGGCCCCCGGGTGCCCGGCAGCACCTTCCCGAACCGGAAGATCAGCCCCTGCTCGTACTGCTGCACCACCTTGAACGCACGGGCAGACGCGACTAGCCCCGCGACCACGAGGACAACGAGTACCACCAGCAATGCGACCATCGGGAACACCTCTTTCCCACGACGCTCCCTGCTGTCCAACCCCAGCCTAGTGACATTCCACGTAGCCGCCACTCCGCTGGTTCAGCAGCCGCCCGGGCCGCGGATAGCCTGCTAAGGGTGAGGGCTAGGGATACCGACTGGGAGGGCGTGCGGCTGCACGTTATCACCGGCAAGGGCGGCACCGGCAAGACCACGGTGGCCGCCGCGCTGGCGCTGGCACTGGCATCGGCAGGCGGCAAGGTGCTGCTGATGGAGGTGGAGGGGCGGCAGGGCATCGCCCAGCTGTTCGACTCCCCGCCGCTGCCGTACAGCGAGCGCAAGGTCGCGGTGGCACCGGGGACCCCGGGCCGGCCGGGCGGTGAGGTGCACGCGCTGGCCGCCGACGCCGAGTCGGCGCTCATCGAATACCTGGAGATGATGTACAGCCTCCGGCATGCCGGGCGGACCCTCACCCGGCTGGGTGTGGTCGACTTCGCCACCACAATCGCGCCCGGCCTGCGCGATGTGCTGCTGACCGGCAAGGCGGCGACGGTGGCCCGGCGCAAGGTGGCCGGCCGGTACCAGTACGACGCGGTGGTCATGGACGCCCCGCCGACCGGGCGGATCGGCCGCTTCCTCAACGTTGCCACCGAGGTGTCCGGGCTGGCCAAGATGGGCCCCATCCGCGGTCACGCGGACACGGTGCAAAGCGTGATCAGGTCGCCGCAGACCGCGGTCCACTTCGTCACCGTGCTGGAGGAGATGCCGGTCCAGGAGACCCTGGACGGCATCGCCGAGCTGCGCAGCCTGGGCGGGGACGGATACGGCCTGGGCGACGGCGGGTTCCAGCTGGGCGGCATCGTGATCAACATGGTCCGGCCGGCCGAGCTGACCGGCAAGCAGCTGGCCGACGCGGCGGCCGGGCGGCTGGACGGCCACGACATCGCGCTCGGCCTGAAGGCGGCCGGGATTGAGGACAGCATCGGCCCCGGGGGTGCCGAGCTGGCTGGCAGCCTGCTCGCCGAGCTGACCGACCACGCCCGGGAGGTGCTCGCGCAGCAGGAGCAGCGGCAGCGGCTGACCGCCGTCAGCCTGCCCCGTTACGACCTGCCCATGATCGCCGACGGGATGGACCTGGCCGGGCTGTACCGGCTCGCCACCGCCCTGCAGGACCAGGGGGCGGCCTGATGGCGGCCGACAGCACGGCCGCCGAACTGGAGCTGGCGCCACCCCGGCTGGGAGTTGACCGGCTGCTGGACGACCCACGCACCCGGATCATTGTGTGCTGCGGCTCCGGTGGGGTGGGCAAGACCACCACCGCGGCCGCACTCGGGCTGCGGGCGGCCGAGCGCGGCCGGCACGTGGTGGTGCTGACGGTCGATCCGGCCCGGCGGCTGGCCCAGTCGATGGGCCTGGGCTCGCTGGACAACACCCCCCGGCCAGTCCCGCTCGACGGCAACGGTGCCAGCGGGCACTCCGGCGGCAGCCTGCACGCGATGATGCTCGACATGAAGCGCACCTTCGACGAGATCGTGGAGGCGCACTCCGACCCCGACCGGGCCGCCCAGATCCTGGCGAACCCCTTCTACCAGTCACTGTCGTCCAGCTTCGCCGGCACCCAGGAGTACATGGCGATGGAGAAGCTAGGCCAGTTGCGCCGGGCGGACGAGTGGGATCTGATCGTGGTGGATACCCCGCCCAGCCGGTCGGCGCTGGACTTCCTGGACGCCCCGCAGCGGCTCAGCAGGTTCCTGGACGGCCGCCTGATCCGGCTGCTGACCGCGCCCACCCGGGCATCCGGGCACGCCTACCTGAAGCTGGTCAACGCGAGCATCGGCATGTTCACCGGGGTGGTCACCAAGGTAATCGGGGCCCAGCTGCTCCGGGACGCGCAGACGTTCGTGGCCGCGTTCGACACGATGTTTGGCGGATTCCGGGAGCGGGCCGAGAACACCTACCAGCTGCTGCAGACACCGGGCACGTCCTTCCTGGTGGTGGCGACCCCGGAACCGGACGCTTTGCGGGAGGCGTCGTATTTCGTGGAGCGGCTGTCACAAGACCGGATGCCACTGGCCGGGCTGGTGCTCAACCGGGTGCACCGGTCACCGGCGGCCCGGCTGTCCGCCGCCCGCAGCCTGGCCGCTGCGGAAGCGCTGCAGGCCAGCGTGGACGGCCCCACCCCGGCCCAGGGCCTGGCGAACAGCGGTGCCGCCGCGCCCGCCGCTGCCCCGCGGTACCCGCTGGCGGTCACGGCCCTGCGGCTGCATGCCGAACGGATGCAGCTGGCGGCGGCCGAGCGGCGGCTGGCCCAGCGGTTCACCGCGGCCCACCCGGGAGTCCCGGTCGCCCGCATCCCCGCCCAGCCGGAAGACGTGCATGACCTGGCCGGCCTGCGGGTGATCGGTGAGTTCTTCGCGGACCCGGCCTAACCGGCCAGCGCCCGGCGGCGCTGCCCGGCCGGGTGAGAACCAGCCGGGTCAGCTGGCGACGAGTTCGTCCGTCTGCCGCTCGTACTGATTGCGGGCCTGCTCGAGCAGGGCCCGCCAGGAGGCGACGTCCGGCCGGCGGCGGAGCAGCGCCCGCCGCTCACGCTCGGTCATGCCGCCCCAGACCCCGAACTCGATGCGGTTATCCAGCGCGTCGGCCAGGCACTCGGTGCGGACAGTGCAGCCACGGCAGATCAGCTTGGCCCGGTTCTGCGCCGCGCCCTGGACGAAGAGCTCGTCCGGGTCAGACTCCTTGCAGGCGGCGCGGCTGGTCCAGTCAGCGATCCACATGTGGTCCCACTCCTCCTGATCGTCACGCCCTCGAGGGGTCGTCACGCCGGGATGGCGTTTCGCTCGCGTCCGGTACGGAAGCGACGGCACAGTCGTTCACGCTGGACGTATAGTTGCGAAAAAGTAACTTACGGAAGTCCGGCGCCGCGCGCTAGACCCCGGAGGGCCCATTTCCGGGATAGCCCGCATGGGCCATGCCATGCGCGGACCGTAGTCACCGGCCGCATCCGCCCCACCAGTGGGTGCCCCGGCGTAGCCTGGGGTCCGTGCAGAGACCCAGTTTCGCCCGGATTCTCGGCGCCGTCGCGCAGATCGCGCTGCTGGCCGTGCTGGCCGGCGTCCTGATCGCGGCGATCCTGATCCCCACGGTGGGGCTGACCGGGATCACGGTCCGCAAGGCGTCCAACGGGTTCTACGACCTGTCCACGCCAGAACTGGGCCAGCTGCCGGTCCGCTCGGAGATCCTGGACCGGCACGGCAATGTGCTCGCCTACTACTACAGCCGGGGAATCGACCGGGTGCCGGTGGCCTACGCCCAGATCTCGCCGGTCATGCGGCAGGCGATCGTGGCGATCGAGGACTCCCGCTTCTACCAGCACGGCGCGATCGACTTCCGGGGCACGATCCGGGCGCTGGTCAACAACCTGGAGCACCGGCCGGTCCAAGGCGGCTCGACGCTCGCCCAGCAGTACGTGAAGAACGTGGAGATCCTGTCGGCGCCGAACCCGCAGGCGGCGTTCGCGAACGCGACCATGGACACCATCGGCCGGAAGATCCGCGAACTGCGGATGGCGGCGCGGGTCGAGCACTCGATGAGCAAGAACCAGATCCTGGCCGGGTACCTGAACGCGGCGTTCTTCGGCAACTCGGCGTATGGCATCCAGGTCGCCGCGCAGCGCTATTTCAGCGAGAACGCAGCCCAGCTGACGCTGCCGCAGGCGGCACTGCTGGCCGGGATCGTGGAGAACCCGGCGGCCTACAACCCGCTGCTGGACAACACCCAGGTGGCCATCGCCCGCCGGGCTGTGGTGCTGCAGCGGATGGCCCAGCTGCATGACATCACCCAGGCGCAAGCCGACACAGCGGCCAAGACGCCACTAGGGCTGAAGCCGTCGGTCCCGCAGACCGGCTGCACCAGCTCATCCGCCCGCTATGCGGCCTACTTCTGTGACTACGTGCTGGCAGTTATCCGCCAGGACGCCGCGTACAAGCAGGCCTGGGCCCGGCTGAACGGCATCGGCGGGCTGAAGATTTCCACCACCCTCGACCCAGCCGACCAGCTCGCCGCCAAGCACGCGGTGAACTACCTGATGCCACCGCCGCCGTCGCAGTTCAACCCCAACCACAACGCCGACACCGAGGTGCTCATCCAGCCGGGCACCGGCAGGATCCGGGCGATCGCGATCGACCGGCCCTACGGGTTCGGGCCGCACCAGAACGTCATCGACTACGCGGTCGGGCCGCAGTACGACGGCAGCGCCGGGGTGCAGATCGGCTCCACCGGCAAGGTGTACACCATGGTCACCGCGCTGAAGGAAGGCGTCCCGTTCGGGTACGCCAAGACGGTCGGCTTCTCGGCCACGGTCAGCGGCTACCACAACTGCAAGGGCCAGCCGACGCCACCATGGACCGTGCACAACGACGAGAGCGAGCGTGGCGGCCATTACACCCTCTACACCGGCACCACCGCATCGATCAACGTGTGGTTCGCCTACCTGGAGCAGAAGGTCGGCCTGTGCCAGACGGTACAGACGGCTGCCCAGATGGGGCTGACCTGGCCGGACGGAAAGTCGCTGCTCAAGCCGGACCCGAAGGAGCACCACCACTACAGCGCCGACAACGACCCGTCGTTCACACTCGGCGCGGACAACGTAGCCCCGCTGGACGTCGCCGCCGCCGACGCGGTGCTGCCGGCCCAGGGCATCTACTGCCACCCGATCGCGATTACCGCGATCACCACCATGAGCGGCACCAGCCTGCCGGTGGAATCGGCCGGCTGCCACCGGGTGCTGCCCGCCGCCATCGCCAACGCCGCCAACTACATCCTGCAGGGTGACCTGACCAACTTCGGCACCGCGCCCGCGGACGCCATCGGCCGGCCGGCGGCGGCCAAGACCGGCACCGCCGACAGATACGTATCGGCCTTCTTCGTCGGCTACACCCCCGATCTGCTGGGCGCGGTCTGGGTGGGCAACCCGACCGCCCCCTACGCGTACCCCATGTCCGGCAACGGGTCCTGCTACCACTTGCCCGGTGCGGGCCTGTACTGCCCGAATGTCATGTATGGATCGATGGCCCCCGGTGAGACCTGGCAGATGACGTTCGAGCACGCCAGGCTGGCCAGCCCGCCGCCCAGTTTCGTGCCGCCGGACCCGGGCAGCCCGCTGTTCGCGCTGGGCAACGGGATGGTCTCGCCCACCCCGCCGCCCAAGCCGCACCACCACAGCGGCGGCGGCCACCACCCGCCCCCGCCACACCACTAGCGAGGGCCGCGCCCGGCGGGTCAGCCAGCCAGGGCGCGGCGCACCTCGGCGGCCACCCGGGCACCGTCGGCCCGGCCGGCCACCCGCGGTGTCAGCACCTTCATGACCTGGCCCATCGCCGCTGGGCCGGCCGCCCCGGTCTCGCTGATCACCTCGGCCACCAGTCCGGCGATCTCGGCGTCGGTCAGCTGGGCGGGCAGATAGGCGCCGAGGACTGCACCTTCGGCCCGCTCCGCGGCGGCCTGCTCATCCCGGCCCGCGGCGGCGAACGCCTCGGCCGCCTCGCGCCGCCGTTTGGCCTCCCGGGTGAGCACCGCGATCACTTCGTCGTCGCTGAGCTCGCGCGCGGCCGGCCCGGCGACCTCCGCCTGCGCCACCGAGGTGAGCGCCATCCGCAGGGTGCGGGTGCGGACGGCGTCCCGGGCCTTCATCGCCACGGTCAGGTCGTGGCGGAGCCGGTCCTTCAAAGCAGCCATGGGCCTATCTTGCCCGGGCTCGCGGCGGGCACGTGGCCGGTGACCGGCCTGGCGGTTGGGACAGCCCGGTGCGCCAGGCATGGCACCATATGTGGATGCAAGCACCCCTGCGCGCCCTCGCCATCACCGCGGCCGCCGGCGCCGGCATCTTCGCCTACGCGTCCGTGGTCGAGCGGAACTGGTTCGCGTTGCGCCGCTATGAGGTGCCGGTTCTGCCGGCCGGGGCCGCGCCCGTCTCGGTGCTGCACCTGTCCGACGTGCACCTGACGCCTGGCCGGCACCGGCTGCTGTCCTGGCTCCGGTCGCTGGACAGCCTCGGCCCCGACCTGGTGGTCAACACCGGCGACTCGATCGCACACCCGCAGGCCGTCGGCCCGTTCCTGGCCGCGCTGGGGCCACTGCTGGAGCGGCCAGGGATCTTCGTCTACGGGTCGAACGACCTGTACTCGCCGGTCCCCCGGAACCCGCTTGGCTACCTGCGCGCGCCGACCCGCATGGCCAGCCGGAACATCCCCGACCTGCCCTGGTCCGACCTGGGTGCGGGGATGGCAGCGGCCGGCTGGCTGGACGCCAACAACCGGCGCGGGCGGATCAAGGTGGGCGACCTGGACGTCGAAGCGGGCGGGGTGCACGACTCCCATATCGGCCGGGACCGTTATGACGCGGTCGCCGGGCCCACCGATCCGGCCGCAGATCTGCGGATCGGGGTCATGCACTCACCCGAACCGCAGGTCATGGATGCGTTCGCGGCCGACGGCTACGACCTGCTGCTGGCCGGGCACACCCACGGCGGGCAGGTGTGCCTGCCGGGCTACGGCACCCTGGTCACCAATTGCGGCATCGACCCGGGCCGGGCGCGAGGGCTGCACCGGCACCCGGCCGAAGGCGGGCCGGACCGGCCGTGGCTGCACGTATCGGCCGGCCTCGGCACCTCCCCATGGGCACCCTTCCGGCTGGCCTGCCGGCCGGAAGCCAGCCTGCTCACGCTGGTTCCGCGGATCGGCTAGACTTCGCAGGGCCCCGGGCTCCCGGGGCCGGCCCCGCTCAGGCGGGCCGCGGGGTGTAGCGCAGCTTGGCAGCGCGCTTCGTTCGGGACGAAGAGGCCGCCGGTTCAAATCCGGCCACCCCGACCACAAAGCTGCAGGTAACAGCTAGATTTCGTGACGGATTTCGGCTGCCCCTCTCAGCCGTTTCCCGGTTTTGGGAGCGAACGGGAGCCGACCTTGCTCAGCCCACCTCGCTGACCAGCGGCAGTGTCCTTCTTTTTGTGAGGTGCGTGGGAGCGGCGGCGCCAGAAGGGCGGATTCGGCTTCTGGTGCGACCAACCCCTGGGCGCACCGGATGTGGACTTACGTGGCGTCTGCCTGCACTGATTCATCCCAGTGGCATGGTGAAGCTCAGGCCCCAACCTCGCTGCCCCCTGTCACGCACGGCCTGGCCGGCATGTCCGCCGCCTTTGGTGTGCCGGATCTGCCGCTCGAGCGGCCGCGGAACGTACAGCATCTATCCAGACCGCTCAGGGATCGGTCCCGCTCTGTATCCGCCGGCACGCAGGGTGATCACGCATCATGACGACCACATCCGATTCCGGCACGGTCATGCACATAACGTCCCCCATATACGCGCCTCGTCTAATGATCTCTGTGGGTACTCATCGCGCAGATCGGCGGGTACTTGCTGGCCCTGGGCTATGGTCCCGTCAGATTGGTTGCGCGTGGGCCGCGGTGATATGAGGCGGAGCTGGTGATCATGGAACGGCGGGCCGGGAGCTTGCTATCGGTCAATGTGGGCCTGCCGCAGGATGTGTCCTGGCGTGGCCGGATAGTGCACACGGCGGTGTGGAAGCGGCCAGTCGCTGGCCCGCGGATGGTGCGGCGGCTGAACATCGACGGGGACGGGCAAGGCGATCTGGCCGGTCACGGGGGGGAGCACCGGGCGGTGTTCGTGTACCAGATCGACTCCTACCGGTACTGGCAGGCCCAGCTGGGCCGCGGCGACTTCACCTACGGGCAGTTCGGGGAGAACTTCACCGTCGACGGCCTGGCCGACAACCAGGTGTGCATCGGCGACCGGTACCGGATCGGAGAGGCGCTGTTTGAGGTGACCCAGCCGCGGGTCACCTGCTACCGGGTAGGCATCCGGATGGACAACCCGCAGATCCCGGCGCTGCTCATCTCCCATCACCGGCCCGGGTTCTACGTGCGGGTGCTGCGCGAGGGCGCCGTCCAGGCCGGAGATGAGATCGTGCAGGTGACCGCTGGGCCCGAGGCGATGACGGTCGCGGAGGTTGACGCGCTGCTATACCTGCCCGGGCATCCCCCGCAGCAGGTGGCGCGGGCGCTGCAGATCCCCGCGCTGCCCGCCGGGTGGCGCGACTCGTTCCAGGCACTGCTGGGCCTAGCCGGGGCACCGGGCGGCGGGGCGGGCAATGCGGGCCTGACGTCGGTGAGCCCACCGCCGGCCTGGCCGGGGTTCCGTCCGCTGGCGGTGACCGCGACCAACCAGGAGAGCGAATCGGTGGCGTCGGTCCACCTGGCCGACCCGCAAGGAGCACCCGTGCCGCCGGCCCTGCCCGGCCAGTTCCTCACTCTTCGCCTGAAGGTGGGCGATTCAGCCCCGCCACTGCTGCGCAGCTATTCGCTGTCCGGCGCGCCGGGCGCCGGCACCTACCGGATCAGTGTCAAACGAGAGCCGCACGGCGCCGGGAGCCGGTTCGTGCACACCCACGTGCACGCCGGTGACATGCTGGAGGCCGCCGCGCCACGCGGCACCTTCGTCCTGCAGCCGGGGGAATCGCCCGTCCTGCTGATCAGCGCCGGTGTCGGCGCGACCCCGGTGCTGGCCATGCTGCATGCCCTGGCCGGCACCCGATCGGGCCGCGACACCTGGTGGCTGCACAGTGCCCGCAACCGGGCCGAACAGCCGTTCGCCGCGGAGTCACGCTCGCTGCTGGCCCAGCTAACCAGCGGGCACCAGCACATCTGCTACAGCCGCCCAGGGCCAAACGATGTGCCAGGGCGCGACTACCACACGCAAGGGCGGCTATCGGCGTCCGTCCTTGCCACCCTGAACCCGCCGCGCGACGCCGAAGCCTATATGTGCGGTCCGGCCGCATTCATGGCAGACACCTCGGCCGCCCTGGCTGCCATGGGCATCAACCGGGTCCACACCGAGATCTTCGGCGCCACGCCAGCACAAACACCGGGCATCGCGGCCATGCCGCCCCGCCCGCCGCATCCACCTCCCGGAGCGCCCGGTGACGGCCCGCAGGTCTCCTTCGCCCGCAGCGGCCTGACTGTTCCCTGGGCCGCGGACTACGCCAGCCTGCTCGAGCTGGCCGAAGCCTGTGACGTGCCCGTACGCTGGTCCTGCCGCACCGGCGTGTGCCATACCTGCGAGACCAACCTGATGTCCGGTACCGTCAGCTACGCCCCGGACCCGGTCGATGATCCCGCGCAGGGAAGCGCGCTGATCTGCTGCTCCCAGCCCGTCGGCGACCTGGTCCTCGACCTGTGAGCCAGACAGGGGGCAGCGCGGCTACCAGACCAGTGACTGGCGACGTGAATCTGCGAACGCTCAACCTGCTGCTGGCTGGCCAGTGCAGGAAACCACCAGGACCTCCCCCACAACTACGCGCCGGTCTTTGGTCATCGCGGACAATGATTGCGCGGTCGATTGCGGCCCCGTTGTCGATCGCGCCGAACGGCTCCTCTCTGTCACGAGCGCGCCGCGGATGGGGCCTTAGCTGATGATTTCGGCCTGGTCGAGTAGGTCGGGGGGCAGGACGGCGCTGGCGTCGAGAAACTCGATGCCGGTGAGGGCGGAACGCCTGACAATCAGGATGCAACGCGGATCGCAGTCCGGGCTGACCATCAACTCCGCCGGCCGGGTCCAATTGGCTCCCGGACCTCACTGTCGGCTCGAGCGTGGCGGGTGCCCACGGCTGATCGAGGGGGTGAGGCACCCACTGGCACCGCGTGGCGCATGATCACCACAATCGTCCCCGGGGACAGTGCGGGATCGGGCTGCCGGTCCTAAAGGGTCAGGGCACTGGGGAACCGGGTCTGGAAGTCCAGAATGCCCGCCCAGTGAGGGGTAATTGCGATGCGGGCCATGGGCTTACCCCGCAGCGTGTCCACCCAGGCTGGGCCCTGTTCGGGACCGAAATACCGCGTTGCCGCCAGCGCGTACTCCGGGCCCACATCATCAAGCAAATCGACGCTCGCACTCCCCCGGACAAGCAGCACCTTGTAGGGCCACGCGTTATCGTCGATGGTGAGCGCCACCTGCGGATCTGCGGCCAGCGCCTTGAGTTTCGGCGCTTTCGGCGGCGATCCCAGAACGAATTGCTCACCCGTCCAGTGAAACCAGATCGGCACCACTCTTGGGCTGCCGTCCGTCCAGGTGTAGGAGAGCCTTGCAGGGTTGGCCGAGCCGAGGAGCACCTCGGCGACCGGGTCGTTGAGCAGTTCCAGGCTGCCTTGTGGTGTCATTTCAACCCCTTGCGATTTCAGCGGGAAACACCGGGGCGGGCCTAGTGATTGCCGCGTTGCCTAAACCAGCACCCCGCCTGCCGGGCACCCACCGTTGCCACCCTGAACCAGCAAGAGCCCGCCCGCAGGGCATGATAATCCCGCAAGGCGTCCCGCCGGTGCCAGAGGCGAAGGTGCCTCGGCAAAGGGCCTCCCCGCAACGGGAGTCGCCCGGGCCGGACCAGGCCGCAACAGATCTGCGTGGCCTGCCCCTGCTCCGGCCAAGTCTGCTGGCCGACCCCGCTGGTTTGCCTCTCGCGTCACATCATCGGCCATACCGGAGCACACAGTTCGGCTGATCACCAGATGCTGATCCGGGCTGCCAACCGCGATAGCCCGGTCGCTAACAGATTGAGCAACCCCAAAGTGACTCCACGTCCAGAGGGCCGAGGGGTGGTCGCCGCCCATAACTCCTAGATCTGTCCTCGTGTCTCAAGGATTGAGAGGACTGGTGCAGCGCACATGACGGCGGGTCGGCGAGCTGGGCTCCGATCACAGGCCGTGGCTAGCTTCCTCGCGACGGCCGTCTGTTGATCTCTGCGGGGCGCGTTGTGCCGCAGAACTGGCGACAGCCGGGCCGGCGATGCCTTTCTGGCGCGCACCGTGCCAGACTTTCTGTCTATATGAAAGCCGTCGTCTACGACCGCTACGGGCCGCCCGACGTCCTCCGCATCGAGGAGGTGGGGCGGCCGGCTCCCAGGGACGACGAGCTCCTGGTCCGAGTCCGCGCCTCCACCGTCAACCGCTTCGACTGCCACACCCGGGAAGCCAACCGCAGCAACGGCCTCGGCATCAGCGGCGTGAGCCGGCTTGTCTCCGGCATCCGCCGGCCGCGGCAGCGGATCCTCGGCAGCGAGTTCGCGGGCGAGGCGGAGGCGGCCGGTCCGGCGGTCACCAGGTTCGGGGCCGGCGACCGCGTCTTCGGCAACACCGGCCTTGGGTTCGGCTGCCACGCCGAGTTCACCTGCGTCCCGGAGACGGCCCGGGTGGCGCCGATGCCTGAGGGCATGGGCTTCGAGGAGGCGGCGGCAGCTACCGACGGCGCTCTCAACGCTCTTTGGTGCCTGCGGCTGGCGGGGCCGCTGAAGGGACGGCGGGTTCTGGTCTATGGCGCCTCCGGCGCCATCGGCACCGCCGCAGTGCAGGTGGCCAAGGTCTTCGGCGCCGAGGTCACGGCGGTCTGCGGCCCCAAGGGTGTGGAGGCCGTGACGGCGATAGGCGCCGACCGCGTGATTGACTACACGAAGGAGGACTTCACCTCGGATCGTGAGCGGTACTTCTCGGTGTTCGACGCCGTCGGCAAGGAATCATTCGCCCATTGCCGGGGCGTGATCGAACCTGGCGGAACCTATCTGGCCACCGACGGCTTCCGGAACCTGCTGCTGGGCTTTTGGACCTCGCGCTTCGGAGACCGCAAAGTCAGGTTCAAGTTGCCC